>ERZ1089244.2-NODE-2-length-332843-cov-37.370374_pt1 | contig 332843 bp, 256 predicted proteins | sample MGYA00383550_ERZ1089244 | MGnify/ENA primary metagenome ERZ1089244 (study PRJEB34543, sample SAMEA5968661) | marine metagenome | biome: water | collected 2014-06-21 | depth 0 m | study: Ocean Sampling Day (OSD) data from North Adriatic Sea
TCAAACAAGGAAAATAGCGCAGATAATATCGAGATATTAGTCAGCTATTTGACGCTGTTTGGCAAGATTTAGCCATTTTTAACCCATTTAGATGACCATCGATTGAATTGAGGACATGCCCTAGCGTGCGGATATTTAGTAGGCAGAGATAGTGATACCTTTGAGCTCTAGTTGTTTCTTTATTTCTTGCGCAAACAAAATGGCGTGTTCACCATCCCCATGTAGGCAGATACTTTGTGCCTCTACGGGTACGGTTTGACCGCAGACACTGGTGACAGTCCCTTCAGTTATCATCTGCAATACATGCTTAATCGCATCATCCGTATCGGTTATTAGCGCATTGTCTTTGCTACGAGAGACCAATGAGCCGTCTTTTTCATAGTTCCTATCGGCAAACACTTCTGATATCGAGGCTAAACCCTGCTTTTTGGCTGCTTTAACCAGATAACCACCAGACAGACCCATGACTTTTAGATTTGGATCAAATCGTTTGATTTCACTGGCCAAAATGTCTGATAAATCTTCATCAATGGCCGCTTGGTTGTACAACGCACCATGCGGTTTTACATAGTCCAAAGTCACACCAACCAAGTCACAGAGCGCTTTGGTTGCACCCAACTGATATGCTAACAAAGCACGATACTCAGATTCGCTTAATGGCTGATGAATACGGCCAAAGTTTTCTCTATCGTTTAGACCAGGATGTGCGCCTACGCTCACGTTGTTTTCTTTTGCCAATTGCAACGTGGCTAGCATCTCGCTGTAAGAACCAGCATGAAGACCGCAGCAGACATTGGCTGAGCTGACTATCGTCAATAACTTGTCGTCTTGCCCGCAGCCTTCAGCCACATCAGCATTTAAATCAATTTTCATTGGCATACTCCTTTATTTGATCGATGTAATGTTGTCTTTTCTGTTGTTCACGCAGCGCCTGCTCTAACGACACAACGACGAACTGACAGGCTTTGCCAAATCTAATCTGTGCCATCAGCCCTATGTCTGCGTTAATAACGGTTGCAATTTTAGGGTAGCCACCCGTCGTTTGCCCGTCTGCCATTAACACAATCGGTTGTCCTTGTGGTGGCACCTGAATCATTCCAATATCAACGCCATGTGAGCTCATTTCTACTGGCTTACTAAATTCAAGCGCTGCTGTCCCCTCTAAGCGGTAACCCATACGGTTGCTACTGCTTTGTAGTTTCCATGGCTGGGTCTCAAATGCTTGTTTAGACGACTCAGTGAAGCAATCATACTCACTGCTTTTTATCACTCGAATAACCTCGGTTGGGGCAAGTCGAGCCACCCCAATGACAGGCAGGCTGGATTCAGATTTTACCGTTAAGCTGTCATCGGCTTTTAAATATCTGCCTTCAAATCCGCCAAACCCTGCTTTGAGATTGGTGCTAACTGACTGCAATACTGGCTCGATATCAAAGCCGCCATGCACACATAAATAGGTATACATGCCTTGTAGCGGGCGCAAAAGTTTGAGCGTTTGCCCAGCTGTTGCATTGATACGCCAATAGCAAGGAACACGCTTGTCGTCTAGATAGGCCTCGTATAAAGAGCCTGTTAAGCAAAAGCTGACGCTTTCTTCAAACTGTATGGTTAGCTCACCGAGTGCTATTTCAATAGCGGGTTCGTTGGCTTCGTTTTTCATCAAAGCATTGCCGGCTTGTAGCGCCCAGCTGTCCATCACGCCATTTCTACCCACGCCCATGCTTCGGTAACCCAGTCGTCCCGAATCTTGAATACTGGCAAGGGCGCTTGCAGTTAAAATTTTCATTGATACCACCTGTTCATTTGTCTTTTTGATTCATGCATCTTTTATTTATCGCTTATTGATGAATATCAATCGCTTTAAATGTCAAAGTATCGCCTGCGTTAAGCAACGTCGGAGAAGACTTGGTTAAATCAAATAAAGCAGTATCCGTCTGGCCGAGTAACTGCCAGCCGCCTGGAGACTCAAAAGGGTACACCCCTGTCTGCTCGCCGCCGATACCCACTGAGCCTGCTGGCACTTGAGTTCTAGGGATGGCGTGTCTTGGGAAATACAGCGACTCAGACAAGCCGCCAAGATAAGGAAATCCTGGCTGAAAACCGATAAAGTAAACGGTATAAGTGGCTTTGGTATGTAGCTCAACAACGGCTTCGACCGAGAGTTTTAGCTCATTCGCCATGGCCGCTAGATCAGGGCCATATTTTCCACCGTAATGTACTGGTATCTCGACGTGCTTGCCATGGATGGTTTTTGAAGGGATGTCATTGAGCAAATCTGACAGCTTATCTTTAAAGGTAGTAAGCTCAGCCCAAGTTAATGGCACGATGAATACACTGAGCGTATTCATACCAATCACCACTTCGATGACTTCTGGCATTTTCTGGATGCTGTCTGATAAAGCCCAGCACTTTTGTTGTTTTTCTAAGGTGATCGGTTTAGGGAAAAACAACGCGAGATTGGTTTCACTGCATAGTTGCCATTGTAGTTCCATTAGCACGTGCTCCATTATTTTTATCTACTACAGTCAAATCATCTATAAATTGGATACGGTGTCAGGCTCGCTTAGTCTACTACTTGTAGTACTTTCACTCGCCTTCCTTGTATCCAAATTATATTGAACCGACTGTATCTTGATTCTGACGCTTCTGACGCTAATGTCAGATTTGGTTTTAATTTTTGCGGGTCAGACCTGATTTATATATTGTCTTGTATCCACTGTTCTAGATAATGGATGCTCATTTGACCTTCACAAAACACCTTATCCTCAAAGAGTCGCTGATGCAGACCAATATTGGTATCAATCCCGGTGATTTGCGCTTCTGATAATGCCGCACGCATTTTTTCTATCGCTTTTTCTCTTGAACGATCTTGTACACATATCTTGGCAATCAAACTGTCATAAGATGGCGGCACGGTGTAGTTCGACTCAGCATGACTATCTACTCTGATACCAAACCCTGCTGGCATGTGGCAGTAGTCTATGCGTCCAGCATTTGGCAAAAATGTCTGCGCGTTTTCAGCATTAATACGGCACTCAAAAGCGTGTCCGGTAATGGCGATATCACTTTGCTTGTATGCCAGTGGAAGCCCTGCCGCCACTCTGATTTGTTCTTGCACAATATCAACACCCGTCACCATCTCAGTGATGGTGTGCTCAACTTGCACACGAGTATTCATCTCGATAAAGAAGAATTCGCCATTTTCATATAGAAACTCAAACGTGCCTGCGCCTCTATACTGCATTTGCTCGCAAGCTGTGACACATGCTTGTCCGATTTTCTGGCGCTGCTCTTCAGTAATACCGGGTGCTGGCGCTTCTTCAATAACTTTTTGATGACGACGCTGCATAGAGCAATCACGCTCGCCTAAATAGATAGCATTACCGTGGGTATCGGACATGACTTGCACTTCGATATGACGCGGTGCTTGTAGGTATTTTTCAAGATAGACAATGGCGCTACCAAAATTGGCTTTGGCTTCTGTTTGCGTCATAGAAATCGCAGAGAGTAAGTCGGCTTCTTTTTCGACCACGCGCATCCCACGACCGCCGCCACCGCTTGCTGCTTTGATAATGACTGGATAACCAACGTCACTGGCAATCTTGATAACTTGCTCTGAATCAGCAGGCAATGCACCATCAGAACCAGGCACACAGGGCACGCCCGCCATCGTCATTTGTTTTTTGGCTTCAACCTTGTCGCCCATGTTTCTGATATTGTCAGCCGTTGGGCCAATAAAGGTGAGACCTGAGTCTTCAACCAAAGCGGCAAAGTCTGAGTTTTCAGACAAAAAGCCATAGCCTGGATGGATGGCTTGCGCATTGGTGATTTTTGCAGCAGAAACTAGCGCTCTTTGATTAAGGTAGCTGTGCGTGGCATTGGCAGGCCCGATGCATACTGCTTCATCGGCTAGGCGTACAGGCAATGAGTCTTTGTCTGATTCAGAATGGGCAATGACGGATTTAATACCCAACTGCTTACAAGCTCGGATAATACGTAGCGCAATCTCGCCGCGATTGGCAATTAAGATTTTTGTGAACATGTTTATTCCCTTAAAAATATAGTGTCAAATACAGTGTTTGTGCAGCGTCTATACAATATTGAGCGGCTTTAACTGTTTGGCTCTATAACAAATAAGGGCTGGGCATACTCTACGACATCACCTTCATCAACCAAAATCTCTTTAAGCGTACACGCAGTTTCTGCTTTGACCTCGTACATCATTTTCATGGCTTCAATGATGCATAGTGTCTGCCCTACTTCCACCTTATCTCCTACCTGAAAAAACACTTCTGCTGTCGGCTCAGAGCGACGATAAAACGTACCTAGCATAGGCGCTATTATTTGGGATTTCTCCACCTCTGTAGTCACAGTTTCATCACTACGATCACTGTCTACATTGGTATTATTATCCGTACTATTTTGAGTGGTTTCGGTTTGAGACTCTGAATGAGACGCCCTTGGGTTGGGAGTATGAGCGATATGATTGCCGCTACTTTGGTTGCCGTCAGATTGGCAAACGATAGAAATACGTGCATCACCATCAGTGAGTTCTAAAGATTTTATATCGGCGCATTCTGCAAGTTTGATCAGTTTTTCCAGATCCGTAAAATTGATATTCATATGATTGGCTATTCCATTAGAGTGAAAGTGAACAATTATTTTTTATAAAAAATTCGTACCTAGTGATGTATGTAAAGTGTGATTGTTGAACGATATGTGACAATTTATTGATTGGCTTATTAAAATAATAGTTTGAAATTAATTATCTCTATGCGTATTAAAAGCACTTTTGTCATCAGAAATTATAGAACTGCCAAGTCTTCATCTCTTGGGTCGCAGATAAACATATGTCCTGGTGAATGCGTTATCATCAGCTCTGGCTTACTAGTCATAGCGATACTTTGCGGCGTCACACCGCAAGCCCAAAATACAGGGACTTCGCCTTCTTTTATGATGGATGCATCACCAAAATCAGGCACATGAATGTCGGTTATACCGATGACACTAGGGTCTCCGATATGAATAGGCGCGCCATGTACTTGCGGAAATCGAGAGGTCGCTTGGACGGCTCTGGTGATTAATGGATAAGGTATTGGCCGCATGCTAACCACCATTTTCCCATGAAACTGTCCTGCAGGCTCAGTTTCTATGTTTGTGATATACATTGGCACATTGTGATTGTCTTCAATATGTCTAATAGGAATAGACGCATTTAGCATGGCAGACTCAAAGGAAAAACTGCATCCTAAAAGAAAGCAGACCAAATCCTCTCTCCAGTAGTCTTTTAGATCTGATACCTCAGCCACTAATTCGCCAAATTTGTATATCCGATACTTTGGGACATCAGACCTCAAGTCTGCGCCTTTTGCCATGAGACGTGGCTCTGCACTACCGACATCTGTTACATCTAAAATAGGACAAGACTTTGGGTTTCTTTGTGCAAACAATAAAAAATCATAGGCCAAATTTTTGGGCACTATGACTAGGTTTGCTTGTATATGACCTTTACACATGCCGGAAGTCGGCTTGTTAAGTTCATTGTTACTGATTAACGCTCTGACCTCTGTCGGCGTCATATTTGCTAAATCTAACATTATTACAACCTCTTACGCTTTATTATTTTTAGCAGATAAAAGTTTATGATTTGTTTTATATTGGTATGGCTATTTATAATTTTATTTCATATATCGAGAACTATGATTATCGTTATGTAACTTATCAGAACACCTTCGATATGACAAGATATGAATACAGAAATATGTGATGAACATGATGAGTGATCTTCTTGAACGCACAGTTAAGGATGCAAATTGAACTATGAATAATGTCAAAAAAAAGGGCTCAAGCGTCGAGCGAGTTTTGCAAATCGTAGAAGTATTGGCCAAATCTGCTAAGCCTATGGGCGTTATTGACTTAGCAGAAACATTGGACATCCCTGTACCTAGTATGTACCGATTGTTAAATCAGCTACAACCGCTTCAATTTGTCCAATTAGATTTGCATGGAAAAGTAACCTGCGGAAAAAGAATGCATGACCTAGCTTTAGACCTGTGGAAAAACAGTCCTTTTAAAGCGGAAAGGTTGGCGATATTACAACAGCTTTCAGCCAAAATTGGTGAGTCGGTAGGGATTGCAGTGTTGCAAGACTTAGAAGTGGTATATATCGATCGTGTGATATCTGACTGGCCTGTCCAAATACAGTTACCTACCGGAACCAATATACCTATCTGGGCCTGTGCCAGTGGCAAATTATTGTTGACGCAGTTGGCAGATAATAAGTGCGAGCGTATTGTAGAAAAACTATCGTTACAGGCGCTCACGACCCATACTCAGACTGATAAAAAACAACTCATGACGTCCATTGCTGAAGTACGTAAGACACAGATAGGGACAGATAATGAAGAGTTTATTCCTGGTATGGTCGCCTGTGCCGTCCCGATTCCGAATGGTGAACAGCCCGCATTTGCTACGGTATTTACTCATAGTCCTATCGTCAGAAAATCTTTGGATGAGCTACTGAGCTATGTGCCTGTCATGCAAGAAGCTGCCAATGAGCTATCTGTTATTTTCAATCAGGAATATAATGAGTAGCCTGTCATAACATGCTATAACGATTGTATCTCAAGCCTCTTAAGTGTCGATAAGAATATGAATGTAATGAGGTTGTAGATAGCACACTTCCCTTACATCAACGCTCATTTCCTACTTTTATCCTCTCAACCAAGAAATCGACGGCGGCTTTTACTTTTGGTACTAGATAGCGCTGCTTTTGATACAGCAGATATACGGCCATATCAGCGTGCTGCGTGATTGCTAATGGATGCTCAAATTTAATCTCTTGCAATGCGCCTGACTTGAGATATGAGGATAGCGCCCATCGAGTGGACATCAAAATCCCTTCACCATTACAAGCCTTTTTGGCTAGCCATGGTCCATTGTTTGAAATTGCGACTGCTGGCCCTGAGACATCATGCCACTGATCGTCCACATAGCAGAGCCAAGGTGTTGGCCCGTTTGGGGCTTTGAAATACAGACCTTTATGTTCTTTCAACTCCATCACATGACTAGGTTCGCCATGCATCTCTAAATAACTGAGCGACGCAACCGGAATAAACCCATTGTCCATGAGCCTAATGGCAAGCACTCGCTCATTTGGTGCATAACCCCCGCGAATCGCAATATCGACATCGTCACGTCCCAATGCGGATAATTCATCACTGAGACTGACATCTAGCACAATCTCTGGATACAACTCACCAAACTCATCCAACAGTGGTAGCAGTATTTTTTCACCAAAGCCCACCATAGAGCTGATGCGTAAGCGCCCCATTGGCGTCGTTTGATAACTGCGGACTGTTTCTTTACTTTGCTCGATCTGATCCAATACTTGCTGCATATCGTCGTAATAGACCTGCCCTACTTCGGTCAATTTAACGATTCGGGTCGAGCGCTTTAACAGTGTCGCGCCCAAGCTCTTTTCTAAATCAGATACTCGTCTCGATAGTGAGGATGGCGGTACATTGAATGCACTTGCCGCCTTAGTAAAACTGCCCGTTTCTACGACTTTGCTGAAATACTTAATGGCACGTAATTGATCCAACTGACCTCTCCATTTAGATGAATGTTTAAGTATTTTCGCTTTATTATTGTCTTAAAAGCAATAGTGATTCACGTTATTCCTTATATATAACCACATTAAAACCAGTAATAATGTGTTTAACTTAGGGCGTGCTTGATATTCGACCATGGCACTGACAGAGACTATTTTTTAGACAGTTCGACGTTAAAAATAGTAAGTTTAGTCATTCTAAGCGTCTATGTTTTAACAATGAAGTGGCAAAAAATAGTCCTGTCTCCTTCTGTTTATATTGGAGCTGATGCTAAAACTGCCCCATACTGTGTTGTAAATCTAGCTAAGGCACGAGCATTACCATCGTTTTACGCCTTGTCTGGAACCGTTTTAGCAATCAGCAGTGCCTATTTGTGAATATCAAACACGCCCTAAACGTTGCAATGAAAACACGATTAAAAATAACTTTTACGTCAACAATGGAAGAATGACTTATGATTACTTTGCATGGCTTTGCTGCAAGCAACTATTACAACATCGTAAAACACGCTCTTTTATATAAGGGTATCCCGTTCCAAGAGGACCTTTTGTACGCTGGTAGTGATGATCTACTGACCGTCAGTCCAGTGGGTAAAGTACCTGCGATCACCATGCCTGACGGTTTTAATCTGTCAGAATCCAACGTGATTTGTGACTTTTTGGAAGAAACCTATCCAGAAAAGCCGCTATATCCTGCCGATGCAGCAGAACGCGCGTCTGTACGTCAGATTATGAAAATAGCAGAGCTATATTTTGAGCTACCAAGTCGTCGTCTGATTCCATATGTATTTTCTGGTACTCAAGCACCTAACGCAGTCAAAGAGGAAGTCCGTCAAGTATTGGGCCGCGGTATTATTGCCATGAATCGCTTATGTCAATTTTCGCCTTGGATTGCAGGCGAGCAATTCACCATGGCTGACATCTATGTGCATCACGTCAACACTATTGTCAACGCTTTTGGAGCGACTCAGCTTGAGTGGGATGTACTGGCAGAAGTGGACGGCATGAAAGAATGGAACAAAGCCATGAGTGAAACCGACATTGCAAAAAGCGTTCAGGCAGACAGTCAAGCAAACATGCCTGAATTTATGCAACACGTTAAAGCTCAAATCCAAGCCGCAAACGCTAAATAACATATGACAGTGTGGCCACTAAAAATGAGCCACATTAAGAAAATTACTAAAACTCGATAATCTAAAGAACGACCAATGCCGTAAAGGGATTGGTCTAAAAATCCAACTATTTGCAGGAGCAAATCTTATGACCGATAAAAATAAACAACTGGTTTCAACCATCAGTGATGACAACAAATTAACCCTGTCTTTAAAAGACATCGAGATGCCACAGCCCGGTGCTGACGAAGTTGTCGTTCGCATGGAAGCCATGCCATTGAACCCCTCTGATTTTGGTGTGATGTTCAGCGCCGCTGATATGTCAACCGCTGTACAATCAGGCACTGATGACAGCCCGATCATTACCGCTGATGTGCCTGCGAAATTCATGCCATCACTCAAAACGCGGGTAAATAAAGATACGCCAGTCGGTAACGAAGGCGCTGGTACAGTCGTCGCAGCAGGCTCATCAGAAGCCGCACAAGCACTCATGGGCAAAATGGTTGCGGTGATTGGTGGCGGTACATATCGTCAGTATCACTGTGTGAATGTGAAAAGCTGCATAGAGATGCAAGATGGCACGACTGCTACCGAGGCCGCATCGTCTTTTGTAAACCCGCTCACCTCACTGGCAATGGTCGAAACCATGCGCGCTGAAGGTCACAAAGCCATCGTACATGCAGCAGCCGCTTCTAGCCTTGGCCAAATGCTAAACCGTATCTGTATGGCAGACGGTGTTGATTTGGTGAATATCGTCCGTAAAGATTCGCAAGAAAAGCTATTGCGCGATATGGGCGCAAAGTATGTGGTGAACTCAAGCAGCGAGACGTTCCTTGCCGATTTGACCGCCGCGATTACTGAAACAGGCGCTACGATTTCTTTTGACCCTATCGGTGGCGGTAAGCTCACCAGCGATATTCTAAATTGTATGGAAGCAGCTATTACTCGTGACGTAGAAGAATACAGCGTCTATGGCTCAAATACCTTTAAACAAGCTTATATTTATGGCGCCTTAGACCGTGGTCCGATCACCTTAAACCGTAACTTTGGTTTTGCGTGGGGTGTGAATGGATTCTTATTGTTCAATGCACTTGGCAAACTTGGTAGTGAAACGGTTCAGTCCATGCGCAAACGCGTGGCAGAAGAAATCACCACCACCTTTGCGAGCAGCTATACGCATGAAGTGACCCTAGAAGAAGCGCTACAGTTAAAATCAATCGCCGCTTATGGCAAACAGGCGACTGGTGAGAAGTACTTGATCAAGCCTCAAGCTTAATAATGTCTAAAAAGCTGTTATAACTTAAGATATAGCAACTTTCTCATAGACTGATTTTTGATATAAAAAGCAGATACTGATAACGGTATCTGCTTTTTTTGTACTTAATTGTTATTGAACGATGTAAGTAAAAGGCGGTAACTTAGCCTTTTTAAATGCTGACTCTATGAACATTGTCTTTTCGAGTATTGCCTTTCTGTAGACTCCTTATCTGAAAATCAAAGCGTCCTTGTAGTTATATGACTTCTTTGTGATAATTAAAATCCAGACACGCTAACTTTTAAATAAAAATATTAGACATTTTAAACTATCTACTTTTTGAGAGATGACTATGAAAAATACAATGAAAATAATGATGGCCTCCACGCTTGTTATGAGTGCACTTGCGACTGGCTGCCAAACAACGACTAGTGTTACCAAGCCAGCCGTACAGCCAATCACAGTAGAGACGTTAGAGGCGAATAATTGGCGCCTTATAGATGCCAAGCTTAATAATGGAGACTTGGTTGAAGCGTTATTTTTTGATCCATCAAGACCATTAACGCTGGATTTTATGACTGTTGAAGGTCGCAATATGGTAAGCCTTATGAATACTTGCAACAATATGAGCGCAGGATACAGTGTGACGAATGGCGAGGTAGAACTGAGTGCAATCAGAAGTACTCGAATGGCCTGCCCTGAACACTTAGCACAGTTTGATAGTGCTGCTGCCACAACAGTACAAGGCAAATACAGCTTTGGTAAAAATAGCGATAACAACCCTGTGCTAGTCATTAAGAATGACAATCAAACGGCTCACTTCAAAGCCGTTCCTAAAACAAAAACACCTTAAGGACTGTTACGTAGCTCTATCTTAAATTTATGAATAATGCCTCACTATGAATCAGCGAGGCATTATTTGTATCAACAAACTGCTAGCCTCAGCATCAAAACAATAACAGTAACAGTAACAGTAACAAAAATCGCTCTAGGCAGTTTCATCGAGCATTAAAAATAAATATATAAATCAACCATAATAAGGATATGTCATGTCGTTTATTAAATTTTGCACTTTGGCACTCATTGCCACATCCTCTCTAACTGCGTGTAGCAGTCACAACCAAGCCAACTCGAATGCTAAAACGAGTATTAGCCAGATTGAAGACAGTAACTCATTCCTAAGCACCCTAAAACCAAGCAGCGCTGAAGCGATAATCGGTCAAGTAACAGGTATTACTTCGCAAGATAGAAATCAGCAAAAAGTCACTATCGTAGCCCAAGATGGAAAGTCCTATACCGCGTCTATTAGCAAAGCTAATTTTGGTCAGCAGAATGCTTATCAAATGCAAAAATTGGCGATGGGTGACTATATAGAAGTCGAAGGTGACATAGAAGTAACAGACGAGCAATCAAAGCCAGATGGTGAGCATCAGCTAACTGTACATGCCATGCCATATGTATTACGCAAAATCATTGTCGCTGACCATCAAGTAGACTGCGTAGGCGTTGCGCCACAATCCTGCCTTTTAACAAAGCCAGCTGACCAAGTCGATAGTCAAGTAGATTGGCAGTATCGATATAGTGGTATAGAGGGTTTTGATTATGAGACTGATTATGAATATACCTTGCTTATAAAAAACACAGCCGTTGCTAGACCACCTGCTGATGCATCGTCAGTGCAGAGCAAACTGATTCAAGTCATTGAAAAGAAAAGAACCTAGCCTTAGTATCTAAGGTATACCTCCTCTAAACAGACAAGCAACCACACGATTAATTGTTATCATTATTCAACCTGTGGTTGCATCTGACGCTTATTACGCCTAGTATTTCGCTCCTTAAAATAATTCTGTTTTTAACAATAGCACCTCTACAGGTTCGTCTACTCACAATAAAGAAGGATTCGTTATGCCAATAAATACAACCACAATTATTGATGGTGGCATGGGACGAGAACTGGCGAAGCGTGGTGCACCGTTTCGTCAACCTGAATGGTCAGCACTGGCAATGATAGAAGCGCCAGAGATCGTTCGTGATGTACACCGTGCCTATATCAAGAGCGGCGCGGCTGTCATTACGACAAACAGTTACGCGCTAGTACCCTTTCATATCGGCGAGGAGCGTTTTGTGGCGCAAGCACAAGATTTGGCAGCAGCGTCAGGTGAAATGGCACGTGCAGCAGTGACGCTGGAAGGCGCAGCAACCAAAGTAGCTGGCTCTATCCCGCCACTGTTTGGCTCCTACCGTGCAGATTTGTTTGATGCTGACCACGTAGAAGATATCGCCACCCCACTGATCAAAGGTCTAAGTCCGTATGTCGATTTTTGGCTCGCTGAGACTCAGAGTCTAATCGCCGAGTCTATCGCTGTTCGTGAGCTACTTAATACGCTAGATACGGACAATAAACCGCTATGGGTCGCTTTTACCTTAGAAGACAGTATGGATATCGATGTACCACGTCTGCGTTCAGGAGAAACCGTCGAGGAAGCCGTGGCAACGATGGCTGCTCTCGATGTCGAGGCAATACTCTTTAACTGCTGCCAACCTGATGTCATCGAACAAGCACTAGATGTCGCACAGACTGTCCTGCAAGCAAAACAAGCGCAGCATATCGAACTTGGCGCTTATGCCAATGCCTTTCCGCCGCAACCAAAAAATGCCGCGGCAAATGATACGCTTAATGAAGTACGTGATGATTTGACCCCGCCTGCCTATCTGCTCTGGGCACAAAAGTGGCAAGCACAGGGCGCTTCATTAATCGGTGGCTGCTGCGGTATTGGCCCTGAGCATATTCAGGAATTAAGCCAACATTTTACTGCTACTGCCTAGACATAGGCTGATCCGAACATAGAAAATGTAAGGTAATTAGATCGTTGAGTTCATCATGCTGACGACCATCGAATGTTATTTGATGGTCGTCATATTGCTGGTCATGGAGCTAGTGCTGTAAGCGTATCGAAAAATTCAGTAGCAGTTGCAGGCTTGAATGAAATCATCGACTAGCTTGTCATAAATATGCGTATTGTATTCTTAACAGCCTACCCCTCCTACCGCTAACCTGAAGCCTGTCTACCCGTTTGTATTAGTAGGACACCACTTAAAATCAGTACCAACGCTATAATTTCTAAGCTGGTGATATCCTCGCCAATTATCGCGCCAATGATGACAGCAACGACTGGAGCAATATAAGTAGCACCAGCAGCCCGCACTGAACCTAACGTCTCAATAATAAAATAATAAATCAAAAAAGCAGCGCCAGTACCCAAAGCACCCAGACCAAGTATTGTTCCCCACATTGCCCTAGTATCTGTCGACAGCTGGGTTATACCATCGAAATCGATGAGTATCGAAAGCGTTATGACAGCTAAACCCACTTGCCAAGTGGCTAACGCCAGTGGTGGCAATCTCAGAGGAGACAGATAACGCCGCGCATACACAAAAGACGCACCAACACTCAAAGACCCTGCCAACATCCACAAAACGCCAACGAGAGAGACACCAGTAGCGCCTTGCCATGGTCGCGCACTTAATGCGATACCAGCAAATCCTAGCGCAAGTCCAATCGCCATTTGCTTGGTCGGACGCTCATCAGGTAAGAACAGCGCCGCGCCCAAAAAGGTAAATATAGGGATTGAACCACTTAATAGACCTGCAATGCTACTGGGCAATAGCGCCGTACCTGCGACAAATCCATAATAATAAAAAGACGTTGCGAGCACTGACATCACTATAAAGTGTGGCAAATGCTGTAACTGCGCCCGAGTAATTACTTTGCTGTGCCAAGCAACTGCAACCAATGGCAAGAACCCAAATAGCAGGCGTAAAAATACGGTTTGTGAGGGGCTGATTAGAGCCGTCGCCCATTTCATAAAAATAAAATTCGACCCCCAGATGATACCAAGTAGTACCAGTGCAGCATATGCTCGAAACATAACATTGGCCTTAACAAATAGGTGAGCTGCTTTTTTCAAGCAGCTAGCGTCGACAGTGTTTTATTGCTTGTATTAACAGTCTTGTATCAATAGGCTTGTATTGATTGACTCGTTACACAGAGCGAATGACGCCACCATCAACCCGTATATTCTGACCAGTGATATATCCAGCAGCTTCGGATAATAAAAAAGCAATCGTTGAGGCGACCTCTTCAGAGGTGCCATAACGCCCCATCGGTACACTCTCACGTCGCTCATCGACTTCAGGCAAGCTATCAATCCAGCCAGGCAAGACATTATTGATACGCACACCTTTTGCTGCATAGTCATCTGAGAAAATCTTGGTAAAAGCGCCAAGGCTGGCACGAAAAGCCGTTGACGTAGGAAAAAGCGCAGTCGGCTGCGTTACCCAAGAGGTAGATATATTGACGATAGCACCGCTACCCTGTGCCACCATGATGGGCGTGACCAAACGAATTGCACGTACCGCACTAAGAAAGTAAACCTCTAGCCCTTTATGCCAATCCTCATCAGTGATGTCTAAAATAGGTGCGCGCGGGCCGTGACCAGCAGAGTTCACAAGCGCATCAATACGTCCCCACTGTTGCATCGCCGAATCAACCAAACGTTGTACATCTTCATTAATAAGGTTGGAGCCAGTAACACCAATGCCGCCCAGCTCCTTTGCTAAAGCCTCACCTTTCCCAGAGGAAGACAAAATAGCGACATGATAACCATCTGCTGCAAGTTTACGAGCAGCGGCAGCACCCATGCCTGACCCACCTGCTGTGATAAGCGCTACTTTTTTTGTCGTTATAATATTATTCATCTGTCTTTCTCCATTAGTTATCGTTTCATTTATCATAACCAATAAAATCAAATTCCTAACATCATAATAAAAGATGCTAGACTGTAGAAAATCTATAGTCTAGGAAAATAAAGTGACAAACAGTCATCGTACGTTGCCACCGCTCAATGCCTTACGCGCATTTGAGGCTGCTGGGCGTCATCTTAATTTTCGGGCGGCGGCGGATGAGCTGTTTGTGACACAAGGCGCGGTCGCTCAGCAGGTAAGAATGCTAGAGGAGCATATCGGCTTTCCTTTGTTTCAAAGACTACCAAGAGGCGTGGCGCTCACCAGCCAAGGTTCTGTTTACTTTGCAGAAGTTACTCGAGCTTTTAAGATTTTGGATAAAGCAACAGCTCAGCTACTCAGAGAACCTAAGACTGTCACTATCAGCGTGACGCCGACTTTTGCCACTAAGCTATTACTGCCGCGCTTATCTGCTTTGACTGCTGCGGTCCCTGATGTCGAGTTGCGTACTGTAGCGACCGAGTCCGTTGCAGATTTTGACCGTGATCAGGTAGATATCGCGGTACGCCTGACACGCCCACCATTCCCTGCGGCATTTGATACTCAGTTACTGTTTAAACAAACGCTTGTAGCCGTGGCCAGCCCTCACTTAATGGCCAATAGAGAACTGCCCATATCACTTGAAGTGCTACAAGAGATGCCATTGCTCCATGACTCACATCATCATTGGCCACGATTTTTTGGTACCACAGATAAGCTAGCTGGCGCTGTATTTAATCAAACCGCTTTGGCTTTAGATGCAGCGCTAGCGGGTCAAGGTGTTGCGATTGCTTGTCAGGATTTTGTACAAGCGGATTTGAATGCAGGAAGATTGGTTCAGGTAAGTGAGTCAACGCTAACAGTCGATCTAGATTATTATCTCGTTCGCAAAAAGAGTTCGTCATCAACACCGACTGTCGACGCTGTCTGGAACTGGTGTATCACTCATTTAGCACTGGCTTGATTTAGTCAGGGATAGCTAAGCATTAAGCTAAACGTCAATATAAATAATCTAATCTCAAACTTATTAACGTAATTAGCTTCTGAGGCTAACTACGATTTTAGTCGTGCTTTTCTATCCCACTACAGCCGTTCTTCAGCATAACGATGCAGACCTTCCTACTTTCTTATCCTCATTTTTCTTCCTTGTTTTTCCGTTTACTAACTACCCTAACTCAAAAATAAAAATAGTTACCTACCCCCTTCTCAATCAAAAAACGCCCTATTTTTACGCGATTAAAATACTAAATTTTTATGTCACATTACGTACAACTTACACAGTTAATTTATCATAAACAATTATCGGCTAAATCATTACTTAATTTTGTATTAGTATGCATTGGTATTCAATAAAAGATTGAAGATACAAGTACTTACATTGTCTATAAGCCATTCTTTTTATATAAATTTCACTTGTTGTACCTGCTTAAGGACCAGACATGACTGCTAACACACAAGAAGCTTTGACTAGCGCAGCACTCAGTTTTCAATTAATGACGCGAGCTGAGCCTCCAGAGTTGGTTATTGCCACGATAAAGTCGTTATTAGCAGTAAAAGAAGCACGCGATGAGATTTTGATTATCGATAATAATAATAAAGAGACGTCGTTATATGAGCCGTTGGCAGCATTTTGCCAAAGCTTAAACGCTGAGCTGAATGTCCATTTTTATCATATTGATCGTGTCGAAGGATTCAAAGCGGGTGCTTTAAACTTGGCACTTGGGTTGATGAGTCCAGACTGTAGTCACATTGTGGTGGTCGATAGTGATTACCAAGCATTACCACATGCTAGAGCCTCTATTACGCGGGCTATCGCTCAATATCCTGAACATACCCTACTGCAGTTTCCGCAGTTTTATCGTAATGAAGGACAGCTAGATACGCATAGCGAGTTGAATCACTATTTTAATCATCATCTGTATCGCTCTTTTAATCGCAATCGCACCTTATCAACGGGTACTTACGCAGTCATTCGACGCTCAGATCTTTTGAGTATAGGAGGCTGGTCAGGCGCCTCTATCACTGAAGATGCTCAGATGGGCGTGCTTATGCATCGACAAGGTTTTCGCAGTCAGTTTGTGCCAGAAGTTATTGCCACAGGCTTACTACCTAACACGCTAGATGACCTGATATGTCAACGCCGACGCTGGATCTACGGCAATATGCAAGTGCTCACGGATTACTTGTCAGTCCCGACCAACTCTACGGTTCAGTATGTCTCGCAACCCAAAAGTATGAGTGAACGTCTAGCCTATATACGCGCTCATCTGTCTCAATTAAGTGCTTGGGTAAATTTCACAGGGTTCTTTATTCTTTTACATATCTGCTCATTACTGGTGATGGTTGATATGCTTTTAATAAATAACGCTGACGTGTCGATGCTTGCACCTTTATATCTGGTTTATGCAGGCTACACATTTTTTATCCTTAGAAGGTTGTGGGCTTACTACCGTGATCAATCGCCTCTCAATCAACAAATAGATGACAACCATCAGCCACGTTTTGGCAGAAAGATACGAGCATGGTTGATGCACTTAAACTTTTGGGAGATTGGCGCCTTGTCATGGCTGCCGGTACTGTGGGGACGAGAGAAACCTTTTGTCTGTACGCCAAAACAAAACTATATCCAAAGTCGTCAGTCATTATTCCTTAAGAATATAGCAGCGTTACCAAAACTGCTGTTGGTGCTAAATATCATTACAGCCCTAGTCGTAGCACCGTTTTCACCGCTCTACTCACCAGTACTATTTATCTGTGCAGCGGCAGTTTGTATTCTCAAATTAAGCGCAGCTAAGGTCGCAATGGACAATTTCTCTGCTCCTAGAGCAGACATACCAAGTATGAGTAAGGTTCTGAGACAGACTTTAAAGGTAGCCCATGAAAAGAAGACGACTATCACGACATCTTATGCGACGTCTTTATTTAAAGATAAAAAAACCATCGATTCATAAAAATCAGTACTTATAAAACTAGTACTTATAAAGATAGCGGTTTATATAAGCCAATTTTGAAACAAGGTCATTCTATTGTCTTTTATCGTTTCTATACTAGGTTCCCTATACACCACTCTACCAACCAAAATGCTTATAGCCATGATGCTTATAACTATAAAGGTCTTAAAAACATGATTAGGTCTTCGAATTCACCGCTACGTATTGCCATTATCGCGCATTCACTGTATCCCATCGCCCAGCCATATGCGGGTGGTCTAGAAATGATTACCCAATTGATTTGTGATGAGCTAGTGGCGCAAGGTCATGAGGTATTGCTTTACGCTCATAAAGATAGCGAGACGAAAGCAACGTTGGTGCCATTATTGACTCGTCATGAGTTTAATAAGATGGTTTATGATAATGAGCATGAAACGGTCGCCATGGGCCGTGAAGAGATGTACCAATATCTCACCTATCAGATAGCCCTACGAGATATTATCGAACGTGATGAGCGCGGTGAGATTGATATCGTACATAACCACAGTCTGCATCATATTCCGATGATGACAGGCCAAGCGTTTGGCAAAAGGTTTTTTACCACTTTCCATACGCCTATTTTTCCGCAGTTACGTTTAGCGCTTTTAACACTGCGCTCTGGTACAACCACTCAATTTACAGCGATTAGTAAGCACCAACAGCAGTTATTCGCTGAGTTTGTCCCTTCACAAGTGGTGTATAACGGCATCGATGTCGAATCCTTTATTGCCAATACAGAATCGCTTGGCAATACTAATGGTAGCGATGACGAGGTATATTTTTGGTATGGACGTATTTGCCCTGAAAAAGGCACTCATTTAGCCATGCGGTACTGCATGGAAGCTGGAAAAAAACTTATCATTGCAGGACCTAAAAGCAACGAAGACTACTTCAATCAAAAAGTAGCCCCTTTATTATTTAAAGACAGTAAGAGTGGCGAAGACAAACTATTCAGTTACGTAGGTCATGTCACCAAGGACGAGATTAACAATTACTTGTGCCAAGCAACTGCCATGCTATTTACCAGTACTTGGGACGAGCCATATGGATTGACCTTAGCTGAGAGTTTGGCATGTGGCACACCAGTCATTGGTTTCGATGCAGGAGCCAGTGCCGAAATTATTACTCCAGAGACAGGAGTCATCGTACCTAAAAAAGACAAAGCCGCCTTCATCAATGGCTTTGCTACGATTAAAAATATATCACGCCAAGCTTGCCGTGACCGTGCTTTACAGTTTTGTTCAGTGTCAGCCATGGTAGACGGCTATCTGGAACTGTACCGAGCAGCGTTAAAAAATAGAACTGCGTTAATAGAAGACAGTTCAGAAAGTTATATCAACAGTATCAACAGCTATGAGCTGTCTGATTTAACAAAAGACTCTCTGCAGCTTTTCAATCAGGCCATTCAAGCGCCAGTTGAAACTGATAATAATCTTGTTAGCTTTTCTGAGGGGTCGTAATGATGCGTATCGGATATTATGCTCATCATCATGGCTCAGGACATTGCCGACAGGCAGATAAACTGGCTGCATTGCTGCCTAATGATGCAAGAGCGCAATTAACGGTATTTACGAGTTTAGATATAGATAGCTATCGTTTTACTGCTATTGATGAACAACAAATCGTACGTTTGAATGCGGAAGATGAACGCCCCGATGATATCTTAGCAGGTCGTGCAGGAGAATATTGGCAACCAGCCAGCTTACACTACTCGCCCGTAGGCAATGGTGACATTCAAGAACGCAGTCACCAAATACTAGACACTATCTTTCAACGTAAGATCGATCTGATGATTATCGATGTCAGCGTCGAGGTGGCGATGCTCTGCCGTGCGGCAAGTATTCCTTACCTTTACGTTAGGCTTCCGGGCATTCGCGATGATGCGCCACATTTGGGTGCTTTCGCTGGCGCGCTTGCCTTACTAGCGCCTTATCCTAAAGCGTTAGAGTCTGCCCACACATCTGAGTGGATCTGCGATAAAACGCTCTATCTTGACTTTATCTACTCTCAAAAAACCGAGTCATACACTTATGAGAGCTTTATAGATATTTTGGAAAAATTAAGCGTAGGTGGCGAAACTTCTGATCTTAAATCTACAAACCTACCATCTATCAAGGCTCAATTAACATACAATTCCGGAGCTACAACACCTATTATCACCGTCATTAAAGGCTACGGTGGACATAAAGCGATTGACGAAAAATTACCAGATTTACGCTCACTGCTACCCGATGCATTAATTGTCTCTCTCGGGCCTATAGACGATGACAAACGGTGTTATGTCGATATCTCAGCTGAGGTAGATGACGTCATACCATTTATTTGTCATAGCGATTATTTGATGATGGCCTGTGGCCTAAACGCTGTTGCGCAAGCGTATCATTACGATACGCCGCTCATAGTAGTGCCTGATGACAGGCCACATAATGAACAAGCCGTCATGGCCGAAGCGTTAGTCACTCAAAACAAAGCGCTAAATTGGCAGCAGTTTAAAACCTTAATGAGCGTCAATGATGGTCAATCTGAATCTATTGCCCAAACCATTCATGGCCGAAGCAAACCACACCTCACTACCTCGGTCGATAGCATTGAAAAGAATAACTTTGAGGAAGATAGCGGCGAGGAAACCAGCGCAACTACGCTAACAGCTGCTCAAGCGTTTATGCATAGCACCACTGATTATCCTACCACTAAGCGTTGGTTTGAAAACTGGCTGCTTCCTCGACTCAACTTAACATCCGAATCAACAATTAAAGACTGACTTATTAAAAACAAAAGGCAACCTGATAGCGAGGTAAAGACAAGCGATGACCATTCAGCCAACTAGTAACGCTAGCACGACTTCTAATACTGTATCGATGACCGTCATTACGACTTGCTATGGTCGTAATCGTCATCTCTACAACCTACTCAGTAGTCTAGAAAACAGTAGTGTAAAGCCAGCCGAAATCATTATCGTCAACGACGACGCTGACCCCAATCAGTTAGCTGAATTTTCATTAAATATCGTGAAATTACCGACTACGGTTAAATCAGCTGTGAATAACGGTGATGATATTAAAACTACAGAGTTTGATATCGGACATAATCGCAATCTTGGAGCGTTGCAGGCAACTCACGATATGCTGATTTTTTTGGATGTTGATTGTATCGTAGCGCCTACGTTTATTGAGCAAATGTATAAGAAGCTTCTGCAATATCCTAATGCGCTTTTGATGGGTCAACCACGCTATCTAACGCGACCTTTATCAGTAGAAGAAAATGCACAATTAAAAATCAATCATCTGCCTTTCTCTATTTTAGATAAGCTGTCTGTCTATAACCCTTATCGTTATAATTTTGATGAAGCTGATTCATATCCTACTGAAACAGAGCAAACCGCTATCAAACAGACTGATGATTACGGTGCATTTTGGAGCCTGTGCTTCGCTATCAAGCGACAGACTTTTGATAAAATTGGCGGTTTCGACACCCAATATACAGGTTATGGCGCAGAGGATACCGATTTTGCTTTTACAGCACGCCAATTAGATATTGATTTTTACCTCACTGCTGATATCGCTTATCATCAGCAGCATAGTGTCTACCGGCCACCTCTTAATCATTTAAACAGTATCATTGTTAATGCTAATTGCTTCTATCAAAAATGGCACTGTTGGCCCATGACAGGATGGCTGTCCCAATTTTCCGATATGGATCTGATTGATTGGACAGAAGAACAGTCATCATTGATAGCCGTCCGACGAGAGCCTAACGATAACGAGATAAAGCGCGCTCATTGTCCAAACGCTCCTTATGTTTAACTATTTCTAGCTAACGAAAACTTAGTTAATCAATATTCTAGTATCGATGAATAGTCACTCCTGTAGGTGGTCGACTCATTTCCTGACGTTCAAAAACCCAGTTATGCCCATGCCAAAAATGAGCAGTTTTATCATTGTCATTGAAACCGATCATTACTATCTCTAACGGTAGTTTCGTGTTTTGAATATGGTGTAAATATGCTCGAGCTGCCAGCATCAGCCGATATAACAGAAAACCTGATGAAGGTGCTGACGAATGAATATCGGTAAAGTATGGATAGTCAGTAACGACTTTGTGATGCTCTGACAGTACACTGTGATGAATGGTGCTTGATAATAATTTTTTCATGTTCGAAGGGATGTCTAAGATGCGCTGAGTAGTGACAGGATCGTCATTAGGGCTTGGTTCATCAGCTAATGTTGGAAACTGATAAGGCTGGTTGCTCGTCAATATCCCTAGAGAGGCGGTCTCTGCCATTTGCTCCATCACTGATATATGATTGCTTCTAGGCGGTAGGCCAAAATGCAACTTACTGTCACCAATCTGACGAAAAAACAACAGCTTAGGTAGTGAATTAGCTAACTGATGGCTAGCAAAAAAACCAGCGTGAATAAAGTGATTAAATAACACTAAGACATCATTGGGCTGTAATAGCATCTCAAGCTGCGCCGTGGTCACGGCAGGATTATTTGCAATCAGAACAACTCGCTTAGCTTGCTCTAGTGCAGTCTGTATAACAACTGGTAGTGTTAAGAAAGCAGATTGCGCTGTGCTTATATTATCAAATGTATATTTGCTATTCTCTGACAGCGCGATACTCTGTTTAAGTGTTGGTTTTTTTGTATTGAACTCTTTATTAGACATAGCAACCTTAGTTAATGTAAATTTTTGATTGCTACTTTAGCATTATTAGCGATTTTTATAGAAAAAGCTTTACCTCTATTATACTCGGATAAAGCCTTATCTTAATAAAAGTCTGCCACTTCTTACTTATTCAACTCAAAAATCATATTTTGCCATTATTTCAATTTTCTGACCTACCAGAATGAGATAGTCGCAACATTTCATAGTAGATAAGTACTATTCGTTGGCACTTCTTCTAAATCATATAGAAAACCTTTCTATATCACTGATACTCTAATTGAGTCATTCCTAGATGACGATTCTTTTATTTAGTAGATGATATATCATCAGCTATCTATCTCAGCTCATTGCCGTAACAACATCTTCCATTTATCTCACAATTAATCAGTAAGGAAACATAGGTTGATCTTCAGTAAGTATCATCTCTAGAGTGTTGCTAGTCTTCCGACCCTTAGCAAAAAGCTCCTAAGATTGTATTAATGGTTCAGTATCGGCTAGAAAAAGTCACCTTTCTTTAACTTTCATAAAAGTACGTAACGCTATAACTCGCTATTATCTACTTATTCAATAGAACGACGTTCAATTCAGATACCTTCAACCATTAAATAAACACGCTTACTTATAATTAGCCTAAAAGGACCTTACTATGAAAAACTTCAACATGAAAAAAATCGCTATCAGCTCACTATTGGCTGTATCTACTTGTTTTGCTATGATCGGTCCAGCGAATGCGGCCCAACAAGTTGTCGTGGTCAAAGACAAACATCAAACAAAACAAGCGGTCGTCGTTAAAGCAAAGCCCAAAGCGAAACAAGTGGTCGTGGTTAAAGCAAAACCTAAGGCCAAGCAAGTTGTCGTAGCGAAAGCGAAACCTAAAGCCAAAAAAGTAATCGTCGTTAAAGATAAACATCCAGCACAAAAAGTGGTCGTTGTAAAATCAAGATAGACCAAGCAAGACCGATACCGTATACAGCTTATATAGAACCCGCTATATTAAGCAGGGAACACCACTACCTCATCGCCTTCCTGCCATGGCTGAAACTTAGTCATGGCTTGTACAAATAACGGGTGTTCCAACCAGTGTTGTAGCCACAGCTGTAGCTTGGGATAAGGCAATTCATAAAAGACATCACGATCTACATGGGCAAATTGGCGAACGAACGGCATGATACCGATGTCAGCAACCGTCACGCTATTGCCTAGTAGATAGGTATTCTTAGTCAATAACGCTTCTAAATCCTGCAGAAAAATTTCACCTTTTTGTCGATATTCTATTTGAGTCATCTCAGGGTGACGATCGGCATATTTGTAGCGATCGAGCCACTGCTTAAACTCATTGTCGTTTTGTGCTATCAGTGCATTAGCCTCAGATGAAACCTTTTCATCCAGTAGTCCCTGAGGATCGTTTTGCTCAAGCGCCCACATCATAATCTCTGCACTCTCTTCAATGACTGATCCATCTGAAAGCTGTAACACAGGAACCGTGCCTTTTGGACTAATCGCTAGCATCTGATCTGGCTTATTCTTTAACGTGATTTCTCGTAGCTCTACTGGTAACTCGGCGAATATTAGACCGAGACGAGCGCGCATAGCATAAGGACAGCGACGAAAAGAGTACAAGCGAGGCAACGAGGTGTTCATAGATTCCTCCATAGTTGAATAGGAATTAAGCAATAGGTAAAAAGCAAACGAAGAAAAATTAGCAGACGCAAACCTACTGACATCGATAGTTATTAAGGCGCTGTTGAATAGGTGACAGACTTATAATTGGCCATAGTTTCTACCAACGACTGTGGCAAATAGGCATTTTTCAGGTGCGCGTGCGAATAATGCTGCTCAATCCACGATTGATAGTTATAGACAGTTAGCGTACCACAATATAATAAATATAAAACCTGTACACCGATGCTACGCGACAGCCCCATCACGCAATGAAAATTGATAAGTGTGATGAAGCTATCCTTTACCTGATTACCTTCTACCTGACTACCCTCTACCCAACTCTCATTATTAGCAGTTATCGCTTGTGTCTCTGCCGATTGTATCAACGCATCAATTTGTTGAAATAGATCAATGTAGTCTTGGAGCAATACATCATTTAATGGCTGCAAATCCAACAAAGGTAAATACAAGTAATGAACTGTCGTACTCACGCTGCTATTAGCAGCTATTTTAAGATTATGAGCGTGGCTAGATATCTCAGCAGCCAAATCAACAACAATAATTTGATAGCGAACTGTAGGCCGATTGCTTTCTGGCGAACTCGGCAATTCTAATGAGCTGGAGCCAAATAACCAATACGTTAAATAACTACTTAGATCCGTCTGCATCAAGCGAGCTGAAGCAACAACTTTGACCTTGTCATTAATAGCATACGGCGTGAGTGGATACTTTTGACTTTTGGAGAAAACTTTAAAATACCACTGCCCTAAAAGTGACATGCCATTGTAAATAATAATGATTGGCGCAAACTTCATCCAAGTATATACCGTGAGTCGACCGCTACTGGATTTTTGAAACCAGCGTGTATCCCGCATTTGCTTGACCTGTTGATAGGCACAAGCCAACATCGTAAAACTAATCAGCCAATATGCAGCAATGATGATAGCTAAAGTTTCTATAGACTCAGACGCTATCATACTCATATTAGCAAAGTAAAACCCTGCTATCGCTATCAATAAGAATCCTATTACTCCTAGTGTCAGATGCTTGATTACCAGTGCATTACGGATTCGATTTGAGAGTATCAGCACCAACACTGCCAACACTGCTCCGCCGAACATATCTAGCAAATGGTGTTGATACGTCAACACTGTCGACAGGGCAATCAATGTACATATGCCAGTCAGCAATAATCGATAAGCCGCTAAAATCCATCTCTTTTTAGACGCTACAACATCCCATAATGATACGCCAAGCAACATGGCATAACTGACATGCAATGATGGGAGCTGATTGAATGGCTTGTCCACCAATTGCAAAAACTGATAGCCAAATTGCGTCCAATCGTCAGGTATCGAACGATTGTATGAGAAACGAGCAGGATAAAAACAGAAAATTAAACAGGCAAAAATGGTCGTCAAAATTAAGCGGTAGGTCAATAGAGATAATTGCGTGGACGTCCGCACTAAGAAAAAACTAGCCACAAATAAAATCAATGACCAGCTATAAGGAACAATCATAGCGGGAATGAAAGGAACCATGCTGTCAAATGGCGTGGCAAGATTATGAATTTGCGATGGGTAGAGTGTATATAAAGATACGCTATAGGCAGTCATCAAATTATAAAGCAAATAAAATATCGATAACGCAAGACCTAGGTGTTTGAATCTAGTTAAATTTGATGGAGTTTGCAACACCTAGTACCTCGTTTGGCTATTGAATAAACATTTCAAAAAACTTTGGCAATATAATCATAGTTAAAGTTGTCATAATAGCAACTTATTGTTGGCTAAAAACTGCTCAAACCCATTGGAAATACAGTGATTTTGAACTTATACTTGACTATTTTCTGGACTTAGAAGGATTTGAGAAATGCAGTTTTTGAAGATGATAAGTCAGCAGTTAAGTCGATTTACGGCATTGGTTATTATTTTAGCGGCCGCAGTGACATTTATAGAGCCTGCGACTTTTTCTTGGGTGACAGGTGATACCCAAGTCATCGTTCTGGGTGTCATTATGCTCGCAATGGGTATGACATTAGGTAAAGAGGACTATAAGGTATTAGCCCAGCGCCCGCTTGATATTTTTATCGGTTCAATTATCCAATATACCATTATGCCGATTTTAGCGATTAGCGTGGCTAGATTGTTTGATTTATCGCCTGGGCTGACACTGGGTCTAGTATTGGTTGGTACTTGTCCTGGTGGTGTATCTTCAAACATTATGAGCTACCTTGCCAAAGGTGATGTGGCATTTTCGGTAGGTATGACCACCGTATCAACCATCATTGCACCGTTAGTGACGCCACTTTGGCTCAATTATTTGGTTGGTCAATCTGTAGAAATGGATGGCTGGGGTATGTTCCGCTTTATGCTATTAGTGACATTGTTGCCAGTCGCTATCGGCTCTATGTTAAACATTCTATTTCAAAACAAACACTGGTTTAATGATGTACGTGCAGTGATGCCAGGCGTGGCCGTATTAGCCTTTGCCGCTATCGTCGGTGGTGTTGCCGCTGTATTTGGCGATCAGTTCTTGCAGTCAGGGCTAGTCGTTATCTTGGCCATTGCGGTACACAATATCGTCGGCTATATATTGGGTTACTACTCAGGCGCCTTATTTGGTATGAGTAAACCCAAAAAACGCACCATATCTATCGAGGTTGGCGTACAAAATGCAGGTCTGGCCACGGGCTTAAGTACGAAGTTTTTCCCTGGCAATGCAGAGTCCGCCATCGCTGCCGCCGTCGCTTGTATTTGGCACTCTGTTTCTGGCTCTATATTGGCCAATATCTTCGCTTGGTGGGATAAGCGTCAGGAAGCGAAAAATCCTACCGTCATCGAGACTGAAGAGACCATGGAGCTTGGTAAACCAATCAGAAATCATTAGTACTAATAAAGATAATACTAAGCTAGGTAATACTTAACTAGCTAATAAAGTTAAAACGCTATGAGTTAAAATACTATGCTAGATTATTGTTTCTAGCATAGTATTTTCTAACAAAGCACCTTCTAACTAATACAGAGTCTTTCAACATAGTGTTTTTTAACATAGAGTCTTTTAACATGGTGGCTTCTAATATAGCGCTCTCCAGCATAGTATTTTTAGAACAGCACTGTCGACAATTTGCATGAACTACTAGCCTCTCTTCTAGGTTCTCACTTAACGTAGTCTACCGTAACTCATTTCCAAAACGTTTACGCACCTGACGCAAGTATAGAGCTGGCGCAATACGCCACAGTAAACTGCCAAAGCGTGAGATAGGGTCCGGCAATATCCAACGTTTGCGCCGCTGCAAACCTTGATTGATCTGTTCGGCCATCCACTCAGCACTACGCATATTACCGATCATTGACCGTGGATGCTTTGCGATACTGCCATCACGGCCGAGCGCGTGGTTCTCGATAGGTGTATCAAGAAAGCTGGGATAGACCATAAGGATATGTATACCTTCAGATTCTAGTTCCAAGCGCAATACTTCAAAGAACTGTGTCAGCGCACCTTTTGCCGCACAATACGCTGCTCGTCCAGGAACTGGCATCCAGCCAGCCATTGAGCCGATACATATAATTTGACCTTTGGACTCTCTTAGCATCGGTAGCGCAGCCATAGTCAGCTCCACTGCCCCCTGCCAATCTACCGCCATTACTTTGCGAAACACCGCAGGATCAGTCTGATGTGCTGGTGATCGATGGGTAATCCCAGCATTATTCACCAATAGATCAAGACGGCCAAAGCGCTCGCTAACTTGCTCAATAAGCGCAGCAATATCATTAACTTGAGTGATATCAGTGACGACTGTCATGACTCTAGCAGAGTCCTCTAACTCACGAGCGCGGGCGATCAGCGCTTGCTCATCTATATCAGCGAGTACTAAGTGATGTCCAGCAGCATACCAGTGCTGTGCCATTGCCCAACCAAGTCCTGATGCAGCACCAGTGATTAAAGTAATATTTATTGATGACATTGGTGGCATTGATGATTTTCTCCCTATCAAGGTTTACGCAATCCATTGCATTCGATGAAGTACTCGAAGGTTTCGGCAGACGTTTTTTCTAAACAATAACCAAACTCTTCTTTGAGTCGCCTGTTACTCAGTACTGGGCGATAACGCAAAAAATTAACCTGTTCTGGTCCTGTTGGCTTACCGGCCCACTTTGCCACCTGTAAGCCAGCTTTAACCAAACCCACTGGCAGGGTCAATAGCGGTTTATTAAGTCGGTTTGCGACATCCCTCATCGTCAGTGCGCCATCGCCTGCCATGTTGTAGATGCCAGTTTTATCCTCGCGAATACCTATTTCCATAGCACCAATCACATCTTGATCCCAAATAAACACAAAGGGCGACTCACTGCCTTTGAGCGCAAGCACACGCGGTGCCATAAACAGACTGGTAATTTGATTGCGCGTATCAGCGCCTAGTACCGTGCCAGGTCGAAAAATCAGCTGCTGTAGTTGCGGATGCTGCTCGCGAAAATCTGCAAGCATTTCCTCGATCTGCCTTTTGTGATCTGAGTAAGCAAACTCAGGGTTACCACGTAGGGCATCTTGCTCATCAATCCATTCAGGATTGTCAGCATGATAGCCGTAGGCAGCACCCGAGCTGGTGAGCGTTATATGTGCGACACCTGCTTTGATGCAGCAATCAAGTACGTTGCGCGTGCCATTGACATCCATATCATAGTCACGAGCACGATCTTTTGACGCTTGCAAGATAGAAGCGAGATGCACGACATGGGTGATGCCCTCTTCTTTTAGTAGCGTTGCCAAACCCTCATCGCGCACATCTAATACGTGGATTGGAAAGTCTAAGTCATCGCGCTTGCGAATATCTGTGCCGACGACATGGTAATGCTCAGCCAGACGATTGCCCAGTTGATGGCCGATGTAACCTGCGGCACCAGTGATTAATATCCGTTTATTCACTATGCTTTTATTCATTACGCTTTTATTCATAGGGTATCCGTGCCCAAACTTGTGAAAGTGTCAGTCCTGACACCAAATGCCATACGCCCCAGAATGCCGTGATCAGCATCATGCCGCCTGCCTCTGGGAAAAAAGTAAATAAAATAACCAGCCCTAGCCCTGAGTTTTGTATTCCTACTTCTAAAGTCACCGCGCGACGATCAGCGACTGGCAACTTGAGCATCAGCCCCATGCCATAACCTAAAGAAAGTGCCAATAAGTTATGACCAACGACCAGCCAAAAAAAGCTATGAAAACGCTCTAAAAATAGCGCGAAATTGCTAGAAAAAGCGATTGCCACAAAAGCCATCAGCACGAGTAGGGAGAAAATACGTAATGGCTTTTGGATACGTACGACCAGATCAGGTAAGCGTCGCCCTGTTACCATCCCTAGCACTAAAGGTAACGCTAACACTAATAGAACCAGTATCAGAATACTACTAGGCTCAATCGTTATCTTTGTCAGATACTCACGCGTGTGTGGGTTAAGCCAACCGTAAAAGGCAAAATTGACTGGTGTTAATATAGCCGCAGCGAGACTTGATACCGCAGTCATACTGACTGACACCGCAACATTACCGCGTGCCAGCCAAGTCATAATGTTAGAAAAACTACCACCTGGGCAAGACGCGACCAAAATCATTCCTAGCGCCAACTCAGGATCAATATTCAACGCCCACGTAAACAGACACGTGGCTAGCGGCAATAGAAAGAATTGAGCGAACAGACCTGCTATCGGCGCAATGGGAGACAAAACGATACGCTTAAAATCTTCGAGACGTAAGCTCAATGACACGCCGAACATCATCAGCGCCAAGATGAGATTGAGCAGAATCAAGCTCCGTGGCTCAAACGCCACTGCCGCTATCATACCTCTGATGCCAATACAGGCTGTTCTGTTTCAAGTTCGGCAATATGCTTGGACAGCGTTGCTAAGTATTCATCTTTATTCACATAATATGCCATACGCGCAAGCTTAATATAATCATAGCCACCATCGAGCGTTTTGCCTGCTCGCTTACGTTTCACTTTATTGAACTGTTTAACGGCTGCTGTATTTTGCTGACGCTGCTGAATATATAGTGCAACGAGCCGCGCTTGTTGATTTCGACCCTCCCAGCCTAACCCTGCTGCCTCAACCATACCCATCATAAATAAATTATCATGCTCAGGATGAAAGACATTCATATAAAGCTGCGGAGCATCATGATTGGCAGGCCAATTGAGCTGCGCGCGCTCAATAAACGGATAGTTTAGTAAATACCCAGTCGCCATAAGAATCAAATCATAATCCTGACTTTCACCATCACTAAAGCTCACCGTATGCCCATCGATGCGGCGAATATCACGACGCGCTTTAATATCGCCATGACCCAAATGATGTAATACCAATGAATTGACCACAGGATGTGATTCATACATGCGATAGTTTGGGTTTGGCAGTCCATAATCAGAAGGTTTTCCGATGACCATACGAATCATCGCTGCATCCATACGCTGCTTAACTGGACGCGGCAACTTTAGTTTTCCGCCTAGTGTGTCAATCGGCTGACCCTTGATAAATTTGGGCAAAAAGTAATAGCCGCGGCGCAGACTGATATCCACCGATTTAGCATGATGTACCGCGTCAACAGCGATATCAGCGCCCGAGTTACCACAGCCAACGATCAACACACGTTTGTCTTTAAACACTGACGGGCTACGATATTCGGAAGAATGCATCAACGTGCCTGCAAACGTACCCGGCAAACTTGGTATATTAGGGGTATGTAAAGTACCATTTGCCATGAGCACACCATCAAACAGTCGCGATTGCTTTTGACCATTACACTCACTGACTAAGCGCCAGCCGTCGCCTTCAGGCACCATGCTGACCACGCGCGTGGAGAATTCATAATGTGATTTTAGATTGAACGTATCTGAAAAGTCGCGAAAGTATTGACGGAGCTGGGTATGATGAGGATACGCCGCGACTGAGTCATTCATAGGAAACTCTTTGAACTCCGTCATACGCTTGGACGAAATCAAATGGGCACTTTCATACATGGTACTGTGCGGATTGTCGATATCCCATAGGCCCCCTACATCTGTATGTAGCTCAAAGCCGATAAAAGAAATATTGAGTTTTTGCAGATTTCGGGCTGCAGCGAGACCCATTGGACCTGCTCCAATTACTGCGTACATAAGCGCCACCTTTAAAATCCATTTCAATTATATAAATCAGTCAATTCCGTTTGACTGCACCTCTGGTGGGCGATACCAGCGTACTCCATGCCCGTGATAAAACAATAGCATACATTGATACATGAACTGGCTCAAATGAATAAATTGTCCATATAGACTACTTATAATAGGTAAACCAATTCTCTGCTTTATACTTCTTTTTTACTGATCCTAAAGAGCCCACCCTACGTCCAAATGTAGCAGCACTGTCATATTTATAGATGATGCTATTAGCACCTTATCGAGCAACAGCCGTACTTTACCAAACCTAGTATATTTAAAATTGACTCAGTAATTCATTGTAATAGAAATGATTATCATTATAATAACGATTTAAATTACATGCTGGAAATATTCATGCAACTGTCTCGCTTATCTGCTGCTTTGTTTCGTCTTAACTCTCTGAATGTGTCTGGCGCTTCTCTACGACTAGCGTCCATACCCTCACGCTTGCTATCGACGAAATCGCTACCTCTAAAATCACTATGTTCAGTAATCATCCTAACCACAAGTCACTCGGCATGGGCGCTAGTAGATGATGCAGATACTCAAACCACCCCTAATGTGGTACTGGACACTATCGTCGTGACCAGTAGTGCTGATGCGTCAGCAGATGGGCTACCTAGCGCGTATGAAGGTGGACAGGTGGCAACAGGCAGCCGCGTCGGAATCTTGGGTAACCAAGACATCATGGATACGCCGTTCTCTACCACCTCATACACCAATGAATATATCGCCAATCAGCAAGCGCAAAGTGTAGGCGATCTACTCAAAAAGGATCCTACTGTTCGTGTAGCAAGAGGTTTTGGTAACTTTCAAGAAGCATATTTTATGCGTGGCTTTATCACCACATCAGATGACACCATGTACAACGGTCTATACGGCATCTTACCAAGACAGTACATTGCAACTGAGTTGTTCGAGCGCGTCGAGGTTCAGCGCGGTGCTTCTACCATGCTAAATGGTGCAGCACCCAGTGGCGGTAACGCAGGTGGTACAATCAATTTGCTACCGAAACGTGCTGGTAATGAGCCACTACGTGAAGTGACGCTTGGTTATGGTCAAGGTGACCAAGGTAAGGTCGCGGTAGATGTCAGTGATCGCTTTGGTAGCGATGATGCTATTGGGGTTCGTTTTAATGCTGCTTATCAAGATGGTGACAGTGCTATCGATGATGAGTCTTCGACATTGGGTCTGGCGGCCCTCGGTTTGGATTATAGAGCGGATCAGTACCGACTATCAGCTGATTTGGGCTGGCAAGACAACAAACTCAAAGAGACTCGTCCTAGTGTCAATCTTGGTGGGGTGTCTAGTGTACCAAAAGCACCAGACGGCTCAAAAAACTGGGCGCAGCCTTGGAGTTATTCAAACGAAGAGGATGTCTTTGGTACGATTCGAGGAGAATATGATTTTACTGATAACATTACCGCTTATGGTGCTTACGGTGTGCGAAGTGGCGAGGAAGAAAACTCACTAGCCAATTTAACCGTCAACAACGTTGATGGTGCGGGCACGATTTATCGCTTTGACAATACTCGAGAAGATAAAGTACAAAGCGCCGAGCTCGGTCTGCGTGGTAAATGGCAAACAGGTAAGATTGATCACAATTGGGTACTAGCCGCTGATCTTTATGATCAAGAAGAAAAAGGCGCCTACGCTTTTGACTTTGGTAACCAACTTGCGACCAATTTGTACCACCCTACCGACTACGCTGAGGTCCCTTTTACAAGCACAGCAATCTTCGGTGGTAATTTAAATGACCCAAAATTAACCAACAAAAAGCAGTTTCAAAGCTTTGCGCTAGCAGACACCATATCACTGTTCGACGATAAGCTAAAAACCACTTTAGGCGTGCGTCATCAGAACTTAAAAACCACCAGCTATGATGCTAATACACAAGCAGAAACTGGTAGTTATGATGAAAGCGCATGGACACCAAGTGTCGGTATCGTTTATCAGCCAACGATGGACTGGTCTGTGTATGGTAATTACATCGAAAGTCTAGCACCAGGAAAAAGAGCGCCTCTAACTAACGATAATGACGCTGTCACTAATGGTGGTCAAAATCTAGATCCGTACGTGAGTGAGCAAACTGAACTGGGTGTGAAATACGACAATGGTATGATTGGCAGTAGTCTCGCTGTCTTCCGAACTGATGAACCGCGTGCTTATATCAACAACTCAAATACGTTTACTGCTGCTGGAGAAAATCGTCATCAAGGTGTGGAGTTGACTGTCTTTGGTAGCCCAAGTGAAAACATACGCCTCAATGCTGGTGTTACTTACTTAAGTGCTAAGCAAAAAGACACTGGTGATAGTGCATTAGATGGCAATCGAGTGATTGGTGTGCCTACCTTACAGAGCAATGTCAACCTAGAGTATGATTTAGCCGCCGTTGAAGGACTGACATTAACGGGCGATATTATCCACACAGGCTCTCGTTATTCGGATAATGCCAATACCTTAAAGGTTGATGGTTATACTACCTTAGACCTTGGTGCACGCTATCGCACTATGCTGGCAGGACAAGACGTTACTCTAAAAGGTATGGTAACCAATGTCACAGGTGAAGATTATTGGCAGTCAGTGGGCGGTTATGCAGATTCAGGCTATCTAGATGCAGGTGAACCAACGGCCTTAAAAGTATCGGCAACGTTCGATTTTTAAGCTTTATTAGTAGGCTTTCTTAGGTTCTATAAAAGGGATTAGGCGCGGCCTACTCCCTTTTCTGCTATCAAAAATTTATTTTATTACTGAGTTACTATGTCTTCTCGTACCACAACGTCTTCTCATACCACAGTGTCCTCTCGTACGACCGCTTCTTTATATCATATGATTTGGGCGAATTATCGTCTGCCTTTTCTCAAAGTCATTCTGCTAAATCTGGTCAATGCTGCTGTCAGTGTCGGTATTATTGCTTATATCAATCACACCTTTATCAGTCAGCCAGTATTTGTTACTTTATCTTGGCTCAGCTTGGGGCAGTTTTCCCTGCTGATACTATTACTGCTAGTGACGACGTTTTTGTCGCAATATGCCTTAACGCGATTGGGGCATCGATTTGTCTATGAGCTTAGAACCAAATTGGTCAAACAAATCATTGATACCACCGTTCCTCAGATAGATCATTTGGGTAGTGCACGCTTACTTGCCAGCTTATCTTCAGACATTCAATCGATTACCGTCGCTTTTGTCCGTATGCCAGAGCTGGTACAAGGCATTATTTTATCTGTTGGCGTTGGACTATATCTGGGCTGGTTGTCGTTGCCATTATTGTTTATTGTTATGTTTTGGATTGTAATGACGATTTGGATAAGTACTATATTGGTCAAGCATGTTTATACCCATTTGACCGAATTGAGAGAGATTAATGACGCGTTATATCAGGATTATCAATCGATAATAGAAGGTCGTAAAGAGCTGGCACTTAACCAACACCGAGCAGAAAAACTGTATACAGATGACTTCTTGGCTCATGCCAAATCGTACGAGAAGACCGTAACCAAGTCTGATACTTTTCATTTATCAGCGGTGAACTGGTCCAATATTATGATGTTCGCATCGATTGGTATCGTGTTTGCAGTGGCTAATTATCTCGATATTCCGATGGGAGTTGCCACTACCTTTTCTTTGACGATTTTGTTTATGCAGTCGCCGCTCCTACATGCGGTTGGTGCTTACCCAACATTGCAAACCGCTCAAGTTGCGCTAGAAAAGATACAGTCTTTAGAATTGGCCGAGCATCAGCCGAGCTTTGCGACAGACACGGTTACACAGGACTGGCAGTCCATAACTCTAAATAATATCAATTATCGCTATGTAGGCAGTAGTAATAGTAGTCATGCACCAGACATAGCAGTTAATGCTCAAAATAGCGATAATAGTGATAGCAATCAAAACCCTACCAATAACATCTTAAAGTCCGTCAATTTAACCTTACAACGAGGTGACGTGGTTTTCTTAATCGGTGCGAATGGTAGCGGCAAATCTACCCTTGCCAAAATCATTACTGGTATCTTTACCCCCACTACAGGGACGGTACAAGTCGATGGACAGAGCGTCGACTCAGAGAACAATGACGATTTTAGACAGCTATTTTCTGCGATTTTTAGCGACCAGCATTTATTTAAGCAACTGATTGGAACTCAAGGCAATGAGCCTGATGCTGACCTAGTGTCTGACTGGATGCATAAGCTCAATCTACAAGAAAAAGTAAGTGTGTCCGACCATAAACTCTCTACAGATAAGCTGTCGCAAGGTCAGAGAAAACGCTTGGCCATGCTAATCGCTGTCGCCGAACAAAAAGACATATTACTGCTCGATGAGTGGGCAGCCGACCAAGACCCTGCTTTTCGTCGCGTGTTTTACCAAACGCTCATTCCTGAGCTAAAAGCCATGGGCAAGACACTGTTTATCATCAGTCATGATGACGGTTATTTTGAGCATGCTGATCGATTATTACTGATGAAAGAAGGCCGTCTCATTGAGCTAAATGCCGAAGAGCGACAGCGTGCCAGCAAAGATGCCATTGCTATGCTTAAGTAAGCAATGCTTTAACTACTAGCATGGACCGGACTATTTCAATCCCATAAAACGTTTGATCAACTTTAAGCTAAGTAGCAGTTAATCTGAGCAGTTTTTGAAATAATCCGTTCTTAAAATAGGCAATTTTTAAGCAAAAAAAGGAGCGCCTTACTATAAGGCGCTCTTTTACTATATTGAGAACAACGATATCTTACCGTTCGCTTATTTTAACCATTTCTGTAAAAACCCAACTCGAGAAATCACAAAGAAGTCTAATAGTGCGATAGCTATAATCGCGATAATAGCAGTCGGGAATATGATAGCCACAACTAATAAAGGAATGGCAAGCGGCCACCAGACGGAAATATTTAAGCCGCGAGCTGGTGGGTTTAATCCCGCGCTATCACTCGCATGACGAGGGCGACGCTGCCACCACATGATATAGCCACTGACACAAATAGCGATTACTGCTAGGCAAAATAGTACATTAGCCAATACGCTCCACCATCCAACCGTACCCATATGCAGCGCGATACCGGCCGCCATAAACTTACCAAACGCATTATAGTCGTCAAAATGAATATCAGCTAAGACATTACCCGAATAACGGTCGATATGTACCGTACGATCTGCTGTCGGACTTTTCATATCATAGCTCATTGAATCTTGGCTAATGGTCCAGACGCCCGTACTACCGTGTGGTAGGTTCAATTGATAACGCCCTTCAAAACCGATTTCACGAGCGTAGCGATCCACCGTATCAATCATAATCGGTATATTAGCGGCGATACCATCTTTGCCCTTGGTCGTGCCTGATACAGGCATTGGTGTCAACTCAAGTACCCAAGGAACTTCTTTGGTGTCGCCTGAGTTTAGAGCACTGCCATGCGTGGGTGCTTCAGTATGCGCTTCAGACGCTGCCGCACCATGTACATGCGGCGCTGGTGTAGACTCTTGCATCGTAGCGTGTTGACTGTGGTCAATCGATACCGGAACAGGCGCAACTCCCCACTTACCCGCAGGAAACTGGCTCCATGCTTGCACCACTCTTTCGCCCCATACACCTGTCCATGCCATGCCTGATATACAGAAAAACAGTAGCAGCACAGATATCCAACTACCCAATGTCGCATGAATCGTACGTATAAAAGAGCGCTTTTTCTTATTGGTTACCCTTTCATTAGGTATCAGCATCGCTTTGACTGATTTACGTTTTTGCCACCACAGATACCAACCAGACAGAATCATCAAAATGGTCAATGATGCCGCCGTTTCTAACAAGTAATCACCAACTTTACCAATCAGCAAATCACTGTGAATATCGTTAAACGTACTATAAAGACCGCTACTGGTAGGCACACTTTGGACGATATCAGCCGTATAAGGGTTGACTGCCACCATATTGCTTTGGTCGTCTGATTTTATCTGAAATAAAGCCACCGTATCGGTATCACGAGGGGCGATATATTTAATCAGCGTGCTATCAGGCAAGGTGCTCAGCGCGTTTTTTGCTTGAGTAGAGACAGGTGCTTGAACCGTAGACTCTGGCACGACAACCGTTAAGCGGTCGTTGTCACGTCCTACTGTGTTGGACATAAACAGCATACCGAGCGCCGTTATCGCCAAAACAACTAAAAAGGGAGCAACAAAAATGCCTGCATAAAAATGCCAACGCCACACTGTAAAATAGCGCTGGTTGTTGGTGGATTGGTTGGAGAGTGTGTCCATAAATGTGACCTTAAACAATCTTTGGTTGCTCAATGAACAACGTAAACCTATCGATAATAATGGTATATCTACTTGCAAGACCAATCTTGAAAGGTCTCGCAAAGAACTAGCATGACGCCGATACAGCGATGTAAAAACTCTACTGTAAATAATTGTATTCAGAATGCTGCTGCATAATACGAGAAAAGTCTGGTAAAAACCATCGTTTAAAATACATCGTTCAAAACAGTAAGTCCGCATGACTCTATTCGTAATACTGCTTCATTTGCAACACTGCGTCTCTACCTTTTTAAGTTCTGAAAATACTTCCCAAAACTGTCTCGTTGTAATTTTTTAATGATAATAATTATCATTAGTGTTATTATTAGCGTCGTTATAATTTTGCTTCAACTGTTATACATAATATTTAATCATTTCAGTCCAAGAGGAAATCTGATGCGGTCTCATCTAACCACTAACGTCATTCGCAAAAAATATCTCACCACAGCAGTACAAATTGGCCTGATCATGGGTATGAGTCACGCCGCTTACGCTGTAGAGGCGACAAACAATACTGAAAACGATGAGGCTGCTACACCATCAGCCACCTTAGATGCTATTACCGTCTACTCAGATGGCTATCGTAGTACTGGTACCAAAACTGCATTGGACCCAAACGATGCGCCAATGAGCTATACCAGAATCGATCAAGACCTGTTGCAAAAGCGTCAGGCAGATAGCGTCAATGCTGCATTACGTTATGAGCCAGGCGTAAGCTCTGAGAGCCGCGGTACGGTATCTGTCTTTGATGAGTACAATATCCGCGGGTTTAAAACCTATTCAAACTTTTATGACGGACTAAGACTGCCCTACGATGGCGCTTGGAATCTGATGCCACAAGTCGATGTCTATGCGACTGAAGCAGTAGAAATCGTGAAAGGTCCGGCATCTTCCCTCTATGGCTATGCAGCACCCGGCGGTATGGTGAGCCAAATAGCCAAAGCACCTAAAAGCACTCAAGAAAACGAAATCCAGCTACGCTTTGGTACTCAAAACCTAAAAGAAGTGGCTATCGATAGCACGGGGCCTATCACCGACACCTTGGATTATCGATTTGTGGCGCTAAAACGCCAAAAAGATGGCCAAATGCAAACTACGGAAGAAGAGCGTCTATTGATAAATCCATCGCTTAAATGGCAAGCGACTGATGATGTCTCGGTACTTGCTAACCTCTTTTATCAAGACGATCCCGACATGGTACCCTCTACCCCATTGCCTGCTGTCGGTACTGTCTATAATGCCAGCTATGGCAAATTGGGTAGCGACGCTTATGCAGGTGATGAATGGAATAAATTTAGCAAAGAAGTATTTATGCCAAGCGTCACCGTAAACTGGGACATCAATGATAAGTTAACGTTTAAACATATCACGCGCTATACCGATGCCGAGGCGCAGCAACGCAATATGTATAACAGTGGAGGGTTTGTAGAGGGCAGTGACACGATTCTCAATCGCGTGGCTTATACCACGGATGAGAGCATGAATAACTGGACCACGGACAACCAGCTTGCCTATACATTCGATACAGCTAACACCTCACATAATCTGTTGTTCGGTGCTGAGTATCAAGAGACAGACAGCAGCGCGATTTACTATGATGCTGGTGCAAATGGCACGCCAAATCTTGACTTGTCTAATCCAGACTTCTCACAAATAAATACAGCTACGCTACCGCTAGACACCTATCGTCAGACGCAAGATATCGAACAAAGCCAGCTTGGATTCTATGTGCAAGACGAGATGAGGTGGCAAGATTTGACCGTTGTAGCCGGACTACGTCACGACAACTTCGAGAGTACGACCGAGCAAACTGACGCCTCTCAAGGTGCAGTTTATAATAATGAGACGTTTGGTAATGATGCATCAGAAACTAGCGGCCGTTTTGCTGCGATTTATGATTTTGACAATGGTTTATCACCATTTGTCAGCTATTCAGAGTCATTCCAGCCCGTTGTTGGTAGCAACTTTATTACTAATGAACCTTTTGAACCAAGCACTGCTGATCAGCTAGAAGCAGGCCTCAAATATCTGTCTTCAGACCGTGCCACTCAAGGAACGCTTGCCGTATTCGATATCACACAGAAAAATGTCGTAGTAACCAATCCCGCTGATTATCGACAGAAAGTTCAAACTGGTGAAATTGAATCAAAAGGCTTTGAGATATCAGGCAGTCGCATGCTCAATGACTGGGTAGATCTCGCGGCAAGCTACAGCTACACCGATGCTGAGATCACAGAAGATGAGTTCAACCTTGATGTAGTCGGTAACACCCCTGCCCAAACTGCTAAACACAAAGCCACGCTATGGGCAGACTACTATGCTACGGACAAACTCACTCTTAATGCTGGCATTCGCTACGAAGACGGCATGCAGATTGACAAGCAAAACTCTGATGACTTACCAAGTGTGACGCTGGTAGATGTCGGCGGCAGCTATCAAATAAACCCAATGCTCGCGGTGGGCGCTAGTATCAACAATCTGTTCGATAAGACCTATGTCGGTGCTTGTTATGACATCAATAACTGCTGGATGGGCCCTGAACGTCAAATGTCAGTCAGCCTAAAAGCTAATTTTTAATAAATATTTACCCGCAGCGGGTTGGTTCTATTAGTAAGCTAACCCGTTGTTAGAAGGAAAGCACAATATGGCAAAACCTACTCCAAGAGTACTAGAAGTTATTGGCACTAGATACATTACGCCAAATATGTGCCGTGTCACGCTTGGCGGTGCTGGCATGGTTGATTTTCCTATCGACCAAGAAAGTGCTTATATCAAACTTATATTCCCTCAAGATGCAGGTAGCCGCCCACTGATGCGTACTTATACGGTAAGCGTGCAACGTGATGACGCAATAGATGTTGATTTTGCTTTACATGAGACGGAAGGACCTGCATCGGCATGGGCACGACATGCGCAAGTCGGCGATCAAATTCTGATAGGTGGTCCAGGACCAAAAAAACTCATCAACAATGAAGCAGATTGGTTTTTATTAGTCGGTGATATGACCGCGCTACCAGCGATTACGGTCAACCTAGCCCAGTTGCCTACTGATGCTCGTGGTTACGCAGTACTTGAAGTGACGACTGAGGCAGATCGTCAGACGCTCAAAAAACCAGAGAACGTCGAGATACATTGGGTGATTAATGCGCATCCAAACGCAGACGATAGCCCTTTACTGAACTGTGTTAAATCATTGAACTGGCTCGATGGTCAACCTGCCGTTTGGGCTGCGTGTGAATTTCATAGTATGCGCGCACTGCGCCAGTACTTCAAAGTTGAGTGCGCAATACCAAAGACGCATTTATATGTTTCTAGCTACTGGAAAGTCGATAGCACTGAAGATCAGCATAAAATCGTCAAAAGTCAGGATGCGCAAACGGAAGAGCAATAAATATCTACTTTCAAATCAAAAAAGGAGGGGCTAAGATTAGCCCCTCCTTTTTTATAGCCTGCTGTTTATCACAATTCAGCGGTCTTCATATTCCCTTCTTTTACTCGACTAATCGTCAGCCCCGTAAACCCAAACAGTAGCGTCAGCAGCAATGACAAATAACAGAAGAATGCATAAGGCAAATAATCTAATACCGGTACCCCTAACGCCTGACTGATAAACACCCCGCACACGCTCCAAGGCACCAGCGGATTAATCACCGTTCCCGCATCCTCAATCGTCCGAGATAAATTCTTAGGATGTAAGTGTAAGCGCTCAAACGTCGAACGAAATGCCGTACCTGATAATAGAATACTCAAATACTGCTCACCGATCAGCACGTTAATGCTTAGTGCCGACATCGCTGCGGCAAATATCGCTCGCCCTGATGTCGTCAATGTGTCCTTAATACCAGATAGCAGTGCTGGCAGAATACCTAGTGCCGTTAACAGACCACCTAAGCTTAATGCCAGTATCACAATCGCCTGCGTAAAGAACATACTCTGTACACCGCCGCGCGACAGCATACCGCCTACTTCCCCTAGCTCTAATGACTCAGCAGGAGCATACCCTGCAAACAAGTAACCGCCCAACTGTCCAAAGCTTGGTGAACTATAGATATAAGTAATAATCAGTGCCGCGGCAATGGTACAGATAATCGTATAAATCGCATTGACCCGAAACAGTGCCAATGCAACCAATATTACAAAAGGTAATACCGAATACCCATGTATCAAACCACTGTCTATCAGCTGACCTTGCAATATAGTCACGTGACTCAGATCAGCACTGGTCGTCTGTCCTGAGAACATCCAAAACAATATCACCGTCAATATCCACGCAGGGACTGTCGTATACATCATATTGCGAATGTGCTCAAACAGATCGATACCAACGACAGAGGAAGCAATAGTACAGGTATCAGATAATGGCGACATTTTATCACCAAAGAACGCCCCTGATACTACCGCCCCCGCTGCTATCGCCACATTGGCATCAAACGCATTACTCATACCAATAAACGCCACACCCAAAGTAGCTGCAGTCGTCAAACTACTACCTAGAGCAATACCAATAATAGAGGTGAGGATAAAGGCAGAGATATAGTAGTACTCAGGCGAGATCAGCTGAAAGCCTACATACATGAGTGTAGGTATAGCACCTGACATCATCAAAGCCGCAACCATCAGTCCGATAAAGAAGAACAGGTAGATAGCACCAATACCACGCATGACACCTGAGGCCATTTGTGCCTGCATGTCATCAAAGCTAAGTCCTTTATACATACCAATAGCCAGTAACACACAGATGGCAAGGATAAGAGACAGGTGCGGTACCCAGCCAAAGCCGATCATGGTGATACCCATGATACCGATGACGATGGCGGATATGATAAAGGCGAGCTTGGCACTGATTAATGTGAGGGGTTTTGGTGGCATGACACATCCTTAAAATGCCAGTAAACACTGGCACTAGATTGGGTTTTATTTTAATTTTGATAATAGAAGTATGATTGAAGTGATTTGCTAGTGAAGCAACTTATTACTACCCAGTAAGTCATCGGTCTTAGCTGCCATGACAAAATCATTGCGATGCAAGCCCTTAATACTATGCGACCACCAAGTGACCGTAGCCTTACCCCACTCTACCAATATACCCGGATGATGCCCTTCTGCTTCAGCGATTTCTGCCAGTTGATTGGCAAATGCCATTGCTGTAACGAAGTTTTTAAATTTATACTGACGCTGCAATTGCTGAATACCATCTACTTCGATCAATGACCAATCAGGAATTTGCGGTAATAATTCTTTTGCTTCGGCTTCATCGACTTTCGGTGCGCCAATGCGGCAAGCTTCGCAGCTGTTTTGTGATAGTGCTGTCATAATAAAATCCTTTTATAGTGGCTGTTTTCGATGTCAGTTTTTAATGGTTGTTTTGATAGCTAGTTTCTAATACTCGTACGTTCATGTTGATATAGCTTTTCTGCTATCTCAATACTTCGTACTGAAGCGATGGTTTTCACGTTTAATTTTGAATTGATATCTTTAACGAGTTTTTTCTGGATAGGTCGGCTCAAATAGTCCAAGCGACATAGCTTTTTTGACCGCACCCATAATGTCACTATTGACGATATCAAATAAGGTATCTAATTCATCAATGACATAGTAAATCGGCTGTATCTGATCGATACGATAAGGCGTACGCAGTACATCAAGCAAATGAAACGCTCGGTATTCAGGTTGCGGTTTAAGCTGATGCTGTGTTGTATATTGAAGGTTTGATTGCTCTTGTGCTGTATGATCAAGCGCATAGACCGTTTCAGAAGGTGAACTTAATATACCGCCGCCGTAAATTCTACGATTTTCTACGCGACTGCCAACCAAGCCAAACTCGATGGTAAACCAATACAGCCTTGCTAGAAACCAGCGCTCCTCTTTTGTTGCGCTCAAACCAAGCTTACCATACGTTTCATTGAAGGCTGCAAACGCAGGATGGGTCAATAGCGGACAATGCCCAACGATTTCATGAAAGATATCAGGCTCTTCAATATAGTCCATGTCATCAAATCGACGAATAAACGTCGCCACAGGAAAGGACTTATTGGCCAGTAGTTTAAAGAATTTACCGAAGCTGATTAATGCAGGCACAGCGGCAGTTTGCCAACCTGTGGTCGCTTGCAATACCTCATCGATATCATGCAGCTGCGGGATATGCGTCGTCGGTAAATTTAACTTAGTCAAACCCTCTAGATATGCAGTACATGCACGATTGGGCGTTTGTTCCGCTTGACGTGCCAGCAGCGCTTGCCACATTGCATGCTCATCATCACTATAGTGAATATGACCATGGCTATCGGGTTGGTGTGAGATATAGGGCTGTTTTTTATTTGTCGCGTTAGAATGACTGGACGCATCGTTGCCTTGCTTATTAGTAGCAACGCTGTTGGTACCGATGGCAGTATTAAGAGAATCTATCTGTGATAGGCGTTCCATGCCTGTATTCCTTTTATCGCAATGAGAGCATTACCTTTGCAGTATGCTTTTAGGTAATGCACTTATTAAGGACAACACAAACTCCTTTTGTCTTGTCCGTTGATTAAACGTGGGCTAAGCGTTAGGTGACTTTATAGGGTTTCAGTCTCTGGCTGACCGACTGTGCCGCGACGTACTTGGTCGCGCTCTATCGACTCAAACAACGCTTTAAAGTTACCTTCACCAAAGCCATCTGCATAATCGCCTTTACGCTGAATGAACTCAAAGAAAACTGGGCTACCCAAAATAGTTTCAGAGAAAATCTGTAGTAGCAGACGCGGTGCACCGCCTTCTGTTGTGCCGTCTAACAAGATACCGCGCGTTTGCAAGTCAGCAACATTTTCACCATGGTTTGGTAAGCGCTCGCTCAGCATTTCATAGTAAGCAGCATTTGGTGCGGTCATAAGCGGAATACCAGCCGCTTTTAGCTTATCGATACTGGCAAACAAGTCATCACTGGCTAGCGCAATATGTTGAATACCTTCGCCATTGAAATGCATTAGGTACTCTTCGATTTGACCACCGCCCTGTTTGGCTTCTTCATTCAGTGGAATACGGATTTTTCCATCAGGTGCGGTCATGGCTTTACTGGTTAGTCCCGTGTACTCACCTTTGATATCAAAGTAGCGAATCTCGCGGAAATTAAAGATACGCTCATAGAATTTTGCCCAGTACGCCATGCGTCCGCGATAGACGTTGTGCGTTAGATGGTCGATAACTTTGAAGCCATAGCCGACAGGGTTTCTGTCGATATCTGCAAAGAATTCAAAGTCGACATCATAGATAGATTCGCCATCTTTATAACGGTCAATCAAATAGATTAATGAGCCACCAATGCCTTTGATAGCAGGCAACCTAAGCTCCATCACCCCAGTTGGTACGTCAACTGGCTGCGCGCCCATTTCAACCGCACGCTCATACGCTTTTTTGGCATCTTTTACCCGAAAGCCCATGCTACAAGCACCAGCACCATGCTCTTCAACGAAGTAACTGGCTTGGCTTTTTGGTTCGCGGTTTAGAATAAGGTTGATATCACCTTGGCGATATAGCGCAACGTCTTTCGAGCGATGATTGGCGACATGGGCAAAACCAAGCTGCTTAAACAATGCGTCGACTGCATCAGGCTGCGGAGAAGCAAACTCGACAAAATCAAATCCATTTAGTCCCATTGGGTTGTCAAATAAATCTGCCATTGTAATTATCCTTAATTTCAATTGGTAATAGAAAATCGATGAGTAGTAAAAGTCGATTAATAGTAAAAGTCTATAAAACGATTAATAATCAATCTTTATTGTTGACGTTGTATTTATATTAGATTAGCTTTATTTATAAGACTAATTGTTTTTTATGATTTATTTATCAGGTTTACTTATGAATATCAGCATTCGCCAATTAACCGCATTTATCAAAGTCGCTGACAACGGCAGTTTCACTCGTGCCAGCGAACAGATGTATCTGACTCAATCTGCCGTCAGTGGATTGATTAAAGAACTAGAGACTGGCCTCGGTATCGTGTTGTTTGATCGCACCACTCGCCAGTTGTCTCTGTCAGCAGTAGGACGGCACCTACTACCACAAGCGCGGCGTATCTTGAATGAGATGCAGCTGTTTGAAAATGAAGCAAGTAGCTTGACCAGCTTGGCCCAAGGTCAGGTGCGCTTGGCGGTATCACAGTTTGCAGCATCATCCCTACCTGCCGTCATCGCCCAATTTGCCAAAGAATACCCAAATATCGGCGTCTCACTATTGGACTGCTCAGCCGAAAATTTACTTAAGCATATTCAAGATATCGAAGTCGATTTAGGCGTTGGCACCGAGCTTGGTTTTATAGAAACTGATGATGACATCAGGGCTGACTTGTTATATCAGCTACCATTTTGCGTGGTTATGCCAGATAATCATGCACTGGCACAAAGAGACGAAATTACTTGGCAAGATTTATTAGAAACGCCGCTGATTACTTTACAAGGTCCGTTCCTAGATCAAGTAACCGCAGAGCTCGACGACTCTATCTCCGCTCATGTCCAACAAGCTCGATACAAGGTGAATTTTATGTCCACCGCGCTTGAGATGACACGCCAAGGCTTTGGTATCACCTTATGCCTACCCTACATGCCTGAAGTTATTGATTGGGTCAGCGCCAATAGTCTGCTGATGCGTCCACTCACTCAACCAGTCAAAATGCGGCAATTCTTTATTTATCAACGTGCTTCACGGGCGCTCTCTCCGGCGACAATTGCTTTTAAGCAGTTTTTGCAAACGTATTTTGCGACCCATTATAACGACCTACATCATTCTGACTCATCGTCTAGCGAATGACATATAGCATGTCAAATGCGCTTGATAGATGGATAAACAATCTATTTAGCTATTTATTTTATTAATTGCCGCATATAACCCACTCTCGTGTTGAGTTCAGCCGCGATTTGCTCTATGATTTTCGGCTGCTCGATTTATATTTTTATAAGGAAATGGCATGTTTGAACGTATCGATTATTACGCTGGTGATCCAATCTTAGGTCTTATGGAAAAATACTCAGCAGATAGCAATCCTAACAAGGTCAATTTAGGCATTGGTATTTATTATGATGAGAGTGGCGTATTGCCTGTACTCGACTGTGTAAAAACAGCCGAAGAGCGTATTGCTGATCCTATCGCACCGCGTCCATACTTGCCAATGGCAGGTCTACCAGGCCACCGTAAAGGCTGTCAGGAATTACTGTTTGGTAAAGACGCCCAGATTTTAAAAGATGGCTTGGTCGCGACCATCGCTACAATCGGTGGTTCTGGCGCGTTGAAAGTTGGTGCTGAATTTATTCATGACTGGTTCCCACAAGCTAAGTGCTATGTGAGCGATCCTACATGGGGCAACCATATTGCTATCTTTGAAGGCTCTGATGTAGAAGTGGGGAAATACCCGTATTACGACAAAGCCAACAGCAGCATCAAATTTGATGAAATGATTGCGTTTTTTGAAACATTAAACAAAAACGACGTCATTTTGCTACACCCATGCTGCCACAATCCAACCGGTATGGATTTGACCCAAGCGCAATGGGATACCGTACTCAACGTCGTGAAGGCGCGTGAGCTGATTCCATTCATGGACATCGCTTATCAAGGGTTTGGCGAAGACATGGACAGCGACGCTTACGCTATCCGTAAAGCGGTTGAGATGGGCTTGCCATTGTTTGTTAGCAACTCATTCTCTAAAAACTTATCGCTATACGGTGAGCGTGTCGGTGGCCTATCAGTTGTATGCCCAACCGTAGACGAAACCGATCGCGTATTCGGTCAGCTAAATGCGACCGTACGCCGTATCTACTCAAGCCCGCCATCACATGGTGGACGTGTGGTCGATATCGTTATGAACGATGAAACACTACATGAGCAGTGGGTTGGCGAAGTTTATGCCATGCGCGACCGTATCAAAGCGATGCGCCTAAAGCTAAAATCGGTATTAGAGGCTAAAATCCCTAACCGTAACTTTGATTACATCACTCGTCAAAACGGCATGTTTAGCTTTACTGGTCTCACGCCTGAGCAAGTCGAACGCCTACAGACCGAGTTTGGTATCTATATGGTTTCTAACTCACGTATGTGTGTGGCTGGCCTAAATACCAGCAACATCGACTATGTAGCCAATGCCATGGCAGACGTCTTAAAAGATTAATTAGTCCAAGTTACTTAACATATTACTCAATATGTAACTTTATAAAAAATAAACATAGATAAGAAAGGCTGAGCGATTGCTCGGCCTTTTTTTGTGCCTAGCATTTAATCAAAATTATTTCGTCACAATTATTTTATTAAAATCATCTAGTCAGAACCGTTTAGTCAAAACAACGACAACCACTTTTCAAAGTAGCTTTTCACAAAAGACGTTAGACGTTTCATAAAAAACTTGCAATCCATATATCAATAAATTACATTATACGTAAGTAATTAATTATAACGTAATTCATAATTTATATTAGCAAGGAGCAAATCATGTCAACGACTGACAGCACCCTCACCTCTTTTATCGATATTGCTGCTGACTCTGACTTTTCTATTCATAATCTCCCTTATGGCATCTTTAGCGAGACCAAAGACGCTGCTGGTGATAAAAATCGCCGTGCAGGCATTGCCATCGGTGAGCATGTACTGGATCTATCTGTACTCGAAGCCGAAGGTCTATTAAGTTTGGAAGGTGGTCCTTATTTTAACCAATCCACGCTAAATGCTTTTATTGATTCTGGTCGAGACAATTGGACGCAGGCACGCACGACCATTCAAACACTGCTGTCTAGCGACACTGACACCTTACGTGACAATGCAGACTTGCAAAAAAAGGCGCTATTTAAGCAAGCAGACGTCACCATGCATTTGCCAGTGCAAGTACCGGGTTTTACCGATTTTTACTCATCGAAAGAGCACGCGACCAACGTCGGCACCATGTTCCGCGATCCAAACAACGCCCTACTGCCTAACTGGACCGAAATGCCAGTTGGCTATAACGGACGCGCCAGCACCGTTATCGTTAGTGGAACTGATATCGTACGTCCATCCGGTCAGCTAAAGCCTAGCCCTGATGAGCGTCCTATCTTCTCAGCCTGTAAGCGCTTGGATTTCGAACTAGAGACCGCCTTTGTCGTTGGTAAAGGTAATCATATCGGTCAGCCAATCGCCGTAGATGATGCCGCTAATCATATCTTTGGCATGGTGTTGCTCAATGATTGGTCAGCACGAGATATCCAAAAATGGGAATACGTGCCATTAGGTCCATTTAATGCCAAGACCTTTGCCTCCGAGGTTTCTCCTTGGATTGTCACCATGGATGCATTGGCTCCGTTTAAAACAGCTTGTCCAACTCAAGAACCCAAGCCACTTGCATATTTAAATGAAAAAGCGAGCGACAACAGCTTTGACATCAATCTATCGGTTGAGTTACTGCCTGAAAATGCAGAAACAGCGACAGTCATTTGCGAGACCAACTTCAAATACATGTACTGGTCAATGGCACAGCAGCTTACCCACCACACTATCACTGGTTGCAAAGTCGAAGTTGGTGACATGATGGGCTCAGGTACGATTTCAGGGCCAACGCCTGACTCTTATGGCTCGATGCTAGAGATTGCTTGGAACGCTACCAAACCAGTCACACTAAAAGGTGGCGAAACACGCAGCTTTATCGAAGATGGTGACACGGTCATCATGAAAGGCTATAGCGAAAAAGACGGCATCCGTGTTGGCTTTGGTGAAGTACGCGGCAAGGTATTACCAGCGCTGAGCTTTGATTTTGACAAGTAGTATTTGGAAAGTATTGACTGATAAATAGTATTTAAAAAAAACATAGACAGAGAAATAGCAAAATAGGCGTGAAAATTCTCATGCAGGCTGATAGGAAAACAAACACATTCACCTACTTGTCGTTATGTGAATAAAGCCAAATGAGTGACGCGCCTTATCAAAAGGAGTTTGATATGAGCTTTCAAATTGAAAAAATTCATCATGTGGCTTATCGCTGCAAGGATGCCAAAGAAACCGTCGAATGGTACAAGAAAAACCTTAATATGGATTTTATCTTGGCATTTGCAGAAGATCACGTACCTTCTACCAAAGCCTTTGACCCCTATATGCACGTCTTTTTGGACGCAGGTAATGGCAATGTCTTGGCATTTTTTGAAGTGCCCAACCAGCCTGAAATGGGCTTTGATCCCAACACCCCAAACTGGGTGCAACATCTAGCGCTAAAGGTTAAGGACCGTGAGGCGCTAATCGTTGCCAAAGAGCATTTGGAACAAGGCGGCATCGATGTCATTGGCGTAACCAATCACGGTATATTCCATTCTATTTACTTCTTTGATCCCAATGGTCATCGTCTAGAACTAACCTATGACGATCCAACCTCAGAAGACAAAGTCTCGATGATTACAGATGCCATCAAGCAAGACATGTTAGATGAATGGTCTCGTACCAAGCGTGCTCCTGCACATACACATTTTTTGCATAGTGATGAGTTGGCTGAAGCACGCGAAACTGCTCCTGTCGGCGAGTAACTCTTCTGTAATCCTGTTTACTGCCTTTTTACATGATCAGTTAATCATCGCTTTAATTATAAAGTAGCTAATTGACGACATACCCTAGGTGTCAATAGGTAGTAAACAATACCGAACCCTATCTAACCATCATGAAAGGATTCTATGATGAAAATAAGAACCCCGCTAGGAATACTCTTAGCCGCCTCGCTTGCGATGACTGGCTGCTCCAATAACGACCAAGCAGCAGGCGCGTCTACAGATGTAGGTGAAGTGACAACGTTGCGGTTCTCGCACTTCATGACTGCCACTGACAACATAAACACCGAAGCATTGGAACCATGGGCGAAAAAAATTGAAGCCGATTCAACAGGCCGATTAAAGGTTGAGATCTACCCTTCTGCGACGCTCAGCAAACCAGGTGCTACCTATGACGCTACGGCGAAAGGTAGCGTGGATATTGGTATGCAAGCACAAGGATATACAGCAGGACGATTTCCTTTAACGCAAATTGTAGAGTTGCCTGGTATCACAAATACCGCACAGCAGCAGAGCTGTATACTTCATAAGCTATATGATGATGGTGTTATTAAAGATGAGTATGAAGACACTCACTTGCTCGCGTTGATAGGAACTGGACAAGGTGCGCTTCATACGGTTGATAAACCGATTCGCACACCAGCTGATATGAAAGGTCTGCGTATTCGCCAACCTTCTGCGGTTGCTAGCCACATTATTGAGGCGACGGGCGCTGCACCTGTCGGCATGCCTGCCAGTGATACCTATACCTCTCTGCAGCGCGGTGTCATTGACGGGCTCAGCTTTACTTGGCAACCCATTCAAGCGTTTCGCCTTGATGAGCTGATCAATACGCACACCAACATCCCTTTTTATAATTCTACCTTTGTGATTAGCATGAACAAAGAGAAATATAACAGCTTGCCTGATGACCTCAAAAAAGTGATTGATGATAATTCTGGCCCAGAGCTGGCAGCGCATATCTCTAAAGTATTTGACGTCAGCAATGCCAAAGCAATGGCCGCTGCCAAAGAAAAAGGCGATATTATGATTGATATCCCTGATCCACTTAATGATCCAGATTGGAGAGGTCCATTAATGGAAGGCTCTCAGCATTACCTTGATGAAGTAAATGCAACTGGCCTAGATGCTGACAACGTATACGAAAAAGCAAAAGCGGCCAGTAGCGCCTGTATGGTTTAGAGGATGAATTGAAGGCACGCCCTAGCTTATAGCACCACATACTGGCTAGGCAATTTGATAACGCTGTGCTATCGCCAGTATTTGCTTAACCACATTATGTTGCTCACTCATAGGCAATTGCTCTGTTGTTCCAATGATAGTGATAGCATATTCTAGCGGTAGCGCTTCGTTAACAATTTTATCACTACTCGTGGGTGGGTTAACAGCGCTACTGGCAAGCTGTGGCAATATTACAGGAATCGTAATGGCGTTAATACCCATGAGCATATCGCCCGTCACTGTCGCATAGCCTTGAGTACGAATCTTGGCCTGTAGCTGGGTAAAGTGCTGCCACTTCTCGGCCATATCTGCGGCGGTATTACTCGTATGCCATTCAGCTGTGACCAATGGCTGAATGACGGCATCAGGTTGATAACTGGCAAATAACTGCCCTGTGGCCGATGTCGTCAGAGGCATACGTGAGCCAATGCGAGTAATGATACTAATCGGACTGTCTGGCTCAACGGACTGAATAATAATAGGGCCTTCGCTAAACCATTTGGCAATTTGCACACCGCAATTTAAGGTGTCTTTGATTTCATTAGCCACTTGCGTGAGACGTGCCAAAAGATTGTTTTGGTTGAGTCCAGTATGTCCTAGTGATGCCAATGCATTGACTCTATCGCCAAGCCCATAGCGCCCATCATCAAGCTTACGCGCGTAGTTTTTACGGATGAGACTGACCAAGTAACGATGGGATTTTGCTGGATGCATTTGCATGGCTTCAGCGATATCCTTTAGCATCATAGGCTCATTGCGGTCGAGCAGCACATCGAGTATCGACAGCCCAATCTCAAGCGACTGGACGCCACTTTGGTTTTTACTGGTGATAGAACTGTCTACAAGGGTTTTGTCTGCTGGCATGATTTGCTCGATTCTGGTGTGCTTGGTTATTTTCTAATGACGGTCTGCTTGTTAATGGTTTGTTCAATAATGACTTGCTCGATCAAATACCAGTGAGATACAGCCCCTACTTCATAGTATTTATTCTTTTAAAAACACATCAATATAAGGACATAAATCATGATGACACTTTATGGCTACTTTCGTAGTAGCACGTCTTACCGTACTCGTATCGCTATGAATCTAAAAGGCTTAGATTACAATGATATCACGATCAATCTGGCACAGGATGAACAGTTAGAGTCTGCCTTCAAAGCAATTAATCCACAAGGATTGGTGCCTGTCCTACAAACTGACGATTTACTATTATACCAAAGTCCAGCTATCTTGGAGTGGTTAGAAGAGGTCTACCCTGAGCATCCATTATTGCCTAACGATGCTGCTGGGCGTATGCACGTACGCGCGCTGAGCGCCATGATTGGTTGCGACATCCACCCAATTAATAATCGCCGCATCTTACAGTACCTACGCAATGAGTTGTCAGTAAACGAGGAAGATGTGATTGCATGGTGCAATCGCTGGATCAGTGAAGGTTTTGCCGCTTTAGAGACACGTTTGGCGGCGGATAACAATCGCGGACAGTTCTGCTATGGGGACAGTCCTACTCTCGCAGATTGTTATTTGATTCCGCAAGTCTCTTCTGCTCGCCGCTTCAAAGTAGATTTGAGCGCTTATCCCAATATCGTCGCCATTGATACTCATTGCCGTACGCTAAAAGCCTTTGCAGAGGCGGATCCTATGATGCAGCCTGATGCACCGAAACGTGATGCCTAATTTGAGACAGTTTTTATAGGATACCTATCTTTATAGAATATTTATCTTCTCAGCCAAATATTAAGTGACTTAGAATTAACACTTAGTATTTGGTCGAGCTTTATTCTTCGCTATTCTTTACCCCTACCTATTTTCGCAGCTTAACTTCTAGCTTAATCGCTGAATTTAGCCTCATTGATTATTATTTATTCAATTTTTACAATATAATTTTTAATATATTCATATTAACGGTTGTATGGTGGGCAGCTGTTGGTTATTCTTTATATAAGCATTTGTCATCGCTCAAATTTGTACTTTATTAGCTGTAGAAAAAAGTACTGTCTTATTCATCACAATAAGGTTGAACAATATGAATGATATATCCTCAGCAGAGATAACCACCCTACCATCGGATGCAGCAAACAAGATTTATGCATCAGCAATCATGTTTAGAGATGAAACAGAAAGCGCTAGAAAAATTGCACCCGTGGTAGTCAATAAACTTTCAGAATTTGCATTGTTTAGAATGGGCTTACCTAAATCGTTAGGAGGATGGGCAGGAAACCCAATAGAAACGCTAAAAACTTATGAGACGTTGGCCAGTGCTGAGGCCTCTGTTGCTTGGATCGTTTGGAACAACCATTTGGCCTGTACATTCGGTCGATTTTTGGATGAATCCAGCATTAAAGAGGTATACAGCGACCCCTCTCATGTTTATGCCAATTCCGCACGGCCTGAAGGCGTGGCCCAAACAGTAGATAATGGCTACATGGTATCAGGACAATGGACACTCGTCTCTGGATGCCAATTGGCTGACTGGTTTGTGTTACGTTGCCTCGTTATCTCCGAAGGCTCTCCTACAACCCTTGGCCCAGGTGCAAATTTAAAGCTGTTTTTTATTCCAAAGAAAGACGTAAAAATCATTGATACATGGGATGTGGGCGGCCTAAATGGCACAGGTAGCCACGATATCGTTGTTAAAGACGCTTTTGTCAAAGAGGCTTATGCAGTTGACTTCGATAGTCCTGTGGCTGTCGATACTGCCTACAGTCGTCTGCCTATCGGTTGTATCAATGCTGCTGGCTGTGCCGCTATGGCACTAGGCGTATTAAAATCCGCTATGGATGATTTGGTTGATATGTGCCTTGAGAGAGTAACACCTGGTAAGAGTCCAGATCTACGCGACCGTGCAACGGTACAAGCTACCATTGCTAAGAGTAAAACAATACTGGCATCGAAACGCGCCCAACTGCATTATAGTGTCGAGATACTATGGAAAGAAGCACAGCAGCAGAACATCTTTACTGATATACAGCTTGCAGATGTATGGGCAGCGTCTTGTGAAGCCGCAAGAGAAGCTCGCGAGATGGTATCTGAAATTTACGCAGTCGCAGGCACGGCTTCCTTATATAAAAAACATAAGATAGAAAGGGCACATAGAGATATTCATGCGATTTTGCAGCATGGCATCATTCAACCTCACTGGATGAATCAAGCAGGTATGGCCTATGTTGGACTGACACCGAATGGCGCAATGTTCAGAATATAACAGAGTCTTAATTATAAATAATAAGCGCTTGTAAGATACAACTTACAAGCGCTTATTTTTATTTATCGATAGCTTTATTACTTTAATTGTTTATCTTTAAGCCGTAAAAAAGCAAGACATCCAATGTCTTACTTTTTTATAGTCTATCGATAACTACAGCTGAAAGGCTTTAGTCAAAATGGAAACCTGCACCCACTGCACCGCCTACGTTGCCTTGAGTATCTGCTGTACCATTTACCTTGATGACCCAGCGACCGTCATTAGATAACTTAGAGAAACCAATTGCTACAGCGCTCTCTCCATTATAGGTACCGACACCGCCACCGATCAATGACTTACCTGCGATATAGGCCTGAGGCATTGCCGACATTGCCATCGCAGCTGAGATACCTGCATTTGCATCGTCTTCTACTTCGTCGATTTTGTAGCCAAGATCGCTCATATTGTTATTGAGTCGACTATCAAGCGCGCTAAGCTGACTATAATTGACGGCGTCTGTTGCTTCGACCCCATCGGCGACACCAGTCATGCGTTGGTTACCAGCATATAGACCTTGAGATGTCATACTTGGCCCATCTTGCATACTGATGCCCTCACTATTGATAATCGTTGTCCCAACTGTGACACTATCAACGCTGATATTACCGTTTAGATCAAACTTAATACTACTGCCATCTGCTGTGGTAGTGATGTTATTGCCACCAGTGAAACTGAGGACACTCTCATCGCCAATTGGTTTATTGATATTGGCACCACTGTCTGCGCCAAAATTGAGTCCAGCATCTAGCTTATCCGTATTGGTTTTGATATTCGTGGTATTGGTCGTGATATTGCTGGTATTCGTAGCAATATTTGTCGTATTGGTCGCGATATTGGTTGTATTAGTAGTAATGCTCTCTGTGTTAATTTGCACATTTTCACTAATTTCAATCGTGCCTTGTCTGATAGAAGCGATCGCACCATCGATATTACTTTCACCCGTTCCACCAATGTCACCGTTGGTAAAAGTACCATCTTCGGCATTGTAAACAGTGTCACCACCGATAATACTACTGATACCAGCTCCTTGGGCATAAAGCTGACCACCATTTATAGCGTCCTGACTTGTCGCCGAAACTTCTCCATTTTGAACGTTGGTAATTTTGGTATTAGCAGCATCAATACCAATTTTTGTGATGCTTGGGCCACCTGCAATGGTCAGTCCATTGTCATTCATAACCGTACTACCAGTGGTTACGCTATTCAAAGTAATATCTGGGTTCAGATCAAAGCTAATATCATTAGCATTGGTAGGTATGGCTGCAGCTTGTAGTGATGGACTACTATCGAAAGCAGCCACATTACTCACTGATTTCCTAGATACCTTGATATTACCGTCTTTACTACTGAGGTCGACAGCATCTCCTTGTTTTACCATCGTAGCGATATCACCTTGAGCGGTGATGCCCCAACCTTGATCCAAGGCAATGGCGACATCTTTTAACTGCCCAACATTGACAGCATCCGTATTTAGCACACCTTCCCCAACGTTGCGAATGGTGTTGCCTCCATTATCTAGACCACGGCTACTCAATGAGACCTGCGAAACCATTCTATTCACGCCATTTCCAACGAAGGTAAAGCCTGCATCACTCATGATGCTATTGCCTATCTGTATACTGCCATCATTTCCAAGGTCTAACTGATTATTCAGTTTCACTTGGACGCCAGTCGCAGAAGCGACAGTAGTCAGATTGTTATCTCCTGTGACATTGATGGTATCGCCTAATGCAAATTGCTGATCATTAGCACTATTGCCGTCACCAATTTTGATGCCTTTAGCGATTTCATCATTAGTCATAGTGAGCTGTGCAAAGTTTACGGCATCGGTTGGGGCAATTCCCTTATCAACTTTGATAATTCTATTATTACCATTATCAAGACCTTCGTTGCTTAACGTAATGGTCTGATTAGGACCATCAGTGATGGTGACGCCTGCATTGTTAAGTACCGTGCTTTCCATTCTCACGCTACCGTTTTTACCAAGCATGACATCTTCAGCCAATCTAACATTTAGATTGCCCTTTTCATCAGCGATCACACCGATATTGTTCTCAGTTAACTCTGTCGCGCCTCCTTGGAGTGTCAACGTTTGACCCAACTTGCGATTGACGACAACATTTGTATCATCTCCTGTGAAGTTCAGTCCTAGGTCCACTGTATTGTTGGTTGCATTTAATTGTCTAACATTGACGGCATCTGTATCTCCCTGACCATCATCTACATTAACGATTTTATTGCCACCATTATCAAGACCTTCACTATTCACACGAACTGTACTATCAGCAAAGCTAGCACTAGTAAAAGTGACATCTTCTTTTGTAGCAACTTTAATGCCACCATCCTCGGCACTAAGAACAATGTTATCTCCCGTTAGGAAGTTAGCCGTATTGTCCGTTTGGTTAAGCGTTTTAACATCAACGCCATCTATTTGAGCAATAATGGTCTGCATAGCACTGTCTGCTTTAACTAGACTAGCTTTACTATCGGCACTTAAGTCAACAGCGTAATCGGTGGTGTTAGTTGTATCATCTTTTTCACCTGCTGTGACTGTGACAGCTGCAGATCCTGCTGAAGCAGTAACGCCATCTGCATTAACAGTATAAACATCTTGACCGTTACCACCTGTAGACTTCACAACGTCAGCCACGTTAGTACCTGCGGCGACCTCTGTTTTAGCGGCAGCGGAGGCACTATTGAGCTGACTGACATTGACAGCATCATTTGGGTCTTCACCGTTATCAACATTGATAATCTTTTTGTTGGCAGCATTGATACCACCAGACCTTGTTACGCTTGGACCACCGATAATTGTTAAACCATCCATGGTTAGAACAGTACTAGGAATACCTAGTGGGCCATTCACAAATACTCCTAAGCCATTAACTGATGTACTAGCCAGTGCATTACCGGTTCTAACACCTAAACCATCTACAGTTGTACTAAGGTATGAGTTACCTGTTGTTAGACCTGAGCGATCAAGTGTTGTTGTATCACCAAAACCAAATGGAAAGCTCGAACCCATTCTTACACTACCGTTATTACCTAGGTCTAAGTTGTTGTTGAGTTCGAACGAGACATCATTGTTATTAGCTGTTTTGGAGACAGTGATATTGCTGTTTTTACTATTGAAGTCAACTGATTCGCCAGGTTCTACCGTACTTGCGGTAGCACTATCACCTTGTGCGCTGATATCCCAGCCTCTATTGGCTGTTTCTGTAACCACTTTTAGCTGAGATACGTTCACTGCATCCGTATCTGCTGAACCACCTGCAACGTTAATGATACGACGTTCGCTTGCAACAGCGCCTACTGAGACGGTGCCGTTATTGGCATCAGCAGCGACGTTGGTTAAGAAAGATGCGCCGCTTTGTACAGCTGCAATAGAGTTTTGACCTAAAGCGACACTGTTTAGTGCATTTGCTCTAGAACCCTTACCTAGTGCAACACTACCTAACGCTTCAGCTCGTGCATCAAGACCAAGTGCAATGGTGTCTTGAGCAGTCGCTTTTGCTTCGTATCCTATCGCAACCGCACGACTTGCAGTTCCGTTTGTGGCTCTTTGACCTATCGCCACTGAATTAACACCCGCTTTGGCCTCCTGACCACCAGCAAAACCATTGAACGAAGATCTTGCGCCTTCACCGATGACGGTTGCATTTGCGTTTGCAAATGCGCTCTCTCCAACAGCGGTTGCATTATTACCTTTTGCATTGGCATTCGAGCCAACGGCAAGAGCGTCAGTACCTGTTACTGATGTGGTGTATGGCTGTGTACTGCTAGAGCGGATAGGGAAGTCAATGCCAGCAACGATAGTATCTAACGCTTTTAATTGAGATACGTTTACTGCATCACTGTCTTGAGTACCTGCTGCGACATTTACAATTTGGCGAGTACCATTAGTAGAGCTACCAACAGAAACTGCACCAAGACCTGTACTATTAGTTGCTGTAATAGCTGCTTTGTCTATGACACTAGCACTTGATGGAGCAAACCCAAGCGCACCACCTGCAACGTTAGCTACAGATTGTGATCCTAGCGCCACGCCATCTTGAGTATTAGATTGAGCGCCGGCACCTAGAGAGACAGAACCATCCTTGCTCGCTGATGCACCAATACCAAAGGCGGAAGCTGCAATACCTGCTGTACTAGATTGCACGCCAATAGCGGTAGACAAGTCTCCTGTAGATAGCGCCTTTGAGCCAATAGCTATGGAGGCTGCACCTGCAGCTTCAGTATTCCTATCATACTGTGTTGGTTCAACAAGATCTCGACCAGTGTAAGATCTAAACACCGTATTAACACTACCACTGTTTTGGCCAACATTAGCTGTGCCATCGGTGTTTGCTTCGGATGCAGCATTCAAATCGTCACCACCGATAGCAATAGAAGAGCTACCTTTTGAGACAACATTTGCACCAATAGCGATGGATTGTTCTCCTGATGCAGTCGTGTGCTGACCACTCTCGCCACTACCAATGGCTATCGTTTGGCTACCAGATGCACTGGCATTGCCCCCCATAGCCATCGCATTGTAGCCTGTTGCACCATCATTGTTTTCGTTACTTAACAACCCTGTGGCGCTGCTGTTTACACTGTAGTACTTGGTTTTGTTAGCCGCAACCGTACTGGCTAAGCTATGAAGTTGCGAGCCATTAACTGCATCTTTACTCCCTGCCATCACAGCACCATTGGCTACATTGGTGATTTTGTTATTACCATTGTTTAGGCCACTATTGCTCAAAGTGACACTATTGGCTGGATTTATGGCTGTAATCTTAATGCCTGAATTATCAACTAAAGTATCGCCCGTTTTGAGACTGCCATCAGTCCCTAAGTCGACATTTTCATCGAGCTTTATCGTTAGCGCTTTATCACGCCTATTGGCAGTCACACTGATATTTTTGGTATTGGGATCGCCAATGACCGTCTCTCCACCCTGCACCGTTAGTGTTTGATGAAAGAATGAATTGGTATGTATTCTAGGTGTTGGGTCGTCTCCAGCAAAGTAAGTACCCAATGCATTCGCCTGCATGCCGAAGCCAGCCGCTAGTAGCCCAAGCGCTATAGTACTCAGACGTAACGTATGGATAACAGATAGGTTAGCCGTTGTGTTAATGGTAGCGTTAGAGCTAACGCTAGATTTGGAAGATTTGCCACGTCCCTTCGCGTATTCACCAACGGCGGTAAAACAACTTAGGGCTTCATTCCAGATGACTTTATAGATGCGGTTCATGATGCGTACTCCCTTACAGACTTGTCAGATTTAAAAAATCAGAGATAAAATCCATGTCAGAGAGACGATGTGACAAAATAAAACGGGTTATAAGCTTATAATAATGAGACCTTGTTCAAATAATAGTTGTAATAGTCTTTAAGGAATAAGACGTTCTGTTTTGTATAATCTTTATCACTCTCTGTATATATTAGTATTACCGAATATATACAGAGAGACAATGCCGTTCATCCGTGTTTTGATACCGTTCGTCAGTTATATTCATATAAACGAATATAATTGCTTTTAATTTTTGCCTATTTGTAATAAATTACGTCGGTTTTAAAAAGAGTCAGCTTTTATCTACTACTAAATATGCGCTTATACACATTACAAATACAGGATAAGCGCATATTGGTTACATAAATTGTTTCTACATTATTTATCTTTTTATCTGCTAGGTAGCACTATTTGAACCACCAACCCTTGAATACCATCTTGTCGGTTATGAGCATTGATATATCCTTTATGCGCCATAACTACAGCATGAACAATGGCCAATCCAAGACCATAGCCGCCAGTATCACGATGCCGAGCAGTATCGAGCCGCACAAAGGGATGAAAAATACGTTCTAAGTCTTTGTCTGCGACACCGCCACCTTCGTCTGTTATATTAATTTGAACAGCTGGTGCCTTATTGTCCATTTGTATTGCTTTGATTTCCGCAATCACTGTCGAACCCGCTGCCGTGTGCATAAAAGCATTGCGAATGACATTTTCAAGCGCGCTATACAACTGCTCTGCATTACCTTGAACTGTCCAAAATCCTTCCAAACTATCTAACGCTGAGGCTACAGGCAGTTGCCATTGCCAATGCACGTCTTTATGTTGAAACTCAAAGCAGACATCCTCTCCGATATTACTAATAATGTCAGATATGTCGACTGCCTCACTTTCCAAATTATCGACGGTATATTGCTGCATTTGTAGGGATTGAATATGAATGATTTGCTCAATCAGCTCATTCATTCGTGTAGATTCTTTATCGATACGGTCCAGATAACGATTGGCATTGGGCGCAAAGTCTCGAGTCAGCTCAGTCGCGACATCCAGACGAGCAAGTGGCGAACGCAGCTCATGTGAGATATCACTAAGCATCTGCTTACGTGCCAGCTCACTATCGACGAGTCTGGTCGAGAGATGGGCAACGTCCTTGGCTAATAGCCCCAACTCATCATCGCCCATCTTGGACAGTTCTGGGTTGGCTTGATAATTACCATCAATCATACGGTGTACGGTATTTTGTACACGGCCAATTCGCTGGGTTAACGTACGACTGAGCCATATGCAGACCAATACACTAAAGATAACGATCAATAGCAAACGTATTGGGAAATTACCGTGCTGTATCTCTACCACGTCTGAAAAACGCAAATGCGGACGCAACTGTACGATGATTGACTGACCATCAGGTAATTCAACAGACATATCGGCCAATTCAGGACGAGTATCGATATCAGCTACTGCTGCACTACTTGCCGTTCTCGGCTTTAAGAATTTTTGCCAAAAAGAAAGCTCATCTTTTGGTATCTCATTGTCGTGTTCACGCAGTCTATTGTCAGCATTACGACCTTCTACACCATAAACGTTATTCTCTACTCTAGGTGGTCTAGGCGACACCGGTCGCACCGGTTGTATCGCACGATCCATTAGCTGCCGACCACTTTGCAGTTGTCCTTGCGCCCGATCGTCTTTGTCACGGTAACGCGGGAATATAATAGCGCCTTGCTCATCATAAACTCTGATTTGATTCATCAGCTGTCGGTCTTGACGATACATCTGCCTGACAGACTCTACATCACCAGCCCGTAGTGACGCGACCATCTCTTCACGCTTTATCAACAGGCTATCGATTTGCACATCCATACGAGAGGTCAGCTCTTTTTCAGCCAACCAGCGCTCTACCACGATGGACAATACAGAGGTGATTAAAATCGTCAATAATAGGCTCAGGAACAAACGCCAAAACAGAGTAATGCGCACCTTAAACTTAAGTGATTTTTTGAGGGTCTGCTCAGAAGCTTTCATCGATATGTCCGTCATTACAGCACCAATTGATAACCTTTACCACGCACCGCTTTTATTGGCTCATCGTGGAAAGGTTGAAGTTTTTTGCGTAAGCGAGATACGTGTACATCAAGGCTACGGTCAAATGGCTGCAACTCACGCTGCAAGACATTTTCTGACAGCCATGCTTTACTTACCACCTCCCCTTTTTGCTTGAGCAGAGCCACGAGCAGATCAAACTCTGTACCAGTGACTTGTAGCGTTACCCCATCTATCTGACAGGCACGTTGGTTTTGATCGAGATGCAAACGACTTTCTGGCAACGGAGTATGCTCTGATGCGGTCATATTGGTACGTTTAATCACTGCATTGACACGCGCTAGCAGCTCTCGAGGGTTACAAGGTTTGGTGATATAGTCATCGGCACCAAGCTCTAGACCAATAATACGATCAATCTCCTCCCCTTTCGCTGTCAGCATAATGACTGGAATGTCGATAATATTTGGTAATTGGCGCAGCACACTTAACCCATCTAGTTTCGGCATCATAATATCGAGTACGAGTAAATCATAGACCGTATCTTCGTGTGCTACTGCTTTGAGTCGTTGTATGACTGCTGCACCATCATGCACGCAGTCACAGCGAATGCCGTGATTGTCCAAGTACTCTTGCAATAACTGAGTCAACTCTTCGTCGTCATCGCCTATCAGGATATTTGGCATGCTTCTCTCCTTTAATTTTTATTTATTTCTATTTACTCAATCTATAGTAATCATGACGCAATAAGTCCACGTACAAGTGTCACTGTAATATGACTAGCAAGATTGTCGCCGTGGCATTTTTATTGTCGGTAGACTGTAGTTAACCATATTATCAGGCAAGCACTTGCCAATTCACCAGAAACGTTACCTTTCTTAATACTTCATAAATGTTCGTAACCTTTAACTGTCGTAATATACTCCTATCAACAGCAAGTATTGCATTTCTAAGATGGCTGACCATAACGAGCGATAACGTTCAACAGATGGTACTTGCGAGATAAAAATTTAGTGTTTATTAAATCAAACTTAATGTAATCAAGGATATTATGATGAAAAAATTACTATTAGGCTCAGTATTAGCAGCGTCTAGCATATTTACAGTGACCGCTTGCACCAGCGTTAACGCAACCACTGATACAACGCCAACTGCGCAAATGCAAAAGAACCACAAAGATGGCGCGATGAGAGGCCCAATGTCAAAACTGGACTTAACCGCGACACAGCAAGCGCAAATCAAAGCCATCATGCAAAATAAACGTGGCGATCGCACTGCTGACCGTGCAGAACATCAAGCGGAACGCGCGCAAATGGATCAGCAAATACAAGCACTGACCAATGCTAGCACTTTGAATACTGCTGCTTTAAACCGTCTGGCTGATCAACGAGCGGCAAAAGAAAAGCAACGTTTTATCGAACGTGTACAAACCCAACATGCCATCGCTCAAGTATTGACTGCTGAGCAACGTGCAAAGATGGAACAAATGAAATCAGAGAGACAAGAAAAAGGTCGCAAGCACTCAAAAGACCGTAAAGGCCATGACAAACAGCATCAAGGTATGTAATAAACCACTCCGGAAAAGTGTTATTGTACCCAGCTGTATACGTATAAAATGAAAAAGCGCGCCTTTAATAGGTGCGCTTTTTTTAATGCAAAATTATCCTGTTCAAAAACTAATAATGCTTTCTATCTACTTATTAATACTCTAATCAGTTACTCAACCGAACCAAAACGCTCTCTGACCATCGGCAACATGTTAAAGACCATTTTACCTACTGCCGTGCCATTACCATCTTGGTAATATTGCAGCAGCTCAGGACCATACTCTCGTAAATCAATGCTATTGCTAGCGTTCGGCATCTGCACATTGCTTGGTAGGTTAGGAAACGCCAAGCTCTTAGTGCTAATAGCAGAATACTGCTGCAACACATCTATCCTCATACCCTTATTACTATTCGCTTCGCTAGTGTTATCTAACTGACGACGTAAGTGCTCCCATTTGAGTTGACCACGTTTATCAAACCCGTACAGTTCCTGTACTTCTGTATTGGCAACGACCTCACCTGTCGTGACTTCCTCATTCATTTGATCTTTTATCATAGCCAGTATTTTTTGTACAATAGACTTACTGGTAAATGCCTTTGGATTTTGAATCGACTCAAACGCTGTCATCGGTTCGGGTTCTTGTACCAGCTCTGGGTATTTTTCACTGATTCGATCGTAGAAAATTTGCATATATTTCTGTTGCGACGCTTGATAATCCTCAAAGCTTTGTACTCGGCGAATGATTTGATCGCTTGGTAGCATAGCCGATAACTGGTGCGCGGGCAGTTTTGGAGATAGTGAAGCAAGTGAGTTAGGAGCTACATAATTAAACTGGCTGACAGGAGCCGCATCATAAGTCGCATCTAACGCTGCAAAGTGGCTTTTAATGACTTCACCACCAAATCCTTTAGGCAATGTACCATCATCAATGGCTATTTTTAACCACTTGTTTTGCCATTTTGTACCGAGTTTATCGTCTAACAATTCTGAATTTAAAATCGCAAAATTATCTGCCCATAGGTAAATATCACCGTTTTTAAAATCCATATAAATAGGCTGGTTGATACTGCTGTGATGATTACGTGCTTGATACTGTGCACTAGCGAGCATCGTAGCCTTGCCTGCCATCGGTTGATAGATCCCTTGAGAGTCGATAGAAAGCGGCTTTAGTAGATACTCATCTAATAACTGTGCTTTCTTCCTATCTAACGGTCTTTGTTTATCTTCATAATTATCAAATAGCGCTTGATAATCTGGTGCTACTTTTACATCACTATCGTATTGATGGTCATCCCATGCATGATAGGCAGCTACGCACTCAAAATACGACTGCCTTATGCTGTCACGCTTAGTATCGTAATCCACCGCTAAGATATCTTTGTTTTGCTGTTCGGCTTGCAGGATTAGAGCGGCGTACGCTTGGTCATGTGTCTCTTCGCAGTGTTCATCTACATAGTCTGATGCCGCCATTTTCTCCGTACTAGTATCAGTATCTGTAAATTGTTGGTTATTGCCAATCTCAAGATTACTATGATAGCTAAAGGACTGACGACGCTGTTTTTGTAGTGCTGTTTCTAATGTTTTTTTGGCAATGCTAGGTGCTTGTTTTACAGCCACCGTGTTGGACTGGCCCAAACTGGTAGACTGGCAACCTGTTAACAACAGCGCCCCTGTCAAAAATGCGCTGGTTATTAGCAGATTGTTTTTAGTCTTAAATGGCAGACGTTGTGCAATGGTGTGATGTACTGTTTTCATTTTTTATCCTTAATAGATATGAGCGGAAATGCAATGAGATAATGTCATTTGACTTCTATTTTTCATTCATATCATCTTGAGTATCGTCAACTCGGCTCTCATCGACAGCGTCTGCGCCATTGTCATTATCGTTACCATACTCATCAGTGCCATATTCATTACTGCTATAAGCACCTTCGACACCGCTATCTTGATAGTCGTAACGTGCATAGCGAGCCGTTTGTAATCTGTCTTTTTTCTCGCGCTGCGTAGCTATCCATACATTGCCATCGATAGGAGGCATCGCGTTTGGACCAAAAGACTCAGCAAGCAGTGGTGTCAAGGCATGACGGTTGAAGCTGGCTTTATCGTAACGTACTTGGTTTAGCATGGTTGTGGTCGACCCCATAAAATCACTACCGATATTGACACGTTGCTGCTTGGCCAGCAGTCGATCTGAGCTGTCTAAATAATAGTAGTTGATTTGATTAAACGAGATAGGACCGATAGCTTCGATAAGCTGCAATAGCGAACCGACATCCGCGCTTTGATAGCCTTTATTGTATAATTGCGCTTTAGCAAGTGCTATCTTTAGTGCGGCACCATCAGGATACTTATCTGGATTGGCATCTACATATTCTTGCAGTGACTTCGTTACATATTTAAGGGTCTTACCGATCATCTCACCGCTTTGCTGACTACCGAAATAGACTTTTACGGCACGAGTCGCACCGACTTCTTTGGCAAACGCATCACCACTGGTATCGACTGCGCTAAAATGCTCAGGCGCCAGCTCAGCCATACTGCTCTGTATCGCATTGAGCACCGCATCGTAGAGCACCGCTGGTGGCAACTGTGCCGTGATTCTTTCAGGCAGACCAAAACTCACCGTGTGCGAGGTCATCTGTGATGGTAATGGCGTATTCTCCGGGTTGACAAGTGCAACAATCGGCATGATGGCCGATGGATCAACTACGACACTGCTATTATTAAAATCAAATGCTAATGGTATCTGTATCGATGATCTAATCGTTGGTGTGGCGTAGTCGTAGCTATAGACGCTTTGTAGTTGGCGCTGCTTGGGACGGTATTGACTGACACTATTGAATGTTAAATGCTCATACTGATAAGCATTGGATGCAGCTATTTGCTCAGGAGTACGGTGGAACATATCAAGTATATTGCCAATCATGCCTGTAGGTGACATTGGTAGGCTGCCACGATTTACCGTCTTTGTCTTAGCTTGCTGTTTTGCCATTTGCATGGCTTCATATTTTGCAGCCATTGATTTGGGACTTAACCCTGACATTCCTGAGAGCATACCTTCAGTACCGCTACTGTATTCATCATAATTATCATAGTCGTCACTACTGTAATTATCGCTACTATAATTATTACTGTCATAATCTGCTATATCGTAAGCATACTCGTTATCGCTGTTGGCATCATTGCTCGTCGGCTCATTCTCCCCTGCTTCAGCCAATATAGCAGCAATGGCTCTTCTCTCTGCTTCAGCTTCTGCTCTAGACTTATCATAATCACTAGAATAGTCGGACTCTATCGAATTTTTTGCGTCATCATAATCGTTATAGTCATCATTATATGGCTCATCATCACTTTCGCTATATGCACCCTCAGGCTGATACGCATAGGTTTCTATAATCGTTCTGAGCAAGCTACTCGATCCTGCGTCGATACTATCTTGGTCAATGAATGGTGCTGAGCGATAGTTGGCTGTGGCGACTGCGACATGCTCGGTCGCCAAGTGCTGACGAATGGCTGCAAGCAAGTGTGATTTGGCTTGGTTTTCGGTATTTGGATACTTCTCTTGATCAAACATCTGCTCATAACGCGCGGCCTGAGCGTTTTGACTGGCAGTAAAAGCTTGACCTTGACGTTGGCTCTGCGCGGCGTTTGCGACACTAAAGTCCATCATGGTACTAGAGGCGCTACTATTCGACGACAGATTGGAAGCTGAGCTGGCTGGAGTTGATTGGCAACCTGCGAGTACAAGTGAAGCACTACCAACTAGCAATGCGATAGAAGTCAATTTACTGGTTGGATATAGAGGACCGTTATTATTTTTACCATTATAGTTTTTATGATCAGTGCTAGATAAAAAAGTAGGCGCAGTCTCAGAGTAGCGCTGTCGATTGCGGTTATTAATATGGTGTGATGACATAGTAATCTCTTTGTATGAATAGACAGTCGATAATGAGTGTACAGTGGTACCGTTATTTATATCACAAGACGTTACAATTTAGTAATATTAGCGAATATTTTTAAAGAATTTCTTCATTGATAAATAATTTTCTCTGCATAACAGCTGTCTTATCAGTAGCTTCATCTACTTGAAAATTAGCTTCGTTTATTTGAAATACAGCTGATACAGCTAAACGCTATAAAAGCGTATACCACAAAAGATAATAAACAACTTTCTACTATTTCATATTTTCGTTACTATTTAGGCTTATCTATTTCCTAGCTCTATGCTTTCCACTCGCGTAAAAAGGACTTTGCGATGTCACAGTTATTATCTCGCCACCATCGAACCGCTCAGCAGCGTAAACCGAAAATTAATACCTTACTCAAATCTAGCGCCGTGCTCATTACCAGTACGTTACTGCTATCTATATCCGCACAGGCTGTAGAGTCAACGACCTCAATAAGTAACGCCACGGTCAACAATACATCAATCAATACCAGTGCCATAAACTTGGCCATCATGGCTGATAGTCCAACGGTACTATCTGAAACCAAGCGCATCACGCGAGCGAAGACCAATACCCTTAACACCACATCGAACAATGCTAACAATACTAACAGTGACCAAGCCATCTATTCTGAAGACGCCATTCATCATCCAGTTTGGGCAAAGAACGGCATGGTTGCTACCCAAGAAGCGCTTGCTTCTGACATTGGTCTGCAGATTCTAAAAGACGGCGGTAATGCAGTAGATGCTGGCGTTGCAGTAGGTTTTGCCCTAGCAGTAACCTTGCCGCGTGCGGGTAATATCGGTGGTGGCGGTTTTATGATGATTTATGATGCCAAACAAGGCAAAACGGTGGCGCTTGATTACCGTGAAAAAGCCCCGAGTAGCGCTTCACGCGATATGTACCTCGATGAAGCAGGCAATGCTGTCAGCGACTTATCTCGCTATCATGGCTTGGCAGTTGGCGTGCCAGGAACAGTAGCAGGACTACTAAAAGCGCTAGAAGATCATGGTACGATGAGCCGTGAGCAAGTTATGGCACCAGCGATAGCACTGGCTGAAGACGGCATAGAAGTCACCGCTGGCTTGTCCGAGTCACTCACGGCGTTGAGCGATCGCCTGCAAAAATGGCCAAGTACCAAAAAAGTGTTTTTTAAGCCTGATGGCAGCGCTTATCAGCCAGGTGAACGTCTAAAACAGCCTGAGCTTGCGCGTTCGTTAAAGCGGATTGCGGTACAGGGTACCGATGGGTTTTATAAGGGTGAGACCGCTCAAAAACTGGTTAAAGCAGTCAATGAAGCAGGCGGTAGCATGAGCCTGCAAGATTTGGCCAATTATCAAGCCATCGCTCGCGAACCTGTCAAAGGCGACTATCGTGGCTATGAGATTGTCTCTATGCCACCGCCCTCCTCTGGTGGTATTCACATTATTGAAATATTGAATATCTTAGAAGGCTATCCGCTCAAAGACTACGGACAAAACAGCGCACAGACTATTCATTTAATGGCGGAAGCGATGCAGTTGGCGTATGCAGATCGAGCTGAGTATCTGGGAGATGCTGACTTTATCGATGTGCCTGCCAGCGGCTTAACCTCACAAGCCTATGCAGATAAACTGCGTACGTTGATTGATCCCAATAAAGCCACGCCAGCAGCTACTATCAAAGCAAACAATCCTCTGCCGTACGAGAGTGATCAGACCACGCATTTCTCTATCGTTGATCAAGATGGCAATGCGATAGCCAATACTTATACATTAAACTTCTCTTATGGTACTGGTCTCGTTGCGGATGGTACAGGCATTTTGCTCAACAATGAAATGGATGATTTCTCTGCCAAACCGGGCGTACCAAATGGCTACGGTCTACTTGGTGGTGACGCTAATGCTGTGGAAGCCAATAAGCGTCCACTGTCTTCTATGAGTCCGACACTCGTATTCAAAGACAGCAAACCTTATATCGTTACTGGTAGCCCAGGTGGTAGCCGTATCATCACGACTGTCACTCAGATTATCTCCAACGTCATCGATCATGATATGAATATCGCTGAGGCAACACATGCGCCGCGTATCCATGATCAATGGCTACCTGATGAGATTCGAGTGGAAAAAGCACTGAATATAGATACCGTGAAAAAGCTCGAATCAATGGGTCATACGGTCAGTCCAAAATCCGCGATGGGATCTACACAATCGATCATGCTCACACCAAACGGTGTTTATGGATCGTCTGATCCACGTATTGTCGATGCAGCGGTGGTTGGTTACTAAGTTATGAATATATGTCTCTAGTCATTATAAAAAGCTCTATGTGTTGCTATAACTCATAGAGCTTTTCTTGTATAAATAAGTAAATACTGACCTGCTTTAATATAGCTTAATTCTTTCAAAAAAGTCATTGTCCAATAATAATTTTGGTCTGGCATTCACCTCTTTTAAACCGACTTTATGTTGCATCATTAACTCGATCAAGTTCATCTGATCAATGAGAATAAGACTGTGCGAATCAGTCGAATTAGCATAGTCTTGAGCAGGCTTAGTAAAGCTAGTGGTAGTAATAAAGATGCCATGATGATTGGTTTTTTGTGGAGGATATGCACCTATGAAATTTCTCAAGTCGCCATTAGATATATTATTGCCATTACTATATAGCTTGGCCTGTATATAATAATTGTGCACCTCACCATCTGGAAAGTCCTGAATAATTAGTCCATCAATACCATTATCGTTAGACCGCCCTGTATGACGAGATGTTAGATTACTTTCAGGACTTTCTATCTCTAAGGATCTCTCAATTAATTTCAAACAAAACCACTCAAACTGCAAAGGTGATAAGCTTTCAAGCTGAGCCATGATCATATCAGGCGTCACTTTGACAAAATCATTACCAACAGCAGCATCTGCATAATTATTCATAAATATAGAGGTTCGACGTTTAGTTTCGTCAATCAAATGACTAATAAGTGCGTCACCATTTTTGCCATAAGCAGCAATATTAACTTTTTGCAAATCAGCAAAAGATTTGCTATCGAAGCGTTTAAAGTTAGCAATATAATCACCATTTGGTATTCCTTCACCAATATATTGATTAAAATTATTACCCGCCAGCCAAAAATAAACTTTACCGAAAGGGTCTAAACGTATGATATTTTTAGGCGTTACTTTCTCATCGAAAGTAATAAAATTGGCAAAGTTCTGATTTAGATTAGGAATCAAACTAAATTTATCTTCCTTAACCAAGCCCATTGCAGATAAGCATACTAAGATCAAATCAATAATTTCGTCGTAGCAAGGCGAACCATCATGACATTCATGGCGTATATCGTAGTTACTCATATAGTTGATGTCTTTATGATCATTTACGATTTGCGCTAATTTCTCAAACTCTCTGTAAAATACAGTGCGCCCAATAGTATTTCGCGTACTTAAATTTTTTATAGTTTGTATTCCAGCATTTAACATGTCGCCAAATGCAGGCAGCTTAGTAATATTACTCATAGTATTATCGTCTTTTTTGATTGCGTGAATAATATAGTGAAATCGGCATAGTATTACAATTATTTAAAAACAAATGTTTATGCTAACAACTATTGAGAGAAAACGCAGCAAAATTTCATGTTAATAAATAAGAAAAACAAATCCTCTCACGCAGATTAAACCCTTTGAACCTGTGGCTGTCTGCGGCAAATAATGCTATTATTGACGACCCCATTTAAAACGTATCAATATGGCTATCGAGGTCTTATCGAAACCTAGATATCAGTATAATTGATTGATAATAATCAATTATTTTATCGGCAGCTTATTTCTTTGATCGTACCAGTAAGAGTCTTCTATGGCATTTGTACACCTTGGCATTCACAGCGAATATTCCATCACCGATTCTATCGTGCGTATCAAACCGCTGGTAAAAGCTGCTGCGGCTGACAATCAGCGTGCGTTGGCATTGACCGATTTATCCAATTTATATGCCACGGTGAAGTTTTATCGTGCCTGCTTAGGTGCGGGTATCAAGCCTATCATTGGCAGTGAAGTCATCATGGATAATGAAGACACACGCCTTACCTTGCTCGCGATGAATAACGAAGGGTATCAAAACATTACCCGTATCGTATCGCTTGGGTTTACCGAAGGTCGTGCTGATCCTATCAATCATGGCACGCCAGTTATTAAGCGCAGTCATATATTAGAACATGCAGCAGGTGTGATTGTACTGCTCACCGAAAAGTCAGACGTGGGTCAAGCATTGGTCGGCTCGATGCCAGAAAAGGCCGATGAACTACTTACTGAATGGCAGTCAAAATTTGATGATCGTTTATACTTTGCGATCAAGCGTACCAATCGTTCAGGCGAAGATGCTTTTATTAAAGCAGCCATCCATTCAGGTGCCAAACACAGCATTCCTATCATTGCGCATAATGACGTGCGTTTCTTAGAGCAAGATGATTTTGATGCTCATGAAGCCCGCGTCTGTATTGCAGGCTCTTATGTCCTTGCTGATCCAAACCGTCCGCAGACTTACTCGGATGAGCAGTATCTAAAAACACAAGCTCAGATGGAGCAATTATTCGCTGATATTCCGCAGGTCATTGATAATACCTTGCGTCTCGCTACACGCTGCAATGTCACCTTGACACTTGGGATTAACGTCCTACCTGATTTTCCTGTTCCTGAAGGCGAGACGATTGAATCGTTTTTCCGTGCCGAGTCACAACGCGGTCTTGAGCAGCGCTTAGACAAGCTGTTTCCTGTCGAGGCACGTACGGACAATTGGAACGATTTCCGTCAGAGATATGATGAACGCCTAGCATATGAGTTAGATATTATTCTATCCATGGGCTTCCCTGGTTACTTCCTAATCGTCATGGACTTTATCCGCTGGGCAAAAGCCAATGGCGTGCCAGTAGGCCCTGGACGTGGTTCTGGTGCAGGTTCATTGGTCGCATACGCATTAAACATTACCGACCTTGACCCGATTCATTACGATTTACTGTTCGAGCGCTTCTTGAACCCTGAGCGGGTATCGATGCCCGATTTCGATATCGACTTTTGTATCGAAGGTCGTGACCGCGTCATTGATTATGTCGCGCAAACCTATGGTCGTGATGCCGTATCGCAGATTATTACCTTTGGTACTATGGCCGCAAAAGCGGTTGTGCGAGATGTGGCTCGTGTGCAAAGCAAATCGTACTTCTTGGCCAATAAAATATCCAAGCTGATTCCAAAAACGCCTGGCATCACACTGAGCCAAGCGCTTGAGCAAGAGCCACAGCTCAAAGACTTGATCTCTAATCCTGATAATATGGATTATGAAGATGCCATTGAGATTTGGGAGATGGCGATTAAGCTTGAAGGTGTATGCCGAAACGTCGGTAAACATGCCGGTGGTGTATTGATTGCTCCGCACAAGATCACTGACTTTAGTGCCATTTACTGTGATGATGAAGGTCACCGTGTCAGCCAGTTTGATAAAGACGATGTAGAAGCTGTCGGTTTGGTGAAGTTTGACTTTTTGGGTCTACGCAACTTAACCGTCATCAACGCTGCGGTTGAGAATATTAATTTACGCCGTGCAAAAGAAAACGTACCTGCCTTAGTTTTAGAAGATTTGCCGCTAGATGACAGCAAAGCCTATAAGCTGCTGCAAGATGCCAAAACCACGGCGGTCTTTCAGCTAGAAAGTATGGGCATGAAAAAGTATCTGGCCAAACTACAACCGACCAATATCGAGGATGTCATCGCCATGTGTGCGCTGTATCGTCCCGGCCCACTCGATGCAGGCATGGTAGAGATGTATATCGACCGTAAGCATGGTCGCGAGGAAGTCATTTATGACCATCCCAATCTTGAGCCGATTTTAGAAAACACCAATGGCGTTATTGTCTATCAAGAACAGGTGATGCAAATCTCGCAGGTGATGGCAGGCTATAGTTTGGGCGGTGCTGATATGCTACGCCGTGCGATGGGTAAAAAGAAACCTGAAGAGATGGCCAAGCAGCGCGATATTTTTGTCACTGGTGCAACCTCACAAGGCATTGATGAAGTCACGTCAGGCGGTGTGTTTGACTTGATGGAAAAGTTCGCAGGCTATGGTTTTAACCGCTCGCATTCTGCGGCTTACGGCGTATTGGCTTATCAAACGGCCTATCTAAAACAATACTACCCTGCCGAATTTATGGCAGCGGTCTTAACTTCAGATATGAACAACACCGACAATGTCGTGTTCTTTATCAATGACTGCCGTGAAAACTTTGGGTTAACCGTAGTCAATCCTTCGGTCAATCGTAGTGAATGGCACTTCGTTGCCGATACTCCGACCAATATCATCTATGGTCTTGGCGCAATCAAAGGCGTGGGTGAAGGCGCGGTAGAGTCTATCGTAGATGCACGCCGCCGCGAAGGTCCTTTTAAAGACTTATATGACTTCTGTCGCCGTGTCGATATCAAAAAAGTCAATAAGCGCACACTTGAAGCGTTGGTCAGTGCTGGCTGTTTTGATGACTTTGCCGCCACGCTACGACCTGACTTGCCAGCCGACGAAGCTTACGAGATTCGCGGTGCCTTGATGAGTCAATTGCCAAGCGCGGTACAAGCCGCTGAGCAAGACCGTCAAAACCGCGAAATCGGTATGATGGATTTGTTTGGTGAAATGGACGGTGTGGTCGCAGCGCCGCCGTTAGTGATGACGCCAGAACTCATCTGGGGTGACAAACACCGTCTAAAAGCGGAAAAAAACACCTTGGGACTGTACTTAACGGGACATCCAATCAATGAGTATTTGGATGAGTTAAAACGCTATACCTCTGGTGCGCGTCTCGATAAGTTAACCGATACAGGCTATAACGGCAGCTGCTATTTCTCGGGGCTTATTATAGATATTGCCAACTTTGGTAATCGTAACGTGATTACTTTAGATGATGGTACATCGAGACTCGAGGTCAGCTGCTACGCTGAGCGTTTTAATCGTGTCAAAGAGCAGTTGAAAATCGATGAAGTCGTCATCATCAAAGGCAGCATCCGTGAGCGTGATGGACGTTTGTTTGCACGTCTTGATAGTGCCATGAGTATGGTAGATGCCCGACTACGTTGGCTCAAAAAAATCAGTATCAAAGTTCACGGTAGTGATATTAATTTGCTCACACGTCTACAGCCACTACTTAAATCAGCCCAAGCTGACATTATTCCCGAGCCGCGTCTGGCTTATAACCAAGAGCAAGACGAGCTAGGTAGTAGCAGTAATAGTACCTACGACCCTGCAATGGGTGGCAGTTTGTATGATGAAAACGGTAATGATTTATTGGCATTAGAGAGCGACATGAACCATGATGCGGCCAATCAAAACGGTATGTCAGCCAGTTATGCCAATAATGCGCTAAGTAATACTGACGCTTCTATCAATGATAATTGTCTACCACTTGGACTAAGCATTTATGAGGTCTATGGCATCGCAAATGTTGGACTGTCTGAGCACTGGCGCGTTTACCCAAATGACGACAACCTGCAGACATTGAAGACTTTGGTCAGTGAAGAGAACTTACATTTCCATTACAGCTAAGACGTACATTACGTTTTAAAAATTCATTATAGTAATCTTATTGCTTTAACTTTTATAAATTGGACAACCACCATGGATGACACTACAAATAATAATATGCTCGGACAAACTGATGAAGAAATTATCAATCATGAACAGTTCGAGGACATGCGTGACCTGCTCGAAGAAGACTTTGTTGATTTGATACAAGTATATTTTGCTGATAGTAAGCAAAGAGTTGCAGCGCTGCGAATTGCTCATCAAAAAGACGATAATGCCAATGGTTTTGAAACTGCTCATGCTTTAAAAGGTGCCAGCGCCAACTTAGGTACGACTCAATTAGTCCGTCTGAGCAGCCAGCTACAAGAATACTGCCGCGAGCGCCGGATTAATGAGCAAGCCGTCCTTATTGAAGAGATTGCCATGGCATTACACCGTGCTGAACAAGAAATCAATCAGAGACTGGGACAATAATGAGTAACGACGCTTCATTAGCCGTATCATCACGCACAGTGAACGACTACCTTGATTGCCTACAAGTGGTCATGGTTAATACAACTTTACCTGCCAATATTGGTTCGGCTGCCCGCGCGATGCATACCATGGGCTTGTCTCGCTTAACGGTGGTCGATCCCAAATTACCGATTGACGAAACCAGTGTGTCTCATGCAGCGGGTGGCAATGAACTATTATCGTCAGCTTTGATTGCACCCACTTTAGAATCTGCTATCTCAGACTGTCAGTTGGTGTTTGCCGCCAGCAGTCGTAGCCGTCATATGCCGCGCCCTGTCGTGACACCTACGCAAGCCGCTAAGATTATGTTTGACTTTATCGATGCACAGGCAGCTTTAAGTGCAGATGATAGTAATGTTGATACCTCATCTGCTGCTACGTCTAACAAACCAAATATCGCTATTCTATTTGGACGTGAAGACCGTGGATTGACCAATGAAGAATTGGCTTATGCTGATTATCATATTCAAATCGACGCCAATCCTGCTTACCCTGTGCTAAATGTCGCATCAGCGGTGCAGGTCATCGCCAGCTTTATTTTTGCTTATGCTCAAACGCACACTCAGACAGCTGATAGTTTAGATTCGGATACGAGCACAGGCGTTCAGTCGACAATTAACGTAAGTTTGCGTCAGCAATGGGATGAGCCTGCTATTAATCAGCAGCAGCTGCAACAGCTCACTCAGCGTACCACTGACCTTATGGTGCAGCGTGGATTAGCAAATAGCGAACATCTGAAGTCATTGCCATCACGCTTGTCTAGACTTGGGTCACGCCTACAGCTTGATCAAAAAGAGTATCAGCTATTAAGCGCTTTGATTGCCAAGCTATCGAAAGACTAAAACAAGCCATAGTTTATGAGCTTGCTTTTATTTGACAGCTTTTTACTATATTTTGCGGTATAAAGCTGTTATAACTTGCAGAAGCTTAGCGAAAATATATATTCCTGATTATCCGAACTTTATGACCATAGATTAGAGACATCGCTGTTTTCGCAACGACACTCTACCGACGAATAGATAGGACGCTTTATGTCATTGCCATCCAAATTATTCAAATCGCTTATTACTATCAAAAACGATTTGAAAGAAGATATTGATGCAGTATTCACCCGAGATCCTGCGGCGCGTAATAGTCTGGAAGTGATCCTAACTTATCCGGGCATACATGCGCTTGTTTTGCATCGCGGTGCACACTGTCTTTGGAACAATGAACAGAAACTAGCCGCTCGCGTGATCTCTTACGGCTCGCGCATCATGACAGGTATCGAGATTCACCCTGCTGCTAAGATTGGTAGACGGTTTTTTATCGATCATGGTGTCGGCGTCGTCATTGGTGAGACGGCTGAGATTGGTAACGATGTGACGCTATACCATGGTGTTACTTTGGGCGGTGTGTCTTGGAATAATGGCAAGCGTCACCCAACGTTAGAAGACGGTGTAACCGTTGGTGCTGGTGCAAAAGTTTTGGGGCCATTTACGGTCGGTAAAAATGCTAAAATCGGCTCGAACGCAGTGGTAGTCAAGCCAGTACCAGCAGGTGCTACGATGGTCGGCAGTGCCGCGCGTATGATCTCAGATCATCACGATGAAAAAGGTAATCCAATCGCGACACAAGTACAAGATGCCAAGCAACAAGAAAAAGTTGCGCATGCTGGTGAGAGCAACGATCAAACTAAAGATACTACCCCTACTGCCAAACGCACCAATACCTTCCGTGCTTATGGTATCGATCCTTATTCACAAGACCCTGTCGCAGAAGCATTTGCCAAAATGCTTGAACACATCCAACAGTCAGAGAATCGCCTCGATCAACTACAGTCAGCGATGTGCGATATTGATCCCAATTTTTGCAAAAAAGAATATGACAAGCTTTGTCTAGAAGATTTAGATGTGATTGGTCGTGCTGATATCAATGACGTAGATAATGAGAAAAATCGCTAAGACAGTCGTTAAATGTAGGCAGTACTATTGCCGTATAGACTGATAACAAATGCTTATATAGGTTTTAGTGAAGAACCAATGAAATCAAAGCGGGATTGGATAAAATCTACCATGTCCGCATACATGGTAGGTTAACCTTCTTGATTTTCTAGCAAATTCTGACTTAGCAAATCGTTGCTTTTCATCTCAGAGTAAGATGCACGAGCTAAGAATTTCTCTGATGAATTGATAACTTAGAAGACCTTTGTCCGTCCTGTATATCCAATATTACTCAATGTATACAACAACGATATAATCAAAATTAGATTGTACTATATCTCTGTGCCTGCGCTATACCAGATATTTAACAATTTTTACTAAATAAATATACCCTGACCTCACCGCTTCTTATAAGCTTTAATTTGTCATATTGTTAAAATTAGAACAAATTATTTAGCAACCTTTCCGCACTGCCTACTTTACTAAAGCTATCAATTATTTCATTTTTAACCGTCTACGACATGTATTTAGTCCTTTTTAGTATTAGTAGTAGGCTTAAAATCGCCCAAATAATCGTAAATAAAAATCTTTCTAGTAATTAATAAATTTATATCGACATACTGAATGGGGTGGCACTTCTCTTTATTGTATTCAAGATATTGATAAAACTCGTCCCTCTGTTGACCATTCCACTTATATCCATAAGGCATATTTCCTGAAAACGTTCTATGACTCTCAACTTTATGACCATCTATGGTCAATCTTAATATCTTCATTTTACTTGTGTCGGTATAACTACTTCGTAGATACAAACACCCTTCCTTTATATTATTTGGTTTTTCTGCTTTTCTTTCAGCGATATAGCGCACACCCCAGACCTCAAAAATAAAGTATCCGAATAATAAAGTTATGATGATAAGTTTTTGATGTCCGAGATAGATGCCGCGGATTTTTTTGCTATAACTTTTCATCCTTCTCTTCTTATAATTTTTAGGTTTCATCAATAACTGGGGTTAGTTTAAAACTAGCTATATTTAAATGTAATAGACCAACGTTCTTTACCACAGGGTATTTATCTTCGGTAAGAGTTTTAAGGTGCTCGGAAGGCGTGTTATCGCAGGCAGATAAAGTAGAGATTATTATTACTAATAAACTCGTGACTATCTTTTTCTTCGAAAAGTTCATTGGTTTTTGCATAGGTAGTAGTGTCTTGAAGATTACATCGTCACTTATACTAACAATTGCCTATATAATCGCATAGTTTTTATTAGATTTTTATCTAGGAAACTGATGCGCTGAGGCAGAGTGAATGCTGAATAGCGATAGTTTTAGGTGAAAAGATATAATAGCAGTTAAGATATGGCTACTCATTAGAAAAATTAGAGCTTGGTTAAAATTAATTCTTCAACCCCTGCTTCCTCATGCGCTTTAAATGGATAACGATCTGCCATTATTATCCAATCAGACATTGGTTTAGATACTAATTTCTTGCTTAGGCTATTATTTTCTTTTGATAATTTGATGAGCAAGATATCAATGTCTATCGTCACACGCCTTATTTGGTTAGGCTCAGTCTGTCGGCATCTATTACAATCGCCTTCAAGCGTTTTAAAAGTTTGCTGTAGTTGTTGCAGACTCATCGGTGTGGTCAATGTTAGATGGACACACTGATTGGTATAATCAGGTTTTGGTAATTGGGTAGTCGCAGTAAAATCAGGATTTTGAAAAGCCGTAGACAATCGCACCTCACCTAGCGCTACCAAGCGCTGCCGAGCAAGCGGGAGATACTTGTCGGCTTGATAGTTACTACCTAGCGCTAACACTAGCTCTACCACAGGCTGTGCTTGCACACTCTCAGGTGCGCATTGTGTGAACGTTGCCAAATTCAAATCCACTGACGCTTTATGCATCATCAGAGGGGCTGTTATTGGGTTCTGCGGCTTGGGTGGCTGACGTATCTACTGACGCATAGCGCGTTATTTGCACCCCTACCGCATCCGCTTGAGCAATAGCAGTAGGCTTAGCAATGCTCAACGTTATTTTTTGACAGTCATATTTTGCAAATATCTTATCAGAGATCTGACCAGCCAAATGCTCAAGCAGCTTTGCTTGAATCTCTTTACACCACTCGCTCACATCATCGCAGACTTCTTTATAGCTCAGGGCATCGCTGACATCATCTGACACAGCAGCACGGCTAATGTCCGTCTCAAGCGCAATATCAATGAGTAATGGCTGAGTGATAGCACGCTCCCAGTCATAAACACCGATGACCGCCTCAACTTTTAGACCTTTTATAAATACAACATCAGACTGAGTATGAAACATCCTTTCATCCTTGTTTGCTAATTTTTTTCATGTTTTTAATATTTACTTAACCGATTGTAGCGCTTCTTCACGTAGGCGCGCCGCTTTTAACACTTTACTTGGACGATGGCGCCACAGGTCGATGCTGAATAATAGCAGACCTAACCAAATCAGACCAAATACCGCTAAACGATGCAAGTCGAATGGCTCTTTATAATAGAACACCGCTAAAAAGAAAATAAAGGTCGGCGTCAGATAGTTCATAAAGCTCAGAATACTGTATGCAACGAGCTTGGTAGATTTATTGAATAATAAAAGCGGTATTAGCGTAATCGGACCTGCGATCATAAGCAGCCAAATGTTTGAGCTAAACCAAAAGCTCAGTTGATGGCTTGCCACATCAGACTGCCAAAACCACCAAAGACATAAAGGTACTAGCATTGCAGTCTCGACAAACATGGCATCGACAGCAGTCAATGGCGTTTGTCGTTGAATCGTCCCGTAAGTACTGAAACTAAATGCCAAAATCAACGATATCCACGGCAGACTGCCAAGCATCACCACTTGAATGACCACAGATAATAATGCAAAGCCAATGGCTACCCATTGTAGCGTGCGCAGGCGCTCTTTGAATAAAATCATGGATAGCGCAACGCCGACCAATGGCCCGATAAAGTAACCCAAACTGGCCTCAAGAATACGGTCTTGATTGACCGCCCATACATAGGTCAGCCAGTTGGTCGCAATAATTAAACCAGACAAAAAGGTGAATACAATCCATCTTGGATTTTGCTTTAAGGTGTCAATCCACTGCCAGCGCTTGGTCACTACCAGCAGCACCAGCAGACATAAAAATGTCCAAATAATGCGATGGCCAATGATCTCCGTCGCATCATAATCAGATAGCTGCTTGAAGTATAACGGAAATCCGCCCCAAATAAAGAACGCGATAAGCGCAGTAATAATGCCGCGTCTGGTTGTGGTGATTGGGGCAACGGGTTTTTTGATGACATTTTGGGTAGTCATAATATAGGACAACTTTTTAGAGCAAAGCGCACTTTCACCTAATTCTAATTATTATTGTCAATTGAATCGTGAAAGCGCAGGGTTACTACAGTGAGATTATAAGGTAAAAAGCAATGTACTCATGCCAATAGTGACATGAGTACATTGCTAACGATGTTAGATTAAATCTTTAAGAGTTAACGGTAGCTTAGCGACTTATTCAGCACCAGTATCCACTTGGATAGACATACCAGTTTGGTTGGCAAGTTCAGCGAATCCTGGGAAACTGGTATTAACCGTTTCAACCCCTTCAATGGTAATTTGCTGGGATGCACGCAGACTGGCTACAGAGAAGCTCATCGCAATACGGTGATCATGATGCGAGACAATATGACTGCCACCAAAGACAGGTTGGCTATTGTTTACTTCACCGTTTTCAGTAGCAGCGCCTTTACCTTCGATAATCAGACCATCATCAGTTACAGTACAATCAATACCAAGTGTATGTAACCCTTCTGCCATCACAGCAATACGGTCTGATTCTTTGACACGCAGCTCTTTAGCACCAGTCAATACCGTACGACCTTGTGCACAGCTAGCCGCGATAAATAGCACAGGGAACTCATCAATGGCCAGTGGTACAAGATGCTCTGGTATCTCAATACCGACCAAATTTGAGCTGCGAATCGTAATATCAGCAACTGGCTCGCCGCCCACATGCGTCTCATGACTTAAGCTAATATCTGCATTCATTAATTTAAGAATATCAATGATGCCAGTACGTGTAGGGTTGATACCTACTTGGGTCAAGGTCAACTCGCTATTTTGACTGATGGCTGCTGCCACCATAAAAAACGCTGCAGATGAGATATCGGCAGGAACCGCGATATCGCCGCCTGTTAGTGTGCCGCCGCCAGTGACACTAATGCGATTGCCTTCTACGGTCACCGGATAACCAAAGGCCGATAGCATACGCTCCGTATGGTCACGGCTGATCTCAGGCTGTGTGACCGTTGTCGTACCCTCTGCCCATAGACCTGCTAGTAGCAAGCAAGATTTTACCTGAGCTGAAGCAACTGGCATATCATACTCAGTGCCTTGTAATGGCTTGCCAACTGTATCACGACCAGTGATACTCAGCGGCGCAGTACCACTATGACCAGTACTCTGAATCACAGCTCCCATAGACCGTAGCGGTGCCGCCACGCGCTCCATTGGGCGTTTATTCAAGCTAGTATCACCTGTCAACACGCTATCAAATGATTGCGCTGCCAAGATACCAGATAGCAGACGCATACTGGTGCCAGAGTTACCCATGTAAAGTGGGGTTTTGCTAGGTTTCAAACCTTTCATACCGACGCCATGAATGGTCAAATTGCCATTGTCAGGGCCTTCGATAGTCACACCCATATCACGGAATGCTTGCAGCGTTGCTAGCGCATCTTCCCCTTCCAAAAACCCAGTCACATTTGTCACGCCTGTGGCAAGACTGCCGAGCATAATGCTGCGATGCGAGATAGATTTGTCACCAGGAATGGCGATGGTGCCAGAAACAGTATTGCTAGGGGTAATATTATAAGAAGCTGACATAGCAGAAGTATCCGTATAAGGGGTGCTGGCTAACATATGGCCGAAATGTCGCCGTGCGGCTTGCGCGCGGCCCAAAAGTCCCATCAGGGCGGTTGAATCTTGATCAATAATAAGCTGGCGCATTGTCTGTAAATAAACACCATACTCATCAAGGGCGCTGACAATCGCGCTTTGGTTGGCAAAAAATATATCATGCCACATTTTAGGGTCACTGGCAGCGATACGCGTAAAATCGCGGAACCCACCAGCAGCATAACGAAACATATCTAAATTATCATCATGGCTTGCCAATTGCTCAACCAAATTAAAGGCAAGTAAATGTGGCAAATGGCTGGTGTGCGCTAATATGCGGTCATGATGCTCAGCATCCATTGACATAACATTTGCGCCCACTGATTCCCATAATAGTCGCAACTTTGCAATAGCAGTTGCACTGGTTGTCGGTAGCTCGCAAATAATAACGCTATGATTAACAAATAAACTGGCGCGGCGCGCATGATACCCTGAATTTTCAGCCCCAGCAATTGGATGCGCTGGCACCAATCCTATCGGCAGCGAGCCGAACACTGCTTTAGCGGCATCAATGATATTGACCTTAGTACTACAGACATCTGTCATGATGCAATCATTGGCAAGCTGTCCGTTATCCATCGCTTGTTTGATATCAATGAACACTGCTTGAACTGCCTGTACTGGCACTGCAATAATGATTAAATCACTGTCAGCGATAACGTCTTGTAAGTTTGCACTACCTGCATCTAGCAGACCATGCTCAATAGCTTCTGTAATACTTGGCGCATGTCTATCGACTGCTACCAGACGCGCGCTTAAGCCATTATCTTTAATAGCTTGCGCAAAACTGGCACCAATCAGCCCAAGTCCAATCACACAAACTTGTTTAAATATAGGTAGCGTAGTATTTAGAGACGATTGAAGTTTATTATTTTTCTGACTACTCACGGCTTTTCTCGTTGGACACACTAAGACATAGATAGGGCCAGTCTTAGTGTTATAAATTTTAATGGCTAACAAAGAACAACTTTTTAATGAAAAAACATTAATAGATGCGCTTAGTCTTCAGTCAAAATAGAACGCAAAGTATCAATCAAACGTAGGTTGTCTTCAGCCACACCTACTGTGATACGTAGCCAGTTAGGTAGTCCATAAGCATCCAACGGACGGACAATAACGCCTTGTTCAAGTAGTGCCTGATGGATAGAAGCAGCGGTTATATCTTCCATCTCAACCTGCACTTCGACCATAATAAAATTGGCATGCGACTTCACAAAACCCAATCCTAGCGCGTCAAACTGCTTTTCTAACCAGCGCATTTGCTCATCGTTTATCAGACGAGTTTTTTCGATAAAGTCTTGATCAGCAAGTGCAGCAGCAGCAGCAGCTAAACCGACACGGCTGACGTTAAATGGCTGACGAATACGGTTTAGTAAATCCGCCACTGCCACCGAGCTTAGAGCATAACCGACGCGTAAACCTGCCAGCCCATAAGCTTTAGAAAAAGTACGCACGATAATGACATTATCGAACTCATCTAATAGTGCGCGGTTGTTACTCTCAGGACTATACTCGATATAAGCTTCATCTAGTACCACCAAGACTGAGCTTGGCACACTGGTAACGAACTGATACAGCTCTTTTTGCTCTAGCTGCGTACCCGTTGGATTGTTCGGATTGGCAATAAAGACGATTTTGGTATTCGGATTGTCTTGAACCGCTTGGCTCATGGCTTTTAGATTATGGCCGAAGCGTTGAGCAGGCACTTCAATGCCCGTGGCACCTTGCATCTTCGCTAGCATAGGATATACCACAAAAGCATACTGACTATAGACGATGGCATCATCAGCACCCACAAAGCTGCGTGCTAAAATATCGAGCAAATCATCAGAGCCATTACCTAAGGTAATTTGATTGGCATTGACATCGTTAAAATCAGCCAGCGCTTGCTTTAGATAGTAACCATTGCCATCAGGATAGCGCGACAACTGCCCTAGCTGCTCAGTCACTGCTAGCGTCACTCGTGGGGAGCATCCCATTGGATTCTCATTGCTAGCCAGCTTGACCACATCTGAGACACCATACTCACGTGTCAGCTCCTCAATTGGCTTACCGGTTTGATAAGGTGCCAATGCCAAAATACTGTCGTAAGCTGGCGTTAACGGCGATAGATCTGACGCGGTCAATTGAGTAGTCTGCATGGTTTATCCTTAGATGGTATCTGTAAATGCTTTTTTTGAATACTATCTGCAAAAGCTAAGACCCATCTATTATGTATGAATACCAGTGAGTAAGCCTGTAATTATCTATAAGTAGTTGTCTATAGGTAGTCGTCTATAAGACAGCTTTTGGATATGAGCCCAATATGCGCAAATCCTTGACCAATGGACGAATATCATTGATGGCAGCGCTAACGTTTGGATCATTAACATGACCATTCATATCGATAAAGAATACGTATGCCCACTTGTTAGGACGCTCAGGACGCGTCTCAATACTGGTCATCGATACGCCATGATATGACAAAGGTTTCAAGATTTCGATCAGTGCGCCTGCTTTGTCGTGAGCGGAGACGACGATAGAGGTTTTGTCTTGACCAGATGGCGCAATTGCTTCATGACCGATAATAAGGAAGCGTGTGGTGTTACTTGGATTGTCTTCGATATTTGAGTAGAGCTTATGCAAGCCATACTCTGCAACAGCGACATCACCTGCAATCGCAGCTGAATGCCATTCATTTTTAAGGCGGCGAGCAGCTTCACCGTTGCTTGATACTGCAACGCGCTCAACATTAGGGAAGTTTACATCTAGCCAATGACGGCACTGAGCAAGCGACTGCTGGTGCGAATAAATACGGCTCAAACCATCAATCTTAGTATGCTCAGCAACCAAGAAGTTTTGATGAATTGGCAATTCAACTTCGCCAATGATCTTCAAGGTAGAAGACAAGAAACCATCTAGAGTATGGTTGACCACGCCTTCTGAAGAGTTTTCGACAGGGACCACGCCATACATCGCTGTACCTGCTTCGACTTCGCGGAACACATCAGTAATGGTCGTCATCGGTACGGTATCAGCGGCTTTACCAAAGTGCTTGAGCGCAGCGGCATGCGTAAAGGTACCGACAGGGCCCAAGAAGGCAATACGCTGCGGCGCTTCTAAATCCAAGCATACTGACATGATTTCACGGAACAAACGCGCCATTTTCTCATCAGCGATTGGACCTGCATTACGCTCCATGACAGCTTTTAGTACCTGTGCTTCACGCTCAGGGCGGTAAAAGATAGGATTGCTATTGTCATCAGCAGCGGTATGATTTTTCTTTACCATGGCTACTTGCTGAGCCAACTTTGCACGGTTATTGATTAACGTTTGGATCTCACAGTCTACTGCGTCAATATTTTGGCGAATATTGTCTAAAAACTCTTTTTCAGTTGCGGTATCGCTAGCGCCTGTAGTGGTTTGATTTAGATTATCCATTGTTTGCTCTGGTGACTGCTCGCTCATTACCGCCCATCCTTTTTAGATTTTATCGCTGTTAGATATTACTATTATTTAAATATTGCTATTACATTTTATTACGTAGGGTAGCTCTATTGCCAAATCTGAATGTTTTCTGTTTTTAGTTAAAGACTAAGACTGATGATAGAAACTATATTCAAAATCAACCTCAAAACAGTCTATCAAAAACACCTTATATTGCTAGTGCCATTTGGCGTTAATACTATATTTACTGCCAAATACAGCAGCTTGATACATAGCCGGCTCTACTATAGCAAAAACTAAGGTCAGTGCCCATGCGTAAATGCGTATAAATATACCAACTGTTATTAATATTAGCACAGCTGAGCCAGATAACAGCGATGCATAGCATAACTATGAAGCAACACCTGCCCAAAACTGTGTTACAGTTCCAGTTCAGCTCCCTACCCCGCTATATATAAGAGGAGCATCATGTGATTAATAAGAAAAAGGATACCTGATGAGCGCATTACAACAGCTACGCACTATGACCACAATTGTTGCTGATACTGGTGACCTTGCCGCTATTGCCCGTTTAAAACCTATCGATGCAACCACCAACCCAAGCCTTATTACCAAGGCTCTGATTCATCCTGACAACCAAGGTATGTTGTCAGAGACCATGAGTCGTCACAATGGTGACGTGGATGCCGTGATCGATGCGCTGACCATTCAGGTTGGCTGCGATATTTTAGAGCTGATCGAAGGCCGAGTCTCTACCGAAGTTGACGCTCGCTTATCTTACGATACTCAAGCGACGATAGATAAGGCACTGGCCTTTATGGATGCTTACCAAAAAGCGGGCGTCGATTCAGAGCGTGTATTGATCAAAATGGCAGCAACTTGGCAAGGTATTGAGGCGGCGCGCTATCTTGAGACTCAAAATATTCACTGCAACCTGACCTTACTATTTGGACAACACCAAGCGATTGCCTGTGCAGATGCTGGCGTGACCCTGATATCACCTTTCGTTGGCCGTATTTTAGATTGGCAAAAACGCCAACAAAGCCGTCAAAACGTACCGGCTTCTGACGACATGGGCGTACAGTCAGTCAAGCTCATTTACCAGTATTACAAACAGCACGGTTACGAGACGCAAGTAATGGGCGCCAGTTTCCGCTCTACCGAGCAAATTTTGGCATTGGCAGGTTGTGACTTGTTGACTATAGCTCCCAATCTCATTGATGAATTGGCAGCCATGGATACCGAGGTAACTCGCCAACTGTCTCCGAGTATGTCGATGGATATGAAGGCGATGATTCAAGTAAGCTTAACGCATGAAGAGTTTAGTGCTGCGTATCAGCAAGACAAGGTTACACAGGACTTGTTGCCTAAGGGTATTGACGGTTTTATCGGCGCGCGTGACGAGCTGGCTAAGACATTAGCAGCCATTCGCGGACAATAATAGTCACACAACAGAGCACGACGGATACTGGGCTGGCACAAAAGATATTTGCCTACTAATAGTAAGTTGGCTATCATTACCTACTTCAAATGACAAGAAGCAAGGCTTATATGAAACGGCTATCAATATTATTGGCAGGCAGTGCTTTAGCGATCAGCGCCCAGGCAGTTAACTGGGTAGAGGTGTCCGAGAGCAGCTCTGGATCAATTTTTAGTATAGATTTGGATTCTATTGAAAGCTCTGACATCAGTATCATAGATGAAAAAGACGTCGAAAATATCACGGTATCTATCCTTAGAACTTATCCTAAAGACAAAGATGCCGATAAAGATGACCAGAAGGAAGAAAAAAACAGTATTGACCATAGTGAGCAACAACTACTTATTTCATGCAAAGATGCCAGTTACTATAGACGAGCCTTTGTTAACTACGATGCTGAAGGCAAAGTAACCAAGTCATGGCAGTCAGAAAAACCAATATTGACTACAAAAGACTTTAAAGTCACTACCCCAAAGACAGTCGGTCGTACGGTGATAGAGCAGTCTTGTAAGGACTACGAACAAGACGAAGAGCAATAAACACAGCCTACTTAACACAATACTAAAAAACATCAGTACAGTATCAAAAAAAGCGCCCTGACATAGTATCAGGGCGCTTTTTTATTTGGAGAATCGTTTAACTATATCGACAATACGAAGTGTCTAGTAGTCAAAAATATAGCAATTTGCTTTAGGCTTTTAGTACCGTATAAACAGGTACTGGGAACTCGCCATGCAAGTCGACCAAGTCCAATAACACTAACGCACCGACCACAGTATGGTCAGCCGATTGACACAGCTCGTAAGCGGTAGTCAACGTACCACCAGTCGCCAAGATATCATCGACCAATAGTACGCGCTCAGGCGGTAGATTGTTTTGCATCTCAAGCGTGTCTTTACCATACTCAAGTGCATAGGCTTTATTGGCTACAGGGGGTGGCAGCTTACCTGGTTTACGTAGCAAGATCATGCCTTTGCCCAGACGGCCTGCTAGCATACTGGCAAATACAAAGCCGCGCGCTTCTACTGCACCCAGACAATCTACCTCGTCCATAAGCCCTTCTGGCAAAGCGGCAAGTAGCGCATCGATAACAGCGTCAATATGACTGCGCAGTAACGGGGTAATGTCATAAAAATCAATGCCAGCTTTTGGAAAGTCTGGTACTGTGCGAATAATCTGCCAAAACGGATGGTCAGTATTGAGCACATGAGACGTCTCATTGTTGGTGGTGGATGTGGCGGCGGCATTGGTACTCATGATGACCCTTAGCTTATGTATTTAGATGGTTTAGTTAGTTTAGATAAGACAACAACTGGATGATATATCAGCGATAAATGCTAAGCATTACTGTGAATTTAGCGGCGATTATTATAGCATAATTGGTTTTCGTATGGCGGGCTGGCGTCCAGTCTTGTTATCAAGCGCTAATAAGGTAACGTATGTGATTGACTTGATAAAAGAAAAGTCATCTCAATATACAAGTGTAAACTTAACTATGAAAATTGCGGTTATATGCTAAACTACGTGCGTTTTTGCAGTCTAATATAATAGCTGTAATATTAAAAATGAGCGTTTATAGCACGCTGTAACTGTAATACTGGTAATGATCGATAGGACTATTTATGAAACGTTATGAATGTATTGTCTGCGGCTGGATATATGATGAGGCGCTTGGCTGCCCAGAAGAAGGTATCGCACCTGGTACTAAGTGGGAAGACATCCCTGATGACTGGACTTGCCCTGAGTGCGGTGTCGGCAAGCTTGATTTTGAGATGCTTGAGCTGTAGTAGATGACCCTCTAATTAGGACACTTCATGACAAAATCAAATGACATCAATAGTGCCAAATTGCCTGAAACGCTGGATAATAATCTAGAAGATCATCTGAATAACTACCCTACTCCTGAGTGGCGCAAATTTGGGGAGCATCAATGGCGCGACTCTGACTTGAGTAAGCACCTTCGTCAAGCAATGATTGACATCGGTGATGGTATTGAGTTGTGTGTCGAAGCTGGCGGTAATCCCAATAATCCGCCGCTGCTGATGATCATGGGGCTAGGCTCACAAATGATATTTTGGCCAGACAATTTTGTGAAGCGCTTTATCGATGCTGGTTTTTTTGTGATTCGTTTTGATAATCGTGATATTGGTTTGTCCTCTAAAGTACAGATAGAGGGCTTACCGCGTATCAGCCAGCTCAAGATGATGGTACGTCTACAGACTGGTCTGTCTAATAAGAGCACGCAGGTTGCTTATAACTTGACGGACATGGCCGAAGACACCGTACGCTTGATTAAGGCACTCAAACTGGGTAAAACCCATCTGCTTGGGGCATCAATGGGCGGTATGATTGCACAAATCGTGGCCGCACGTTATCCAAGTTTGGTGCAGCGAATGGCGCTTATGTTTACCACGACCAATCGTGCGTTTTTGAAGCCACCCAAGCCCAAACAGCTATATACCCTTATCAATCGACCAGAAAGTCATTCTGAGCGTGATATCGTGCGTCACAGCGTGTGGTTTATGAAGACCGTTGGTACACCAGGTCATGTGAATGTGCGTATGGTCCGTGAAATCGCTAAGATTCGCTATCAGCGCAATTTTCACCCGCTTGGTACAGTACAGCAGCTCAATGCTATCTTAGCATCAGGCTCTATCAGCCGGTTTAGTAAGCAAGTCAAAGCACCAACGATTGTATTACATGGTAGCGCTGATGGACTCCTACCTGCTTCACAGGGCCGAGTCGTTGCCAAGACCATTCCTAATGCTACGTTCCATCTCATTGAAGGCATGGCACATGATATTCCAGAGTATTATCAGCCTTATATGGTTGACTTAATCAGTAATCATTTATCGAGCAACTAGCTTTAAACACATCAATGTCAAAAAAAAGAGTGTAAAACCTAGCGAAAAATCACGGATTTTACACTCTTTTTTATTGCCTATTTAATCCTAGGGCGTGTCCTCAATTCAATCGATAGTTATCTAAATGGGTTAAAAATGAGGACACGCCCTAGTAATTGCATCAATCACAAGCAACAGCAGTGCCTGTTTTATCAATACACATTTTATTTCCGTTCTTTAGGTTACCAATCCACGCCTTACCACCTATAAATACGAAGGATGGTTTACCCTGATAGCTATCGTTAGCGTTCACACCACTTTTAGCAAAGCGAAAAGGAATCACCAGCTCACCGCCTAAATTGACAAAGCCCCACTCTTCACCGATACGCACGCCAGCATATTCCTCAGAGAACGGACGCACTTCATCAAATGAGTACGTAATCATCGTGACATTATTGTCATCTACGAAACCCCATTTGCCATCTTGCTGACGTGATTGAAGCGTCGTAAAACGCGCTGGTACAGACTGTGATGCTTTACTAGATTTTTCGTTAGAAGAAGTAGGTTTGTTCACTGCCTGAGTGTCATTCTGAGCATTTGGATCATTCGCTGCATTACCGTTTTTATCAACCCAACTGGTTGCACGGCCTTTGCGTACACGCGCCACCCCATTACGATAATTATCGATATCATCAATCGCTGCAGAAAACGAGACAACGGTACTATTAGCTGTATTAATCACACCATAGTTACCCTCTTTTTTTACCACGATACGCCCATCCGATACAGGCCGCGCCCATCCTTGACTCTCTGTCAATATATCGTACATGGCAGGCACGACTTCGCGGCCCTGCATATTTAGATAACCGACGCGACTATTGCGCAGTACAGGTAACAGACCGCCTGATAGTTTATCGGCATCGACTTTTTGATAACGTGACAAATCAACGACTCGTTTGCCTTTTCTATCGATTAACGCCACTGGCGCACCAAAGTCTTTTATCGCCAAAAAGTAATTACTACTGGCCGTGCAGGAGACGTTTTTGTAATAACTTTTTGGGATTTTACAACTGGCGGCGTGTGCGCTAGGCATCAAAAACAATGCGCTAGATAGCATCGTCACGACGACACTGTATTGCGATATTTTTGGTAGTAAGCCAGACAATGTATGTGGCTGTTTTTTTGATAGCAATCGTTGAAGCATAAATAAACCTAGACAAATAATATAGATTGTTTGGTATAACAAATCAGACGTTAAGTACATTATATCGTCAATCTACTATACATGTGTTGCAGCAATAATGTCGCTTAAAGTGCTACACACATATCCTCCGTGCAGAAATATCACTTGTATACATTATGCTTTTTCATACTCCTACGAATCGTCGCCCTGATACAAATATTTTGATACAAGTACCATTACCCAACTGTCATAAGCCTCTTGTGAAAAACGCAGCTATATCAAACACTTTGATTATTTATTTGCGTCCAACATGCTCAATAATTTTCCGCATAGCGATAGTACCTGTATTCACCGTAATAAATTATGGTTTTGCCATTTCATTTTGCACTGAAAACCACGACAATATGGCTCTATGTCAACATAAGTTCTGACATGATGCAATGATAATAAGAGTGCTGTTATTCACAATGCTGTTATTCAAATACTGTTATAAGGACAAATTATGGCTATTGCTTCAACGCGATCTGCACCTATTGGCTTAGTCATTGGTTGTATCATTTTTGGATTGGGCAGCTTAATTGTCGCTCACGTCGATATTGGTGGTTGGGCCATGTCGTTTTGGCGATTGGCTGTTTCGGGTATTGTATTTGCGGTATTGGCTAAGATAATGGGCCAACGTATGCCCAAATCAAGAAGGGCCATTTTTTATGCGCTACTATCAGGAGCGTTTTTAGGATTAGATTTGGCGCTGTGGCATGAGAGTATTTATGCGGTTGGGCCTGGTATTTCGACGCTGCTTAATAGTCTGCAAATATTTTTCTTGGCCGCGATTGGGTTTTTGTATTTCAATGAGCGTCAGTCTATCGTACAACTCATTAGTTTATTCTTAGCCATGATAGGCGTGGCAATGATAGGTAGCCCTGAATTCGCACACAACACTGCTGCGACTTGGGGCTTTGTCACTGGTATTGTATCGGGTGCCATGCTGGCGGCTTCGATGACATTTATCCGAAAAACGCATGACACTGAACCGACACCTATATTTATGCTAATGCAGCTAATCAGTATTGGCGGCGTCTTAGCCATGATTATACCGATGTTTGTATTTGACACAGGTAATATCCTGCCCAATACATGGTCTGAGATTGGCTGGGTGCTTATCTATGGTACGGTGATGCAGTGCTTGGCATGGGGATTGATTGCCTACTCTATTCCTAAGCTGTCTCTGGCACTGACTGGACTGCTATTATTGACTGAACCTATTGCTGCCCTTGTCATTGACTATAGCTGGCTGGACAAACCGATTAACACTTTGCAGTGGAGTGGCGCACTATTAACGATGTTTGCTATTTACCTAGGCTCATTGAAGCCAAAGCCACGCGCCCTTCGCCGCTATCGGTTTTTTTCAAGATTTTATAAGCGAGATTATAAATAGTTCCGACACCGTTGTTCGCTACTACTATTGCTCAATATTGCCATACAAAAAATCGCCCATGCTATCGATAGCATGGGCGCTTTTTATTACAGGAGATATGCTTTGACCATCTTTATTTGATAAGCTCAAACTTCAATCTCATCAGTATTACTTATTTCGCTTCAGAGCTTTGATTAAACAAAGCATTTAACACGATAGCAGCTAAAGTAGCAGTACCGATACCGCCTAAATCAAAGCCGCCTAAGTGCAAGCTAAAATTACCAGTACCCATAATGACCGTCACTGCCGCGATGATTAGGTTGCTGTTTTTACTAAAATCAATATGGCTATCGATCCAGATTTTTATCCCAGCAACCGTGATAAGACCGAAAACAACAATAGAAGCACCGCCCAATAAAGCCGCTGGGATGGTCTGAATGATCGCACCAAACTTTGGTGACAGTCCCAATATGATAGCAACCAATCCTGCTACGACAAATATCGTCGTGCTATACACTTTGGTAACCGCCATGACACCGATATTTTCAGCATAAGTAGTAACACCTGTACCACCAAATCCTGCCGAAAAAGTCGTGGCTAAACCGTCTGCCAAAAATGCTCGACCCATATAAGGAGTCACACGAGCCTTGGTCATGCCCTCTACCGCCTTAAAATGCCCTAGGTTTTCAGCCACCAAAATAAAAGCCACAGGTGCAATTAGAATAATAGCGCTCATCTCAAAGCGCGGCGTATGAATGCTTGGTAATCCAAACCATGAAGCGGCAGCTACTGTACTAAAATCAATCGCAGTACCAAAGCCTAGAATATTGGTCATGACAAAATAAGCAACGTACGACAGTACCAGACCGACGAGTAGCAATAGACGACGCAACATACCGCGAGTAAATACTGCAACACCACTAATGAGCAGTACGGTCAAGGTGGCCATCCAAGCATCAAACTGATTGGCAGACACGCCTTGAATGGTCACTGGCGCCAAGTTAAGACCGATAATCATGACAATCGCACCCGTCACGATAGGCGGCATCAAACGCTCAATCCAACCTGTACCTGTCTTCATCACTAGCAGACCAATCAATGCATAAATGATACCGCAGGCCATAATACCGCCTAGCGCAACATTTAGATTGTCATTGAATCCTGCGCCTGCATAAGCGGTCACCGCGATGACTGGACCAATAAAAGCAAAGCTTGATCCCAAGTAGCTCGGCATGCGCCCACCGGTAATCATAAAAAACATTACCGTACAGATACCAGACATCAAGATAGCTAAGTTAGGATCAAACCCCATTAATAAAGGCGCAAGCACGGTTGCACCAAACATGGCAAACGTATGCTGTATACCGAGCAATACGCTTTTTGACGGAGGTAGATAATCGTTGATACCGACTGGATCACGATCTAAGTCGCCCTTATAGGGACGCCATGTCGGAAACCAACGGCCATTTTCAAAATCTGGATTGTGCGGATAATTGATAGCGGCTGAATCAATGCCTGCAGACTCCAAGGCATTTTGAGTCGATAGATCTTGAGCGCTATTGTCTGACGCTGATGAAGGGTCTTTTTGAGATGGCATGCGCGCTTGTCCTATGTGAGCTAAGCTAAAGTAATAGGCTAGAATAACTGATAAAATAAGAATATTAATAAATGGACATATTTCTAAGGACTTGTATAAATAGCAGAACGTTAAGTCTTTCTATCTATAATATGTCATCCTAATTCATTCATTTATGTTGTAATATGACAAACCAAAAGTATTATTTGGTATGATAGCCATATCTTGCTAGATGTATGAATACGGATATGTCTGACTGAAAAAATTAGTCTTTTTTAATCCGTCTTATTTTACGATGATAACCAACTTACAGGATGTTACATAGTTGTTGACTGCGAGCATGATAACGGAGTTTCAAAATAAATAAAAGTTATTATTCAATTGCCCTCAGTGCTCATTTACCTTATAACCTTCATAAATAGTGTCTCGCGCCCACCTGCCAACGGTGACTAGGAGCGATGGCTGTCTATTATATTTTTCATAAAAGCGCTCAATGCCATAGATAAAATAGGCTAAAGCGCTTAAAATTTTTGGTGACTTATTATGATCAGTGTTTTTGATTTATTTAAAATCGGCATTGGCCCATCCAGTTCGCATACAGTCGGACCGATGGTCGCCGCAAACTTATTTTTGACCTCGCTAACTGAGCAGATGGAACTGACTGCTGTTAAGACCATTGAGATTGAACTATATGGCTCTTTGGCAGCGACCGGAAAAGGCCATGCAACCGATACGGCTATCTTGTTGGGATTGCTTGGGCACACGCCTAGCACTATAGACACACGTATGACCAGTAGCTACCTATCTCCTATCTTCTCTGACAAGATTCTCAATGTATCAGGCACGCATACGATTGCTTTTGATACAGAGCAAAATATCTACTGGTATGACGATACTGTGCTGCCTTATCATCCTAATGCATTGACGCTACGCGCTATCTCAACTGAAGGTGTTCGCTATCAGCAGACTTATTATTCAGTTGGTGGCGGTTTTGTCATTAATGAAGAAGATGCGACTAACCCAGACGAAGATCATGCCAGCCCGACCATCGATAGAGTTCCCTACCCGTTCAATAACGCAGCAGAGCTACTAGAGCAATGTCGTGAACATGACTTGAGCATCAGCGAATTGGTACTAGCAAACGAATGTCACTTTCATGCCAAAGAAGAAGTATTTGCTTATCTAGATAGTATTTGGGAAGTGATGCAAGACTGCGTCAAACAAGGCTGTGAAAATGGCGGTATCCTACCGGGCGGATTAGATGTAAAACGCCGTGCCCAAGATTTGCATACGCAGCTATGTGCTGAAAAAGACCAACCTATCACCAAGACTGATAAATTAGCCGCTATGGACTGGGTCGATTTGTACGCGCTCGCCGTCAATGAAGAAAATGCCAATGGCGGAAAAGTAGTCACAGCGCCAACCAATGGCGCAGCAGGTATCATTCCTGCCGTACTGCATTATTATCGTGATTTCTTACCTAACTACAGCCAAGATGGCGTTCGTAAGTTTTTGCTAAACGCCACTGCTATCGGTAGCCTTATCAAGCAAAATGCCTCAATCTCTGGTGCTGAAGTCGGTTGCCAAGGTGAGGTTGGTTCTGCGTGTGCAATGGCAGGCTCTGCACTGGCAGAAATTATGAACGGCACGCCAGCTAAATGCTTAAATGCAGCTGAGATTGGCATTGAGCATAATCTAGGCCTTACTTGTGACCCTATTGGCGGCTTGGTACAAGTGCCTTGTATCGAGCGTAACGCGATGGGTGCAGTTAAAGCAATCAATGCAGCACGTCTAGCCTGCAGAGGTAATGGTCAGCACTTCGTCTCTTTAGATAAAGCGATAGAGACCATGAAGCAAACAGGCGCCGATATGTCTGATAAATATAAAGAAACGGCACGAGGCGGTCTGGCAGTTTATGCTGATAATAGAATCCCTACAGCAACGCGTGGCGTCAGTGTAAACTACAGTCAATGCTAATTTGACTTCTCGAGAAATAATTTACTAACAATAAACACATAAAAAGGCCTCTAACAAATTAGAGGCCTTTTTGTCATGTATAACTGCTTTTATAACTGGTTTATCGTTTATATATTGCTATCAATATTATTCAGCAGTTTTTGATACCACTTCATTTAGAATCCAAACTGGCTGCACGACATTTGAGCCTTCTGCTGTTACTGCTTCTTGGCGTACATCTAGGACATAACGGTAGTTCGGCTCATAGGTAAAGCCTTGAATATTACCATTTAGCGTGGTGTAGTTTTTCTGATAGGTCTGACGATACTGCAAGCACTGTGATTCAACCATGCTGCCATCAGTAGCAGTCAAGTCACATACTGCTTTACGCGGTGCAATTTCCACTTCAAAACTTGGAATATTTACTACTTTTACATTCATAGGTTGTCCTTCAACAACCATCGTGCGCTCATTGTCCATACCCATCGTAGAGCAACCAGAAAGGGCAAAAGTTGTCATCAATGCTGCAAGTGCTAATTTCTTCATCATTCAATCCTCAGATAATTTATTATTGATTCTTTATTGATAGCTTAGTTACTAGCTCATTTACTGGCCTAGCTACTGACTTATTGTTACTTAGATGCTTATTATTTTGAACACCTTATCTTGCTTTGCTACAAGCTAATAAGGTTGTTTGCTTCTTACTGAAACCAGTATAGGTCGCTAGTCGTCTTACCCTCTATGACTGCTTTGTAAAGTAACGTCAGCTTTTGCAACTGATGTTAATGAAGCGTATTAAATAGCGGAGTTATTTGCTACTGAGGAGATGAGTGACATTAAAAAGCCAGAACAATATTTGTTCTGGCTCTTATAAAACTATGCAAATTCTGTTTTGTTAAGAATGACTAGCTACGATAATCAGCGTTTATTTTGACATAATCGTATGACAAGTCGCAGGTATATACGGTATCGCTAGCATCACCACGTGCAAGGTCGATATGAATGGTAATCTCAGGTCGGCTCATGACTGTTTTGCCCGCCTCTTCTGTATAGTCAGGTGCAACACCGCCATTTTGGCAAATCATTACCTCGTCTAGATACACATCGACTTGCTCTGTGTCTAGATCTTCGATACCAGCATAACCCACTGCTGCTAATATGCGTCCCCAGTTAGCATCACTAGCAAAGAATGCCGTTTTTACTAAGGGTGAATGTGCGACTGCATAAGCCACATCACAGCATTCTTGCGTGGTTTGACCGCCAGTCACTTTGACCGTCATAAATTTAGTAGCGCCTTCGCCATCACGCACAATCAATTGTGCCAGGCGAACAAACACACCAGCTAATGCATCGAATACAGGCTGATAATGTGGATGCTCTGGACTATCAATCACCTCTGAGCTAGCAGCGCCTGTTGCAATCAACACACAACAGTCATTGGTTGAGGTATCACCATCAACAGTAATGCGGTTGAAGGACTGCTCATTGATAGCGCTTAGCATTTCTTGTAATAAGTCAGCTGCGATGTTGGCATCTGTCGCCACATAGCCCAGCATAGTCGCCATATTTGGCCGTATCATTCCTGAGCCCTTAGACATACCAGTGATATGATAGCTAGTACCTGCTACATCAATTTTTTGACTGGCCAATTTAGGAATGGTATCTGTCGTACGAATGCCATTAGCAGCGGCTAGCCAGCTATCAGGCGCTAGGTTAGCCAATGCATTATCCAGACCTGCGATAACCGCATCACTATTTAAAGGCTCACCAATCACGCCGGTAGAGAATGGCAATATCGTATTGGTATCTACACCGGCCTTTTCAGCCAACGCTGTACAGATATCAAGGGCACGGCGCTTACCATCAGAGCCCGTACCTGCATTTGCGTTACCAGTATTAGTGACTAAATAGCGCGGACTAACCTTAGCAAGGTGCTCACGCAATACTCGCACTGGCGCGGCACAAAAGGTATTTTTAGTGGTTACAACCGCAGTAGTAGCTTTATCCGATATTTCGATAACTACTAGATCATCGCGGTCTTTGTAGCGAATGCCTGCCGCTGTGGCACTGAGTTTGATACCGTCGATAGGATAGATAACGTCAGGTACTGATACATTTCCAACAGCCATAATAAAATCCTTATTCTTCAATTTTTATCGTTATTTATGAAATACGAAGTGATAAATATATAGTCAGTTCAAGACAGTTTAAATACAAGGAGAGCTAGCTACAGTGCTACAATAAGCAGACTGAACAAGCTAATCATCGTATCTAATTGACATGAGATTGACTATATATAGGTATCACGGTATATAAGTATTACGGTTTCTTTAAGTCAAATGCTGACCAAATTGGTGCATGGTCAGATGGTTTTTCCATAGCACGTAGCTCATAACTGATACCAGCATCGATACATTTATCGATTAAGTCTGAAGTACATAGAATATGATCAATACGTAACCCGCGCTTAGGTTCATCATTGAAGCCGCGACTGCGATAATCAAACCAGCTGTATAACTCAGTGCTCTCTGGATAATGCAGACGGTAAGTATCTGTTAACTCACGTGACATCAATGCCGAATACCATTCGCGCTCTTCTGGCAGAAATGAGGTTTTTCTATTTTTCAACCAACGCTTGGCATTAACTTCACCAATACCAATATCGATATCTTCTGGTGCGATATTCATATCACCCATGACGATAATCGAACGACCTTCCGCTTTTAGCGTATCAATATAAGCCATCAGATTGGCATAATAAGCGCGCTTCATTGGAAATTTGGTCGGGTGATCTTGGCTTTCTCCTTGCGGAAAGTAACCATTGAGTACATCTACTTCACGACCTTCAAACTCATAACGTGCATGGATAAAACGCTTTTGGGCTTCTTCATCTTCGCCAGGAAAGCCTTTTTGTACAAATACAGGTGCAGCTTTGGATAATAGTGCAACGCCGTAATGCCCTTTTTGTCCAAAGTACTCGACGTGGTAGCCCAGGCCTTCGATATCGCTAAGCGGAAATTGATCATCATGAACCTTGGTTTCTTGTAGGCCCATGACATCAGGATCGATTACCTCACGCACCGCCTCGAGCTGATGCTGACGTGCACGGATACCATTGATGTTAAAACTGACAAAACGGGTCATAAACTGTCCTATACTGATTGGTTAGAATATAGCGCTCTATAAATGGGTGAAATATAAACGACTATGATAACAAATGTAAGCGGCTCTAGCGGTTGCATGCCCTGATATCTTGAGCTAGAGTAACTCTATTATAAGCACTATCTATTATTGGTCTATCTGAAACACTTTTATTCAACAATACTTATTAAAAATATTGAGCATCACTATGACAACAATTAAGCAAAAAAATACGACATCAGCCATGAATGATGACACCAAACCATTATTTGCTAAAGATTATAACGTCTATATTAACCATACTGATGCTGGCGGTATAGTCTATCACGCCAATCACTTGGTGTTTTTTGAAAACTGCCGACGCGACTGGTTTACTGAGCTGGGCTTAAATGGCTATTTTTTGCAGACTGACAGTGGTGAAGTGCAGCATTTTGTCGTGAGTCAGGCAGACTTGCAATACAAAAGAGCCATTCTATTAGACGAGGTAATTAGCGTACGTATTGATAAAGTGGAACTAAAACCTGCCAGCATCATATTTTACCAAAGCATATATCGCAATCTACCAAGTCATGGCTCTACCGAAACAGGTAATAGCCAGCTACTAAGCAACACCAAAATCGTTATTGCCTGCGTACAAAACCTCGTCAAACCAGAGCCAATGAGTAATGATGAAATAGGCAGCGATAAATCAGATACTTCAGCGACAACTCCACCAATGCGTCCTATTCGTGTACCAAAAAAACTGCGCGTTACGATCGAACAAGCTATCGACGAGCAAGTAAATGGGCAGTAGTAGAACGCTATGAGCATAGATACGGGTAGAGTGTTGTTTGAATTTGATAATCTATGGGTACATAGCCAACGAACGATACGTACTCATAGCATTAAAGATAGCAAAGAAGCCTCCAATAAAATCTCTATGCCGTCTAGCATTTATCAAAAATGGACAAGCAAGCTAACCGTAAACACTTCACTAGATAAAGAGCCATCAATTCATGATCGAACGCTAATAAGCGGTGCGAGCGGTACGCTATTGTCAGGGCAAGTCACTGTTTTAACTGGAGCATCGGGTAGCGGTAAATCAGTACTATTACGAGTATTGGCAGGATTATTACCCATGAGCAGCGGTACTGTTCGTTTGGATGATGGCACGTCAAGTAATGTTTATCACGATATTCATAAGACTGCAACTATACGGTGGCGCCAGCAAGTTGCCCTACTCGCTCAGCATCCACAGTTGTTAGATGGCAGTGTCCTTGAAAACTTACAAATGCCTTATCAATTATATGCTCACCAGTCGCAGACTTTTGATAGAGACTGGCATGTTGCTCAGCTTGAACATTTAGATAGAAGTGCGGATTTTTTGCAACAAGATGCCAAGCACTTATCTGGTGGCGAGCGCCAACTGGTCAATACATTGCGTCTATTGCAACTCAGTCCACAAGTGTTATTGCTAGATGAACCAACTGCCGCTTTGGACATTGACACTTCAGCACAGCTAGTCAACTTGCTAATCAACTGGTTGCACGCAGATGCGCAGCGTACACTCCTATGGGTGACTCACGACACAAAAGATATCATGCCTTTGGCAAATAGACATTGGCACATGCAAGCAGGTGTACTCACCGTAGACCCTTGACATCTTCTTGATTGGCAATATTTAATCAAATGAGTAAGTCGTCGCTTAGTTGCTCAGACAATTTGGCACGTTAATAACCTTAACCCTCACCTTGTATTATTACTTCATAAATAAGCTCATATGAGTGGTACGAATGATATGCAAATTTTTCTCACTTATGGTGATATCGCTCTTGCTAGCAGCCTAATTATCATCGTATTGCTCATCTCTTGGCGCTTACGTTTAAAGCTAAGCAAGACCCTTTTGATAGCGGCATTTCGTACGATCATACAGCTTAGCTTTATTGGGCTGATACTGGCGTGGATTTTTGCACGTGAACAATGGTATGAAGTGCTAATCATATTAACAGTCATGACTTTAATTGCAGGAAGTGCCGCCAAAAATCGCGTTAAACGCAGTTATAAGGGGTTATTAATAGATACGTTATTGGCAGTCGGCATTTCAGCAATATTAGTAACGGCGATTGCCATTATAGCGATTTTGAATGTTGAGCCTTGGTATACACCGCAATTCATTATTCCCATATTAGGTCTGATATTAGGTAACTCTCTGACTGCCATTTCGTTGACTAGCAATCAATTGATTGAATCCTTTCATGAGCAATCTGGGCGTATAGAGATGATGCTCAGTCTATCTGCCAAACCATTCGAAGCCGTCCATGAGCAGATAAAAGCAGCTATCACTAATGGTATGACTCCAACTTTAAACTCTATGCTAGTCGTCGGTATTGTTAGCTTACCAGGCATGATGACGGGTCAAATCCTAGCGGGCGCCGATCCCACTCAAGCCGTACGCTATCAAATAGTCACTATGTTCCTGATATGTGTCAGCAGCACGCTTGGCTGCACCATCAGTGCCTTACTTATTTATCGACGTTTCTTTAATAAAAAAGATCAATTCATTTTACCGCAATAGTCTTAGCATCTACATCCTGTGTTTTTTGTCAGCTCACCAATATTAATTATCTAATCCTTCTTTTGGCAGCTAACAAAGTTACTATATTCTTATAAGTTAATATATGTACTGATCAGTATCGCTTACTGTTATTGTTTTAGACTAAATTCATGCTAATGTATTGCTCAAATGTATCGTTTTTTTGATACTTTATTTGTAAGCAGCAGATAAACAGTTTAAGAACGAGCATTATTTTTATTACTAAACATTTTATTTGTTTGTTCTATTTAATGCTTTATCTAAATATTTATTAAATAGAATGCTGTGATAGCAGCAAAAAGACTAGCTATTAATCAATAGACAAGGATGCTATTGAATATAGTATATATCGCCTAAATAAGTGGTGGTTTGTACTATTGATAAATTAACAACTATCCTCTTAAACCATTTTAGCCTATATCAAATCGCAAGGATGCTAACTATGATATCGAACAAACCTTGGCTTTCTCAATATCCAGCCGGTGTGCCAAAAACCATTAATCCCGATAGATATAGCAGCATCATGGAGCTGTACGAAGAATGCTTCGATCGCTTCCGTGGACATCCGATGAGCATTTGTATGGGAGTGACTCATACTTATGGTGATATTGATAACGCTTCAATGGCAGTCGCTGCTTGGCTACAGAACCAAGGCTTGCCAAAAGGTAGTGTCGTCGCTTTGATGATGCCAAACGTTCCGCAGTATCTACCAACCATGATTGGCATTTTGCGTGCAGGCTACGTTTGTACCCCTGTTAATCCTCTATATACTGGCCGAGAATTACGCCATCAGCTTAACGATTCTGGTGCTCAAGCGATCTTTGTGGTCGATAACTTTGCCCAAGCGCTTGAGCAAGTCATTGAAGAAACGGCTATCAAACGTGTGATCCTATCGAAAATGGGCGATATGATGGGTTTGAAAGGTATTTTGGTCAATACGATTATTCGTCAGGTCAAACGCTTAGTACCCAAGTATAATCTCAATGACCCCAAATACCATGTCACTAAATTCCCTGACGTGCTAAAAAAAGGTAAAAACTTACCTTTTCAACAACCAACCATGTCTCTGGACCAAAAAGCATTTTTGCAATATACAGGTGGTACCACAGGACTTTCGAAAGGCGCTATTTTATCGCAGCGTAATATCGTAGCAGCAGCGATGCAATCAGAAGCATGGACCCGCCCTATCACATCAGAAATTAATGAAGTATATATCAATATGGTAATGGCACTGCCGTTGTATCATATCTTCGCATTCATGTTGAGTTTACTTGGTATGCGTTCAGGTTATACTTTTATATTGATACCCAATCCTCGCGATATTCCAGGATTCGTCAAAACCTTGTCAAAACAACCGTTCCATATTTTCCCTGCAGTTAATACCCTCTTTAAGGGGCTGCTCGATAATCCAAACTTTAAAGATTTGGACTTTAGCTCTTTGCGTATCTCACAAGCTGGTGGTATGGCGGCTACTGAGCAAACTGCGAATCGATGGTTAGAAGTGACTGGCTGCGCGATGATCGAAGGTTGGGGTATGACAGAAGGCGTTGCAGTCGGTACCGCCAACGTTATTACCAATCGTGAGTTTAACGGTACTATCGGTGTACCAGCCCCTGGTGTCGATGTCATCATTATTGATGAAGATGGCAAGCATGTAGGTTTAAACGAAGGGGGTGAGCTATGTATTAAAGGCCCTAACGTAACCTCTGGATATCTGAATAGAGACAGTAGTGCTGATTTTACTAGTGATGGTTATTTCCGTACTGGTGATATCGTCAGCATGGATGACAAGGGTTATATTAAACTGCTCGATCGTAAAAAAGATATGATTTTGGTTTCAGGATTTAATGTATTCCCGAACGAAATTGAGTCTGTGATGCTTGACTGTGATGGTATTCTTGACTGCGCAGTAATTGGTATTCCTGACGATCATCAAGGTGAAGCGGTCAAAATATACGTAGTACCTGAAGACAATAATGTTACCAAAGAAGTGATTACAGACTTTGCCTTAGATAATCTAACGGGTTATAAGTGTCCACGCCACATCGAGTTTGTGAGTGACCTACCAAAAAGTAATGTCGGTAAAGTACTGCGTCAAAAATTGCGTGAAAAGCATAATGCAGATTACCCACAAAGATAAAACAACCTTAAATTTTAACTTTTCAAAAATTTAATTTTACTTTTACTAAAGAGCACCTTACATTTAATGTAGGATGCTCTTTAGCATATTTATTCTTAATTATTTATATTTGAGAATACTCTTCTAAAACTCTCGTTATTATATTCATAAAATTAATTATTCTGGTTTTCTTAATACAGGTAATGATAGTTATTTGATAAGACAGTGATTTATTTTTATGAACCAATTGCTCAATAACTGTATCCTACAACATATATTCTTTTATTTATCAAATTTAATTATAAACTATCAAGTTCTTGTATAAGAATAACAGACCTAGTTGTAGTTATGTTAATGTATCGCCAAAATGTGTCACTATACTTTCTGTTATTTTAATATTATAGTACTTTTAATTAAGGCCAATTGATTAATATTATTTTACAAGTGGTCATTTTCATTATCAAAAATAGTAATCGGCTTTTTAATCTACTTAGATGTTTACGCTTTGTGGTTAAATCAAACTTTATATAGGCCCCATATTTTAGCAGTATGTGAATACATAGGATAGCACTCGACAATTTCTTGCTAATGGAGCAGCAACTTGAATTGTTGACATGGACGTGACTACTTTTTTATAGAGCCTTAACTTATTTCAATATTTAAGGACACTAATCATGACAGTAGATAAACCTTGGCTTGCTCAATATCCAGAAAACGTACCCAAGACGATTAATCCTGATCAATATGAAAGCCTCATAGAGTTATATGAAGAGTGTTTTAACCGCTTTCGTATGCATCCGATGACTATCTGTATGGGTGTTACACATACTTATGGCGACGTTGATACAGCCTCACTTGCAGTAGCAGCATGGTTACAAGCACAAGGCCTACCTAAAGGCAGTGTAGTAGCTCTTATGATGCCAAACGTTCCCCAATATCTACCAACTATGATTGGTATTCTACGTGCAGGTTATGTTTGCACTCCAGTAAACCCACTATATACGGGTCGCGAGTTGCGTCATCAATTGAACGACTCGGGCGCTCAGGTTATTTTTGTTGTTGACAACTTTGCTCAAGCCTTAGAGCAAGTCATTGAAGAAACCAATATCAAACGTATCGTGCTGTCAAAAATGGGCGATATGATGGGTCTAAAAGGTATTTTGGTCAATACTGTCATCCGTCAGGTCAAACGCTTGGTTCCAAAGTACAACCTAAACGATCCTAAGTATGACGTTACTAAGTTCCCTGAAGTTCTAAAGAAAGGTAAGAATCTACCGATTCAAGCGCCAAAAACCACCCTACAACAGAAAGCTATTTTGCAGTATACAGGTGGTACGACTGGGTTATCTAAAGGTGCTGTCCTAACACAACGTAATGTCGTCGCTGCTGCTATGCAGTCAGAAGCATGGTATCGTCCTGTTACTTCAGACATCAATGAAGTCTATATCAATATGGTGATGGCGCTGCCTTTGTATCATATTTTTGCCTTCATGCTGAGTCTGCTCGGTATGCGTTCAGGTTATACCTTTATCCTAGTACCTAATCCGCGCGATATGCCAGGGTTTATTAAAACGTTATCAAAACAACCATTCCACATCTTCCCTGCCGTAAACACTCTATTCAAAGGGTTACTTGACCAGCCAAACTTTAAAAACTTAGATTTTAGTTCATTACGTATCACTCAGGCTGGTGGTATGGCGGCAACTGAGCAAACTGCAGCACGTTGGTTAGAAGTAACTGGCTGCCCTATGGTTGAAGGTTGGGGTATGACGGAAGGTGTTGCGGCAGGTACTGCTAACGTGATTACTGATCGTAAATTCAACGGTACTATTGGCATACCTGTTCCTAGCGTCGATATCATTGTAGTAGATGACAGTGGCAAACGTGTGGGCCTAAATCAAGCAGGCGAAATGTGTATTAAAGGCCCTAATATTACGTCTGGTTACTTTAATAAAGACAATACCAATGATTTCACAAGCGACGGCTACTTCCGTACAGGTGATATCATCAGTATGGATGAAAAAGGCTATATCACCCTACTAGATCGTAAAAAAGATATGATCTTGGTTTCAGGATTCAATGTATTCCCTAATGAAATCGAATCTGTCATGCTCGATTGTGATGGTATCGTAGATTGCGCAGTAATTGGTATTCCTGATGACCACCAAGGTGAAGCGGTTAAAATTTATATCGTACCTGCCGATAACAATGTCACTAAAGAAGTCATCAAAGAATTTGCGCTGGACAATTTGACTGGTTATAAATGTCCACGTCATATTGAGTTTGTCAGTGAATTACCAAAGAGTAATGTTGGTAAAGTACTGCGTCAAAAGCTGCGTGAACAGCATATGTCAAATAATCCTCAAACGTTGTAATACTTGCCCTGCTATTTCAGAGCAAATAGAAGAAGCCCACTACAATAATAGTGGGCTTCTTCTTTTCTGCTTTAAGAAAATCAGCTTAGTTTATTCATTACCTGTAATGGCAAGTGCTTCATCGCATGACTGACCATAGACCAAGGTAGGCTCGGCACACAGGCTTCATCCACACCCGCTTCAATAGCTGCGACAATTGCTTTAGTACCAGTATCTGTATCGACTTCAAATGGTAATGGCTTAGAACCTTCGTTGATTTCGGTGCGAATATAACCTGGGTAAATTGTAGAAACTTTAATAGGTAAATTGGTCAAAAGCATATCAGCACGAATGCCTTCTGCTAAGTGAGCCAAACCAGCTTTACTTGCACCATAGGTTGTCAGATGCCTAGGCAATCCACGCATGGCTGACATGCTAGATATCACGACCAAATGCCCGCTGTTTTGAGCACGGAAGATATTCATGGCGGCTTCACACTGTGCCAGTGCGGCGACAAAATTGACATCAGCAGTGCGACGATTGGTTTCAAAATGTCCTTTACCAATGCGGCGGCTATCACCAATACCCGCATTGACCACTACTCGCTCAATGCTACCGAAATCATCTGCAAAAGCATCAAACACTTGAAAGACCGTATCGTAATCACTCACATCTAGTGCTTGGTATTCGACTCGAATATCAGGATATTTGTTCATCATCTCCGATTTTAACTGTTCTAAACGATCAGTGCGACGCGCGCATATAGCCAAGTTGTAGCCAAGGCTAGCAAACAGTCTTGCCATGCCCTCGCCCAGACCTGAACTGGCACCTGTGATAAGCACCGTTTTACCGTTGCCTACTTGCTGCTGACTCAGGTCTTTTAGATAGCTTGCAGGCCGAACCGCGCCTACTATCTGGTCTTTGCTATGGCGCGCACTTTTAGCAACCAATTTTATTAATTTGTTTTGCATGTACAGTCCTTTGTGTATCGATATTACACAGAATCAAATCGGTATCTAGTATAAACGCTGATAGTGCTTATACCTTAAATAGGTATGACACTACATTATTCGCAAGTCATATATAAATTTATCGCCATGTCACGAATGGTTTACCATCAGAAAATAAATGACTGTATTCATTTAAAGACAACAAGCGAGAACTTTGATTCTTTAAAGTAATAGAGGTCACACCCGTGTTGACCAAGCTTTTATTCAGCTGATAAGCAGTCTGACTGCCTTGTCGCAATAACTGGGCAGTGATTGCAGCGATGACACCACCTGAAGTGAATACGAGCACGGTACTGTCCTGATCTAAGCTCATGTTTGCTACTTTTGTACGCACTTGTTCAAGGGCTTGCTGTGCACGATCATTAAACTGTGGCCAACTTTCAATATAATCTTGGTCATTGTCACCAGCATGCCAGCGTTGCATCGCTTGATCAAATAGCTCAGCCAGTCGCGTGGCTGGCGATTCTGCTTTGGCCACTTCAGCTGAGATGTCAGATCGATTTCCCGATGCTTCTGCTGACTTAACGAACACGTCTTTGTGATTAAATTCATCAAACTGCGGCAGAATATAACTATCAGGCTGATCAAAGTTGATTGCGGGCGCAGTAGCTGTGCCATTGGTATTATTGGCATGTGTAGATGATTGGTAACGCTCCCAAAAATGACGTGCTGAGTCTTGCTGTCGAACCAACCTACCAGTAAATATGGCATCAATGCGGCGCCGCGTAGCTGCATAGTGCTGACCTAGCATTTGTGCCTGAACAGTGCCTAGTTCTGAGAGTTGATCATAGTTTTCTTGTCCAAAAGACGCTTGGCCATGACGTGCTAAAAGTATGGTTGTCATCAATTATTACCTTTTATCATATTTGCTAAAGTACGGTTTGCTGAATGCTTACGCTTCAGGAGAGTCAGGTGCTTTTGCAAAATAACCTTTTGGTAAAATACTTTTGACCACTTTTTGAACAGGGCTTGGTAACTGCTCGATAGCAGCAGCATCTACGCCTATGTCTTCTAAATGCGGCTGCACATGCGCATTGAATAAAGCTTCACCTTCATATTGCGCAATCAATTTGAGACATTTAGCATGCATGACATGTATAACGAGCCAAGCGTTTTTGAATGCTGGATTGGTGGTTTGCTTATGATAATAACGATAGTAGATTTGCTGAATAATGCCTGAGAGGCGGAACAATCCGAACACTTCATAGAAGGTCCAGTTATCTATCTCTAAACCTGACTGTTTTAGATAATATTCAACCACTTCATCGCGCGTCATCATACCTTCTAAATGTGTTGGCTGACGACGGAATTGCTGCATGATGATATTATCATCTTCTTCAATCCAGTAAGCCAACGCACTACCCAAGTCCATCAATGGATCGCCAAGGGTTGCCATCTCCCAGTCGAGCACGCCAATCACTTTGGTCGGCTCATCCGCATCAAGTATGACATTGTCAAAGCGCCAATCATTATGAATGATACAAGTTTTGCTATCAGCTGGTGTGTGCTTAGCAAGCCATTGTCTGACCAATGCAAAGCTCGGTACGTTTGGCGTCTTTGCTTTGACATAACGTTTATCCCAACCACTGATCTGGCGTTCACAGTAGCCTTCACCGCGGCCCAAGTTGACCAAATCAGGATGCTCGGTATAGTCTATCTGGTGTAGCTCTACCAAAGCGTCTAATACATTGGTGCAAAGCAGACGCGTTTGCTCAGGATTTAGATCGATACCTTCTGGCAATTCTGCACGAGGGATAATACCTTCCATCCGCTCCATCACATAAAAGTCAGCGCCGATAACAGCTTCATCCGTACATAGCGCAATCATCTCAGGTACATAAGGATAAGCATCTTTTAACGCTTTTTGAACGGTGTACTCACGCACCATGTCATGGGCAGATTTTGCCTTGGTACCTTTTGGTGGACGACGTAATATGAGATCTTGGTTTTTATCTTCACTTTCATACTGTAGTCGATACGTCCAGTTTGATGCGCCGCCTGAGAACTGAGTGACTGTAGGCTCGCCTACTACGTCGACACCTTGACCGCGAAGCCATTCACTTACTGCTTTGGCATCAAGCTCTTCACCCTCGCGTACGGCACCGCCTTTGTCTAGTACTTTATTATCAGTTGCCATGAGACATTCCTTATCATGTGGTCATTTATTTTTATAACAGATATGCGAGCTAGTTCTCAATTCAATTCAATTTATCTCATGCTTATTACCATTTTTGAGATGAGGACTCGCTCTAGTGATGAAAAATTCACTACTAAGTTGTTAATAGTGAATTCTTAATTAGCATGTTGATTGGTTTATTCTTGATAGTTGCGTGAGCAAATCAAAACTAACTCACACAACCGTTTGTTAAGATTAAGCTTAAGCTTTGTCAGACTTAGGAGAACGACTAAAGCCCTGACGTTTTAGTTCTAGCTTAGCAATCATGGTTTTATGTACTTCATCTGGACCATCTGCTAAACGTAGTACACGTGCCTGCGCATAAAAGTTTGGTAGCAATGTGTCTTGACACACGCCCATACCACCATGAATCTGAATCGCCATATCGACCACTTCTTGTAGCACAGTTGGCGCCACTACTTTGATAGCAGAGATTTCAGTCAATGCGGCTTTGGTGCCTTGAGCATCCATTTTTTGGGCGGCGTACAATGTTAGCAAGCGTGCTTGGTCGATTTTGATACGGGCCTCGCTGATACGCTCAAAGTTACCACCCAATTGTAGTAATGGATTACCAAAGGCAGTACGTGACATACCACGCTTGACCGCTAATTCAAGAGATTTTTCGGCAGCACCGATACAGCGCATGCAATGATGAATACGGCCTGGCCCTAGACGACCCTGTGCAATCTCAAAACCTTTACCAGGTCCACCAATGAAGTGGCTGACTGGCACACGCACATTTTCGAAGCTAATCTCACCATGGCCGTGCGGTGCATCATAGTCACCAAACACTTTAAGCATACGTTTAATGTTCACACCCGGAGTATTGACTGGTACAAGCACCATCGAATGCTGATGATGACGGTCTGCACTTTCATCCGCGGTATATGCCATCACAATCAAGACATCAACCGCTGGATCACCAAGACCAGATGACCACCACTTACTACCATTGATGACAATCTCATCACCATCTACTACCGCTGTTGCTTGCATATTGGTTGCATCACTTGATGCCACATCAGGCTCAGTCATACAAAACACAGAGCGCGTCTTACCTTCTAGGATTGGGGTAAGCCACTTGTCTTGCTGCTCTTGAGTACCGTAGCGCCACAATAGTTCCATATTACCGCTATCAGGGGCATTGCAGTTGAATACATGAGGTGCTAGCAAACTACGACCAGTCAATTCTGCAATAGGCGCATAATCAGTAACTGACAGTCCTGCACCTAAAGTGTCATCTGGCAGGAATAAATTCCACAAACCTTCTTCACGTGCTTGTTTGCGCAAATTTTCGTAGGCTTCTGGCCACTCCCAGTTTTCCCAGTTACCGTCAGGGTTTTTCTTATGACAATCTTCCCAGAATTGGGCTTCGATGGGTTCAATATTCGTTTCAATGAACGCTTTGACTTTGGCATGCATGGCTTGACCATGTTCTGTTGCGGTAAACATTAAATTGTCGTTAGACATAAATGACTTCCTTTTCTTTATTGATTGTCTAAATCAAATGTTGATAAAAAGCTCTACTAGAGCTTTAGTGCACGCACGTATACTGTTTTCCGTGTGCTACATTTATAACACAGCAATTGTCAATAAACAGCAAAAAGGCGCGACCAGCTAGGCCACGCCTTTTACAAAATGTAAACAATGTATCTAAAAACTTCTGAGCACTAAAACACCATTATTTAACTATCATAATGATAACTAACATTATTTCAGAATATTTAGGCGACTATCCAAATCAAAACGTGCAAGTGCATCAGGTAATTTATCTACGGCCATGCTCAGTGTCGCTTCTGCTGCCTGAGCCAATCCTAACTTTTCTGCTAACGTCGGCTTCTGACGTGAATATAGTGCATACACTTCGTTGTCTTCCATACGTTCCAAAATATAGCTGTCTGAAGTCTGTAGACTATCAATCAAGTTAAGTTTTAGCGCATCTTCACCATACCAATGCTCACCCGTAGCTACTTTGGCAACATCGAGTTCTGGACGATACGTGTTAACGAAATGCTTAAATAGCTCATGCGTCTGTTCTAGCTCTTCTTGGTATTTGGCACGGTCTTCGGCATCATTTTCACCAAATACAGTTACCGTACGCTTGTAGTCACCAGCGGTAAACATCTCATAATCGACGTCATGGTTTTTTAGCCATTTATGGAAGTTTGGCAATTGTGACACCACACCGATTGAACCAATGATAGCGAATGGTGCGGCTACTACCTTGTCTGCAACACAAGCCATCATATAGCCACCGCTCGCCGCCACTTTATCGACACAGACCGTCAATTTTAAACCAGCATCCTTTAGGCGAACCAATTGTGCTGCGGCCAAACCATAACCGTGTACCAAACCACCGCCTGATTCGAGACGGACGATAACTTCGTCACCTTTATTTGCGGTACTAATTAAAGTACTAATTTCTTCACGCAAATGTTTGACCGCAGTTGCTTTGATATCACCGTCAAAATCGAGCACAAAAACTTGTGCCTTGTCATCAGTATGTTTTTTCTTATTTTTAGTTTTTGCTTTTAATGCTTGCTTGGCTTTTTTGGCCATGACTTTTTTAAACTGTTTGAGGGCAGCTTTACCTTGGGTGGCTTCCATCAAATCTTCACGGCGCTGCTTTTGAGCATCATTTAAGTGCCGTATTTTAAGCTCGACAGGGTTTTTAGGGGGATGAAATAGCATGGTTACAAATCCTCAAGTCAGTAAATATGTTGATATGGCTGTTTTTATTAGCGTGCGGTTGATATGTGCACACTAAGCGGCGTTTTCAAGCATGATGACAATATTTAACCCAATATAAATATCACTGAATAAATACCTCAGATACTTACAGACTCCCGTTCTTTGATTGAACTCAGCCGGTTGTATAACAAAGGCAGATTAGGCATAATATGCGTTTATATCAAATTTTCTGCAGCCAACGTGATGACCATATGTCTTAATCGCGTTGTTTGTGTGTTTTTTTTGCAAATAGCTTGAAACGCACAGCAATGGCTGCATTATTGTACTTCGAATTGGGCTGATAACTGGATAACCATATTATGACGCAAAGCACTATGACGCATAGCGAATACCGAGACGAGTATTGCGGAGCCGTAACCGAGAGCTTGCTTGAGCAAACCATTAGTATCGTAGGCTGGGTACATCGTCGTCGCGATCACGGTGGCGTGATTTTCTTAGACATGCGTGACCGCGCAGGTATCTTACAGGTCGTGGTCGACCCTGATACCCCAGAAGCTTTCGCAGCAGCTGATGCTGTACGTCCTGAATACGTACTAAAGATAACTGGCCGCGTACGTCGCCGTTATGAAGGTACTGAAAATAATAATATGACCAGTGGCCAGATTGAGCTATTGGGCAAAGAAATTGAAGTACTAGCTAAGTCTGAAACACCGCCATTCCCATTGAATGACGAAAAAACAACTGTATCTGAAGACCTGCGTCTGAAGTATCGTTATCTTGATATGCGTCGTCCGCAAATGCAAGAGCGTATGGTGTTCCGTGCCAAGGCGACTTCAGCGATTCGTCGTTATTTAGACGATCATGGTTTCTTGGATGTTGAGACACCTATCTTGACTCGTGCAACGCCTGAAGGTGCGCGTGATTATCTTGTACCATCACGTACTCGTCCAGGTAACTTCTTTGCCCTGCCGCAGTCACCACAGCTATTTAAGCAATTATTGATGGTGTCAGGTTTTGACCGTTATTATCAAATCGCTAAATGCTTCCGTGATGAAGATTTACGTGCCGATCGTCAGCCTGAATTTACTCAGGTAGATATTGAGACTTCTTTCTTGAACGAAGAAGAAATCATGAACATCAACGAAGGTCTTATCAAGCATTTGTTTAAGACAATGATGGACGTTGAGTTTGAACAGTTCCCACGCATGACTTACGCTGAAGCCATGCGTGACTATGCATCAGACAAGCCTGATTTACGTATTCCTCTAAAGTTGGTTGACGTTGCAGACTTGATGAAAGACGTTGACTTTAAGGTATTTGCCGGTCCTGCAAACGATCCTAAAGGTCGTGTTGCTGCCCTACGTATCCCTGGTGGCGCATCGTTAAGCCGTAAGCAAATCGATGCTTATACCAAGTTTGTTGGTATTTATGGCGCACGCGGTTTGGCTTATATCAAGGTCAATGACGCTAGCAGCATTAACAACGGTGTGGATAAAGAGTCTGGTCTACAGTCTCCTATCATCAAAAACATGACTGATGATGTGCTTGTGAGCTTGATCGAGCGTACTGCTGCAGAAGATGGCGACATTATCTTCTTTGGTGCGGACAAAGCCAGTGTCGTGAATGATGCAATTGGTGCATTACGCCAAAAAATCGGTCTAGATCTTGAAATGACGACTTGTGAATGGGCACCACTTTGGGTGACCGACTTCCCAATGTTTGAAGAGACTGACGATGGTCGTTGGACGTCGATGCATCATCCGTTCACTAAGCCTAAAGGCTCAGTTGAAGAGTTGAAAAACAACCCAGAATCTGCCCTTTCTATCGCTTATGACATGGTATTGAACGGTACTGAGATTGGTGGTGGTAGCTTACGTATCAACACTTATGATATGCAGCAAGCTGTACTTGAAGCGTTGGGTATTGGTGAGCAAGAAGCTGAAGATAAATTTGGTTTCTTACTTGATGCTCTAAAATTTGGTGCGCCACCGCATGGCGGCCTAGCATTTGGTTTGGATCGTTTGATTATGTTGATGGTAGGCGCAAGCTCTATCCGTGACGTTATCGCCTTCCCAAAAACCAAAACGGCTGACTGCCCATTGACCCAAGCACCTGCTGGCGTTGATAGCAAACAACTACGTGAGCTTGGTATCCGTGTGCGCGAAAAAGCACAAGCTGATACCAACAAGCCTGCTGAATAAATCGTTTGATGATGCGCGGTTGCTGTCTACAGTGCTTGTTACGTGATTCATTACCATGTGAGTGGTCATGAATCCGTACCATATTTTCAAAGTCGTGCCATTGTCTGTACTGCAGATGCTGGCACGTTTTGTTGCGTGGGTTATCATTAAGATACCCAGTCTAAGTATCATGCGTACCATTCAGATCAATATGGCGCTGATTACTCATACACTGTCTGAGCAGCAAAAGCGAGCGTTGACCAAAGACATTATTTATCATCAATGTCTGACCAGTATTGAATCTATAAAAAGCTGGGCGATGCCACCTGAGTGGAGTATCGCTCAGATTCATGACGTCCATAATAAAGACATTTTTTTAGAGGGTCTTGCCAATCCAAATGGCATGCTTGCTATCGTCCCGCATCTCGGCACTTGGGAGATGATGAATGCTTGGCTCAACCAGTTTGGTGCGCCAACCATTATGTATAAGCCAGTTGACGGCAAATTCGCTAACGATTTTATCCTTCAAGGACGTGCGCGACTTAACGCGACTTTAGTACCTACTGATGGGAGCGGTGTTAAAGCCGTGTTTAAAACACTCAAGCAAGGTGGTTTTAGTATCGTACTGCCAGACCACGTTCCAGAGCCATCAGGCGGCGTTGTCGTTCCGTTCTTTGGTATCGAAACATTGACCAGTACCCTTGCCTCCAAATTGGCAAGCAAAACCAAATGTGCATTGGTTGGCTTATCTTGTATTCGCCGTACCGATGGACGCGGTTTTGACATTTACTGCTACAAACTCGATGATCCTGCTTTATACGACCGTAACGCCGAAGTGGCAACTCATGCTCTCAATCAGGCTATGGAGCGTATGATTACAGACAACTACAGTCATTATATGTGGGGGTATCGACGTTTTAAGCGTATTCCAAACTTAGGCAACCCTTATAAAAAAGATAAAGAGACTTTAGCAGCCTTTATCCAATCTCACCATTCTAGCGTTTCTAATCTTTCTGCTAGCGATATCAACGATAGCGTTCGAAATAACAATGTTGAAAGCGACAATGTTAAAAGCGATAACACTAAGCTCGACAATCATTAGTCATCACCAACCTAGCGTTGCACTATTTAGACGTACCATCAGTTTAGACGTTCCATCAGTCACAGCTATGCTAATATTGGCTGAACTCTATATTCTTTTACTTTTATTAGTCCTTCATTTATCTGACTATTATCTCAATACGAGTGCATTATGACATCTGACGTAACTAAGACCTCATCTGCAAATCCTAAGCAAACCAGCACAAATGCTGCTGAACAGCGTTATATCATCTGTATGAAATGGGGCGACAAATATGGTCCTGAATACGTCAATCGTCTCTACAACATGGTTAGTCGACATCTAACCTTAGATTTCCAAATGGTTTGCTTGACTGATGACAGCACAGGTATTGACCCTGCGATTGCCTGTTATCCGATACCTGACATGGATTTACCAGCAGGTCCTGAACGTGGTTGGAAAAAACTGACTACCTTTAAGCCTGAGCTGTATGATTTAAAAGGTGTGGCGCTATTTTTAGATATCGATATCGTCATTGTCGATAATATCGATGCATTTTTTACTTACCAAGCAGAGCATGAAGACAGTGTCGTCATCATCCGCGACTGGAAAAAACCTTGGCGCATGATTGGCAATAGCTCTGTTTATCGCTTCAATATTGGTATGAATACCTATCCTGATTTGCTGTCCAATTTTGAGCGAAACTTTGAAACCATTCGTACCCAAGTACGTCACGAGCAGGCTTACCTCTCTAACTATTTGCGTGAGCATCACCACTTAGAGTATTGGGATAAGACATGGTGTGTCAGCTTTAAGTACCAATGCATTGCGCCGATTCCTTTTAACTTTGTGCGCACACCTACTCTGCCGGATGATGCAAAAATCGTTATCTTCCACGGTGAGATTAACCCGCCCGATGCGATTGCTGGTAGTGGTGGTAAATGGTATCGACATGTGAAGCCAAGCCCATGGTTAAAAGACCATTGGCAATAGATGCTTAGTAATTAACCATATTTAGACAATTTATAATTAGCGTAAAGGCAGTGTATTAAGATATAAGATAGGTGAAATAAACGACTGGAAAATAGTATGGCGCTATATTTGAGATTACCTGCTACCGCTAGGTTCAATATTGATAATGAGCTCATCATTATCAATGCTTTTAATGCCAATGAACCTGAACAGAGCTTGCATGGAAAAGACGTCAATATTATCGCTTCAGGGCCATCTATACAGCAGCTACCGTTAGCAGAGCTCCTAGATACGCCTACTATTTTTGTCAATGGCAGTATCAGCCTGATTGGGCAGCATCAGTTTACCGATATTGCTGGTTACGTTATCAGTGATGCGCGCTTTATCAATCATCAGCCTGATATTTTACAGCAGTACTATACAGGGCAACCTCTGTATGCAACGCTAGCTGTCTTTGAAGCGATGGCCACTACGCACCCTGATATTATGCAAACGTACCATCATGCCATGCGAGTGTTGTACCCAGTAGATAGGCCTTGGGGAGTGAAGTCAAACAAGCTATCTTTTAATAAGCTTATCTTTAAGAAAAAATTACTCAATAAAAAAATGCCGCTATCGTATTTTATCAATAATCCAAACTTTATCATTGATAGCGATCATAAAGCGGCTGACATCGGCGTCTCTCTTAACATTACTCATGGATTTGTGGAAGCAGGAACCGTTGCTTATGTAGCGGCGCAGTTGGCGTTTTCGCGTCAAGCAGCGAGTATTCATCTGTACGGTATTGACCTGCTTAACAGTAAGCAACCACGGTTTTATGAAAATAAAAACAATAGTGCACCAAGTATGCTCAGCAAAGTCATGAACGAGCGCATTATCCCTTCGTTTAACTTACTTGGCAGAATCTATCAATCGCATGGTGTCCCTGTCGTAAATCACTCTCCTATTTCTAAATCGCTATTTGACACTTTCTAGTTAATAACTCGCAGTTAATAACTCGCAGTTAATAACCTCTGCTTGATGGCGTTTAATTAAGAACCACTACGATTTATAAACCCTCATTTTTATCTGAATCCAAAACAGAACCAAACGCTAAGTACTGTCTTGCAATATGTTCAGGCAGTAACTGCTGGTTTAGCGGAACGATATAATCTGTAAGGTTATCTATGGCTTGATCGATGAGCATGGCCAAGCCATCAATATCACCTACCGCAATCAAGTTCTGCTCGGGTAATAGCTCTCGTGGACCAAAAGGACAATCCGTACTGATTACTGGTACACCCAGTGCCTGCGCCTCTACAATGACATAGCCAAAGCCTTCAAATTTAGAAGTAAGCACCATCAGTGCAGCTGATCTAATTAATGGATAAGGGTTGGTCTGGAAGCCTAAAAACTTAATACTATCGCTAATATTTAGTTGGACAGCCAACTGTTTAATCTCTGCTTCAAGCCTACCTTTACCTACTAGTACTAATGGCAGCTTCCGTTCTGTTTTGGCATATGCCTGTAGTAAGTCTCGATGACCTTTCATGCTGTCAAATGAAGCAACATGTATGATGTATTCTTTATCTACTAAGCCGAAATGTTCAAGATGGCTAGTTGCTGCTGCTTTGGTATTTATAGCAATAGCATCACAAGGATTATAGATTGTTGTGGTTTTGGTGATATTTCCTATAAGAGCAATCAAGTCTTGGCGGGCACCCTTACTCACACAGCTACAAGGATGAGCGCCATAAACCATTTTCAAATGGTTTATAGTCTGTACTGGCGATTCTAATAATTGATTTTGGAACTGCTTTGATAGCGCTGTATGTAGTACATTTACGATGTTTGGCAACTGGCTATATGTCATAATCCAGTTTATCTTATAGATATTAGCCAGTATTAAATCTGGCTTCCCTATTTGGCTAAGCACGTAAGTATCAATACGTTTAGCAACTGATTCGTAGGCTTGTGTTCGCGTAGATTCTGGGTCGAGATTCTGCTCAGAAAACACCTCATCATATGGCACGATGTGATATTGCACACGAGCGTCTAGTAGCATATCTTGCGTCGCTTCCAAGCATAGGATATGAGTACGATAGCCCATATCTGCATAAGCGCTTGCCAAAGTCGTAACCATACGCTCAGCACCGCGACCTTCAAGCGCTTTTAAAATAAATAGAATAATAGGTGGCATTGGTGTCTCAGCTTGATTTTTTAACGGTATAGGCATGATAGGTTAGCCAAATGAATGCAACTATGGTCATAATTATTGCAGCGTTCTGACTTTATATGCTAGTCTCACCTACCGCTGGTGCTCGGCATTTACTCAGTAAAGTACGAGCAGGATTTAACGGCATCTCTATAAAAAATTATAATTAGTCTAACTATCTAAATCGATTAAACCTTGTTAATAATCGCATCAGCAAATATCATAGCTGATCTAATATAGTTACTAAAATAGATGTGTATCCGCAAAGAACAGGATCAGTTATGAAGCAGCCTAATGAAAATACATTAGACATCGTCATTGCTTGGGTAGATGGTGCAGACCCTATACTCAAACAAAAGCGAGAACAGTATAAGCCAACTAAAGAAGTGGCATCTGACGCAATAACTGACACGCGTTTCGCCAGCGACGATGAGATATATTATAATATTGCTTCTATCATCAAATATGTGCCTTTTTGTCGTCATATATATATTGTCACAGATCAACAAAAGCCAGCGTTCATCGATGAGTTTGCCAAGCAAGGTATTTGCTCAGCAGATAAAATACGCATCGTTGATCATAAGGACATATTTTCGGGTTACGAGCGGTTTTTGCCTACGTTTAATACCCGATCGATTGAGTCGATGATATGGAATATTGAGGGGCTATCTGATTACTTCATCTATATGAACGATGATTTCTTTTTTAACCAACCAGTAAAAATAGATGACTTTTTGGATGGTAAAAATCTGAACATTCACGGCCACTGGCGTAAAAGTGCGGCATTAAATGCTAAGCTTAATTTCCGAAAATCGCGCTTTAAATTGTTTGGAACACCGATTCAACCAAGGCATACTATCGCCCAAATGCTAAGTGCCAAAGTAATCGGTATGGATCAATTTTTTGAAATTCATCACTATCCGCATATCGTCGATAGGAATATATTGAAAGATTATTTGCTAAACCATCCTCAGCTACTGACAGAGCAGATTAAATATAAATTTAGAGATGTGGCTCAGGTGAATCCGATAACCCTGATGAATCATCTGAAAATTCAAAAAGATGAAGCAAATCTAAAACCCGATACCTCTGTCAACTATCTAAAAAATGAAGGTAGTGTCGATGATTTTATTACTGCTTTAGAAGATGAATCTATCAAGTACGGTTGTATCCAAAGCCTAGATCTTCTTGAGACAGATTCGCACAAGAAAATCAGCCAAGCTATGAAGCATAAATTTTTAGCGTATCTTCCCACTTCTGTGACGGGAACGCCAGTTAGCTGAGCTGACATGGTATCGTGATTTTGAATCTTATTTAGCATAAACCAATTTTGGATTAGACCCATCAAAGCATAAACATTAATTGGATATATTATGAAAATAGCAGTAGTAGGTACAGGCTACGTAGGCTTATCAAATGCAATGCTATTGGCACAGCATAACGAAGTCGTCGCTGTCGACATTGTTCCTGAAAAAATCGACTTATTGAATACTCAGCAGTCCCCTATTGAAGATGAAGATATTGAAGACTTTTTATCAAATAAAAATCTCAACTTTTCTGCGACACTTGATGCAGCGGCAGCCTATAAAGGCGCTGATTTTATTATTGTGGCGACACCAACTGATTATGACGCCAAGACCAATTATTTTAATACATCAACGGTAGAAGCAGTGATTGAGCAAGTACTTTTGGTCAATCAACAAGCAATCATTATTATAAAGTCTACCGTACCAGTAGGATATACGGCGAGTATTAGAGAGCGTTATGCAACTGACCGTATTATCTTTTCACCCGAATTTCTGCGAGAAGGTAAAGCGCTGCATGACAACCTTTACCCTTCTCGAATCATTGTAGGTGAGCAGTCAGAGCGAGCTCAATTGTTTGCTAACTTACTTCTTGAAGGTGCAATCAAAAAGAACGTGCCGCTACTATTTGTGAAGCATACTGAAGCTGAGGCGATTAAATTATTTTCTAATACTTATTTAGCAATGCGCGTGGCCTATTTTAATGAGCTTGATACTTATGCTCAAACATTTGGGCTCGAAACCAAACAAATCATAGAGGGAGTCGGCTTAGACCCCCGTATTGGCGATCATTACAACAATCCATCGTTTGGCTATGGTGGTTACTGTTTGCCTAAAGATACCAAGCAGCTATTAGCCAACTATGATGAGGTACCAAGCAACCTTATTAGAGCCATTGTTGACTCCAATAGCACCCGTAAAGATTTTATAGCCGATAAAATTATCGAGAAGAATCCTAAAGTAGTAGGCATCCATCGACTGGTCATGAAAAGTGGTTCAGACAACTTTAGAGCTTCTGCGATACAAGGCATCATGAAGCGTATTAAAGCAAAAGGCATCAAGGTAATCGTATACGAGCCTGTATTAGAAGAAGAAGAGTTTTTTAATTCACGAGTTCTCAAAGACCTATCAGAATTTAAAGCAATGAGTGATGTCATCGTTGCCAATCGCTTGTCTGCAGAGATACAAGATGTATCTCATAAAGTATTTACACGTGATTTATTTGGGAGCGATTAATGAATATCTTAGTCACCGGTGCGGCAGGTTTTATAGGTTTTCATCTGATTAAAGCCTTATTAAATAAAGAAATCTTTATTGTTGGTATTGATAACCTTAATAATTACTATGATGTTCAGCTAAAAAAAGACCGTCTAAAAATTCTTGCTGAAAACTCAACTGAAGACAATTTTAGATTTATTGAGTTAGATTTGGCAGAACGTGATGCAATGGCCAGTTTGTTTACTGAACACGGCTTTGATATCGTTATTAATCTCGGTGCACAAGCCGGTGTACGTTATTCTATTGAAAACCCACATGCTTATATGGATTCAAACATGGTAGGATTTTTAAATGTGCTTGAAGGCTGTCGCCAGACCAAAGTGGCACATTTACTGTATGCCAGCTCAAGCTCGGTCTATGGTATGAATATCAAACAGCCATTTAGTACTCAAGATCGCGTTGATTTTCCTATCAGTTTATATGCTGCTACCAAAAAATCTAATGAGTTAATGGCTCATACCTACAGCCATCTATACAACATTCCTACGACAGGTTTGCGCTTTTTTACAGTTTATGGCCCTTATGGGCGACCTGATATGGCTTACTTTTCTTTCACGAAAAAAATCCTAGCGGGCGAGCAAATTGATGTATACAACAATGGTGAGATGCAGCGTGACTTCACTTATATTGATGATATCGTTGAAGGTATCACACGTCTTATAGATAAAGCCCCTTCTCCTCAGCATTCTGCTACTAGCACAGCTATCGCACCTTACCAAATCTATAATATTGGTAACAATCAACCGATCACGCTACGCCGATTCATAACTGCGATTGAAAGTGCTTGCGGCAAAAAGGCAAAAGAAAACTTGCTACCGATGCAAGCAGGTGATGTGCCTATTACTTATGCAAATATAGATGAGCTAACGACAGACATTGGTTTTAGACCGCAAACTAGCATTGAAGAAGGTATTTCAAAGTTTGTAAATTGGTATAAAGCGTATTATCAGGATAACAAATAGTCTCAAATAAGACATAAAACCTGATAAATTCTAGAGTAGATATTGTAAAGAAGAGTCAAACTATGAAAACATTAACCTACCTAATCAATCTAGATGGTAGCGATGAGCGTCTAGAGAGATCGAGACAGCAACTTAATCATATCAATTGGCCATTTGAACGCGTATCTGCCTATGATGGCCGCGGCAAGGATTTATCGGAGTTTGTAAACTATGATGATAAAAGTGCCAAGAGCAATTTAGGTCGTAGTCTCTTAAATTCAGAAATCGGCTGCTATTTAAGCCATTATCAATGTGCACAAAAGTTCCTGGAAACTGATGCTGATATTTTAGTTGTATTAGAAGATGATATGAAGATGAACAGTAGTTTTAAACCTGTTATTGATAAAACACTGACGTATCTACATACTCATCCAGAGTTGGACTGGTATCTGGTTAATATCGCAGCTAAAAAGAAGAAGCTTGCTAAAGACATTGTTACTTTTGATGCGCATACTTTATGGCATGCTTATTACTTCCCTATCCGCGGCTTAGGGCTTATTTGGTCACGCAAAGGTGCAGAAGAGTTTATTAAACAAGGTAAGACCATTGATATGCCTGTCGACATTTTCTTTCAAAGGTGGCTTAGCCAAAATGGTAAAGGTCTAGGCCTATGGCCTGCACTGATCAGCCCAATGGGATTCGACAGCGATATCTTAGGTACACAAGCGACCCAAAATATACAGCGTAAAGAAAAAGAAGGTAGAGACTCATCTTATAGTTTGAAAAAGCAAAAAAGAATGCTACAAGATAAAGTCGTCGCTATTAAAAACTTAATCATTACTAAATAACGTAGGATCACCTTATTATGAGAAAGTTTGTTATTAGCTTAGCCTCTGCAACCGACCGCAGAAAACATATTGAGTCAGAATTTGGTAAACATAACGTAAACTATGAATTTTTTGATGCTCTAACACCAGATCTTGCGAAACTTTATGCTGAACGTTTATCTTTAGATTTAGCCTCTGCAAATCTAACCCCAGGTGAGTTGGCGTGTATGATGAGTCACGTAGCCATTTGGGAGAAAGTCATTAAAGAGAATTTAGCATACGCCACTATTTTTGAGGACGATATCTATTTAGGTGACGATGCTGAAACATTACTCAATTGTGATAAATGGATTAAACTTGACTGGCATATCGTTAAAATTGAAGCTTTTACCAAAAAAACTTATTTATCAAAAGATACACATGCTGTACGAGATGGTAAGCGCTACGTGACTGAATTAAAGGGTAAAAACCTGGGTACAGCAGGCTATATACTATCTTTACAAGGAGCTAAGGTGTACTTAGAATACATTAAAAAAAACGCCTTGCTACCGCTCGATAGGTTGATGTTTGACGACTTTATTAATCGTAGCTCTGAACCAGTACGGCAGCTTGTTCCTGCTTTATGTATTCAAGAAATGTTATTGCACAAAGACAATCCTTATTTGCCAAGTGCACTCCTAACAGATCGTAAATGTCGTATGAAAATGGAAAAACAAAAAGGATTCGCTAAAGTAAATAAAGAAGCTAGCAGACTAATGACACAAGCTAAAAAAGCCCTTTTCGCGAAAGAAGTGCCTTTTATATAATTTTTTTGATATCGACTATACATCATAGGCAATAATTTCATTACGACAATCGAGTTTGCTATGCCATCAACTATTTCTACAATAGATAATCACCTTCAACCATCTGTTGCCATTCTGTATATTGCAACTGGTCGGTACACTGTGTTCTGGGATTACTTCTATAAATCTGCTGAAAAGTACTTACTACCCGACTGTCACAAACACTACTTTCTATTTACCGATGATGAGTCATTAATAGACTCACTTAATGCACAAGATAATGACGTTACAGCGGTAAAACAAGAGGCTCTAAGCTGGCCCTATGTCACCCTTATGCGCTATAACATGTTCTTGAATTCACGACATCTTATCGAGCCTTTTAATTACACTTTTTTCTTTAACGGAAATACAGAGTTTCTAAAGATAGTAACTCAACAAGACTTACTACCACTAAAACCTAAAGAAAATCTAACTTTTTATTTACAACCACATGTGTTTCACCGCCATAGAAACAAATATCCTTACGACCGAAACTCTGAATCCAATGCTTACATACCCTATAATCAAGGGAAATATTACTTTGCAGGCGGCATAGTCGGTGGTAGAACAAAATCCTTCTTAGATTTCAGTAATACTTTAAATCAAAATACTATCACTGACCTAGAAAAAGATGTTATTGCTCTTTGGCATGATGAAAGCCATCTAAATAGGTTTGCTCTAGGGCGCACAGACATTAAAATATTACCACCATACTTCACACGTGGTGAGCGCGAGTACTGGAAAAAAACCTCTAAGGTAATGTTTTCCGATAAGTCCCATTATCGTTTTGGCGGACACTCGTATCTCAGAGGCGAGACTCATAACAAAATCACTCAAGGTGAATGGGAAAAGAAAAATGGCAGACGTAAAAGAAAACTCAAAACTCGATTCAGACAATATATCGCCTCGCTTTTTTTCAGACAGTAATGCTTATAAACAGCTAAAAGATAAAAAGAAAAAGCCTTACCGTTATTTTTATAACTTAACCACACCGCGCATCAAGCGTAAAGCCTTTGAAAAAGAAGTAGACCTTGAACAGCAAAACCAAGTTGCAAAGTGCTGGGCACAATTTATTGAGCTATATAACCATGGCAAGTTAATGACTTTTTCATTGCAGCCAAAAAAAGAATTTAAGAACGAAAAAATCATTTGGCAATACTGGGGGCAAGGTATTACTGAAAACCATCTTCCTGAATCAGTTAAATTATACTTTAAGTCAGTAGACAAACATGCTGCTGACTATAAAATCATCCGTCTAGATGACAGCAATATCTACGACTATCTAGATTTACCTGATTTTATTTGGGATAAAAAAACGTCTCCAGGTTTCAGACCAGCCTTCTTTGCTGACCTACTACGTCTTGCCTTGCTTGATGTTTATGGTGGCGTTTGGTTAGATGCGACTATTTACCTTACTGCACCTTTGCCTAACATGTTAAGTAACAATGGCTTTTTTATGTATCAACGAGCCTTAGATGCACGAGATAAAGAACAATGGAAAAAATTTAATAAGAGCTATTTTTCTTGGGAAAGTGACCATAAAATCAATGTGTTAAATAGCGTTATCTTTGCTCGAAAAAATGATCCGGTTATTCATACCTGTTTAGACTTAATTTTAAATTTTTGGAAAACACAAGAATATATCCCTCATTATTTTTTCTTCCAGATTTTATTTGATACGCTTATAAAAGGCGAGCTTGCAGGATATCAATGCCCTATCATTGATGATGCTAAACCTCATTTATTGGTTGCGTCACTAGACAAACCTTACAATGAAACTGAATATCAAAATATTATCTCGCAAGCCAGTATACATAAAATGTCTTATGTGAAAGACATAAAGCCTAACTCGTATTATGAGTACCTATTGAAGAATACTTGATATTACTAGCTTAGAACACGACCTAAATAATAACTTTTGTTGATTAGTCATTTATTATTACTATTTTTGAGCTAATAAAGAACTTCTGTAAACGTTACAATTGAATGTTTAATACGTCATTACTAAACATCAGATTTTATTATTTCGTAAATATTCAAATCTCAGATACTGCAGTATAGGAAAAACATAACCATGCTCTTAACCAAAAACCTCAAATTACTAGGACAAGGTACTCAGAAAATTGTATTTGAGCATCCAGTATATTCAGACAAAATAATCAAAATTATGAATCCGAAACATGCTACTGCTGATGGTGCAAGGGCTAGGCAACATTATTTACGTGCACATCGCTCTCAAGGAATTTACAAACAGTTCCGTAGAGAGTTATTACAGTATTTGCAGTTATGTAAAAACAGCTACGCTAAGCTTAATTATACTTTTCCTATCGAAACAGTTTACGGTATGATTGGAACAGACCAAGGGCTAGCACTAGTTGCTGAAAAGATAACCTCTCCTAATGGCTCAGTTGTGTCTGTGTATGATTTAGACGAAGATAATAGCTTTAATAAAAGTCATGCAGATGCCTTAGACAAATTTTTTAATGAATGCTGTAACTTACACGTTGTATTTGGTGAAGTAAATATTGCAGGTATCATGTATACAGAACAAAGACACGGTATTCCTGAGTTTGTACTAGTCGATGGTATTGGTGATAAGCTGTTGATTCCATTCAGATCCATGAGCAAAACAATCAATAGCCGTAATGTTAGAAAAGTCGAAGCAAAAATAAAGTCTAAAATTAAATATTATAATATCGGACAGTGATATAAAAACAACGATTTATGGGCATTCTGATTTCTCTTTCAGAAAAAGAAAGCCAACACTATTAAATAGTGTTGGCTTTCTTTTTTAGCACCTTTTTAGATATTGTATCAATCAATAAAGCTTAACCAGTCCATATATTGCTCATTACGACCATGAACCACATCAAAGTATAGGGTCTGTAGTTTTTCAGTCAATGGTCCGCGGCCACCATTACCGATGATGCGATCGTCATATTCACGAATAGGCGTCACTTCAGCAGCAGTACCTGTCATAAATATCTCGTCAGCCAAGTAAAACTCATCACGAGTGATACGGCGTTCGATAACATTGATACCTAGGTCAGCCGCGAACTGCAAGATAGTACGGCGGGTAATACCGTCCAATGCACCACCTGATAGGTCTGGCGTATGTAGCTCACCATTTTTTACCAAGAATAAGTTCTCGCCTGCGCCCTGACATACAAACCCTTGTGGATCCATCAAGATAGCTTCGTCATAGCCATTACGCGTCACTTCTTGGTTAGCCATGATAGATACAGGATAGTTACTAGAGGCTTTTGCCTTACACATAGTCACGTTTGGCATGTGATGCGTATATGATGACGTTTTTACACGGATACCGTTTTTGATGCCCTCCTCACCAAGATAAGCACCCCAATGCCACGCAGCAACCATTGCGTTAATGCTGTTGTCACGTGAAGATAGGCCAAGTTTTTCTGCACCTACCCAAATGAGCGGACGAATATAAGCTTCTGCTAAGTTGTTTTGCTTGACCACATCTTTATGTGCTTGCTCTAGAGTGGCAGCATCAAAAGGTACGTCCATTTGGAAGATTTTGGCTGAGCCAAGTAGGCGTTCGGTATGTTCTTTTAAGCGGAAAATAGCAGTACGATTATCCGCTGTTTGGTAGGCGCGTACGCCTTCAAACACAGCCATACCGTAATGCAAGCTATGTGTAAGCACATGAACTTTAGCATCTGGTTGTTCGATCATTGTGCCATTCATCCAAAGCTTACCATCTTGTGTTGCCATATTCATTTTATTGTCCTTATGTTAGCGCTGACGTCTAACTTTTTTTAGGTAGGTTTTATTTAACAGTATTGATCAACATCGTATGATAACACTGCAGCGTCAATTTTTATTGCCTAAACAACAGCTTCATTATGACAAACGACTGACAGTGTTATGATGATGTGTGACCGATTATATCACTGGCCGTCTTGGCAAATGAAATCTTTTGGTTTGGCACCATGTGGTTTTTAATTATATCGTTCCTAGCTACCGATTCTATTCATAGCTTTTATTGATAGCTTTTGTTCATAGCTTCTATTTATCGTAACGCATTACAGTTTAAGCGTCTCTTGGACTATCGGCAAGGCCTTAATCACACAAGTTTCGATATTACTCGTCGTCTGTCTCCACACCCATGAGATGCTGCCATTGTGACTGTACTAACGCTCGCGTCTCCTGCCACAATGACTCATCAACGAGCAAAGACTGCTCTGATAGTGCCAACTGATGCGTGGCAGCACGTATTCTTAGATAGGCATCGGTCAAATCCTGACAGACTTGGTCATTCCAAATACCAAGCAAAGCAACTTCTGCAAAAATTCGTACATTATCGCTCCATTTGGTCAAACTCGGATATTCATGCGAGTAAGCCAATACAGCAAACTGTGCTAAGAACTCAATATCTACAATGCCGCCTGCATCTTGCTTAAGATGAAACTTACCCGCTTCCTGCTGCCATTGGCTCGTGCCTAGATGCTTTTGCATTTTGATACGCATGCTGGTGACTTCACTACGTACTTGATCCAGTGTCCGTGGTAACGACAATACGTCGCGGCGAATATCACAGAAGCGTGCAGTGACTCGTCTGTCTCCGCAAATCGCACGAGCACGTACCAACGCTTGATGCTCCCATGACCATGCTTTATCCATTTGATAGGTTTCAAAGGCATGACAAGACACTACCATCATGCCAGCATTCCCTGAAGGCCGCAGACGCATATCAATCTCATAGGCACGGCCATCACGTGTTTGAGTATTGAGATAATTCATCAGTTTTTGTACAAGACGCGCGGCAAACTTCATACCACTGACTGATTTTTCACCAGTGGTCATGCCTTGCTCTTTTATCTTGTGTAAGAATACCAAGTCCAAATCTGAAGAATACGATAGCTCTAAGCCACCAAGCTTGCCATAACCGATAATTGCAAAGCCGCAGTCCGCTTCAGTGACTGGGTCGCCATCTTGGCCAATAGGATACCCATAACGGTTAACAATCTCTGCAAAAGCGCGCTCTAATGCTGCTTCTAGTACGACTTCAGCGATATAAGTCAATGAATCCGATACTTTCATAATCGGGCGTTCAGCCAATACATCACTAGCAGCAACCGCCAACACCTGATTCTTTTTGAACAGACGTAGGACGCTTAACAGCTCTTCCTCATCGTTAGGCTCGACGCGTAACAACTGTTGGCGCAAGATATCACGCAGCTCACGTTTATCTGGCAGATGGCGATAACGCTGCTGCAAAAATGTGTCTAATAATACAGGATACTGAGCCAACTCTTTTGCGATCCACGGGCTGGCAGATAGCATTGGAATCAGCTCAATCGTTGCATTGGGGTTTTCAGCAATCATGACCAAATAGATAGAACGGCGGCAAATCGCTTCAAGCAGTGAAATCAATCTTGGTAAAGCAGTATTGGCAAGTTGCTGCTGTTCTTGATGCGCTAACAACGCATGGACAATGACAGGATATGCGTCGTCTAAACGCTCTCTGGCTTCATCACTTAAATTAGCCACCATTTTTGATTGCCAAAAATTCTGTAGTACCTCGCGATTTTCTTTTGTTAGCACTTCATTTAAACGGGCAATTTGCTCATCTAAGTGCTCTGGCTCTAGGTCGGTATCTTCGTTATCAGGTATTTGACGCTCAGTGACCATACGCTCAAACGGCACATTGACACTCTCGCGATGACGATTAAGCTGGTCTAATAAGGCATGCCAGTTTTCAAAATTCAGCGTCACTGCTAGATTATGCTGCCATTGCTCATCGTGTGGTAAGCGCTGGGTCTGTTGGTCATTAATCGCTTGAATAGCATGCTCAAGCCGGCGTAAGAACCGATACGCGGCCTGTAGCTGCTCATAAGTTGAATGCTCCAGATAGCCAAGCTCACATAATACTTGCATCGCTTGCAAGCAAGATTTGATTTGCAGCTGTGGATGCCGGCCACCATAGATAAGCTGAAAGGCCTGTACGATAAACTCGATATCTCTGATACCGCCCGCGCCAAGCTTGATATTGTCCAAGTCTTCACGCTGTGCAACTTGATTTTGAATAAGAGACTTCATCTCTCTCAATGCCGAAAACGCACTGTAGTCCACATAATAACGAAAGACAAATGGCTTAATCAGCGCTTGTATCTCTTCATAAAATGGCTGGTCTATTTGTCCGACTACGCGCGCTTTTAACCAAGCAAAACGCTCCCATGCACGCCCATGCATCGTAAAGTATTTTTGCAATGCAGACAGATGAATGGCCAAATCACTTCCATCACCCCATGGACGTAAGCGCATATCTACTCGAAAGACAAAACCATCAGCGGTCTTGTTATCAAGCAGTTTAATAATGCCTTGACCCAATCGAGTCATAAAGCGTTTGTTGTCTATGCTACGTGTGCCTTTTGCCTTATTGCCATTGGTCTCGCCACGTGCTTGATGCACAAAGATAAGGTCAATATCACTTGATAAGTTCAGCTCTTGCGCACCAAGCTTACCCATGGCCATGATTGCCATATCATCGATTTGTATATTGCCTTGTTCATTGATAAAGGTCGGCTCACCATACTTAGCAATCAAGTGCTGATAAGTATAATCTTTAGCAAAAGAGATACAGCCATCTGCAAACTCAGACAACTCATCGGTCAGCTGCTCCAGACTGATCGTCTGCAAGGCATCTTGCCAAATCCAGCGCATCATTAGTAGCGTGCGCAAGTGACGCAGACCACTCATGACCTTGATTTCATCAGCGAGTTGATAGTTCTCATCTAACGTATAATCTTGTATCAGATCATCGATTTGCTGGCGGGTCAGCGTACTATTCAATGGATAGCTACGCAAAAACGTCTGACACGAAACGGTCCGACTTTCCCAAATCTGATAAGCAAATTCGCTCGCTGTCTGCAGGACTTGCAGTTGTTCTACGGTAGGCTGATAATCTGTACCATTGTTCACACGTGAGGGCATAGCAGGTAACATAGTGACAAAAACTCCTTACATAGAATGGTAAGACTACGTGAACCTAGCTCATAAGTTTATTGTTTTTTCTTACGAGGCAGTCACAGCATCAGATAATAATACTCAGTGTGCCTGTACTTGAGATAAAACCACGTTAAATAACAGTGACTCTATTTGGTTTGCGGCGCTTTATGTTAGCATAAACAACTTTGATAGAGACGACGCACCGCTCTTTTATGACATAACGCTATGTGATGTGACAGTATGATCCGCTGTATGTCGCATTATCAGTATAAATTCTGTTTTCTGTCACGCAAATTTGCACACAAGCACTATAATAATAACGACCAAATTACTTTATACAAAGCATTTATAGCAACTCGGCCATAATTTTTAAACTCTTATTTATAATATGTGATACCGCGCCTTATGACGACCACTACCCCGTTACTACTGATTACTGCTGACCCTAGTCACCCATTGGCACACTTGGCATTACGCTATGCGCGCGCTTACCTGAATGGCGCAGCGAATAGTGATGATATTGATAACAATGACACTAATAGTACAGGTACAGGTAGCAGCGATAATGCTACCTCTGAACAACCCCTGCTCAATGTCTTCTTTTATGGTGATTCGGCTCACATAGCCAATCGATTACGTTGGCAGTCAGCCGATCAATTAGACTTGACCAAAGAATGGCAGTCTTTGGCTGAGCAGTATCAATTACCCTTGCCCGTCTGTGTCAGCACAGCCCTTAGCCGCGGTGTGAGTGATGTAGACAACAGCTCACGTCATCAGCTTGACGGTGCCAATCTTGCGACAGGGTTTACGTTAGTGGGACTCAGTGAGCTTGCGATGATGATGCAGGATGACTGTCGTTTGATACAGTTTTGATAGCGTATCGTTGGATAACTTGTCTATTGAGATCACTGGTAGCGGTAAATATTTTTAGGAATAAATAATGAGATTATTAATTCAGCTGCACACGCCCACTGAAGCAGCAAGCTACGAAGGTTGTGCGCTTGCGCTAACTTTAGCGACATTTGGTCATGAGGTGCAATTGTTCTTAGATGCGCCGGTCTTTGGCCTATTGATGCAATCTGACTCGCGGCTACATGGCATGATTCAGTCACTTGAGCTTTACGATATGCCCGCAGCTTGGCTACCCGATGACGTCTTTAGTGGCTGGGTCACCGGTATGTTGCCGACAGATCTGGCATCACAGCTCACACTCGTGCCAGAGGTCATTAACTCGCAAGACTTTGAGCAGATACTTACCTTTTAAATCGCTATATAACTTAGATTTATAAAATAATAAAGCACGTAATCGGATACCTTTATGGCAACTTTATATCAATTGCATAGCACGATGGCTACCCTCAGACACAGTACAGAAGAGATGTCTCGCACTTGGCGCACAGGTGATAGTATCCTTCTGCTTGGCAGCACCCCTGCTTTTATCGACTGGCTCAATGCTTATTTAAATGATAGCGATATCGAGGATATTGCTGGTATTTACGCATTGGCAGATGACATCGCACAGCTCACGGCAAATACAACTGGCAAGCTTAATTTAGAGACTAAGTTGACTGCTATTTTAAACGACGCAGAATGGGTCGAACTGACTCAGAGCAGTCAGTTTGACAAAGTGGTGACGATTGCCTTATGAGTAATGATATGACCACTCACAACGCTGCATTATCAGCGGCTGATATCGAATTAGATCAAGACGGCCATCTGTGTGACCATACGATTTGGACACCTGTTATCGCGCAGCAATTGGCAGACACATTAGAGGTCAATCTGAGCGACGAGCATTTAGAAGTTTTGCAACAAGTGCGCGCGTTTTTTGACAAATTTAATCACGCGCCAGCAACCCGTCCATTAATCAAATGGCTGCAAAAGACTTTGCCAGACCAAGATATTAACAATCAAAAGCTACAGCAATTGTTTAATACAGGTTTGGTTGCGCGTCATGTCAATCGCTTAGCTGGACTACCCAAACCACCAAACTGTTTATAAGTATTTTATAGACGATAAGATACAATCGATGGCGCACTAGAAAATTATCATATGTGCATGAGCAGTATCTAATATTTTACTGCTCATTTAGTACGCAAATACTTTTAAGTCTATAGCTATTGTTTAAACACATAGCTATTTTGGGTCGTAGACTGTCAATGTCTCATAACCAACGCTACGACCTTCATCACCTGCAAATCCTTGCTGGCGCCATATCTCGTACAAACAAATGGCTACGCTATTTGATAAGTTCAAACTACGCGAGTCAGCTAGCATAGGCAGTCTTAGCCAGTTATCAGCACCGATATCTTCACGTATATCATCTGCCAAACCTGCTGTCTCAGAACCAAAGACTAGCGCGATATTGGGCATAGCAGCCTTATTAGATGCTTCAGAGTCCGAGTTTCTGCCAAAGTCATAATCGTAGAACGGTTTGCTCAGTTTGGTTGTCAATGCGGTAACGACATGGCAGTCAGCGGCTTTTAGAGCTTGTCTCGCAGCCGTCCAATCATCATGCACTTGCAAATGAGCATATTCATGATAATCAAGACCTGCACGGCGTAGCTTTTTATCATCAAGCTCAAACCCTAACGGTCTTACTAAATGCAGCTGTGCCCCGCTATTGGCACACAGTCGAATAATATTGCCAGTGTTACTTGGCATTTTTGGTGCTACTAGCACGATATGGATGGTCATTCTTACTCCACAAATATTCAACGCTCTATTATTTAAATTTATGAGCGGTAGGTAATCGAAAGTTACAGTTTACTGCCAATAATTACATTTTGATACTGTGCAGCGTTTTTAACTTTCACTATGATGTCTGTAATGGATAACGCGATAGCATTTATGTATGACTGTCTCATCCAATACCCCTTCAGTGAAGCTTGAGCACGATGCTTAGCGTCACTGTTGTTATTTATAACCATTCATTTATCTTTGAGGATACTATTATGAAAAAAGTAATCATCGCATCTTTAACTGCTATGTTCGTTCTAACTGGTTGCAACACGTTCAAAGGCTTTGGCCAAGACGTATCAAGCGCTGGTGATGCTGTAACTGGCGGCGCACAAGAAGTACAAAACAAAATCTAAGGTCTGCTTTTTTTAGATTTTCAAAAAGGCTTATCATTCATTTGATAAGCCTTTTTTGTGTTCTTACTTAGCTGCTGTTAAACAATCACTCAAGCACGATTTTATAAAAACGCGCGTAATATCTGATTGAGATAACGCTGACCTAATACGGTCGGTTGCAACTGCGTATCACTATCTACCAACAATCCTTGCTCAACTAAACTTTTTACTTGTTCAGCAATACTATCAAAGGTTAATCCAGTTCTCTTTTCAAACAGTGACCAATCGACGCCACCATGTAAGCGTAGTGCGTTTAGCATAAACTCGCTCACTAACTCCTCTTGATCAATCGCTTGCCAGCCAACCATCTTTGGTGTGATATGGCGTATGTTAGACTTTTCTACAGCGTCTGGATTCATTACTACATAATCTTTTGGCAAACGTGATTTACTAAAGCGATAGATACCTGACGCTATTAACAAGTCATCTTCCATTTTATCTTTTACGTCTGACGAATGACTACCATTGTTATCACTACGACCAATCGTCACCTTACCATGAGCTCCAGCACCGATTGCTAGATAGTCGCCAAACTGCCAATAGTTTATATTATGACGACATGGCTTATCTGACTCGCCTGCCCACGCAGACACCTCATAGTTGCTATAACCTAATTGCTGCAATAGCGACTGACCTGCTTGTTCAATATCTGCCAAATTGTCTTCATCGGGTAAAATAGGCTGACTGCGGTAAAATACAGTGTTTGGCTCAATAGTCAGTTGATACCAAGAGATATGCGTTGCGCCAGCATCATGCGCCATTTGGATATCTTCTAGCGCTTCATTCATGGTTTGCTGTGGTAGACCGTGCATCAGGTCGACGTTGACCCGTGCAAATCCAGCCGCTTTGGCAGCTCGAATTGCTGATAACGCTTGCACAGGATCGTGGATACGCCCAAGCACTTTAAGCTTATCAGCGGCAAAGCTCTGTACGCCGATAGACAGACGATTGATACCAACCTCTAAATACTGCGCAAATGGTGCATGCTCAAGCGTGCCAGGATTGGCCTCCATCGTGACTTCAATGTCTTCTGCAAATTCAAAACATGTACGTAACCCAGAGAACAATCGCTGATACTGAGCAATAGGTAACAAAGACGGCGTACCACCACCAATAAATATCGAACCAATTTTTCGGCCCTGAGTTAAAGGTTGCTGCATCGCGGCGTCTAACAATAATGCATCGACGTATTCCTCATACATGGATAGCTCACTGTCTATCGGTAGCTCATGCGAATTAAAATCGCAATAAGGACATTTCTTCACACACCACGGAATGTGAATGTAAAGAGACAATGGAATGTCGGTCACGTCTACCGCGATAGTATCCGTCGTTGGTTCAGTAAGACTTAACGTATTCAGATCGTTTGGCATACTGTCTGTATTCACTTTGGGCATAAATAAACTTATTTTGTAGTGAGCAATAATGATCGATATCAAAAGTAACGCTAGGATAGCGACTAGGTGAGATAAAGAAAAGCCTATCTATCATAAAACTATTAACAAAAACACGTATAAACGCCCTATTCACCATAGCAACTTATGGGCAATATATAGAGAATCTGTTAAAAACAGCCTTTACTAAGAACAGACACTATTAAAAACGGGTTTGAGAATCAGTTAAGAAAAACTAACCTTGGTAGTTTTAAGAACAAATTGAAAAATAAATAAAAAATCGAAGGACAAATATATGGCGTATTGGTTAATGAAATCCAACCCTAAATTTTTTGGTATTGAAGATCTGCAGCGTCTGGGCACCGACGGTTGGGACGGCGTTCGCAACTATCGCGCGCGTAATTTTATGCGTGATGATGTGAAAATTGGTGACAAGGTATTCTTCTATCACTCTAGCGCCAAGCCTTCTGGAGTCGCTGGTATTATGACAGTTACTACAGCAGGGTATCCTGATCCTACTCAGTTTCACCCTGAGCATCGTCATTATGATCCTATTGCGACCGAAGAGAAACCTCGCTGGTATATGGTCGATCTTACTTTTGAGCAAGCTTTTACAGAGGTGTTGCCACTATCAGAGCTAAAATTCTTGCCAGCTTTGGAAGATTCTTTATTATTAAGGAAAGGTTGTCAGCAATTAACAGTGATTCCATTAGAGCCCAAACATTGGCGAGCGGTTATGGATATGGCAGAAACACTTGAGTTGTTACCGGAGTAAAATCATTGAGTTGGCTATAGTTCATCAGCTATGAAATAGAGTACAAAAAACCTAAGATTAATACCTGCATAGCGGCGCTAAAGCGTTGACATCATAGTGTGGCTTCTTTACCATCTTACTATGTATATGACCTGTCAATCCACTACTTGGATCGACGGGTTATTTTTATTTTAGTGTCTTTACTTTTATTTTCATACTCTGCATATCTACTCATGCAACATTATAAGCTTGCTCATATTATTTATCGGAGTATTATCGTCGGCACTACTCTCCTTGCTGCATCAATCTTAGTCGATTGATAGCAGTGTTTGTTTATTAATAATAACTACCGCAAAGAATAAAAAGTTGCTTACCATGGTTTTTCCATTGTCTTTCAAAGATTTTAAAAGCTACAGCTTACGTTTAGGCGTGCTTGCCCTCCCTATCTTAATCACTCAGTTTTGCCAAGCCGCACTTGGCGTGGTCGATGCCATCATGGCAGGTCAAGTCTCGGCGCTTGATTTGGCTGCGGTAGCCGTTGGCTCTGGCATTTGGCTGCCGCTGTTTTTATTGGCCACAGGCGTGCTTATCGCAACTACGCCTCTGATTGGTGAAGCGATTGGTCAAGACCAGCACGGCCAAGTACCACATATCACGCAGCAGTCCTTATGGACCGCAGGTGTTATTGGCATTATCGGTTTTATCATTGTCAATCTGGCTCCCAATGTCCTTGGCATTATGGGTGTCCCAGAAAACATTCAGCCGATAGCGACGCAATATTTACATGGTGTCTCATTTGGTTTCCCAGCGCTTGCTGTATACGCCGTACTACGCAGTTATTGTGAGGCATTGGGTCGTCCTGAGCCTGTAACTGTCATTAGTATCATTGGCCTACTTGCAGATATTCCTTTGAACTATATTTTTATTCATGGGTTATTTGGCATGCCAGAAATGGGCGGTGCAGGCTGCGGGGTGGCGACAGCATTAGTATTATGGATAAATGTCCTATTGCTTGCAGCCTATACTAGCTTCACGAAACGTCGCGAATTCGTGAGCACGCGATTCTTTTATGGCTTCTCTAGCCCTAATCGTACACAGATTAAAAAGCTATTGAAACTTGGCATCCCTATTGGCATCTCTATTTTCTTTGAAGCCAGTTTGTTTAGCTTAGGCGCACTCGTTATCAGTCCATTAGGAGAGCTGGCAACAGCATCGCATCAAGTGGCACTGTCAGTGACCTCACAGCTATTTATGATACCGATATCTGTTGCCATGGCGCTCACTATCATGGTCTCCAATCGATTTGGTCAAAAAAACCTATTGGCACTGCGCCAAGTGCAAGCTACTGGACTGGTATGGACCGTATTGATCGCTTTGACTTGTATGCTTGGGATATGGCTATTCAGACCAGAACTGGCAGCAGCATTCACTGATAACCCAGAGGTTAGAGCTCAGTCTATGCATTTGCTTATCTTTGCACTCGCCTATCAGTTATTTGACGGCTGGCAGGTTAACGTCGCTGGTATATTACGCGGCATGCAAGACACCACCATACCGATGTGGGTAACGCTCTTCTGCTATTGGTTAGTGGCCCTACCACTTGGCGTCTATTTGGTGCGTTTCACTGACGTTGGCGCACAAGGATTTTGGATGGCGTTGATTACAGGTTTGTTCTTATCATCTATTTTACTTACTTTGCGTCTACGCTATCAGCAAAAACGTTTAACTGTACTATGGGGTTAAGCCAATTGCTCATGGATTGTATTTTATAATCATTATTAGCGTTATTTGATCATACAGACTATGAAAAATCGTGGATATTTTCTTACTAAAAAGATGGCTTACGTCAAAATATGTAAAAATTCTCAGTTAACAACTGTACATTGATTGCTCATTGCCCTGAATCTAGGTATCATTAGCAATTAATTAGACAATATTTAGTTACACTATTTCTCGAATTTAGTACAAGGCCAGATAAAAACTATGGATATTGAAAAAATACGCACCCTCATCGCCCTTATGGAAGAAAGTGAACTGGTTAATTTAGAAATCAGTTCTGACGACGAGCATATTAGCTTAACTCGTCATTATGACGCGCCTGCGCCAACTATGATGGCTGCCCCAGCTGCGAGCGCTGCTCCTGCTGCCGCTGTTGAAGGCAAACCTGCAGAAAAAGCGGGTAGCGTTGAGTCTTCACCAATGGTTGGTGTTTTTTATTCAGCACCAAGCCCTAATGACCCACCATTTGTGAAAGTCGGTCAAAAGGTTCAGGCAGGTGACACCTTAGGTATCATCGAAGCCATGAAAATCATGAACCCGCTTGAAGCGACTCAAAGTGGTATTGTTGACGAAATCTTGGTAGATAACTCTGAAGTCGTACAGTTCGGTCAACCTGTCATACGCTATAAAGCGTAACGATATTTGCCATACTTTATTTCATTATGGCTGACTTTTGGTATATATACCGCGTCAATGCTAAATAACCTGGTGCTATGTATCGAAACTCAGTCAATGACTGACGCTTCGACAAGGATGAACCCATGATAAAAAAATTGCTCATTGCCAACAGAGGTGAAATTGCCCTGCGCATCGTCCGCGCCTGTAAAGCGCTAGGTATCGAAACGGTAGGTGTCTACTCTACTGCGGATGCTAACTTGATGCACTTGCGCTTTGTTGATGAGGCAATTTGTATTGGCAAGCCTAATGCTAACCAAAGCTACCTTGATATCAATACCATCTTAACCGCTGCTGAAATCACTGGTGCAGATGCTATCCATCCTGGTTATGGCTTTTTGTCTGAGAATGCTGAATTTGCTGAACAAGTAGAAGAAGCAGGATTGACCTTCGTTGGTCCTAATGCTGATCATATTCGCCTCATGGGCAATAAAGTTTCTGCTATCAACGCTATGAAAAAAGCGGGCGTACCAACCGTACCTGGTTCAGTTGGTGCTGTGACTCTGCATAATGCTGAAGAGCAAGCTCGCAATATCGGCTTTCCACTATTGATTAAAGCGGCCTCTGGCGGCGGTGGACGCGGTATGCGTGTGGTTGAACGCTTTGACGAATTGATTGGTCAAGTACAAGCTGCTAAACAAGAAGCTGAGCTCTGGTTCGGTGATGACACTGTCTATATGGAGCGCTATCTACAAAACCCGCGCCACGTAGAAGTACAGGTGTTGGGTGATGGTAATGGTAATGCTATCCATCTATATGACCGTGATTGCTCGTTACAGCGTCGCCATCAAAAAGTACTAGAAGAAGCACCTGCCCCAGATATTCCAGATGATGTACGTGAGCCAATCTTAAAAGCCTGTGTAAAAGCGTGTGAGCTTGTTAAGTATCGCGGTGCTGGTACGTTTGAGTTCTTGTTTGAAAATAACGAGTTTTTCTTTATTGAAATGAACACTCGTGTACAGGTTGAGCATCCAGTAACTGAGATGATTACCGGTATCGATGTTGTGGTCGAGCAGCTCAAAATCGCAGCTGGTTACGGCCTATCTTATCGTCAAAGCGAGATTGAGATCCAAGGTCATGCGATCGAATGTCGTATCAATGCTGAAGATGCAGCGACTTTCGTACCTTGCCCAGGCACTATCAGTCAATTGTTCACGCCAAGTGGTTCTGGTATCCGCTTTGACTCTCATCTATACCCTGGCTATGAGATACCGACCTATTATGATTCATTGATTGGTAAATTGATCTGTCACGGTCAAACTCGTCAGCAAGCTATTGCTAAAACAGTACATGCCCTTGATGAGCTGATTATCGAAGGTATCAAAACCAATATACCTTTACATCGTGATGTAATTTTGGCTGATGATAACTTTACTCGTGAAGCGCAAAATATTCATTATCTCGAAAGAGAGCTGCTGACTGCGAATAAAGCCAAAAAAGACTCGTAGGCTAAAATACTTGTAGAGTTTGCTAAGTTTAATTAAAACAGTACATAAAAAAACCGCTATTAATATAGCGGTTTTTTTATGTCATCAATAAGCTGTCAATCATACACAAAGTACAACGAGCATATCTAATTATGGTAACACTCTATTGAAGTTCATAAAGCATTCGTTACCATCAGGGTCAGCGCACCATTGCATCTGGTTGCCATCATGATTGATAAATGCAATCAACGCTTCATCAGTCTGGTCGATCTGATTGCCTGAGCAATCTACTTCATTATTATCATAAACAGTCTTGATTGCAATAACTGGCAGCCCTTCTTCACGGTGGGTGACCAGATAGCGTCCGTATGTCCACTCTTTGCCACTGACAGACCACATCTCATTATCCGCACCAAAGTTATATAGCTCGCGGCACTGGTTAGACTTACCAACTGATGCAAGTAAGTTTTTACTAGTAGTTGGTTGAATGTTTAGAACCCGCTCTTCACTTTGAGTCAGGACACCGCCGTCCATGCCTGTCGTTACCTTAGGCTCTACACTGCTTGCTTGTTGCGCACTATTTGATGCCGACTGGTTAGCTTCCGCTTCCCTAGTCATCATGGCGTGAGTAGAATGAGCGCTACTGTCCAAGTCTATTTCCCACTGTCCAGCAATGGCTGGACTAATATGAGTGGTGATGGTCGGCTTGGTAATAGTCTCACCGTTTGCAGGCAATGAAGCCAAAATAGATGCCAGTGTGAATGAAGCAAATGAGATAGGTTCCATAATTAACCTTTTATTTATAATATTTTAATATACACATTAGCGTAAGTCTTAGACACCAAAAACACAAGTAACATTATGCTATTGCTCATAAATCTATAGTTGAAATGGCGCAGGTATTTATGGCAAAAAATAACGCCATCGCTTTACTTGCTAGAGACAAGGAGCGATGGCGTTATTAGCATACAGAATTTTGCGTGATATCAATGACTACTTAACACTAAGCAGCTTCTGTATTTAGCGCTTGAGCAAAAGCTGATAACGCCCCTTTTAGCATGGCTGACACCGTACTGCTGCAAGTACCGATGCCTGAATACACTTCACCATCAACATTTAACTGAATGTAAGCAGCAGCATTGGCATTGGTTTTGTTATCACTATTGGTATCATCATCGATACCATTACCACTGTTATGATGCGGGTTAATCGCGTGCTCTGCATAGTTAATAATATGTAGTGATTTACCCGTATGCTGTGCAAGTCCGTCAATAAACGATGATAATGGACCGTTACCTGTGCCATCAATATTAATGGTATCGCTATTCATCTGCACCTGACCACTAAAGTAAACCGTGCCGCCTTTATTGTTGACGCTATAGTCTAGTAGTTCAAACTTACCCTGCTGCAAGTAAGTATCTTCAAAGGTCTGCAAGATTTCATCATTCTGCAACTCGCGTGCCGCTGCTTCAGCTTGTTTTTGTACCACACGACTAAAGTCAATCTGCATCCAACGTGGCAAGTTAAAGCCATAGTTACGCTGCAAGATATATGCGACGCCGCCTTTGCCTGACTGGCTATTGATACGTACCACATCTTGATAGCTACGCCCAATATGTGCAGGATCAATGGGTAGATAAGCCACATCCCAGACATTGTCTGTTTCGCTCTGATTACTTTCATTATAGTCGAGAGATTTTTTGATAGCATCTTGATGTGAGCCACTAAATGCCGTGAAAACCAACTCGCCCACATAAGGATGACGTGGGTGCAATGGTAGGTTATTGCATTCGCTCACAACCTGTACGATTTCACTCATGTTGCTAAAATCAAGCTCAGGATCGATACCTTGGCTAAACAAGTTCATGGCCATGACCATGATATCCATATTCCCTGTACGCTCACCGTTACCAAGCAATGTACCTTCGATACGATCTGCACCTGCAAGCACACCCAATTCAGCTGCCGCTACCGCACAGCCACGGTCATTATGGGTGTGCAAGCTCACAATCACGTGCTCACGCTGCGCTAGATTGCGGCAGAAGTACTCTACTTGATCAGCAAAGACATTAGGCATAGAAGCCTCGACTGTCGCTGGCAAGTTAAAAATAACCTCCTGACCCTGCTGTGGTTGCCACACGTCACACACTGCATCGCAAACCTCTACGGCATATTCAGTTTCTGTCTGGCTAAAGCTCTCTGGCGAGTACTGAAATACCCAATCTGTCTCAGGGTACTTTGCTGCATACTCTTGTAATAGCTTGGCACCTGTAATAGCAATCTCTTTGATTTCAGCTTTATCTTTGCCGTAGACTTTTTCGCGTTGTACACGGCTGGTTGAGTTATAGACATGGACAACCGCACGTTTAGCACCTTTTAATGATTCAAAAGTACGGGCAATCAAATGCTCGCGCGCTTGTACCAATACTTGTAGCGTTACATCTTCAGGTACGTGGTTTTCTTCAATAAGCTTACGCGCAAAGTCAAACTCTACCTGCGCTGCTGACGGAAAACCAATCTCAATCTCTTTAAAACCAACATCTACTAAAGTCTTAAAGAAGCGCATTTTTTGTTCAATGGTCATCGGATCAATCAGTGCTTGGTTACCATCACGCAGATCCACACTTGCCCATATCGGTGACTTCTCAATCGTCTTGCTTGGCCAAGTACGATCTGGTAGCGATGGCGCAAATGCAAATGGACGGTATTTACGGAAGTCAAAAGCGGCACTTTTTGGTGTAATCTTTGCAGTCCCTGTGGCTGCAGTGTGCGTGGCTTGGTCAGACATAATCAATCCTTAGATGATATGGTTGTTTATATATTTAGCTAGGCGATTAGCTGTTGATTAGATCAGTATTTATCATACGAGATAACTAGTGTTCATACCATAATAATATCAAAGTTTAACAGAGAGAAACCTGCTTTCTTTTACTTTATTTTCTGTTATTTTAGTGGAAAAACACAATTTAGACATTATAATCGAATAAATTCACTATTAAGGCTTGAGAAATGCCAGACAATTATATTGATAGTACAGGGACAGCAGATATAGACGAGATAGATAGACAGTTGCTACGCTTATTGCAAACGCAGGCGCGTATAAGCATTACTGAACTCGCTGAACGCGTCAACCTGTCTGCCACCCCTTGTGCACGTCGTATAAAGCGCTTAGAAGATGCGAACATAATCACTGGCTACCACACCAAAACCGATGCACAAAAACTTGGCTATCCGCTAGCCGTGTTTATCGCTATTAGCATGGATCGTCATACAGCAGAACGTTTTGAGCAGTTTGAACGCAAAGTTCAAAGCTTTGAGGAAGTCATTAGCTGTAGTATTGTCACAGGACGCACCGAAGACTATCTGATTAAGGTCAGAGTACGTGATATGACACATTACGAAGAATTTTTATTACATCGCCTCAATCGTATCGAAGGCGTGGCGCAAGTTCATACCAGTTTTGAATTACGAGAAGTATTTAGCCGTAGCGTAGTTTAGAAGATCTATACGGGCGTTGGTGACTGTCGACGAAACCATACCAATAGTACAAACCCGATCATCAATCCAATAGCAGCGACAAGTAACCCTGCATTGAAATTACCATCCTTCCCTGCCAGTGCCACTGTCACCAATGGTCCTAAAAACTGCCCTAACGCATAAGCCAACGTTGCCAAAGCAATCAGTAAATTAGAATAGGCAGGATTGATGTTTTTAAATAAAGTCAGTGTCATCGATACCATACCGACAAAGGTCAATCCTAAAATCGCAGCATTGCCATACAATCCAAGCGCCCCATCAAACCATATGGGCAAGCACATGCCAAATGCTTGCAATACCGTCAGCCCCATTAAGGTTTTTATCTCACCGATACGTTTGGCAAGCGCGCCCCATAGGGGGTTTGACAACATCGCAAAAATACCAACAACCAACCAAATCATGAGTCCAGCATACGTCTGTGTTGTTAGACGTTGTGCTGCCATAACGGGTAAAAAAGTTGCTGAGCTAATATAACCAAACCCTGCCAGTACATAGCTGACGAAAAGTAAAACAAGCGCTTTATGGTGCCCAGAGATGGCTTTATATAAGGAGCGTTTAAAGTTCAAATAGGTTTGATGCACTGACACGTGCTGTTTATCATCAATCTGCTGTGAATCAACAGTCTGTAATTGTCTTGGCTTTATCGCATAAAGTAGCCACACAAGCGGTAAACTGGTGACGCCTGCGACTAGCCAAATTACATCGAAGTGATAGCCTAATTTTAATAGCCACCACGTTACGATGGCAGAGGCGCTGATGCCGACACCAATACCTGCATAATGGACTGCTGATAATACAGAACGGCGCTCAGGGCTAAGGGTTTGAATCACGAAAGATGAGCTCAATATCATCGCCACGCCACTTGCAACACCTGCAATTAAACGAATGATATACCATAGCGTGAGCGACATATTTGGTATGACGAGTAACATCGTGGTGACAACACTGATAACCGCCCACAGCGTCATCGCTTGCCATGTCGAGCGCTGAGGCACAAACATGGCGATAAGAGCGCCAATAAAGTAACCGATATAATTGATTGATGCCAGCCAGCCTGCAATTGTCGTTGATAGCGACAATTGCACCATAATATCAGGTAAGGTGGCGGTAAACAGAAAGCGGCCATAGCCCATAACGACTGCCATGCAGTACATACCGATACAGGCAATGGCAGCTTCGTTGGTAATCGTCGGGACCATACGGCTTTTAAAAGCAGTCATCATGACAGAGCCATTTTTGCGGCAATTAGCACACAATCCTTTGTGTTAGACAGTCAAAAGCAGTAATAAATAAACGCAGAAATAGAGAAGTTATTAGATATATTAAGCCAGCATAAAATACTAGAAAAGCTATGATACGTCTAACGTTGGCGTCTCTACTGTATCCTGCCCTAGCATCTGCACCCGCTGATCGCTAAACATATCCATATCTGGAGCTAGCGTACGCATAAACCGATCAAAATACAACATCTGTTTAGTCAATAAAGCAAAGTCACGTGGAAAATGGATGCCATGACGTTTGCCAACCTCAACAATCTCAAGCATCATTTTATTAAGCTCATCGGCTTGTTCTTTACTATTGAAAGGTACACCACTGGTAAAGGTCTTATCTTCTGCCATGATGGTTGTCATCATGCGTTGCAAGTCATTCCCCAGTGCAGCCACATCGACTTTATTGCCACCATGCGTCATCTCCATATCAATCATATGGCGAGCCATGGCTTGATAGTCACTGTCTTGCATGGCTTGCATCATGCCCATGCATGCACGCCAGCTCTCAGCTTTGAGTTTACCGACAATACCAAAATCCAAAAAGCCAATACGGCCGTCGGTCAATAGCATTAGATTACCAGCGTGTAAATCCGCATGGAAACTATTGCATAACATGAGACTAGCAAACCATGTGTTTAAAGTGTCTGCCATGACTTGGGCAGGATCAGCGCAGTACTGACGCATGAGTGACTCATCGACCATAGAGACGCCATAGAGACGGCTCATCGTTAGCACACGCTTGGTAGTCAGCTCTTCATAGACAGTTGGTGCAACGACACGAGTATTACCTGATACCGCTAAGAACTGCTGAAAATCGCGAATATTCTGTGCTTCAGCGATAAAGTCAGTCTCGGCAAGCATACGCAGGCGAATCTCATCGATAATCGGCGCAATGCTAGCAAATTTCATCGATGGCATTAGTATTTCGAGTAGCTTAGTTACGCCATGCAATACACCCAAGTCGGTCTGCATGATGGTCTCGACGCCAGGCTTTTGTACCTTTAGCACCACTTCATCACCATTGTGCAACCGTGCTGCATGCACTTGAGCGATAGAAGCTGATGCTAGTGGCTCTAAGTCAATATGCGCAAACATATCATCAAGGGTCATGCCATTAGTCGCTAGCTCTTCTTTTAGCACTTGCTCGATATAAGCATAAGACAATGGTGTGGTTTGATCCAAGCAGCTCTGGAATGCCTTGACATAATCACGTGGAAACAATGACGGCGTACTGGCGATAAATTGACCGATTTTGATATAAGTCGTACCTAACTGCTCAAAGGTTTCTTTGAGTAGCATCGCGTCAGGTTTCTCACCTTTTGCCACTCTTAGCGCAGACAGACCTGCCACACTCACTGTTTGGCGAACACGGTTCATGACATTAAAAGTATGCTTTAATAAATGCGGACGATGAATTTTCATAAAAAACAACTATGGTAATAAGAAGGAGGTTTGAAGATAGGCAATACAATATAAAAATGCGTTAAAATCAGATTACTCAGTTATAGTCTGTTTAATATAATTTGGATACAAGGAAGGCAAGTGAAAGTACTACCAGTCGTAGACTAAGCAAGCCTGACACCGTATCCAATTTATAGAGGATTGACTATAGGACTGCTACAGACAGGACACTGCGGGTCTTTTCGATAGCCCATTAGTCGCTGCTGCATCTGACTACCATCCCATATGAGCAGTTTGTTTGTCAGTGGATTTTTGGTTAATCCCAAGTATTGCAACGCAGCATTGGCTTGCAAGTTGCCCATGACGGCAGTGGTACTGGCCAACACTCCTGAATTGGCACACGTACGTTCGTCAGAGGCTTCATCAGTTGCTACTGAGCCAAATACGCAATGATAACAACCAGTATCGAGCTGAGGTTCGAACAGTGCTAACTGCCCTTGCATCGCAATTGCTGAGGCAGATAACAGGGGAATCTGGTAGCGTACACTGATACGATTGATGATGTCGCGCGTGGCAAAATTATCCGTACAGTCTAAGAATAAGTCCGGCTTGCCTGCTGCCATATCGAGCAATTCATAAGCGTTGTCTTCATCTAATCGTGTGACAGTGCCGCGAGCCTTTATCAAAGGGTTGATGCGCGCTAACATGTGCGCTGCTATCAATGCTTTAGACTGACCGATATCTTCTGGCAAAAACAGCGTTTGCCGTTGTAAGTTGCTCGCCTCAATCTCATCATCATCAATCAGATGGACATAACCCACTCCAGCACGTACCAATGTCTCAGACGCAGGACAACCAAGGCCGCCTGCCCCTATTATGACCACGCGTGCTGTCTTTAATCGCAGCTGAGCGTCCATATCCCAACCGTCTAATAATACTTGCCGGGCATAACGGAGTAGCTCATCATCTGATAGCTGTACCAGCTCTTCTACCATATTCATCTACAACCTATAATCAAAGAAATCTACTATCAAAAAACCATCTACTGGACTTGCCCTAGCGTGACGCGATCATTACCACCGTAGTCTTTTACGGTATGTACTGACTCAAAATTACTATCCAAAAACAACTTGCGAACAGCATCACCTTGATCATATCCATGCTCGATAGCCAGTAGCCCACCTGTACAGAGATATGTCATTGCTTGTTGGACGATATGCTCGATATCAGCCAGACCTTGATTAGGTGCACTGAGCGCACTAATCGGTTCAGCTGTTAGACCTACCAAATGCTCGTCTGTCTCGTCAATATAAGGAGGGTTGGAGACGATGATATCAAACTGATGCTCATCATTAGTAGGTAGCGCTTGATACCAACTGCTTTGGACAAACTCAACATTGGCAACATTATTACTCACCGCATTGTGCTGAGCAATCTTAAGAGCCTCTGACGATAAATCAACCGCCACGACTTGCCAATTAGTTTTCTTAAGTTCATGGGCAAGACTGATAGCGATACAACCTGACCCTGTGCCCAAATCTAACAATCGCTTATTACTGAGTTGCGTTGGCTGAGCGTTTATCCAGTTCAATACCTGCTCGACCAGTACTTCGGTATCAGGCCTAGGAATCAGAGTATGCTCGTTCACTCTAAGGTTAAGCGACCAAAACTCCTGCTGTCCAGTCAAGTACGCAAGCGGTATGCCTTGCTGCATTTTTACCACACCGTCATTGAAACGTGCTACCTCACTATCAGTGAGCTGATAATCTTCATCAGTCATCAACGCTATCGCAGGCTTATTAATGACATGCAACAACCAGTCAGTTAGCCAAAACGACGGCAGCTGATTATCAGTATCACCATTCGTTAGCTGTTGAATCTGCTGCTTGATTTGACGAATGGTCGATACGGTCATAAATAGCTCTTAAAAAACAGTGAATGGATAAAGGTACAATACTGCTTAGCCTACTCTGATGCGTGTGGTGGCTCTTTAGTATCGGTCAGGTTAGGATTGGTTTTGCTTAGTTTGTCACCTATCTCATTACCACCGCTGCCATCATTATTGTCATCGCCATAAATATCATCGTTATCACCAATGACAATATGTCTATCGACAAAGTAAATCAGTGCCAGAATTGGAATACCGATAGCAAAGGTAAAGATAAAGAAAAACGGATAACCCATATTATCGACGATAGCACCAGAATAACCACCCATCACTTTGGGTATCAGCGTCATCAATGAGGAAAAAATCGCATACTGTACAGCAGTAAAACGAATCGATGTCAGTGCGGATAAGAAAGCGATAAATACAGCACTCGCAAGGCCCGCAGCCAAGTTATCAAATATCACTGCCATATACATGATTGGCAGGCTACCTGGGTTGTATGTCAATACCACAAACAACAGGTTGGTCGCACACGCTAAAATCGCGCCAATCATCATGGCGTGCATAATACGGAAGCGCTGAGCCAAAATCCCGCCCAAAAAACCACCTGCAATTGCCATAATCACACCCACCAGTTTTACGGCATTGGCGATATCGGTTTTGCTAAAGCCCATGTCTTGATAAAAGACGTTGGAGATCACGCCTGCGACGATATCCGAGATACGGTATAGGCCAATCAAGGCTAATAGCAGCAGGGCTTTTTTACCATAACGTCGGAAAAAATCTAAAACAGGCTCGATCCATGTTGCCATGGCCACTTCTTTTTTCACCAGTCCTACTTGTACCAATGCATAACCTGCTGCCATCGCCGCGCCTAGACTTACTAATAAGTGCAAGGTTTCTACAAAGAAGCTAGAAAAAGCGCCTTCGAACTCTGGTAAGACTTGCCCCATCAATATATAAGCAGCGATAAAGGCAATCACTGAAAATACAAACAACGCTACCAGTCTGACGTAGTCTTCACGAGTTTCAGCGACCAACGGGGCTTTGTTAATGATTTTTGGTTGATTGATAATAAAGTACAGTAATAATAATGGCGCGCACGCGACCAATGCTAAAAAGTAAAACTTAATCGCTGGCATTACCATTAGTGGTATCAAGGCCACTGTGCTATCAAATACTGTATTGATCAAAATATTAATTAGGTAAATAACACCAAACAGTAGGCCTGGGATAAGTAGTAACGCAGAATAAATTAGGAATACTTTTAAGTTACCCTTTTGCTTTTTACCTTGCAGGGTCTCAGCGGTTGGCTCATAACTGGCAAACGTCGTTAATACCCCTAAAGTCATGACTCCTGCCATGATGTAGTAAGTATTACGCCATGCTTCATAACTATAAAACGTCTCATTTGAGCCGAAATAATCAGCCAAATATAACGCGCCTGCCCCTGCGACAATCATACCGATACGGTAGCCTGACACATAAATAGAGGACAGAATAGACTGCATAGACGGCGGTGCAAGCTCAATACGGTACGCATCAATCACGATATCTTGCGTCGCAGAAGAGAACCCAAGCAGCACGGCCGCGCCTGCCATATAAACCAAGACATCTTCGCTAACAGGATTTACCCTTGCCATTAAAAAGATTGCCAGCACGATAAGCAGCTGTGATACCACCATCCAACTACGACGACGCCCTAGCCACTTGGTCAAAAACGGTACAGGGAGCGCATCAATCAATGGCGCCCAAATAAATTTGAACGAATAACCCAATGCTGCCCAGCTGAACATAGTGACGACACTACGATCAATGCCTGCTTCTCTCAGCCATAGCGATAGACTTGAGAAAATCAGCAGAATAGGTATACCCGCTGAGAACCCCAAAAACAGCATAATAATGACACGAGGATCGAGATAAGCTTTTGTAGCCTCGCCCCATGACTTTTTGGCAATTGGTTGATTGGGCGGTACAGATTTGACAGCAGACATAATAACTCACCAACAATTCAGACAAAGAACACAACCGCGCACAATTTTTATCAATCTTTAGAATCAGTTATACACAAAAGGATCGATAAAAATTGCTCTACGTTGCACTAATATTATCGTTACAACAAAATCCAGTTATGGTACTTGAGAACCTTTATCTTGACTAGATGTTTTTGCATTAACTTAGCGATTGCAGGCCATATGCAATCGCTTACATTTCTTAATCGTAACGCAAAAAACCGCAGTGTTTTACCAAGGTTATCTTAGCTCTCTTTTTTATTGCTCATTTCTGTTTTGAAAGATGTCTGACAACGCCATGATTTATAGGTAATATAAAGGTAGTAGTAAAAATGACGCAGGCTTGATTGGTTAGGTGCACTCTATTGGTTTACTCTTAACTGGCGGTGATAAGCATAGGCGTTAATAACGATTGAGATAAACAAAACATCAAGTCTTTTATGATTGGTAATTTAAAACTTATAATTCTTATATATTAGTTTTATAAATCTACTCAGCTTAGTTATGCTTTGTACATAAACAACGACTACCGAGATTCACGGTTTGTTCTTTCGATTATCATAGCCTAGGAGTTATACCATGTCCGACTCAACCAATAACACCACTGACAAAAACACTGTCCCAGATGCTGCTCGTTGTCCTGTAGATCACGAAAGCAACAATAATAATGCGCCTACTAACACAACCTATGATCAGGGTGATGGTCAAGGTCCAACGATCCATAGCGAAAACGTTGATAACTCGCACGAGCCTCAGCGTCCTAGCATGGGCGGCTGTCCTGTTATGCATCAAGCGCATACCACCACTGCATCTGCTGCGACAGATTGGTGGCCAAATGCTCTAAACTTAGACATATTGCATCAGCAAGACAAAAAGACTGACCCTATGGGTGAAGACTTTGACTATGCTGAAGCTTTTAAACAGCTAGATCTAGAAGCGGTCAAAACTGATCTAAAAAACCTAATGACTGAGTCGCAAGAATGGTGGCCAGCGGATTGGGGGCACTATGGCGGTTTGATGATTCGTATGGCTTGGCATTCAGCTGGTACGTATCGCGGTGCTGATGGTCGCGGCGGCTCTAATACTGGTAACCAACGCTTTGCACCATTGAACAGCTGGCCTGATAACGTCAACCTTGATAAAGCCCGTCGTCTATTATGGCCAATCAAGAAAAAATACGGCAATAAATTGTCATGGGCTGATTTGATGATTTTGGCAGGTAACATGGCTTATGAATCTATGGGCTTTAAAACTCTAGGATTTGCTGGTGGCCGTGCTGATATCTGGCATCCAGAAAAAGACATCTACTGGGGTTCTGAGCGCGAATGGTTAGCCGCTACCAAAAACCGTTATGACAGCGACGAAGACCGTGCATCATTAGAAAACCCACTAGCAGCGGTACAAATGGGCTTGATTTATGTCAACCCTGAAGGTGTCGATGGTAACCCTGACCCACTAAAGACTGCTCAAGATATGCGTACTACCTTTGCTCGTATGTCAATGAACGATGAAGAGACGGTCGCTCTAACCGCTGGTGGACATACCGTTGGTAAATGTCATGGTAATGGTGATGCGACGATACTAGAAGACGAGCCAGAAGCTGCTGACATTAAAGAGCAAGGTCTAGGCTGGCGCAATCCTAAAGGTCGTGGTAATGCAGGCGATACTGTTTCAAGTGGTATCGAAGGCGCATGGACCACCAATCCGACCCAGTGGGACCATGGTTATTTTGAACTACTATTGAACCATGAATGGGCACTAACCAAAAGTCCAGCGGGCGCATGGCAGTGGGAACCAACTGATATCAAAGAAGAAGATCGTCCGTTAGATGCTCATGATCCAAGTGTCCGTCGTAACCCAATCATGACTGATGCAGATATGGCATTAAGCAAAGATCCTATCTATCGTGAGATTTCAGAGAAGTTCCATAACAACCCAGAATACTTTGATGAAGTGTTTGCTAGAGCGTGGTTCAAACTGACTCACCGCGATTTGGGACCTAAATCTCGTTACTTAGGTGCCGATGTACCAAGCGAAGACTTTGTATGGCAAGACCCTATTCCTACAGGTAATGCGAACTTGACTGCTGATGATATTGCAACGCTAAAATCGCAAATATTAGACAGTGACCTTAGTCGTCGTGAATTAATCATTACAGCATGGGACAGCGCTCGTACCTTCCGCGCTTCGGACTATCGCGGCGGTGCAAATGGTGCACGCATCCGTTTAGCCCCACAAAAAGACTGGGCAGGCAACGAGCCAGAACAATTACAGCGTGTGCTTGAGACATTGACCAGTATTCAGTCTGGCTTTGATAAAGACGTTAGCTTAGCAGACCTTATTGTATTGGCTGGTAACACCGCTATTGAACAAGCAGCAAACGATGCAGGTATAGATATTACTGTACCGTTTAATCCAGGTCGCGGTGATGCTGACGCTGAAATGACTGACGCCGAATCTTTCGCTGATTTAGAACCACTACATGATGGCTATCGTAACTGGATTCAGGGCGACTATGCGGTATCACCGGAAGAGATGCTGCTTGATCGTACGCAGTTGATGGGATTGACAGCACCTGAGATGGTCGTATTGCTTGGTGGTATGCGAGTGCTTGATACCAACCACGGTCAGAGCCAACATGGCGTCTTTACTGAACGCGCTGGCGTACTTACCAACGACTTCTTTGTCAATTTAACAGACATGAACTACACATGGCACCCTGTAAAAGCAGCAGACAATACTGCTAATAGCTACGAAGTACGTGAACGTGGTACAGGAAACGTCAAATGGCAAGCAAGCCGTGTAGACTTGGTATTTGGCTCTAACTCTATATTACGTGCTTATGCTGAGCTATACGCGCAGGATGACAACTTAGAGAAATTCGTTCGTGACTTCGTCCGCGCTTGGAACAAGGTTATGAATGCAGATCGCTTTGATATTGCAAAATAAACCAAGTTTGAAGTTGGTCAGTATCAACTAACTAATAGTAGTAAATATTAATAGTAATAAATAACTTTATAATCAACGAACAGCTATCTTTTAGAAGGTAGCTGTTTTTTTATACTTAATTTTTTATGCTCAATAATGACCGTTCTTTATGAGTTGTTGAGTCAAATGGTTTCACTGACTAAGCAGCATTTACTGAACGAATAATTTTTTAGCATTGCAAAATACAAATTCTATATTCATAATTATCATAAATTGATAGCTATTTATTGTATACAAGAATAATAGCTTTGTTTTACACTACTTTATTACTGTATGTTCAGACATTTTTACTTTCATATACAGACGAGGTTTGTATATTTATACAATAGGATTAAGTTATGGCAATCGACGTAGTGGTCAACCAACGGCATTTGCAGATTCAGCTCAAACAGCTAGAAACAGTATGGCATACGGTGATTAACGGTTATAACTTAAGCCAAGCGGCGACCGTGCTACATACCAGTCAATCAAGCTTATCAAAGCATATTGCTGCGCTAGAAAATCAGTTAAAGACGGAAGTATTTGTGCGCCAAGGCAAACGCCTGACGGGGCTGACTACTATGGGCACAGCGCTTATGCCGCATATCGAGTCTATCTTTGCTGAAATCCGTACCATTGAAAACCTCAGTCTAGATTTCAATAATCCAAACATCGGTACGCTGACGATAGCCACCACTCACACACAAGCGCGTTATGTACTGCCGCAAGTGGTTAAAGAGTTCAAAGATCGTTTTCCTAAAGTGAATTTGATTTTGCAACAGGCAGATCCTGAGACCATCGCTCAGATGGTCATCCGTGGTCAAGCCGATATCGGTATCGCCACTGAGTCCTTATTACATAATAATTATCTTAGATGCTATCGTTACTATGACTGGACGCATCGCGTTATCGTACCGAGTGATCACGAACTGGCTAGTCAAGAGTCTATTGACCTGCCCACGCTTGCCAGCTATCCGATTGTGACTTATCACGGTGGATTTACAGGACGCGGCGCGATTGACAAGACGTTCGACGAAGCAGGACTAGAGCCAGATATCGTATTAGCGGCGCTCGATGCCGATGTGATCAGCACCTATGTCGGTCTGGGCCTAGGTATTGGTATCATCGCAGAAATGGCATTTGAGCCAAGCCATTATCAAAACCTGACTGCCATACCCGTCGATCATTTTGGTCGCTTTACCAGTTGGATGGCGGTACGCGATGATGCAGAAATCCGTCAATATGGTCGCGCTTTCATGGAGCTATGCCAAAAGCAATTTGCAAATTAATGAGCATTTGTTAAATAAAGTATCTCAGACTTGCTCACCCTTACTAGACTGAGCTGTGGATGATAAAATAGATTCTAGAACGTTATTCAATGTTTCTTTTATATATTATTCACACTTGTATTGATATTTGGTCGAATGAAGTTGACTAAATATCAATACATATTAACTTGCTCTTCTGTAAACAGGTGATACCGCTCATGGAAAAATTCGTAGCGATCATTATGGCAATTTTTGCCGCCCCCCTACTCATTGGCGGCGCTTATTTATTGTCCTTAGGCGGTAGTCCTTACTACCTCATTGCTGGCGTTATTATACTAACGACAGCTTTTTTATTGTTCAAAAAACACTGGAGTGCTTACGGGTTATATGCGCTATTTATCGTAGCAACCATGGCTTGGGCACTTTGGGAATCTGGGTTCTATTGGTGGGCGCTAGCACCTCGAGTTGGCTTCCCGCTCATCTTCGGTTTGCTCATGCTATTGCCATGGGTATCCAACAAAATGCGTGGGCCTAAAACTCAAGTAGCTTCAAATAGCACACCAACCACAAGCAATGTTAAGAAAAGCCCTCTGTATTATTGGGGTCTGCTCGTAAGCGTAATCGTAGGTGCACTACTCTCTTTTGGTAGTCTAGCCAATAATGCCACTGACAAACTCGGTGAGCTTGATTTGAATGCTGCAAATGATGACGAGCAAAACGTCAGCTCAGATGAGACCTCAGCTAACCTTGGTGACCCATTATCAAACGGTCAGCAAACGCCAGATGGCGAGTGGAGCGCGTATGGTCGTACTGATTATGGTCAGCGCTACTCGCCTCTAGATAAAATCAATACCGATAATGTCAAAGATTTAGAACTGGCATGGCAAATCCAAACAGGTGATGTCAAAGGGCCTAACGATGTCGGTGAGACCACTTATCAGGCAACGCCATTAAAAATCGGTAACGGTTTATACCTATGTACCCCTCACAACTGGGTACTAGCGCTAGATGCCGACTCTGGTGAGACGCTGTGGAAGTTTGATCCTCAAGTAGAGGAAAACTTACAACGTCAGCACCAAACCTGTCGCGGTGTGTCTTATTATGCTGGTCAAGCAACCAGTCCTGACCCTATCTCTACCGCTGCTAATAATTCAGCAGAGAATAGCAACAGTACAGCTAGCCCCGTGCAAGTACAGAAAATTGCTGGCAATACCTTTGAAAACGCATCTAAGCAATGCGATGCCAAGATATTTATCCCAACTTCTGATGCGAAACTATATGCACTCGATCCAAATACTGGGCAACGCTGCCAAGATTTTGGTGATGATGGTGCACTAGACTTGATGCATAACATGCCGTTCAATCAAGCAGGTTACTATTATTCTACGTCACCACCAGTTATCGCGGGTGATACCATTATCGTCGCTGGTGCTGTCAATGATAACTATGATGTTAACTCGCCATCTGGTGTGATCCGTGCGTATGATGTCAATACTGGTGAGCTTCTTTGGAACTGGGACTCAGGCGATCCTGATAATACAGCGCCTTTCGATGTCAATGATCCAACCCAAACTTATAAGACCAGTTCGCCAAATTCATGGTCAGTCGCTACTGCCGACGAAGAGCTTGGATTGGCATATTTCCCTATGGGTAACCGTACGCCGGATCAGCTAGGCAGTTATCGAAATGCCGCTGAAGAAAAATATGCAACGTCTGTTGTCGCTCTAGATATCGAAACTGGTGAAGCGCGCTGGGTTCAGCAGTTTGTCCATCATGACCTTTGGGACATGGACACGCCTGCTCAGCCAACCTTACTTGATCTAGATACTGCCGACGGCGTACAGCCTGCGCTGGTTGTACCAACCAAACAAGGCGATGTATACGTCTTGAACCGCGCAACGGGCGAGCCTATTGTACCGATTAAGGAGCGTCCTGCACCGCAAGGCTATCTCATAGCGGGAGAGCACGCAGCGCCAACTCAGCCTTATTCTGGCTTGAGCTTTGAGCCTGAACCACTGACTGAAAAAGACATGTGGGGTGCCAGTCTCGTTGATCAAATGATGTGCCGTATTGAGTTCAATAAGCTCAACTATGATGGTCGCTATACCCCACCATCAACCAATGGTAGCTTGGTCTATCCTGGTAACTTTGGTACCTTTAACTGGGGCGGTATTGCAGTCGATCCTGAGAATGGCGTGATGTTCGGTATGCCAACATATTTGGCGTTTACCTCAAAACTCATTCCTAGAGATACGTTGGGCGATGCAGAAACCAATAAAGGCGAGCAAGGCGTCAATGCCAATGAAGGTGCAGATTATGCAGTAGAATTGGGTCCCTTCTTGTCACCATTAGGCGTACCTTGTCAGCAGCCACCATGGGGCACAATCGCTGGTGCTGATCTAGCCACAGGTGATATCGCTTATCAACGCAAAAATGGTACGGTACAAGACTTGTCTCCTATTCCTATCAAACTGGAATTGGGCGTACCTGGTATCGGTGGACCTATCATCACTAAAGGCGGCGTCGCGTTCTTGTCAGCGGCGACAGAAAACAACTTCCGAGCTTATGACTTGAAAAATGGCGACGTACTATGGAATGTCCGTATTCCAGCAGGTGGTCAAGCCACGCCAATGACTTACTTAAACTCTAAAGGTGAGCAAATGGTCGTATTGGTCGCAGGTGGTCATGGTTCAGTTGGAACAACCATTGGTGATTATGTCTTAGCTTATAAGCTTGGTGACCAAGATAAATAATGTTGCACTTGGTGCTTAAGATAATGATAAATTAAATAACCATTATCTTATAATCGACTAATTAGACAAGCAGGTAACCTAGGTTGCCTGCTTTTTTTAATGCCATCTTTTTTTAATGCCATAGTGTAATGCTGCTAAATCCTTTTATGACCTCACTTATGGTTTATTTATCGCTTATTTTGACCAACGACAACCTTTATAAATACAGATTAATAATTGTTAAGCGAGCTTAAAAACAGAGTTAGCTGGCTTTGTTATGATTCATTAACAGTGACTAGCGGCACTTGAAACTACCACTGTCTATAAGCATATCAGTAGAAAATAATTTACACACTACTGGAACATTTATGAGTAACAAAATCCCTTTATCTTTTTTAGATCTTGCGCCTGTCCCTCAAGGCAAAACCATCGCTGAAGGCATCGCCCAAACGGTCGAAACCGCACAGCAAGCAGAAAAATCAGGCTTAAATCGCTACTGGATGGCAGAGCATCACAATATGCCCGGTATTGCCAGTGCAGCCACTTCAGTACTACTATCGCATATCGGTAGTCAAACTAGTCGTATCCGTATTGGTGCTGGCGGCGTTATGCTACCTAACCATGCCCCTCTCGTGATTGCTGAGCAGTTTGGTACTTTGCAGGCACTATATGGCGACCGTGTAGACTTAGGTCTAGGCCGTGCACCTGGTACTGATGGTGCGACGTTTCAGGCACTTCGTCGACAAATGAAAGATGCAGAACGCTTTCCACAAGATGTGCAAGAGCTGATGTATTTCCTAGGTAATGATACAGATGGCAGTCCTGTACAGGCATTCCCTGGTGCAAAATCAGGCATACCGATTTGGATATTAGGCTCTTCTCTATTTGGTGCGACCTTGGCTGCACATTTTGGGCTGCCTTATGTGTTTGCCTCTCACTTCGCTCCGCAAATGCTTGGACAAGCAACTGAGGCTTACCGTGAACAGTTCAAACCATCTGTCTATCTAGATAAGCCTTATGTGATGCTGGCAGCTAACTTATTGCTGGCTGATGATGATGCGACCGCGCAGTATCACTTTACCTCAGCACAGCAAAGCTTTGTACGTCTGCGCCGTGGCGAAACAGGTCAAATGCCTAAGCCTACTCACGATATGGACAGTATCTGGAGTCAAGCAGAGAAAATGATGGTAGATAATGCATTGTCAGTATCATTCATTGGCTCTGTCGACACGGTCAAACCAAGACTCGCTGCGTTTTTGGCAACCTATCAGCCAGATGAGCTTATCGTGACGGCCAATATCTATGATCAAGCCGCCCGTATCCGTTCACTTGAACTTACACCGGAGCTAAACTTATTTACTTTACAATGAAATGAGACACTTGCATAATTATTGATGAACCTTAACTGGATTTTTGACATGGAAGCAACTCCCATTATCGGTGCATCGCTCATGATTGGCTCGTCAATATTTATGTATATCATCGCCTTTCTTGCAGTTATGGCTATTGGTGGTTATTTGACCTACCGTACTAGCCCAAAGCGCAAGCAGCGCCGTGAAGACAAGCGTAATAGTGAACGCTAGATTAATACCAAAAGCCCTCTTTTCTTATTTGAAAAGAGGGCTTTTTTAAGGCTATCAAAGTTAGATAAAGCGAAAGTACTTACTTATTTAAAAATAGTACAAAATCTGCATTACATTAACCCAAGTGCACGTAACGACGCTGCCCCAATCGCCATACCAAACATGCCGACAACGGTAGTAAAGGCAAGTATATTGGCAGCGAGTACATCATTGCCACCCATTGCTTTTGCCATGACATAGCTGGCTGCAGCTGTTGGTGATGCGACCATCAAAAACAACACCCCCATATGCACGCCTGATAGCCCAAATCCGAGCCCAACAGCGATAGCAATTAATGGTGCAATGACAATTCGCCCAATGCTTGCTTGCATGGATAAGCCCGAAGGATGCAACATAGACTTTAGGTTAATACTAGCACCCGCACAGATCAGTGCTAACGGCAGAGCCACCGCTGCTAATAAGTCGCCAGTCGTATGAATCACACCAGTGAGTGGCGGTAATGGTAGTGCCTTATAGACGAACGCCCCAACCAGTGCCAAAATCAAAGGATTGGTCAGTAACTTTTTCACAATCATCGTACCGCGACTAACCCATGTGTCATCCACGCTTTTGGATACGCGGCTCAAGGTAATGACTGCCAAGATATTAAACAGTATCGTTACCACGCCCATATAGACAGCACCGATACTTAATCCTTGTGCGCCGTAAGCGTTGGCTACGGTTGCAAGGCCAATGATGGCCATGTTGCTACGGAATACGCCTTGTACAAACACGCCTTGGTCTTCAGGACGCTTGACGAAGCGTTTGGCGTAAAACTCTGCGCCAATAAATAATATAAACGTCACCAAGATACCAACAAGGATAAGCGTAATTTGCTTACCATAATCGACGTCGCTATCAACCACACTAAAAAACAATAAACACGGCAAGCAATAATTAAAGACAAAACTTGATGCCTGATCGATAAAAGTTTGGCTTGCTTCACCGCGTCGTTGCATAAAAAAACCCAACCACATTAAGAAAAGGTTGGGTAAGACAATGGTAATAGCAAAAACAATAGCATCAATCATAAGTAGACTCAGTTCGGTGACAAGCCCATGAATATATGGACATCATCGAGAAAAATTAACAAGTAGTAAGAAAATTTACTGACCTAGTATAGAGACAAAGTAGCAAGTAGGACAAGGTTACATATGATTTTCTTTCAAAATCGATCGTTTTTTTGGCAAACAAAAGCCCGTAACGAAATATCGTTACGGGCTTTTTATACGATAAGTGCTTTATAATAAAAGGCTTTATTGCATAGCTATTATGAGTCCAATGCAGCTTTTACTTTTTTATGCTTTTTAACTGTCATCGCCAATAACTGAATGGCAGCAGGGGTTACACCGCTTACGCGTCCCGCTTGAGCTAGCGTCGCAGGACGAACTTGCGTAAGTTTCTGTACTATCTCGTTTGATAGACCTGACACGATACTATAATCAAAATCTAACGGTAGCGCCGTATTTTCTAGTCGCTTCATTTGGTCGATATCTTCTTGTTGACGATCGATATAGCCGGCATATTTGACAGAAATCTCTATCTGCTCGCCCACTTGTGCATCAACGGTTGAGTCCGTGATAGCCGCGATATCAGCAAAATGTATTTGCGGACGCTTTAGCAAATCAAAGGCAGTCGACTCTTTAGACAGCACTTCACCTGTTTGCTCAGTCACTTGCTTACCTAAAGCATTAGCAGGCGTGGCCCACATATCTTTTAGGCGTGAGGTTTCTGTCGCGATGGCTTCCATTTTTTCTTGATAGGCCTGCCAGCGTACATCGTCTACTAGACCTAGCTTACGACCAGTCTCAGTCAAACGTTGATCGGCATTGTCTTCACGTAAGAGCAAGCGATATTCTGCACGGCTCGTAAACATACGATAAGGCTCGGTAGTACCGTGGGTAATCAAGTCATCGACAAGCACACCGAGATACGCTTCATCGCGGCGCGGTGTCCATGTGTCAAACTCGCTATTGTTGGTAGTGACCAATGCCGCATTGGTACCGGCAAGCAAACCTTGTACGCCCGCTTCTTCATAGCCTGTCGTACCGTTGATCTGACCCGCAAAGTACAGACGATCAATCGACTTGGTTTCAAGCGTTGGCTTTAGGTTTTGTGGATCAAAGTAATCATACTCAATCGCATAACCTGGACGAGTAATATGGGCGTTTTCTAAGCCTTTCATACTATGAATAAAGTCTAACTGCACATCAAATGGCAAACTGGTTGAGATACCATTTGGATATAGCTCATGCGTAGTCAGACCTTCTGGCTCGATAAAGATCTGATGGCTGTCTTTATCCGCAAAACGATGAATCTTATCTTCGATAGATGGGCAATAACGCGGGCCTACGCCTTCGATTTTGCCAGAGAACATTGGCGAACGGTCAAGGTTTTCACGAATGATGTCATGAGTACGCGCATTGGTATGCGTGATATAGCAATTGACCTGCTCAGGATGCATAGAAACATCACCCATATAGCTCATTACTGGCAATGGCGTATCACCTGGCTGCACCGTCATTACACTGAAATCAACACTACGCGCATCGATACGAGCTGGCGTACCCGTTTTTAGACGACCAACTGGCAGCTTAAGCTCACGCAAACGATCTGCCAACTTGATAGAAGGCTGATCCCCTGCACGGCCACCATTTGAGTTCTCCATACCAATATGAATGACGCCGCCTAAGAAAGTACCTGAGGTCAGTACCACTGTTTCGGTCTTAAAGATAATACCTGTAGAAGTAACTACTGCCGTCGCACGACCGTTTTCGACCAAGATATCATCAGCGGCTTGCTGGAATATATCTAGGTTTGGCTGGTTTTCTAGCGTATGGCGGATAGCCGCTTTGTACAAGATACGGTCTGCTTGCGCACGCGTGGCACGAACAGCAGCCCCTTTACGACTGTTTAGTACGCGGAACTGAATACCAGCCTTGTCCGTTGCCAGCGCCATTGCACCGCCCAACGCATCAATCTCACGCACCAGATGCGATTTACCGATACCACCAATCGCAGGGTTACAACTCATCTGCCCGAGCGTCTCAATATTATGCGTCAACAATAAGGTCTGTGCGCCCATACGTGCAGCCGCCAGAGCAGCTTCTGTACCAGCATGACCACCGCCGATCACTATCACGTCGTAATGTTTTGGGTATTGCATGTGTGCCTCACTTGACTCATAACGCTGCTAATTGCCATATCCTATGTTCAAATAAGAAAACAGGCAGCAAATAAACGTCAGTCGAATTTATAAGAAGATAACGACTCAGATAAGTCGTTCATAATTGGTTAGGGCGTGTTCTTATTTTGAAAATGGTGATAAAAATGAGGTAAATTGCAGTCAAACAAGGAAAGTAGCGCAGATAATATCAGGATATTAACCAGCTATTTGACATAGTTTGGCAATATTTAACCATTTTTAGCCCATTCAGATGCTTTTGTTCAGATTAAGGACACGCCCTGAATAACCCATAATTATAACAATTTTTTGTTACTTAAAAAACGTTAGAACAAAAACTATTAAAATTAAGCGAAAAGTTCTCTACTCTAGTTACTGTCTTGCTAGTTGTCGCCTTACTAGTTACTGTTTTGATTATTATTTTGGTTATTATTGCCAGGGCTAAGCGGTACGATCTGATCTGATTGCCCACTAGACAGCATATGATGACTACCATACCCTTCTGGATTGATCTGTAGATAGGCGTTCATTTGACCAATTGCCTCACCATCATCACTGGCTAAAATCTGCTCTTTGATGAGATCAACTGGCGGTAACGGTAAGTTTTTAAGCAATGCCAAGCGTTGATGGTTATCACCCTTGTTGACTACCAACTCGATAAGCTGACGAGCATCGATAGGCAAATCTGGTGTGTTCTGTGCTAAAAGTGCCAAATGATAAGCACCTGCAGGATCTTGGTCTACAACGATGCGCTGCTCGATAGCCACATACGTCGCTTCAGTTGCACCGCCTGCCACACTAAGCTGATGAATACATTTAAGTGCTGAGTATGACTCATTATTAGCAATCTCAATAATGCGTGTCGATTCGTTTTTTAGACGTTCACGGCGTTTTTCAATCGCCGCCTGCTCAGCCGCTTCTTTTTGCTCATTTAACTGTTCGCTGGTTTGGTTATTCATAAAGCTCTCTTACTCATCTGATAATTATTATTTATATCGCTGGTATCTTGGACACTATATGGGGGTAAATCCTATAAAAACAACGAAACCTAATGACATAGGCGCGCGGAAATACTAATGGGGACAATAATAAATACGGTACTAACGATATTAATAGCGACAATAAAAAAACCCAAATAGCCATCAAATGACTATCTGGGTTTGCTGTACTTGTGTCTTGCAAAGGCTAATTAGACATCAAAGACATCCAATTCACACTTTCAAGTCTTAAGCAGCAGGGCTGTTTGCTTCAACCAATGGCTTTAGCTCGCCTGATTGATACATCTGTAAGATGATGTCTGATCCACCCATTAACTCGCCATCAATCCATAATTGCGGGAACGTTGGCCAGTTCGCAATTTTTGGCAACGTTGCACGGATTTCTGGGTTTTCTAAAATATTTACAAACGCAAATGGACGACCAATCTGAGTCAACACTTCGATAGAGCGCGCTGAAAAGCCACACTGTGGAAATTGCGGTGTGCCTTTCATGTAGATAATAACTTTATTGTCACGGATTTGATCACGGATCAATTGTTCAACGTCGTTTGCAGCAGTGTTTGGGGTTTGCTCACTCATAAAAGCTCCTATTGATAAAGCGGTTCATTAAAATGATTATTTATATAAAATAATTGTGTAAAGACGTGGCTGATACATGGGGCGACTGCCGCTGTATTACAAGCACGAATTGCGATCTATGTAGGTTCGATAGCATTAGGGACTAATAATACCACGGCATTGGCCATGATGCCCTCTTGACGACCCGTAAATCCCAATTTTTCAGTTGTGGTGGCTTTCACACTGATATTGCTAATATCCGTTTGCAGGTCACTAGCGATATTGGCGCGCATGGCTAGATTATGCGGCGCTAACTTTGGACGTTCACACATTACGGTAATATCAGCATTGCCTAGGCTGTAACCAGCCTCTTGCACTTTACTATAAACATAACGCAGCAGTACTCGTGAATCCAATCCAGCATGTGCCGCATCGGTATCGGGGAAATGCTGCCCGATATCACCAAGCGCCAATGCACCAAGTAGCGCGTCAGCCAATGCATGCAAGACCACATCCCCATCAGAGTGTGCGAGCAAACTGTGAGTATGCTCAATAGGCACGCCCGCTAGGATGACATATTGTTGCTGCTGACCATTATTATGAAAAGCATGAACATCGATACCTTGACCAATTTTTATCATTATTATTCCAAGATGAGTTAAAGGTGATTAAAATAATTCAAAACCACTATCTGAATTTTCAAAGCGGTTTTACTAGTAGCCAGACACCATCGGTCGCCACCAGTTTCAATTAACTGGTATAATATGACGTTTATTTTATCATAATACCAGATCCAAAAGACAAGCTGACGTTGTTGTGCTGAGACTACGTATTGTAGTGATTGCATAACACTTGGCGTCGGCATGTACTTTGGATAACGTATAAATAGTTGAGCCGTTTTATGTCAGCCATACAAAATACCTCAAGCACAACCGTTTCTGAGTCTTTTAATGCTCATCGCCCTTTAACACTTGCTGATGTTGAAAATCCTAGCACCAAGCATGTGATCGTCGGTATGTCAGGCGGGGTCGATTCTTCTGTATCAGCCGTATTACTTCAACAGGCAGGCTTCAAGGTCGAAGGCTTGTTTATGAAGAACTGGGAAGAAGATGATGGCACTGAATACTGTACAGCAATGGATGATTTAGCAGACGCGCAAGCCGTATGTGACAAAATCGGTATGAAGCTGCACACGGCCAACTTTGCTATGGAATACTGGGATCGCGTATTCGAGCACTTTTTGGCAGAATATAAAGCAGGACGCACCCCAAACCCTGATATCTTGTGCAATAAAGAAATCAAGTTTAAGGCGTTTTTGGACTATGCATTGACCCTTGGTGCAGATTATATCGCTACAGGTCACTATACGCGTCGCAGTGTGAACTATACCAATGCTGAAGGTGACGAGGTTGCACAGCTCTTACGCGGTCTTGATAACAATAAAGACCAAAGCTATTTCTTGCATGCGGTTGGCGGTGACAAAATCGCCAAAACACTATTCCCAGTTGGTGAGCTTGAAAAGCCAGTGGTACGTCAGATTGCTGAAGAGCATGACCTAGCGACGGCTAAAAAGAAAGACTCTACGGGTATTTGCTTTATTGGTGAGCGCCGTTTTAAAGACTTCTTACAGCAATATCTGCCTGCTCAAAAAGGCGAGATACTTACTGATGATAATAAAGTCATCGGTACTCATGATGGCCTCATGTATTACACATTGGGTCAACGTGGCGGCATCGGTATTGGCGGTGTTAAAGACCGTCCTGAAGAACCATGGTTTGTATTGGCAAAAGACTTAGAGAAAAATCGTTTAATCGTCGGTCAAGGGCATGAACATCCCATGCTAATGAGCAACGAGCTAAAAGCCTATAAGCTCGATTGGATCGACGGTCTACCGCCTGCGGATGTATTTAGCGACGAAGGCCTAGCCTGTATGGAAAAGTCTCGCTATCGCCAGCCAGATCAAGCGTGTCGCGTATTTGCGACCAATGCTGATGGCAGCGAAGTGCGCGTGGTATTTGATGAGCCACAGCGCGCTGTCACCCCTGGTCAGTCAGCGGTATTTTATATCGATGAAGTATGTCTAGGCGGCGGCGTGATTGAATCTATCGATGCACCTTGCGGATTCTAATTGATTCCTAAGACCCAACCTAAAGCACAGATGTTGACGCAGTGCATAGATTGATTTTAACGGACGTCAACATCGCTTTATTTGCATAGACCGCTTTTTTAATATCATATTTCTGCTATATTACGCGCAACGATTTCGACGTCGTTTATTATATGGTAATTTTTTATCTAGACTCTTGCAGTTTTTTATTTCATAACTACTGAGGCATAACCATGACCCCACTTACCGCTCTCTCTCCAATTGATGGTCGTTACGCATCAAAGGCTGACAGCTTACGTCCTTATTTATCTGAATTTGGTCTAATCAAAGCCCGCGTTACGGTAGAGATTCGCTGGTTGCAGTCTTTAGCTGACAACAGCGCAATTGGTGAATTAGCAGCATTTGATGACCAGACCAACGCTTTTTTGAATGCAATCGTTGATGACTTTAGCGAAGCAGATGCTCAAGCTATTAAAGACATTGAAGCGACGACCAATCATGATGTAAAAGCGGTTGAGTACTTTATCAAAGACAAGTTCCGTGGTCAGGATGCCTTGATTGACTCACTTGAGTTCATTCACTTTGCCTGTACCAGTGAAGACATCAATAACCTATCGTATGCATTGATGCTCAAAGACAGCCGCGAGCTAGTCGTTGCCAAAATGCAGCAAGTGACTGATAGCATCGTTGACTTATCTATTGCTCACGCTGAGCAGCCAATGTTATCACGTACACATGGTCAGACAGCCAGTCCAACGACACTTGGTAAAGAGATGGCAAACGTAGCCTATCGCCTAGCCCGTCAAATCAAGCAAATCAATCAAGTAGAGCTATTAGGTAAAATCAACGGCGCCGTTGGTAATTATAATGCGCATTTTTCAGCGTATCCTGATGTCGACTGGCAGAGCCATGCTGAAGCGTTTATCAATCAGCGTTTAGAGCTAACGTTTAACCCTTATACGACTCAAATCGAGCCACACGACTATATCGCTGAATTGTTTGATGCCGTTAAGCGCTTCAATACAATCTTGATCGATTTCAACCGTGATATTTGGCAATATATTAGCTTAGGCTATTTTAAGCAGCGCCTAAAAGACGGTGAAGTTGGTTCTTCTACTATGCCACATAAAGTTAATCCAATTGACTTTGAAAACTCTGAAGGTAACTTAGGCGTTGCCAATGCGATGCTGGCCCATTTGGGTGAGAAGCTACCAATTTCACGTATGCAGCGTGACCTATCGGACTCAACGGTATTGCGTAATATCGGTGTTGGTCTAGCACAGAGCATGATTGCGTTTGATGCTTGTCTAAAAGGTGTGGGCAAACTTGAGCTAAATGCACAGCGTTTAAATGATGACTTGAATCAAGCGCAAGAAGTATTGGCAGAGCCGATTCAAACGGTCATGCGTCGCTACCGTGTTGAAAACCCATACGAGAAACTAAAAGCCTTGACTCGTGGTAATGCCATGACTCGTGAAGCCATGCTAACCTTCGTAGAAAGCGATGAGCTATCGGCAGTTAGTGATGCGGACAAAGAACGTCTACGTGCATTGACGCCTGCTACTTATATCGGTAATGCCGCTGAGCAAGCACGCGCTATTAAAGAATGGATTGCCAAGCTTTAATAACTGATAAGAGCATACTGGTAATGAAATCAAACTAGAAAGGTAGGAGCGCCTAGTATTATTTACTCGCTCCTACCTTTCTAGCACTTTTATCTTATTCAGTTGTTATCTTAATAGCTAGTATCTGAATAAAAAGTAACCTTACTTTGAACGCTATGATTGGTTTTGATTCGATTGCTTTTGATTCAAAACCCATAGTCGATAAGTAAGGTTTTATTTTTTATCATCATCGTCATCACTGTCGCCTGGTATGATGGCTTTACCCACAGCAACGGTTCCTTTGACCACGCCTTTGGTAGTTTTATAAGCGATTTTTGCGGGTACTGTGACGATTTTATGGACACAGGCTTGTAGCAAAAACACGCTAGCGATGATGACAACAAAATGCAGCTTTTTCATAACGTTCCTACGATTGAGTGGATGCTCTGCTGACAGCTATTGTTTTGATAATCGTTATTGCTTATATGTACTATATAAACGTCACCAAAATAATAGATATCAAATAGATGACAATCTTAAACTATTAAAACCTTCCTATAAAGCATCCCTTATTATTAATCTTGTACACCGTCAAAATATGGATTTATCAATGACTTCTATTCCTCTTTGTTTACCCGACTCTATTACGCCTGAGCAATTCTTATCTGAATACTGGCAAAAGAAGCCACTGCTTATCAAGCAAGGGTTGCCGCAGCTGATTAACATGTTTGAGCCAGATGACATGATTGGTCTTGCACTTGAAGAAGATGCTAGCGCAAGACTGCTGACTCAAGCAGCTAGTAAAAAAGAAGGTCAGGCACAGTGGCAACTTAAAAAAAGTCCACTGAATGAAGCGGATTTTGAAAACCTACCAGAGCAATGGACCGTATTGGTGCAGAATCTTGAGCAATGGTCGCCAGAACTTGGTCAGTTGTGGCAAGCATTTGACTTCATTCCGCAATGGCAGCGCGATGACATCATGGTATCTTACGCACCAGCAGGTGGTTCGGTTGGTAAGCATTATGACGACTACGATGTATTTTTGGCACAAGGCTATGGCTCTAGACGTTGGCAGTTGGGCAAGTTTTGTGATGACCAGACAGAGTTTGTTGCTGATGAGCCGCTTCGTTTATTTGACGACATGGGCGAACTGATCTTTGATGAGATACTAGAAGCGGGTGATGTCCTTTATGTACCGCCGAAATTATCACATTTCGGTGTGGCACAAAATGACTGTTTGACTTTCTCGTTTGGTTGCCGCCGTCCAAACCTGATGCAAATCATTGATAGCGTGGCCGATATTGCGACTAACGACAGTAAGCTATTTATCCCGATGCTACTACCGCAAGCGCTACAAGCGTCAGGTGAATTGCAAGCAGATAGTATTGCGGCTATCAAGGCACAATTGCTAGAAATGCTACAATCCGATCGCGGTGATGATATGATTCGCCAAGCAGTCTCTGAAGTGGTTAGTAAGCGCCAATATGATGCGCTGATGCCAGAAGAAACGTTAGATACCGATGAGCTTATGCAAGCGCTATCAGAAGGGGCCACATTGCAGGCGGACTATAGCAACCGCCTACTCTATAGCCAGACCACTGATGGCACCGTGCTGTACGCCAATGGTCAACGTATCGATGGGCTCGATGAAACTGCGATAGCAGTACTATTACGCTTAGCCAATGGTGAAGCATTACAACATAGCGATGTCACCGATGTTGATGCAGATGACTTGAGCGAATGGCTAGAGAATGGCTGGGTATGGGTTGATATTTCTGAATAACATCCTGTCATCAGGCTTCAGTTAAACAGCATAAATAAAAAAACCGCTATCTGATAATTATTCAGATAGCGGTTTTTTCTTATACATTTTTTGCAATTACTAGTTTGGCATTTATAGCGCTACCAAACACCGCTTAGTCTTTATGGAAGTCAATATAAAAGCTAAGCGGATTCGTAATTAATGCAGTTCTTCTACTCTGTACCAAGCTCAAGCAAGCTCGCGTTACCACCGATTGCTGTGGTGTTGATAGTCTTGACTCGCTCAGTGACAAAGCGATGCAGGTAGTCAGGCGTTAGCATTTCTGACAAGCCTTCCATATCAGTGACACTGATAACCTGTGTCAAAATACCGTCAGTATTGGCAAGCTCTTGACTAATAGCTTGCACCTCGCTGCGGCTACCAGAGACAGCCACTTGTGCTAGACGATCGATGTATAAAAGCGTGACCGTTTGCGAATCGTTAGCCACACTTAATACATCTTCGCTGATACCTGTGTCGTGCAGTATCTTAGCAGCTTCATTACACATCTCATCTTGGCTTGGGCAATGCAATATAACTTCATTACCTGTTAGGAGTGCCGCGATAAGCTGACCTAATACTGCCATGGCTCTAGCAGTTTCGCCGCCGATGACCATCGTCTTACCACGACCAGTCACATACAAGTCATTGGACTCGCCTGTTGCCCCTGTCATACGATGCATCTCATCCAAGCTAGGCGCAGCGCTCAACAAATGGTTGAATAAACGCTTTGCTTTATTGGCATCACCAGTGAGCAATGCCAGTTTTGGAATGGCTGCTTGTAGATACGTTGCGCGATTGACTGCGCCGAGTAATCGCCAAGATTCACAAACCTGGGCATGATTTTTTTTGAATTCAGTCGCCATGTTGCTACTCCTTATGCGAGTTCTGTTTGAGTGGTAGTTTGGGTTTCGGTCGCTGTCATATGAGCAGCTGACTGTTCAGCGTTGACTGCTTCTGAGCTAAGTTGCATGAGACGCGCGACATAGTGCGGGCCACCAGCTTTAGGACCAGTACCTGATAGACCACAACCACCAAATGGCTGTACGTTTACGACCGCGCCGATTTGGTTACGGTTGATGTAAGTGTTACCGACAAAGGCACGGCGCTCAATGTGCTCAACAGTATTTTCGATACGGCTATGGATACCTAACGTCAAACCAAAGCCTGTGTTGTTAATGGCATCAATCAGCTTATTCAAATCACGCGCTTGATAACGCAGTACGTGTAGAATTGGACCAAAGTGCTCACCACCGATCACATCAATGCTCTTCACTTCGATTGCGGTTGGCAATACAAAGGTAGACTTTTCTTGACTGACGACTGAGCTTGAGCTCATCGGCGTCTGTGCCAAAATGGTAGCAGTCGGCTCAGCACTCATACGTTCGATGTGCGCCTCTAAACCATGCTTAGCATCAGCATCAATCACTGGACCTACATCTGTGGCAGCATATAGAGGATTACCTACAGACAGCTCAGCCATATTACCTTGCAATAGCTCGATTAAATCATCCGCCATCTCTTCTTGTACACACAATATGCGACAAGCTGAACAACGCTGACCTGCTGAACCAAATGCTGATAGTACCGCATCTCTAACGACTTGCTCTGGCAGTGCCGTTGAGTCAACGATCATCGCATTTTGACCGCCAGTCTCAGCGATAAAGACAGGCAATTCACCGCTAGCTTGTGCATGATCATTTAAGCTTTGGTTGATACGTTGGGCTGTTTGAGTCGAACCGGTAAATATCACACCTGCGATATTATCAGCAGCCGTCAAAGCACCACCTACGTCGCCTGCACCAATGACCAATTGCAATGCTTCTGCAGGTATACCCGCTTGATACATCAACTGGGCACCAAAATGAGCTACCAAACTGGTTTGTTCAGCAGGTTTTGCTACTACGGTGTTACCTGCAGCAAGTGCAGCTACAATCTGTCCCGTATAGATAGCCAATGGGAAGTTCCATGGACTGATACAAACGAAAGTGCCACGTGCTTTATACACTTGACGAGACTGCTTACCAGCCAAGTCTGTGAACTCATGTACGACATCATCTAGACGCTCTGCTTCGTCAGCATAGAAACGACAGAAATCAACGGCTTCTTTGATTTCATCGATGCCATCTTGCATGGTTTTACCCGCTTCAACTTGGCATAGTGCCATTAGTTCAGCGTAGTTTTCTTCGTATAGCTCAGCGATCTTACGTAATATCTCAGCACGCTTAGCAGCTGGTACATTTTTCCATACATCTTGACCAGCAACAGCAACGTCAATCGCTTGGCGAGCCACTTCAGCGTTAGCATAAGTTACTTTACCAGCACTAACTTCATGATTCCAAGGCGCAAGTACAGTCTGCGTATCAAGCTGATTCGTTTGACCATCTACTTCATAGGTATCAACAGCTTTACCATTAATGATAGAGGTTGCTGACCATGTTTTGTGTAGATGGCTATCAATAGCTAATTTGAACGGCAGCCATTGTGACTCTACAAAGATATTAGGGCCAAAACTTGCACGGCGTTCACCGTAAATCTCTAACGGTAACGGAATGTCTGGATTGTGCAATGTTGCATTACCAAGCAGCTTGTCGTATGGATGCACTGTTAACTTTTCGATTGGGTAAGACTTGTCTAGCAACTGATGAACAAACGAGCTGTTGGCACCGTTCTCTAATAAGCGGCGTACCAAGTACGGTAGCAAGTCTTTATGCGCACCCACTGGCGCATAGATACGTACAGGAATCTCATAAGCTTGCAAAATATGATCATAAAGCGCATCGCCCATGCCGTGCAGACGTTGGAATTCAAAGTCTCTATGTGCACTCATGGTCATGATTGATGACAATGTATGTGCATTATGCGTCGCAAACTGTGGCCAGATTAGGCCGCGCAGATGGTCTGACAATAAGAAGCGCGCACAAGCAAGGTATGCAGTATCCGTACCTTCTTTACGTGTCCAAACTGGATAGCCTGATAGACCTTTTTGCTGAGCAAGCTTGATCTCAGTATCCCAATAAGCGCCTTTTACCAGACGTACTGGAATACGGTCACCGACCTCAGACGACAAACGAGCCAGCCACGCTAATACAGCGATAGCGCGTTTAGAGTACCCTTGTACAACGATACCTAAACCATCCCAGCCCGCCGTTAAATTATCGCGGTACAAAGACTCAAAAAGTTTTAAAGAAATCTCAAGGCGATCTGCTTCTTCAGCATCAATACTGATATCGACATTGACTTCACGTGCTGCTTCAATCAGTAGCAAACAACGCTGACGCAATAAGCCCATTACTTGCGCTTCTTGTGTCGCTTCATAGCGAGGATGCAGTGCTGATAATTTGATAGACACTGACGGTTTTGGCATGCCTTCTTTGACTTTTACGTTGGCCGTGGCTCTGATCGCATGTAGATAGTCGTTGAAGTATTTTTCTGCGTCTTTGTGCGTGATGGCCGCTTCACCTAACATATCAAATGAATAGGTATAGCCTCTATTGCGATATGGCTGGCTGTTTTTATTGGCGTCCTCAATGGTCTCGCCCAATACAAACTGATGACCCATGATACGCATGGCTTTTTGCATCGCACTACGAATGACAGGCTCGCCCATCTTTTTGGTCATACGATCCAAAAACCCTGATGCAGTGGTGCTGCTATCGATACTGACAACACGGCCCGTCATCATCATACCCCAAGTAGAGGCATTGACCATAAAACCATTGTCATTTTTGATGTGCTTTTTCCAGTCAGCCACGCTCATTTTGTCATGAATCAACGCATCAGCTGTATAGTTGTCTGGCACACGAATCAAGGCTTCTGCCAAGCTCATTAGCAAGATACCTTCTTGGGTATCAAGGCTATACTCAAGCAATAATGAGTCGACCATTTTGACGGCTTTGCCATCATTACGTACGTGCTCGACCAGTTTGCGCGTTTGCTCAGCAGCAGCATCGCGTTCTTCTATACTGGGTTTGGCAAGTGGCAATAACTCAGACAACCAACGTTCTTCATCGGCGCTATATAACGGCGAAATACGCTTATTTAGCGCTTCTGCTGACTGGGCGAGATACTCAGGCGACAGCATATCAACAGGATTAAACAAGATCGGCTCTTGCGGGGTAAACTGGTCTACTGGGTTCATAATAACTCCATAACTATCGTTTAAAAACCATAATAAATGGTGCTTTAGGAAGTCTGATCGTCCTGTATAACTGCTCATAACCGCTATCAAAAAATAGGGGTTATTGACGGATATTCACAGCAATAATCAAAAGACCAAACGGCGCCATCACAAAACTAAAAATCCAGCATAGGCTGGAGACGGTTAAGTAGGTCGTTCGACTGTTAAACGGGCTACGTTAACAATACAAAGGCAACAACGAAAAGCTAAGCGGCATTAGTGCCTTCTTCTTGTTAGTAGTGAAAGGAGTGTGATGACCAAATATCGCCTTATTGAACCGAAAAATCGCTCTAATAATCACAAATCTGTCATCTTTGGTGATGCTAATTCACTGTAAGAAAAACCTCTACGGCGTTGATTGAGGTGATGCGCTTAACTCGGCTATAATATCACGAAAGTTTTTTTCAAACTAACGAAATTTATTATTTTCATAAATTAATATATATCTAAATAACAATAACTTACAAGCACTTTATTGGCCATGACGCTTTGGTTACGTTTTTTTGTTTACTATTGCCCATAGTTTGGCATCACCCTGCTTAATACTGGTATCAGAAATACTAAACATTAACTCCCGAAATACAGAACTCAAATTAAAAAGATAGTCTTATAATGCTCACAAAAAAAACCCTCCTTATCATCAGCTGATAAGGAGGGTTTTTTGTTTAAGACGCTATTAATGTCTTACTACACTTTGCATTATAGGAAGATAATCTTGAACAACAATATAGCAGTCAAAATCCAGACAGCGATACTGATATCTGCAAACTTGCCTGCAATTGCTTTTACAGCTGTAAAGGTAATAAAACCAAGTGCGATACCGTCAGCGATAGAGTATGTAAGCGGTGTGAATAGCAATACCACGACTACTGGTGCCGCTTCTGTTAAGTCGCTCCAGTTAATGTCCTTTAGAGTACCCATCATAAGTACGGCTACATAAAAGATAGCGCCAGCCGTTGCATAAGCTGGAATCATACCCGCTAGTGGCGAGAAGAAAATACTGAACAGGAATAGCACACCTACCGTAACAGCCATTAAGCCTGTACGGCCACCTGAGGCGATACCAGAGATACTTTCAATATAACTGGTCGTCGATGAAGTACCTAGTAAAGAACCTGCTACTGTCGCTGTTGAATCAGCGAGTAGTGCTTTGCCCATGTTCGGGATATTGCCATCTTTGTCCGTTAGCTTTGCTTGGCTAGTGGTGGCAATCAAAGTACCAGCAGTATCAAACAAATCCACAAATAAGAAAGCAAAGATCACACTGATCATGCCCACATCAAATGCACCAGCAATGTCTAACTGCATCAGCGTCGGTGCAATAGAAGGCGGTGAAGAGATAATACCTGTGAACTGTGTATAGCCCATTAATAAGCTAATCAGTGCCACCAATAAAATACCAATGGTTACCGCACCTGGGACTCTCTTATAAGACAGGCCAATGATAACAACAAAACCTAGTGAAGCCATGACAGGACCAAACGATGTCATGTCACCAAGGCCAACTAAGGTTGCATCATGATTGACGATGATGCCTGCGCTTTGCAATGCGATAAACGCCAAGAACGCACCAATACCAGCGACTACGCCATTTTTGAGAGACGTTGGAATGGCATTAATGATTGCTTCACGAATCTTGAATAGACTCAATAGTACGAAGATACAACCAGACAAGAACACCGCACCTAACGCTGTCTGCCATGCGTAGCCCATACCAAGCACCACACCATAGGTAAAGAAGGCATTAAGACCCATACCTGGCGCGAGCGCAACTGGTAGTCGGGCGTAGATACCCATAATGAAACAACCTACTGCTGCTGCTATACAGGTCGCTACAAATACGGCCCCTTTATCCATACCCGCATCGGCTAAGACGTTAGGGTTGACAAAGATAATATAAGCCATCGTCAAGAACGTGGTTATACCAGCGATGATTTCTGTTTTGATCGTGGTATTTTCACCATTAATCCCAAAATAGCGTTCAATTGCATTCATAAGTGTCGCCCTCGACTGGCTAATAAAAAGTCATCATTACCTAAAATTGAACATGACCTCAGCGAAAAAATAACGATGCCACAATAAGAATAATGTAGTAACAAAGCGTAACATATTAGACCAGTTATCTTACAAACTCAATCGTTGATAATGTCTATCTCGTACAAAATGCGATTTTGGGAGACTTCAAGACTATTGGTCAGAAAAGCCATATGAAAAGCCACATACAGCCATGTTGCCCTACGCTATTCGAAAAACTACTTTCTATTCGTCATTAAGATAATATTCGGTTTGAGTCAATAATTTTAGATGATAAGTATTTGCTCGGTCATTATTCATGTTATCCAACTAACTATCGAATGAATCAGTAGCAGCCCAACTAAATAGTCGTTTAACACATTAATAATGACCTTTCTCTCATTTAGAAGTAAACTAGGGGGTTATTATACCGATACCTAAATCGCGATACTTACTGTTGCAGCATTTTTCTAAGCACAGTTACAAATTTTTAGTGAAGAAACGTGCTGCGTATTAAATAATAAAAAGTAAATAGTATTTGTTTAGAGGTTGTCTGGTTCGGATATCACTATTCCAGCCAGCTGTTATCAATTATTCGTGAGTCCATTACATGCCTGAATCATTAAATATTGTCGATCTTATTACCCAAGCCAGTCTATTGGTGCAGATTGTGATGGCACTATTGTTATTAGCCTCTTTACTCAGCTGGGTTATTATCTTTCGCATGAGTGCGCGACTTGGTACAGCCAAAAACTTTGATCAACAATTTGAGACTTGGTTTTGGTCAGGCGAAGACTTAGCCAAGCTATATCAAGGCATTCAAGGCTCTCCTGATCGTCAGGGGCTAGAGCAAATTTTTTATGTGGGCTTTTCAGAATACCTAAGAATGCATAAAAAGCGTCAACCTAAAGACGACATTATCGATGGTGTTGAACGCAAGCTACGCGTCGGCCTAGGTCGTCAGCAGCAATTGCTCGAGTCAGGACTGACGACGCTAGCCAGCATTGGCTCCGTTGCTCCGTATATCGGACTGTTCGGTACAGTATGGGGCATCATGAATGCATTCTTGGGACTGTCTCAAACTGAGCAAGCTACCCTCGCCTCTGTCGCTCCCGGTATTGCCGAAGCACTGATCGCCACAGCCATGGGTTTGTTTGCCGCTATCCCTGCGGTATTGGCATACAACCACTTCACAGCAAAATCGAGCCGAATATATGACTCGCGTGCCTTATTTTGTGATGAGATGACGGGCATGCTACAACGTGAGACCAGCGTACAAGCGCCTATTATCAAAGAAACCCAAGTTAATGCAGGTCAGGTGACAGGGCTATGAAACCAAACCCCTACGGCCGTGAAAAAAAAGCCCTTAATGCAGAAATGAACGTCGTTCCTTACATTGACGTCATGCTGGTGTTACTGGTGATATTTATGGTGACAGCGCCGATGCTGATTACAGGTGTCGATGTTGATCTGCCAAAAGAACAAACCAATACCATGAGTCAAAGCCAACTACCTGTGATTGTTTCTTTAACTGACAAGGGTGATATTTTTATCAGCTATGAAAGCAATGTCGATGTGCCAGTAAGTGAGCCTGAGCTGATTAATACTTTATCTAACCTGCAGTCTCAGAGCGATAATAGTAATGCTGAACCAGTACAGGTGATGATTAATGCCGATCAAAACAATCAGTATGGTGCCATCATGACGCTGATGGCAACCTTGCAACAAGCAGGTATCGAAAAAGTTGGATTACTGACCGGTGCACCTCTACCCACGCCTTCTTTATAGTGATAAGCGCCCTTTAGTAAATGTCTTATATCATAATAGCCAATTCTAGTAATCAATCTGACAAATCACGTTCATGAGTGTCCCTACCATGCATAATGCTCCTGCCGTCTATGTACCTACCGAACCAGAAAGCAACGGCCTAACACTGCCTACGTTGCTAAGCTTACTGGCGCATGGCCTTGTCATTGGCATACTGGTCTATAACTATCAAACCACTGAAGTTGAGACTGCTGGTAGTATTGAGACGGTCATGGTATCTCCCGAGCAACTTGCTGAAATGCAAGGACAAATACTGGCTAACCGTGCAGCAGCCAGCGCAATGCAGATGGATAGTAGCACTAGCGACTCGTCCAGTAGTGCTCAGCCAGAAGTGTCTGGTAGTAGCGTCAGTGCGCAAAATCCAAGTCAGCCAAGCTCTCAGCGCGTGCCTGTATTTACACGATCTGAGGAGCCAGCTGGTCAACCCATACTGATGAGCGAAGACCATCAACAACGTCTGCTTGAACAAAATCAAGAGTATGAGCGCAAAATGGCTGAGTGGGCAGCCCAACTAGACGAATCCGCTATGGAAGAGCTTGACCAAGTCGATCAAAGCAAACGTGATCAGCTTATAGAAGAGCAAAAAAGGCTGGGAGAGTTTCGTCAAAAGCAAAACAACCCACCAAAGATAAAACGTCCCACTGCTAGCGATCGCAATATTGAGATTGATACTGCTGGCTCTGGCAATGCAGGGAAAACCTTTAGCCTGTCAGATGGGCAGTCTACTATATCTGGTGATACGTCAACCTCTAGTACGTCCAAGGGCAGTAGCCGCTCTGCATCCAGTGGCAGTCGCGGTGCCAGCAACAGCGAAATCATCAATTTAATCAAGCGCAACTATACGCCGCCTACTGCTGCACGAGGCTCTACTCAACGTGCCACCCTGACCATCACTGTCAATGCAAATGGCGATGTGATCAATGTGACTGCCTCTGGACCTGATAGCACGGTCAACGAAGCGGCAAGACAAGCGGTACTCAATACTGGCAGTCTCCCGATTGATGCTGATGACCCCAAATACCCGACTTTTACCATACAGTTTAAAGGCAGCAATTAATCAGTTGCTAGGTTCTTATAATATTGGTAACGTGACGTTAAGCGGCTTGTCTCGCATAGGTTGCTGCCTCATCTAGATGCTTGTCTCATTAAATAAAAAATGAATATCATACTAATTTTAGGAGCTCCATTTACCCATGCGTACCCACAAAAAACTACTAGTATCGTTACTCGCCAGCACTTCAGCATTGCTGGTATCGCAAAGCGTGCTCGCTGCACCTGTTGTACTAGAACTGGACTATGAGATTCCTGTCCAACAAAACCAAGTTGCGTTTGTATCGTTTGCGGGTGACTCGGTTTTGTCACCGATTATATTAAATGACTTGAGTAAAACCGAGTTAAAAGTAACCAATCAAGATCTACCGCAGCAGCCGCACAGTAGTAAAGAGCTGACAGGTACATTACCTGTTTGGCAAAGCATGGGCATACCGTATCTGGTTGTCGGCAGTACGCGTACCAATCGTGGTAAAATAATCACCGATTATGAAGTCATCGATGTCAAATCTGGTCGTGTGATAGAAGGCAAGCAAAGCCTAAGCGCTGACAACAATAGAGAAAGCATGCGTTATGCCGGTCATGTCATCGCAGATAAAGTGTACGAGCTGATTACTGGTATTCCAGGGGATTTCTCAGGACGCATTGCTTATATTGAAGAAACAGGGACTGGCAAGCAAAAGATCTCTCGTCTCAAAGTGATGGATGCTGATGGCGAAAATGCTAGAACCATTACTGAAGTAGCAGGCTCTATCTTCTCACCAGCATGGTCACCTGATGGCAACCGTATTGCCTACTCAGTACAACGTGAAAAATCATATCCCGTCATCTACGTGCAAAACGTCAGTGGCGGCGGCGCAACTGCCCTGACGCCTTTTTCAGGTAGCAACCTAAGCCCTTCATTCTCTCCTGATGGCAGCAAGATATTATTCTCTAGTAGTTTTGAAGGCAGCGCTGATATCTATGAGATGAGCGCCAGCGGCGGTACACCTAGAAGGCTCACCAATTTACCAAGTAGTGAAGTACAACCAAGCTATGCACCAGACGGCAAATCTTTCGTGTTTGTCAGTGATAAAACTGGCTTTAATAAGCCGCAAATCTATCGCTACGAGTTTGCCACAGGCCAAACGACTAAAGTGTCAAACGGGGGTTATGCAACCAGCCCGCAGTTTAGCAGTGACGGTACACAAATTGCCTTTTTGAGTGGGCGCTCAGCAGCTATTATGAATAGCAATGGTGCGATCACTACCAATCTTGGCAATACAGGTATCGACGAAGCACCAAGCTTCTCACCAAACGGCAAACGCGTGGTCTACGCATCGACCCAAGGCGGCAAAGGCGTACTGACCATCAAATCTCTCAACGGTGGCGAAGCGTTTGGTAAGTCAGGACAAGGCGTTATCCGATCACCCGTATGGTCATCAAGCCCAAAATAACTGGTCTCCACCAAAGTAGCAATTTTGGTTATAGTGGAATAGATATCAATTATTGAGCAAAGTTGAAAAAAGCTCCAATCATAGTCGTTATGGTTGGGGCTTTTTTTGATTAAAAAACAGCAATAGATATAACGATAAATCTTAGTACTTATATATTCTCAATGGTCAGCCCCCCTCCTTCTTTGATCTACTTTCCAATGTTACCTAACCCTCCCTCCTTCGTAACAAACCTGTAAACGCAATAGTACCCAAAAAAACATTGCAATGACTTGTATTTTACCTATACCCTAAATATACCTGACTAATTGGTCAGGTTGTTCAAATATTAGCCAACATATATTAGTTATTTTTATTACTTATCTTACAGACGGATGCGTACCCCTATTGTTCACATCGATAAAAAACAAGTCAAAGATTGGGTTAAAACTTTGATCTCGTGATCTACCACATTGTCTGATATCTACAGTTAAATGGGTACTAAGCAGTTATTTTAGGAGGAAACCACCATGAGTGAAAACGTTCCAGCGAATACCGATTTACTGTATAGACTGCATGACCGTCCCACCCCCATTAAAGCTTTTTTAGGTGCTATACAGCACGTACTTGCAGCGTTTGTAGGTATCATCACACCCTCTCTTATCATAGGTGGCACATTAGGTTTAGGAGAGCATATCCCCTACCTTCTCAGTATGTCATTGATAGTATCTGGCGTCGCAACCTTTATTCAGACTCGTAAAGTAGGCCCTATTGGCTCTGGCCTCATGGCATTACAAGGCACCAGTTTTGGATTTTTGGCAGCGGTACTGACAGCAGGGTTTGTAGTAAAAAACCGCGGCGGTGGTCCAGAAGAGATATTATCCGTTATTTTTGGCGTTTCCTTTCTCGGTGCATTTGTTGAGATATTTTTGAGTCAGTTTATTACCAAACTCAAATCTTTTATGAGCCCTATTGTTACAGGCTGCGTGATTGTCACGATTGGTTTATCATTAACCAAGGTAGGTCTGACCGACTTAGCGGGCGGGTTTGGTGCTGAAGATTTTGGCAGTATTCCAAACTTACTTTTGGGCGGTGGTGTGCTGGCAAGTGTCGTACTGATTAGTATCATCAACAATAAAGTCATTCGCTCAAGCGCCATCTTTGTCGGTTTGATGCTCGGCCTTATCGCGGCCATATTTATGGGACGTATCGATTTCTCACTGGTTTCTGAAGCGGCTTTCTTTACAGTGCCAATCCCTTTTAAATATGGCTTTGGTTTTGATTGGCAGGCTTTTATTCCTATTGCCTTTATGTACATCATTACCAGTATCGAGACCTCAGGCGATCTGACAGCTACCTCGATGATATCAGGTGAACCGATCAAAGGCCCTCTCTATGAGAAACGCATCAAAGGCGGCGTACTAGGAGATGGTGTTAACTCTCTGATTGCGGCGGTATTCAATACCTTCCCTGTGACAACCTTTAGCCAAAACAATGGTGTGATCCAAATGACAGGTATTGCCAGTCGCTATGTGGGTTTCTATGTGGGCGGCATTCTATGCCTGATGGGACTATTCCCTGTCCTTGGTGCTATTTTTACGCAGTTACCGAAGCCTGTCGTTGGCGGCGTCACGCTACTGATGTTTGCGACTGTGGCGACTGCTGGCATTCGTATTTTATCTACCGTGCAATTTACGCATCGTAATGTCTTAATCATTGCCACCTCACTGGGTCTGGCAACGGGTATCGCCTTTGTCCCTGATGTACTGTCACAAACGCCGCAGTTCTTTCAGAATATCTTCGGCTCAGCGGTAACGATGGCAGGGATTGTGGCTATCACGCTTGATATGATTTTACCCAAAAACTATGGCATCGAGTTTGATACCAAAGCACAGCATGCTGACGACGGTTTAGAACCAACGCAAGAAGTAGCGTAAGGGTAAGAAAAAGCTAGGGTTAAATATATCGAAGTGTTTCGCCGTAAACGAGGTGCATAAACAGGCAAATAGCAACAGTCTATGCACCTCGCTTATTAAGTATCTCACTTATTAAATAAGCATCCTGTCAAATAAGCACTTTTTCAAATAGCTATCTTGTTATCATTCAAGGCCACAGCCCTTTAAAATAAAAGGCACCAGAAAGTCTGCCGCACGCGCTTCATCTGCTGCGTCATACGCCGTCTTATCCATTAATCCAACGATTTCAATCTCAAATTCAGCATAACGTTGGGTAGTCGCCCAAATCAAAATCAGTAGTTGTAGAGGGTCAGTAATCCCAATTTTGCCTTGCTTGTGCCACTCTTTCATTACCTGTGCTTTATCGTGTACCCACTCCTTCATCGTAGTGGACATAAATTCATGCAAATGCGGTGCACCGCCGATGACTTCAATCGCAAACAGTTTATGACGACTTGGATTAACAAAGGCTTGATGTAGCTTGGTACGGACGAATTTTTCGATGACTGTTTTTGGGTCGCTATCTACTGTCATGGTTACCAAACCTTCGTTCCATTCTTGAATGATCGAACGCAGCACTGCCATGTAGAGATTCTTTTTATTTTTAAAGTAATAGTGAACATTGGCTTTAGGTAAGCCTGCTCTATCAGCTATACCCTGCATCGTAGCGCCGCGATAGCTTTGGAGCACAAACTCTTCTTCAGCTGCCGCTAAGATAAGCGCTTGATTCTGTGCGCGAATGGCTTGTTGGCTACGGTGCGAGGGCGTATCAGTCACTGAGGTTTCTTCCTTTTGATTGTTTTGAGTCATAGCAGTGGTATCTCACTCTAAGAGACAGGTTCGACAAGATAGTCGCTATATTTCACTATGTATTCTTATATAAACACATAGATTTGATCAGCATAACCTGTTAAATAAAAATATTTCGCATAAAACAGTTGACCAATTAGTCAGGTTTTAGCAAAATGGGAACTGTAAATCAATCACGCCGTCATTAATTACCTCTTGCCAGACGTTTTGGACGGCTAAAATATCAGTGTTTCCTTAGCAAATCTGTTTAATATTGTCAGTTCACTATAACTTGAAATTATGCAAAGCGTATATAAACGCCAAAGCTCTGACTACGAACACATAGATTATCGACTTTTGATTTTATGCAAATTAATCGCTGCTAGCTTAATCAAATTATTCATGAAGCTGAAGCAACCGCTACTTATCAAAATTACTGCTTATACCTATAAGTTTATGCAAATAATCATAAGGTATAAACCTCTATCAAACATTTATCGCCCGATACAGATAATGGGCTGCCTTATTAGAAAAGGATGTCATCGTGAGCTTAACCTTAGCGCAATTCAACGATTTATCACAAGAAGTCGCCATCGCCCAATTATTGACTTGCTGCACCAGTAAAAGCTGGGCCTATAAACTTGCAGACGCCCGCCCTTTTGCAGACGTTGATGGACTGCTAGCAAGTAGCGACGCTATCTGGAACAAAGTACAAAATGATGAGGCTAACTTATTAGAAGCGTTTGATGGGCACCCGCAAATCGGTAACGTGGCATCTCTAAAAGAAAAATACCGCAACACACAAAGTAGCGCCGCACACGAACAATCAGGTGCTAACGATGCAGCCGATGAGGTGCTCGAAGCACTTGCCAAAGGCAATCGAGACTATCTTGATAAATTTGGTTTTATTTTTATTGTCTTTGCGACCGGCAAAAGAGCGCAGCAAATGCTAGATCTGTTATTAGCGCGCTTGTCTAACGATCGTGCTACTGAACTGGCAAATGCAGCCGCTGAACAAAATAAAATTACGCGTCTACGTTTAACTAAATTACTAGGTAATGCTTCGACAAGCAAATAGTAGTCGCAGAGTTAGACTAGCATTTTCACCCTATTTATATTTCTCACAAATTTAAAGGAAGCATTATGTCTGCCACGCTATCATCACATATCTTAGACACTCACCTTGGCAAACCTGCCGCTGATGTCGCCGTTACCTTACACCGCGTACAAGACAATGGTGTCGCCACATTATTGGCACATGGCACAACCAATAGTGATGGCCGTGTCATACCAGATGCTTGGCAATTTGATACAGCCATCGATAGCACAGAGCATCAGCTAAATACCGGACGCTATACCATAACGTTCGATACTCAGTCTTATTTTGATGCTCAGCAGCTGACAGCATTTTATCCGCAAGTGGTTATCGACTTTGTGGTAAACGATGCCAGTCATTATCACGTACCGCTCCTGCTTAGTGCGCACGGTTATAGTACCTATCGCGGATCGTAACTTTGGTGCTATTTAGCTCTCTGCGTTGTTATTAGTGTTCAAGAAATACTATCAAAAGAAATTATCAAGACATTTTATTAAGACACTGTCATATTAAAGGACATTTATTACATGGGCGCCTATCTTCTCGAATGGTTGAGTTTATTTTTCCGCTGGTTTCATGTTATCGCTGGAGTAGCATGGATTGGTGCATCGTTTTATTTTGTGTGGCTAGATCTAAGCCTACGCAAACCGCCACAGTGGAAAACTGACAAAGGCATTTCGGGTGATCTTTGGGCCGTCCATGGCGGCGGGTTTTATGAAATTGCCAAATACAAACTCGAACCAGAGGAGATGCCAAAGACGCTACATTGGTTTAAGTGGGAAGCGTATACCACTTGGCTGACGGGTGCAGCGATGATGTCTATCGTCTATTATGCCAATGCAACTGCCTACCTGATCGATCCAAGCAAAGTGCCTTTTACCAGTATTGGTGCCATTGCGACAAGCTTGCTATTTTTATTTGGTAGTTACTTTATTTATGAAGTCATTGTGCGCAGTCATTTGGGTAAAAATGCCTTTATCTTTAGCACCTTGATTTTTATCTTGCTGGTCATCGCAAGCTGGGGCTCTTATCAACTGTTTAGTGATCGCGCCTCATTTATACATATCGGTGCTATCTTGGGCACGGTGATGGTAGGTAACGTATTCTTCGGTATTATGCCAGCTCAGCGCGCACTCGTTGACTGTGTGCGGCGCGGCGAAAAGCCTGGTAAAGAAGTGGCTGAATTAGCATTACAAGCCAAAAATCGCTCACTAATGAATAACTACTTTACCCTACCGCTCATCTTTACCATGATCAGCAACCATTACCCAATGATGTATGCTCATGAGAAAGGTTGGTTGGTATTGGTCTTCGTCGGTATCATTACCGCGACTGCGCGTCATTACTTTAACCAAAAGCACTTAGGTCATAAAAAACCACGCTACTTGGTCATTCCAGCCGTATTAACCGTATTGTTGATTATTTGGATGCGACCTGAGCCGATTGAGCCATTGCCTGCAATGCCTGCTACTGCCTCCGTAGCACCTACAACGACTGATAGCACGCCGCCAGCTACAAGCGCGACTACTGACTCAAGCACTGATACTGTTGCTAACGCTAATAGCAATTCTGATAGTAGTGCTATTAGCAGTGCTAATAAAAGTATTAGCACTGATGCAGCTACTGCTGAAGCCGTACCTGTGAGCGCATCAGCAGATGACGCTATGATGGATGTCGTGCATACGCGCTGTAGTACTTGTCATGCGGTACAACCGACGCAACAAGGCTTCGCCGCGCCGCCAGCAGGAATCATTTTGCAAACACCAGAAGACTTAAAAATTCATAAAGCGAAAATCGTCACTGCGGTACAGACTGGCTATATGCCGCTTGGTAATATTACTCAGTTGACGGATGCCGAGCGCCAACAGCTCGTAGCCTATGCATCATCACTTTAATTTGTGATAAAAAATAACTGTCCTTTACGAGCAATATTCAAACAAATATCTAAGGCTCTAAGCGATATAGGAACATAAATAATGAGCAAAAAAATCACCAGTGATTTTGATCAAAATACATACCCACGCGACCTAAAAGGCTACGCTGGCAATCCACCGAAAGCGAACTGGCCAGGTGGCGCAAAAATCGCCGTACAGTTTGTATTAAACATCGAAGAAGGTGCAGAAAATAGCGTCATCCATGGCGATGGCCAATCAGAGCGTTTTTTGTCTGATATCTTAGGCACACCAGAATTTAACAACCGTCACCAGTCTATTGAGTCTGCATTCGAATACGGTAGCCGTGTCGGTGTATGGCGTGTATTAGATGTCTTTAAAGATTATGGTATTCCTATCACCACGTTTACCTGTGCCGCCGCTGCTGAAAAGACCCCGCATATCATCGAGCGTGTATTAGAAGACGGTCATGAGATTGCCAGTCATGGTCTACGCTGGATCACTTATCAGGATATGTACCGTGAGACCGAGCGTGAACACATTCGCTGTGCCACCCAAATATTTCAACGTATGCTAGGCGGCCAACCTCTTGGTTGGTATACAGGACGTGATAGTCCAAATACTCGTGAACTGGTCGCTGAACAAGGTGGCTATACCTATGACTCTGACTCGTACGGTGATGAGTTACCCTACTGGCTCAATGTAAAGGTCCAAGATGGCAATCTGATCACGCGCAAGCCGCATTTGGTCATACCTTATAGTCTAGAGACCAATGACATGCGTTTTTCTTCTAGCCCGGGGTTCACCCATGCTGAACCATTTTACCAATATCTAAAAGATAGCTTTGATACCTTATACGAAGAAGGCGCACACACCCCTAAAATGCTGACCATTGGCTTGCATTGTCGCATTATCGGACGTGCAGGACGCATCAAAGCGTTAAAGCAGTTTTTGCAATATATCACCGCTAAGCCTGACGTATGGATATGCCGCCGTGATGATATCGCCAAGCACTGGTACGAAAACCATCCTGCCACGCCGGACAACACGGCTAACTGGATGTAAGCTTAGTCTATCGTCCTAGTATCCGTTCTGCTTAGCTGAGCGAGTGCGAATTAGCATAGATTAATATATAAAATAATACATACGTTATTAATAAACACCATTATTAAAAAAGGAATCATTGTGAGTCAAAACACTTCAGAAGTTGGACAAATTATTTCCGCAAACAATCTACCTGATACCCTGCCAGCGTTTACCAAGAAATCAAACGTCGCTGACAGTCGCTTGGGTGCAAAATCACTATTCGCTACCGATGACTTCTTTGCGGATAAAAGCCGTATTCTAAATCCTGATGCACCTATATTTGTCGTGGGTAAGTTCGATGACAACGGTAAGTGGATGGACGGCTGGGAAACTCGTCGCAAGCGCCACTTGGGTTACGATTATTTAGTTATCCAGCTTGCGCGCCCAACCAAAATTTCTGGTCTCGATATTGATACCAGTCACTTCACGGGTAACTTCCCCTCTTCAGCTAGCGTCGATGCTTTATACGCGCCCGAGCTACTGCAGCAAGATGAAGCTGAACTTACTAGTCTAAGCAAAGAAGATTGGGACAATAAAAATTGGCAGGCACTAGTGGGTATGACCCCGCTTCAAGGTCACAATCATGAGCTTGTCGAGATTGATCATGAGCAAACGGTCACCCATATTCGTTTAAACATTTATCCAGATGGCGGCGTTGCCCGACTACGTGTCTATGGTGATATTCAACTTGATGCGAGCCTAAATACACAAGATGAGACACTTGACTTAGCGGGCGCATTAAATGGTGGTCGTGCCATTGCCAGTAACGATGCGCACTTTGGTGCGGCTAGTAATTTACTACTACCAACTAAAGCGCCTAACATGGGTGATGGTTGGGAGACTCGTCGTCGCCGTGAGCCAGGCAATGACTGGTGCATCATCGCACTAGGTCAAGCAGGTATCGTTGATTCCATCGAGATAGATACTGCCCACTTTAAAGGCAATTACCCTGATAAAGTCTCGATCCAAGCCGTCTACTCTCCAAATACACCAGAGCAAACTTTAGTGACTCAGAGTATGTTTTGGGAAACCCTACTTGAACCACAAAAAACCAATGCGGATGACATTCATCACTTTGGTAAAGACAAGCTTCAACTTGATAAACCCATCACTCATATTCGGGTCAATATCTTCCCAGATGGTGGTATCAGCCGTGTACGCGTGTATGGCAAAATTGCTAAGGCTAATATTGACACTGGTACTGATGTTGATAGTAAAGAGGCTAAATAATGAGTGTAACTTTAACAGCTAAGCCTTTAACCAAGGCAAACTTTGCCCCTTACGGCTCGGTTATCGAGCGCTATAGTGATAATGAGCAAACGGCTGACAATACTTATGAGATCAATAATGGCTATGCGGTTCGTCATCATGCACTTGCCGAAAGTAAATTAGACGGTGGTGCAGTTGGCATGAGTATCTTTCGAGCCAAAAAACGTGAGAACCCGATTGCACTCTCAGTCATGGAATACCATCCGCTTGGAACACAGGCGTTTGTATCTATGGAAGGCCAAGACTATATCGTCGTGGTCGCTAAAGCTGGTGTGCCGCCGCAGTCGCCTGATGACCTAACAGTGTTTTATGCGAAATCTCACCAAGGTGTACAGTACGATGCTAATGTCTGGCATCACCCACTACTCGCGCTTGGGCGTGACAGTGATTTCTTAGTTATTGATCGTATCAATGGCGAGGGTAATAACTGTCATGAGATTGATATCACGGATTGGCATGTGTTTATTGAGTTAGAAAACGAATGCAGTTAATTGAATAAAAAATAGTCGCATCCAACAAGTACAAACTTAACGCCAGCTAATTTCTATTAGCTGGCTTTTTTATGTTCATTGAGTTATTAAATCATATGCCTATCAATTGATTAAGACCCGTCAGACGACCCAACTTGGGGCACATGGATATCCATTTTGGTGCTTTTATGGCGCATCTGATTCTTCGAAAAACATTGTTTGTCATATATATCCAAATGTACGGAAATTGGCTCTCTCATTTGAGAATAGTTAAGAACTATTTTGCTTATTTCTACCCTTATTAATGGCTAATAAGACTAAAAGTTAGACGACTCTGTAGATGACAGCCTTCTAGGGCATTTGTGGCACGGTTATTGAATGCTCTTTAGTAGTAAGCATCTAAGCGCTATCAACCAACCGCTGTCTAACGAGCATTGGATTAATAGTTTGTTTACTAGCAAATAATAACGATGCAGTTTTGGGGCAATCAACAATCAATTGTACATAAAGGGGTCATATTTTGCGTTTTGATTTATTAACGAGCTTATCCTGTCATACCAAATCATCTAGCCAAAAGCTAGCTTTACTCAAACCTTTGTCGATGGCAGCTGTTGCTATCGCTGCTTTAGGTAGCATGTCTAGCATCCATGCTAAAACCTTCTTTACTGATACGAGTGTCTCCGTACTTTACGGTAATGATTATGAACTCGTAGAAGATGGAGAGCTGACGACCGTCACATTAGAGCATGCTTCTGCGCATGACTGGGGCGGCGTGTTCTTCTTTGTCGATCGAAACCAAGGTGCCGATGACATTGAAAACAATAGATTTAGAGAAACTTATGGCGAGCTGTCTCCTACATTCAAAATAGCAACTTTTAATGACAGTTTTATCAAGCAGGTTAATTTAGCCGCTACTTATGAATTTGGTTCGAACAGCACTGGCTTTGACCAAGATAATTATCTGGTTGGTATTGGTGCAGATCTCAATGTACCTATTCCAGGAATGAAGTTTGCGTCGGCTACTCTATATCATGCTTTCAATGACAATACTGACGATGATCAGCAAATTACCTTAACCTATGGTTGGGAGCGCAATAATTTCGTCGTAGATGGCTTTATTGATTATTCATTCAATAATGATGACATTGAAGATAATATTCATATCAATCCGCAAATTAAATACAACTTACAAGAAGTGCTCGGTATTGATAACCGTTTAGAAGTCGGTATGGAGTATAGCTATTGGAAAAATAAATACGGTGTTGATGGCGTAAATCAAAACTCTCCTAGTGCATTGGTAAAATTCCATTTTTAATGTCTAATAGAAACTTTCTTGGCAGTAATAAACCCTTGTTCCAACTATATAGGAACAAGAGTTTATTTTTTATATCTGAAAGCAGTTTCACTTGTTCCTGATTTAGGTACAGCGTTTGTTTACGCCTATAAAGTTGATTTACGATAGCGACTTACGCCGGCGATGACTGTCTGATCAATTACTCTATCATCGCCTAGCATCATTAGTACAAACAATTGTTCTTCCAGTGTCTTGGTCTGCGCCATACGTCGCTCAAGCAATTCCGTTGCACCCATATCGATAACCACAAAATCCGCTTCTTTATTTGGCATAAAGTTACCGATTTTATTGTCCAATAATAGCGACTGGGCATTACCCAACGTAATTTGGTACAGCCCTTGATGAGCGGATAGTTGATTGCTTTGTAGTTGTTGGATTTTATACGCTTCTGACAGAGTCGTCAGCATCGACAGACTTGTCCCTGCTCCAACGTCAGTGGCGATACTGACACCAGTATAACTTAACGTCTTGGGTAAATCGAACAATCCACTACCCAGAAACAGGTTGGACGTCGGACAGTGTGATATTTGTGTGCCAGTATCGCGTAAGCGCTCATACTCAGATATTTCAAGGTGAATACCATGTGCCAAGGTGGTGCGTCGACCCAGTAATCCCATATCGTCGTAGACATCTAGATAGCCTTTATGAGTGGGATACAGTTGTTTCACAAAGGCAATTTCATCACGGTTTTCTGCTAGATGCGTCTGCAGATAAACACTCTCGTAACTGGCATACAGCTCACCTGCCATTTGTAGTTGCTTGGGTGTCGAAGTAATAGCAAAGCGCGGGGTAATCGCTACATGCTGACGACCACGCTCATGCCAATTATCAATGATGTTTTGGGTGTCTCGAATACCTTGCTCAGCAGGTACACACAAATTATCAGGCGCATTTTGGTCCATCAAGACATTACCCGTGATCATACGAGTATTGAGCTTGTGACTTTCCGTAAAAAATGCGTTCACTGATTCAGGGTGGCTGGTAGAAAACACCATGGCGCTCGTCGTACCATTTGCCAGCAGCTGGTTTAAGAAGAACTGTGCCGTATCATGCGCTACTTTTGGATCGCCAAAATTGGCCTCAGTGACGAAAGTATAATTATTAAGCCAATCAAGTAATTGCTCACCGTAAGCAGCAATCATATCTACTTGCGGATAATGCACATGAGTATCGATAAAGCCTGGCATGATAAGTTTGTCGCGATAATCATGTACTTTGACTACTAACTGGCCTACTTGCTCAGAGATATTATTATATTTCGCTAATATTGTCTCGTTATGCCCATACTCTACAATGCACCCTGTCACATCATCTACGACAAGCGCACCATCAGCGATATATTCAGGATAAACCTGTACACCTTCAATCACTGGTAGCAACGTAATGTCTCGTTCCACAGCTAATGTCTGTGAATGATCAGAGGTTGTACGCTCAATACGATCGCTTTCGGTCAAGTAGTGCAGCAGTTGAGCTTGATAGATATGTAGGGTCATTCGTAGATCTCACAATGGCTGGGTAGTCCTGAGCGTTTTGATAAATAGTACTGAGCGCTTTAATAATTTGATAAAAAGTATAAAAGTTATATGGAGTGAGCCGTTCAAGGAGTAGCCTGATGATACTGTTGTAGGAGCTGTGCCACGATAGAGACCGCCACCGCCATCGGCTCTTTCCCACCAACTTGCAATCCGATTGGCATGACCAACTGATTGACCAGTTGCTCACTGTAGCCACGCTGCATCAAGCGATCTCTAAAACGCTTGGCTTTGGTTGCCGAGGCAATGCAGCCTATGTAAGGTGCTGAAATATCTGAACATTGATCCTCAGACGAGCTAGTATCATAAATAGTATCTAATGCCGCCCGCACTAACTCAAAATCAACACTATGGTCATGAGTCATAACCAGAATAAAACGCTGGCCACCCTGCTCGATAAATGGGCGCACAAAATCTACAGGCTCATCATCGATATGCGGACGGATATGCGCTGGTAGGTTATAAAGTTTGGATGGATTAGTAGTAGATTCATCAACTAAGTAACGCTTAAACATCTCTGGGCGACTGTCCACCCAATCTACCTGACAAGGTAGCTCAGCGAGGATGGTCATTAGCGCTGATGCCACATGCCCTGCACCAAACACTAGTACTGACATCGGCGGCGTTACATTGAAGCATTCGAACATAACGGTGACGCTACCGCCGCAACACTGTGCCAATTTCGCACCTAGCGGGTAGTGCTTAGTATAGACAGCATCACGGCGTACCCCTTTAGAAGGTACTGATGCGCTTTCACCGTCAGTTTCAGCGACTTTTGGTTTTACTTCTTTTGATACCGTTGCTGCTATTTCACCATTTAATAGCTGCCGTGCAGTATTGATAACGTCATGTTCTAGACCGCCGCCGCCTAGCGTATCTACGATACTGTCCTGCGCGACGATCATCTTTGCCTGTAGCGCTCGAGGAGCAGATCCATTTACGGCCACGACCGTCGCCAACACGTGAGCGATGCCGCGCTGCTGATATCGCGCTAGACCTTCATACCAAACGACTGGCGGTGCTAGCGACTCATTCACTGTGTGCAGGACCTCTTGCCCCTGCTACATTTGGATGCTCTATCGCATTAGGCTGGTCATCAGTTTGTTTCCCTTTAACTTCTTTTGGCTCGATGTCTTTAGCGTGACGTACGTCTTGTGGCATTGCTTTTTCGTTGTAAAGGTCACTGTTCTCTGCTGCGCCTTTTACTAAACTATCAACCGTATCTGTATCGGCTTCAGTTGTTAAATCCCACGATGTGCCTTGCATACGCATCACTGCTTTTAATACCGCTTCTGGCGTCGCAGGCATGGTCAGTTCTGGATTCTTCTTATACTCCCCGAGACTAGCCACTGCATTATTAAGGGCACACCAAACACTGGCTGCCAACATAAACGGCGGCTCGCCAACGGCTTTAGAGTTATAAATCGTTTGTTCTTCGTTTTTGCGATCGTACAATTTGACATTCCACTGCTTAGGTAAGTCATGCGCGGTTGGAATTTTATAATTAGCAGGACTATCAGATGCCAGCTTTCCTTTATCATTCCAGATTAGCTCTTCCGCTGTGAGCCAACCCATACCTTGCACAAAGCCACCTTCAATCTGACCAATATCAATGGCAGGGTTGATCGATTGTCCCGCGTCATGCAGCACATCACAGCGTAGTACCTTGTACTCGCCCGTCAAGGTATCAATCTCAACCTCAGCACAGGCAGCACCCAAGGCAAAGTAGAAGAACGGACGACCCCATGCCTTAGAGCGATCATAAAATATCTTAGGCGTTTTATAATAGCCAGTAGACGACAGACTAATACGGTTCTGATACGACAGTTGAATCATCTCAGCAAAAGTCAGTGTTTCTTTATCACCGATATAGACATGATTTTTTTCAAAGCGTATGTCTTCTTGCGCTACGTCGAAATGCTCAGCGGCAAATTCAAGTATGCGCGCTTTGATACTTAGACAAGCATTTTGCGCTGCCTTGCCATTAATGTCTGTACCTGATGACGCGGCAGTTGGTGAGGTATTAGGTACTTTGTCGGTACGCGTCGCTGATACTTTAACTGTATCCAGATCAACGTCAAATTCATTGGCAACAATTTGAGCGATTTTAATATATAGCCCTTGCCCCATCTCCGTACCGCCGTGATTGAGGTGGATACTACCATCAGTATAAATGTGTACCAATGCGCCTGCCTGATTGAGCGTCTGCACCGTAAATGAAATACCGAATTTTACTGGCGTTAGAGCAAGACCCAAACGTTTGTCACTGCCTTCAGCGGCAGCTTTTTGATTGGCTTCTAGGATTTGCTGACGGCGGTTGTCATAATCGCAATCGTCTGCCAACTTGGTCATGATGGTCGCCAAATCGAAATGCTCAATGGTCTGACCGTAATGCGTACTTTGACCATCTTGATATAAGTTTGCCAAACGCACTTGTAATGGATCTTGACCCAAGGTATAAGCAATATGGTCCATCATATACTCAGCAGTCATCAGACCTTGCGGACCACCAAACCCTCGATAGGCAGTATTGGATACGGTATGCGTTTTGCAGCGATGCCCTGCCACATGAGCAGCTGGATAATAATAGGCATTATCACAGTGGAACATCGCTCTATCAACGATGGCATCAGACAAATCTGGCGCATAGCCACACAAGCCAGCCAATTGCATATCGACGCCCAATATACGACCAGACTCGTCTAAGCCGACTTCGTAACGATTGGCAAACTCATGGCGCTTACCCGTCACCACCATGTCATCTTGACGATCTAGACGCATACTGACAGGGACATTATGGCGTTTGGCGATGATACCGCATAAACATGCCCAAGCAGCGGCTTGCGTTTCTTTCCCGCCAAACCCGCCACCCATACGGCGCACGACTGTGTTTACCGCATGAAATGGCAGATCTGTCACTTCGGCGACGAGCTGCTGTACTTCGCTTGGATGCTGTGAAGACGTATAAACTTCTAGCCCGCCATCGTCACAAGGCACCACATAAGACACTTGGCCTTCGAGATAAAAGTGCTCTTGCCCACGCATATGAATATGACCTTCAATGCGAATCGGCGAGTTCTCAAGCGCAGTCGCCGCGTCACCACGCTTCATAAAGTGACTCGGACGTACAAAGAACTCTTGCTCTAGTGCTTTATCTATACTAAGTACCGCTGGCAATGGCTCATATTCTACCACTGCCTTGGTCGCAGCTTTTTTGGCAGCACGATGACTGGTAGCCACCACCACGAATAGCGTCTGACCCACATACTCTGTGATGTCATCCACCATCAGTGGCTCACCGTCGAACACCGCACCGATATCCGTCTGCGCCGGTAAATCTTTAAAGCTTAAGATATCTATAACCCCATCCGCATTTCTAACAGCGCTCAAATCCATACTCAATACACGTGCATGAGCGTGGCTGCTTTTACCTACTGCCAGATGTAGCGTGCCCTGCGGTTTTGCAATATCATCCACATAAGTCGCCGTTCCCATGACATGGCTAATCGCACTATCATGCTTCGCCGAGGTGCCAATTTTGTTTTTTGGCGGACGCACGCGGCGGATACTATAACTGTCAAATAAGGACGAATGATGGCTCATGGCGGATCTCTTCTATTAGGACGCTTTTATTAATGCTCTTTTGTTCTTGGCAAATATAACGATAAGGCGGTATTAGCAAACAACAACTCTGCTAGTTAAGCGGTCTCGGTCTGTCTACCTGCTACCAATTGCTTACCGCACTTCACCAGTAGACGCTGTACCACATGTGAGCGATATTCACGGCTGGCTCTGACATCGGTCATAGGCGTAACGTCTGCAGACAAGACTTGTGCTGCTTGCTCAAAACTTGCAATTTCAGCCGCTTGCCCAATGAGCGCTTGCTGACAGGTTGTGGCTAATAACGGTATGGCAGCCATGCCACCAAGTCCAAGCTTTGCATTCTCTATCGTCATGCCATCTGCTGATACATCGATTCGCGCAGCCAATAGACACGCTGAAATATCATCCTCATAACGTTTGCTAATTTTATGAATAAATAAGTGCTGATTGTCATGCATCAGAGGAATATGGATAGCGACTACGTAACTGCCTGCTTGCAGTTTGGTCTTTTTATAATCTAAGAAAAATTCTGATAAAGGTATGATCTCATCCGTATAAACCGAATCACTATTACCTAAATCATTGCCTGACTCTTCACGATTGGGCGCGCAATGACGCAGATGAATTGACGCATCTAACGCCAATAAAATCGGTGGTAAATCCCCAATCGGCGACGCGTTAGCTATATTGCCGCCGATGGTACCCATATTACGGATTTGCGGAGAAGCAATACGCTCAAATACTTGCGCGAAACTTGAAAAATACTGCTCAAGCACAGGCAACATCTGCTGATAGCTCATGCCAGCACCTAGTACTAGAGATTGGCTAGAAGCTTGCTCGTTATCTGAACCTTCGCTTGGGTCAGACTTTGCGTCAAATAATGACCATGACTTTAATGCCTCGATAGCTGAAAGCTGGATAATGACCTCGTGATCAACCAAATGCTGGGTTACACTCAATCCCAAGTCCGTACCACCTGCCCAAATCGTTGCCTGTGGATAGGCCGCTAATACTTGATTAAGCTCATCTAGTGACTTGGGCATATATAATCGTCGCCCAGCATCACTGATTGCAGGGGCAATACCATGTGGCTCTTGATTTTTTTGTTCGGCTGGCACATTTTCAAGGACTACTGCTGATTCCTTTGTACTTCTCATCGCATTTGTCGCGAGACTGATAGTCAGGTCTTTCACTGCTGACTGCTCCGCCTCTCTCTGCTGACCAATATCGCTCATAAGTAGACCAGCCTCGATAATTGGCCTGTAGCCTGTGCAGCGACATAGGTTGCCAGATATTGATGCAACCACTTCATCATAGCTTAATTGCTTGGCATCGTTCTGACTTGCTGTCTCTTGACTTGTCTGCATACGATTGTTTTCGTAAACGCAAGCCAGTGACATCACAAACCCAGGCGTACAAAAACCGCACTGTGATCCGTGACATTCAACCATGGCTTGCTGCGCTGGATGCAGCAGAGCACGTTCTGGATGATGTTCTGGATTATCTGCCAAATAAGAAGCCGTCATCAGATGATGACCATCCATGAGCGACACTAGCGTAATGCAAGAGTTAATCGTATAGAACGGTAGCGTAGCATTTTTTTCGTCGCCATTTTCATCATTAAGCGCTGGCTGGCTAGCATTAGGCAGGCGCTGAACCATCACGGTACAGGCACCGCAATCACCACTACCACAGCCTTCCTTCGTATCCGTTTGGCCTTCATGCAATCGTAGATACTCAAGCACCGTCGTATTAGGGTTAAGCTGGGTTAGCTCGTGGCGTTTCCCATTTAAGTAAAAACTAATCATAGCAAGACTCGGCTAAAATAAAATAATGAAGATAAGCATAAGGCTTAAGGAATTTGACAGCTTAAATGCTGAAAGTAAGCACTTGGTTTGCATCATGCTGCAACCGTTTAAGTACGGTTATTCTGTTTTATAACTTTTAAAGTATTCGCTGTTTTGTTTGCTAATACATTCTTAAGAGATAGAAAAAATCAGCACAACGCACTTTTTTATATCAAGTAAGCTGGTTGTAAATATCAGCATTCATCGAACAATTTTGTTAGAAAACTCGTACTGTAGGATACTTGACTATTTGGTCAGCTTTCAACATATTATCACTATTCTTATTTATAACACAACCCGTTAAAATGCCTATAGATACTATCGAATAGTTGGTAAATATTTGGCGAATAACTTCAATCTAAGGAAATACTTACACGTTTTGTAGACTTTATTGATTGCTCAGCTACTTAATACCAGACGTTATTTTTATAAATAGCTTTAATTTTATACATGACAAATCAAACGAAGTATTAGATAAGCCATACTCTAAATAGCGAGATAGTCTGCGTAAAAACAATATCGAATACATATATCGCCTTTAAACTGCTATGAACAGCTGATTTTTATATATAATGTCTGCAAATAAGCCTGACTCTTCACTGTTGTGACTTCTAATGATAAGTAATCGTGACATATCGTTGGGCTAAAATCGTTTTTGAGATATTACTATGAAGTCATTTGCCTTTACCTATTTGCTAATAGCAACGATGCTGTTAGGAGGTTGTCAATCGTTTCAATTCGTTGACAGTCCTATCCCTGTGAAGCCTGCCCCTACTAAGCTTGTTGCTCAATAAAAAGCCTAGCGCTTAATAGCAATTATCGCTCAATAAAAATTGGCACAAAAAAAGCAGACATCGATAATGTCTGCTTTTTTATTTGATTACTCTGTCGGTTCTAGCTGTTTTTATAGCTTAGCATCAGCTGGTTGATGCTTAATAATCGTTTTGGCCAGATGATCACCAAACCAAATAGCAGTATCAATATCGCCCGAACCTGGTGTCTCTTCAGGTGGGCCATCAAGCGACTGAGTCATTAGGCCCAAAAAGCTAGACAGACGGTTTAAGTCGTGAGCTTCATGACCTGTCGGCATCAATGGCAGACCAATCCAGTTCATACCATGTTGCATCGCATATAGAGAAATCTGCTGTAGCACTGCAAGTTTATCACCGCTCAGGCCGCCCGAATTGGCAAACGCTGCTGCCCACTTTCCCTCCCATTTGCGATGATACCAACGCTTAGATGTCTCATCCATAAAGGTCTTAAATTCAGCTGTCACGCTACCCATATACACTGCACTACCAAAAACCAGCAAGTCTGCCTGATCTAAATAATCCCAATCAACATCATAAACATCGACAGCCTTGGCTTGCGCTTCTGGCAATTGCTGATGCGCACCTTGTACTATCGCCTCAGCGACACGCTTGGTATGCCCATAATTACTATGGAAAATAACGGCGATTGAGACATTAGGCGCGTTATCAGTAGATGTAGAGGTGTTAGACGATTTAGCAGGTGTATTCATACGTACTCTAATAATAAATAATTGGTTGAATAATGAAGCTTATAAAATATTGGATACTTAGCCACAGTCGATAGCTAGTGGCCTTATTTTCACTGATAAGTACTTATCGATAGCTCAAACTTTCGAACTATCAGGCGATATAACAGAATCAAGCAATGCTTCTTTGAGTCAATTTAACTGGCAGAAATATCAATGGTGATGGAGCAATCGCATAGTCTTTAATTACACTGTCTTTAATTACATAGTCTCTATACGGCAGCATATACATACCGGTATATATGCGATGAACTTCATTGAATTCAAGCCCATTGTATCAGACGTATTTTTGTTTTTAAGTTATTTATTAAAGTCTGACTAATCAGGGCACATATACTTTTAATATATTTTATATAAATGGGTAAGTCGCATTAACTGACAATATGACACGAACAAATTTCTGATACCTGATAAACCTATAATTATCAGTACTATAGACAACTATTAATATAAGGTCATATACACAGCAGTCCATTTATTCCATATCATCATATACTAATTCTACTTTTTCTAATCTCTCCGTATTTACATTAATGACAATAGGATTATGATGTAACGCTTCTTACTGCTTAAACAAATTAACAGAAATACAGTTTCCAATTCTGCAAACCTGCGTAACTATACTCATATAAATTCTTATAAAAATGATATCTGATAACATCATCGGATAAGGAAGCTATTACCTTGACTACTCTCGTTCAACCTGTAAACGACACAAAAGATCCTATCGTCAGAGATGATCTGGCCTTAAATGCACCGCAAAAATCCTTGATTATGGGTGGTGGCATCGTAGGATTGATAGTGCTCGCGTATCTATTAGCCACTCAACATATCTCTCAATCATTGCTACTTGGGATAGGTCTTTTGTTAGGCTATACCCTTTTTCATGCCCGCTTTGGCTTTACCTCTGCTTTTAGACGTATGATGGCAGTGGGCAACGGTCAGGCGATGCGCTCTCATATGCTAATGTTGGCAGTTGCTGTTACGCTATTTGCGCCAATCCTTGCTTATGGCACGACGCTATTTGGCGGGCCTGTCGCAGGTTATGTCGCGCCATTAGGGGTCAGTCTAGTCGTAGGCGCATTTGTATTTGGTATCGGCATGCAACTTGGCGGCGGCTGTGCCTCTGGTACGCTCTATGCGGTAGGCGGTGGACGCTCTGTTATGTTCATCACCTTTATTTTCTTCATAGTGGGTGCCACGATTGGGGCTTATCACTTGCCATTCTGGACAGAAGAGATGCCCGCTTATGCGCCTTTCTCTTTGGCAACCTCTACAGGTCTTGGCTATACAGGGGCATGGCTGGTATCGCTTGCTATATTCGGCATTATCGCATGGGTGACGTTAGTCGTTGAGAAAAAAAGAAACGCACCGAAGATGGCTCCCGTGCCTTCTGAGTCTGGTTGGAAACGAGTCTTTCGTGGCTCTTGGCCGCTATTTGCTGCCGCAATCGTCTTGGCTTTACTTAACGGTCTGACATTACTTACACGTGGTCAACCGTGGGGCATTACATCAGCATTTACATTATGGGGTTCTAAAATTGCAAGCGGTTTTGGTATGGATGTGGCTAGCTGGGGCTATTGGCAAGGTGCTAATGCAGCAGCGCTTGAGGCCTCTATCTTTGCTGACTCAACCACTGTATTGAATATCGGCATCATCATTGGCGCATTTATCGCCTCTGCTGCGGGTGGCTTGTTTAAGTTTACTAAGATTACTGCTGGTAACTTTGCAGCATCGGTCATTGGCGGCTTGATGATGGGATATGGCGCCCGTCTCGCGTTCGGTTGTAATATCGGCGCTTACTTCGGTGGTATCGCCTCTTTTAGCTTACATGGTTATATCTGGGGCATACTAGCAATGGCAGGTACGTTCTTGGCACTGTATTTACGTCCTTTATTTGGCTTATCAGTACCAAAATCTAGCGACTCCGTTTGTTAATACAGATTTTATATTAATACAGACCTTATGTTAATACGAATGTAGCACTCAAATAAAAAACAGCAGAATAATCTGCTGTTTTTTTATTGTTTATCACTTCCTTGCCACTACTCATTATTATATAGTCAAAGAAATCTAAAACAGCTACAAGGCAGCCGACCGTAGATTGTACATATAGTACATCTAGGGAGGGTAACACCGTAGCGGTTTAGTAGTTCGCTGACTATAAAGCTGCTAACGACGAACGATGACCAGTGCCATCCGACCCGTTGCAGGCTGGTGCATATGAGTCTGGCGGCGATACGAGTAATAGTGAGTATCTGCGTAGCTACAGTCAACAGGCAAATCATTCACAACTGTAGCACCAGCAGCTTCTAACTGCATGGCAGCAAGCTTCGGTAAATCCAGCTTTATTTTGTCATTATGAGACGATATAGAAAATAGCGACACAAAGTTATCGATATGCGTCTCTGGCAACGTCTGATTGGCTATACACCCAGCCAATAGCTTATCGCGAACGTCTGTATTTACTTCATAGTTTTCCTGACTGATACACACTCCTATCCAAGCTTGTATAGGGCCTGACTCAGTAAAACGGTTAACAGTCTCTGGTATCACACCGCAGGCCAATCCTTGCCAGCCTGCATGAATCGCTGCGATTTTGCCACTGGTGGGCTGATATAAGACAATCGGTACACAGTCCGCCGTCATGATTGCCAGACCGCGACCACTTTGTTGACTGACCATCGCATCAGCAGACATTGGCGCCATATTCAACGTAGTAGCATCGACATCATGTATGTGTTTGCCATGAACCTGACTGGCCCAATGCAAGCGATTAATAGCCGCATGCTGCTCGTTTTGTGCAGACTTATCTGTCAGCTGCTCATTGATAGCAGCCAATAGATTCATGCGGTTATCTAATACTTGCAGTGCATTATCATTGACATGCAAACCTAGATTCAGATCGCCGTAATTTGACTGGCCTTCATAACCTGTACGCTGGTTTTTAGCAGCAGAGTCATCAATATTATCAAATGCAAAAGCAGCCGTCTGAAAAACGGCCACATTATCAATTTGCGCAATCATTGTCATCGGGAACGTGTTCGTCATGGCTGCTCGCTCTCACCTCTCATCTAGTAAACGTTAGCGTTTACTCTTCATAATAACCGTCGCTTAGTACGGCCATCAGTTTTTGCATGTCTTCAGGTAGTGGCGTCGTCACTTCAATATCCTCACCTGTCGTCGGATGCACGAATCCTAACGTATAGGCATGCAGTGCTTGGCGTGGGAAATTATTAATAGCTTGACGCTGGGCTTCTGTCAATCCAGAGCGTAGCTGACGACGGCCACCATAGACACGGTCACCGACTAGTGGATAAGTAATGTGACTTAGATGCACACGAATTTGATGCGTACGTCCAGTCTCAAGTCCGACATCTAGTAGACAGTAATTTTCGTTCAATGGCGTGACATTTAGCAGATGCGTTACCGCTTCGCGACCAGCGGTCATCACCGTCATCTTAGTACGCTGATTGCGATGTCGGCCAATCGGTGCATCGATACGACGATGACGAGATAGGCTTGCTTGGTCCCCTGCTACCACACACTTATAGTGACGATAAACAGACTTGTCTTTTAGCTGCTCCATTAGTGCCATCTGAGCAGGTTTGGTTTTGCCAATCAATAGCAATCCAGAGGTGTCTTTATCAATACGGTGCACAAGACCTGCACGCGGTAAATGATGCTGCTGAGGATAATGATATAGCAGTGCATTGACCAAAGTGCCGTTTTGATTACCTGCGCCCGGATGAACCACCATACCGACAGGTTTGTTGATTACCAATACGTCATCATCTTCATAGACAACATCGATATCTATATTTTCTGGTTGGTCTTCGCCATGCTGCTGTAACGTCGTTGATAGATGCAATACGTCATCTGCTTTGACACGGACTTTTGGTTTTTGGACACTGCCGTTATAGAGTAGACTGCCGTCAGTAATCCAGTTCTGTAATTGTACACGCGAAAAGTCTGAAAACGCTTGGGAGGCAACCTTGTCAATACGCAGACCAGCTTGATCTTCTGTGACCACATGCGTCATATCTACAATCACTGGTACAGCTTGACCCGCTACTGGGGCTTCATCGTCGTCGCCATCCATATCGCTGTCATCAATATCATTATCATCAATGTCACTATCGTTCAGATCATTACCATCATCGATGAGCAACTCTTCATTATCAAGCGCATCATCATGCACTTGCTCACTCATCATTGATTGATTATCAGGTAGCTCATTATTGTTCAAAACATCATTTGGCATTGGTGACTCTTGTGCTGATGAATCAGTATCTAGCGATTGATTCGGTGATAAATTGGTAGTCATGGCATCATTATTCATAGCGGATTGATACATTGATACGTGGCAAAGCCCCTGACAGTGTTTTGTGAGGTGACTTCGAAGATAGTATTATAAATAGCAGTATAAAAAATTGTCGTTTTTTGATTATTGTTTTTTGCCTATAAATAGCAGATAACAACCTTCAAGGTACAAAAAAGCGGAGACAATACCGCTCTAGTGTATCATGTCGCACGCATAAGCCCTATAGAAGCTGCATGCTATCTGATAATTTTTGAGCATACCTTCGGGCTGTAAGATGCCTCGCTTAACTCTCTAGAACATGACATTGCTGTAATTTACTGTATATTTACTCATGCTAGCGACATTCGATATCGCTCGTGACAGCCGCTCATGTTAAACTGCCTATACAATATAGATGGCGAAAAAATAGACGTAGCAAATGTTATTCTATAAAGTATAGCCATATTTTGCTGTATGCTATGGCACTGTATGCGAATGCCGTATTTAGATACAGTTTGAAAATGGCATTGGGGTTTGTTGACCGTGTTTGCCATTTAAACCGTTTGACTATGGCTAAATACATGTGGTCTATCACAGGCTTACTATACAAGCATTATGTATCAGACCCAATCTATCAGTACAATACGTCATAACAAAAACTGCATTCGATAAAAAATTTTTGCTGGTGGATCGCTGACTATTTAGCGTCGTTTTTTATCACTAACCTTTTATATAGCATGATAGCGCCGCTGCTATTATGCGCCTTGTGTCGGAGAAGAAGTATGCAAGCTGTTGGCAATACGTTTATCAAACTGTCCTCAATAACCCTACTGGCGCTTAGCGTCAATCTAGTGGGTTGCCAGACTTTTAAAAATCTAACTGGCGCCAAAGATGGTGAGGCAGTAGAAACAGCTGAAAAATCAGAGCAAGGGTATTATAACGAGGCCGTCAATCAGATTGACAAAGGTCACTATATCCAAGGTATCGAAGAGCTGACCAATCTGCGTACATTCTACCCAACCGGACAGTATGCTGAACAAGCCTTGCTTGACATGATGTATGCACAATACGAAGGCGATAAGTATGAGATGGCAGCAGCAAGTGCTGAGCAGTTTATCCGTCTGTATCCGTCTAACCCACAAGTCAGCTACGCCTACTATGTGCGCGGCGTTGCTAATATGGAAGGTTCATCTGAAAGCCTAAAGCTCTTTAAACTGAACCAAGCTGAGCGTGATACTGCGTATTTGCGTATTGCCTTTGCTAACTTTCAAGAGCTTATCAATAAATATCCAAACAGTCCGTATGCACCAGATGCCGCTCAGCGTATGACGTTCATCTACAATCAGTTTGCTGAGAGCGAAATGAGCGCAGCCAATTGGTATATCGAGCGTGAAGCTTATGTAGCAGCGGTCAACCGTGCCAAATGGGTATTCCAGTATTACCCACTTAGTGAGTCAACGCCAGATGCTCTTGCGGTATTAGCATATAGCCATGAAAAACTGGGTCTAACCGATTTGGCCAATGAGTACAAAACGCTATTGCAGATCAACTACCCAGAGATGCTAACCAGCAACGGTAGTGTGAAATTAAGCACCAAACGTGACCGTACTTGGCTCAATAAGATTACCTTTGGCAAGCTTGGTCGTTCGAACACAACTGACAAATCAGTCGCATCTGGCGAGTATAATGGCGCAACCAAGACACAAATGATTCGTAATGCAGCCCAGTTGAGACTAGCAGGGACAAATACTACGCCTGCCAATACTCCAGTCGCCAATAATGCTGCTGCACGTAATGGTATTAGCGTAGGCCTAGGTCTACCTGAAGCGTCAGCTGAGCGCGTGACCAGCCAATCAAGTACTGGCTCGACTGCAAGAGAAGCCAACGTCGATCCCCTAAATACCAATCCAACACGCCGCACTACGCTAAATGACGACAGTGTGAGTGATATGGATAATAATTGATTACGTGAAGTCTCTTCTTAGCCTAACTAACACAGTCTGTATTCATTGATAATAAGGTCAACATTATGTTGGCCTTATTTTTCTAGCAGTACCTTATTACCTCTGCCCCAACATAATCGACCTATGGTAAACTGTTTTTTGTATGAGCATTCCCAACCATATTCTTGAACAATTAAATAGCCAAGCTGACCTGATCAGTATCATTGGCAAACACACCACGCTTAAACGGGCTGGTAGTGAATATAAAGGCTGCTGCCCTTTTCACGGTGAAAAATCGCCTTCTTTTTATGTCAATCCACAAAAAAACATCTATCACTGCTTTGGCTGTAGCGTCGGTGGCAATGCCATCAGTTTTTTGCGTGATTATGAAAATTTGACGTTTATTGAAGCGGTCAATGAACTATCAAAGCAAACAGGCATTGAAGTACCGAAAGAAGAACAGCAAAACGTTAGTTATCAACGTCGCGCACCCAAACCTATTGCACCGCCGCCTGTGCACAATGTGCCTAGCCCAACTGTAGAACATAGCAAAGTAAGCCAAGACGGTACAAATCAAGACAACCATCAAAATAATCGTCAAGACATTTATCAAGACAATGTCGTCCAAAGTGACCAAAACTACATCGACCAGCCCATTTATGATGACAATCAGGGCTATGAGAATTTCCCGCCGTTAGAGGCGTATGATTCAGCGTCATATTCGATGGACTCCTATTCCTCAGAGCCGTATTCGCCAAGCCACGCAGATGATAGTGGCTATCCACCAGCATGGTTGACAGATACGGATACTGGCGCTGGTATCCAGGACGCTCATGGCATTGAGCAAAGCGATGATAAAGATGGCAACCTATATGAGCTGCTAGAGCAAATCCAGCAGTTTTATCAGCACAATCTGACCACGCATCCCCATGCCAAGCACTACTTTTTATCGCGCGGTATCACCGAAGACATCTTTGAGACCTTTGGTCTTGGCTATGCGCCATTTGGCTGGCAGCATCTTGAGCATCAATTCCCGCAAGATATTGAAGGACTAAAAGCCTTAGGATTGGTACGACAGTCAGAGTCTGGCCGCGACTACGATCTATTGCGCGACCGAGTCATCTTCCCAATTCGTGATAACCAAGGCCGTACTATTGGTTTTGGCGGTCGGGCGCTCGATGACGAAGTAAAGCCTAAATATATCAACTCCTCAGACTCGCCCGTCTTTCATAAGCAGCATGTACTATACGGCTATTATGAATCACGTCAGCAGCGCGCAGACAGCTGGCTGGTCGTCGAAGGCTATATGGATGTGATCGCTCTTTATCAAGCGGGTATCTATGGGGCAATCGCCTCGATGGGTACAGCGATTAATGAAAGCCAAATATCGCGTCTACTGACACTAAATCCAACGCTTACTTTGAGCTTCGACGGAGATAGCGCAGGACAAAAAGCCGCTTGGCGCACACTTGAAGTTGCCCTGCCCGTATTGGCCGATGACAAAGAGCTGCGGTTTTTAACCCTGCCTAATAATCATGATCCTGATACTTTTATTAAGAGTCAGGGCAGCGATGCCATGCGTGAGCAAATCGCTAATGCCATGCCGCTATCACAGTATATCTTTGCGTATTTGAGTGAGCGTTATGACATGAGTCTGGCTGAAGGCAAAGCCAAGCTCATGTCTCAAGTCCGCTCGTTGACGACCGCCTTACCCAAAGGCAGTAGCTTTCGCTATTTGCTTAACAATGACGTTTATCAAAAGCTTGGTGGTAAACGCAGTCAGAATGTCGAGGCTAAAGATGCGCTGCTAGATTTTGATGGTGATATGACCATCAGTCAGCAATTGCAGCTTTGTTTTTTGTTTCAGCCGCGCGCGTTAATCGACGACCCTATTGAGTCGATTTGGCAACAGTCAGGGATTAATGGCTTACACCTACCTGCTCATATCAAACAAAAAGCATCGCCTGATACGCTACGTCCGCTTGCGTGGGAAGACTTGCAAGATGCTGCTCTGCTAGACATCGTAAGCACTATCAAGCGCTGTCTTAATTACCTACCAAAAGACGTCAATGCAGCGGCGCATTTTATCTTATCGAACGTAAAGCCTGCGACCCAAGACATGCTCAGCCGTAATTGGGGCGGCTTCTATAAAGCGCTAACTGCACGTAATATTTTGGGGCTTGATGGCCTAATCGAAGAGCTAGTCAGTCAGCTGCTTGAGCGCAACATGAAGAAAAAAATACAAGAGCTGATACAGAACCCAGATCATATTAAGCTTGCGATCGTCCGTAAACAAACTCAATTATTGAATGATTGGCTACGGGCACAGCAGGCAGAGCAATCGGCACAGATGGTCACTGTGCAGTCTTAATGTTTAATTTCAAATGTTGACCCTTTAAAAGTCTAGCAGCTGCCCCCACTACTAATGATTATGCCCAGTAGCATGAGTCGCTCCTAAATCATTTAGCTGATGGCAAATAATCAGTAAAAAATGGTCGGTAGCTATCACTAGCTCGTGCTTGACGACTGTGGTCTGTGTTAAACTGTGTCGCTGTATATTGACAGCACTGCTTGGTGAATGATTGTGAGCATGCATCGTTAAGCACAAATTTTAGGTATTATTTTTACGTATCCGCTTTTAGATACTATTTTTTAAGTACTGTATTTTTTTAAGTACCATATTGAAGTCTTTTGAGCTTTTCTAATTTTTAGCTGTTTATCAGCATTGTTATTGTAGTGTTTTGAGCCTTTATTCATATCAACTCATTTTTGATATTATTGACAACCTCTACGCCATATTTTGATCAATCGATTGATAAGATCAACGCAAAGAGCGAGCGATAGCGAGTCACAATATAAAAATGTCCGATGCAAGTAAGCGAGTATTTATGAACGATAAGTCAGTTTCTAAGTCCACATCTCAACTGGCCACCTTAATCCAAATGGGCAAAGAGCAAGGGTATCTTACCTATGCTGAGGTGAATGACCAGCTGCCCGACTCTATTACCGAAAGCGATCAGATCGAAGACATTGTGCAAATGCTGACCGATGTCGGTATCAAAATCTTTGAATCAGCTCCTGATGCCGATGACATCTTGATGAACGATGATTCAAGCGATGATGACATGGCAGCAGATGAGGCAGCGGCAGTACTCGCCTCTGTTGAAACTGAGCCTGGTCGTACCACTGACCCTGTACGTATGTATATGCGTGAAATGGGTACGGTTGACCTACTAACTCGCGAAGGCGAGATTGCCATTGCTAAGCGTATCGAAGAAGGTATTCGTGACGTGCAGCATGCTATGTCTTACTGGCCTGGTACCGTACAGTTTGTCCTTGACGAGTATCAAAAAGTACAAGACGGCGAAAAAAAGCTATCTGACGTCATCACTGGTTTCTTAGATCCTGAGACCGAAGAAGACAAAATCGCCGCTCAAGAAGCAAAAGAAGCAGCGAAAGAAGAACGTGAGCGCATCAAAGAAGAAAAAGAAAACCCACCAGTTATCAAAGCCAAGGTCAATGCAAAAACAGCTGCGCTTGATGATGACGACGAAGACGAAGATGACGTTGAAGACGAAGCTGAAGAAGAAACCAGCGGTCTTGATCCAGAAGAAGTTCGTTTACGTCTAGAAGAGATTGAGCATCTATTTATCAAAGCCAAGCAAGCATTGCTAGATTATGGCCGTGGTAGCGTACAGGCTGATACAGCGTATGCTCTACTTGCTGAACGCTTTATGATGTTGAAGCTAAATAATCGCTTGTCAGACCAGGTCATGGCTATCATGCATGACGTCTATGACGACGTGCGTAAGCAAGAGCGTCAAATCATGCGTTTGGTGATTCGCCGTGGTCGTATGCCGCGTGAAGAGTTCCGTAAGACCTTCCCTAGCAATGAAACCAATGTTGATTGGTTGATTGAACGTATCAAAGGTAAGCCTGCATTTGCTGGTACGCTAGAAAAAGTCACTGATGACGTCATTTTACTTCAACGTCGTATTCGTGATTACGAGCAACAGCTCGACATGAAAATCCACGATATGAAAGATGTCGCACGTCGTATGGCGGTTGGTGAAGCAAAAGCTCGCCGCGCGAAAAAAGAAATGGTTGAAGCTAACCTACGTCTGGTTATCTCTATCGCGAAAAAATATACCAACCGTGGCCTACAGTTCTTGGATCTTATCCAAGAAGGTAACATCGGTCTGATGAAAGCCGTTGATAAGTTTGAATATCGCCGTGGTTATAAGTTCTCGACGTACGCTACATGGTGGATTCGTCAGGCGATTACCCGCTCTATCGCTGACCAAGCGCGCACCATTCGTATTCCTGTGCATATGATTGAGACGATCAACAAGATAAACCGTGTCTCACGTCAATTGCTACAGGAAATGGGTCGCGAGCCAACACCTGAAGAATTAGGCGAACGCTTAGAGATGGACGAAGTTAAAGTCCGTAAAGTATTGAAGATTGCTAAAGAGCCTATCTCTATGGAAACCCCTATCGGTGATGATGAAGATTCGCACCTAGGTGATTTTATCGAAGATGGTACGATTTCAAGCCCTGTTGATGATGCGACTGCTGCTGGTCTGCAAGAAGCAACTCGTGATGTACTCGGCAACCTGACTGAGCGTGAAGCGCGTGTCTTGAAAATGCGTTTCGGTATCGATATGCCAACCGATCATACTCTAGAAGAAGTCGGCAAGCAGTTTGATGTAACGCGTGAGCGTATTCGTCAGATCGAGGCAAAAGCATTACGTAAATTGCGTCATCCATCACGTTCTGAGCACTTGCGCTCTTTCCTTGAAAATGACTAAATTTTCAGAAAAATATTGAGCCTAGCTAATAGGCTTCAGATAGTTGCCAAAAATAAAAAAGCTGAGTATATCTCAGCTTTTTTTGTGTCTGCTTTTTTAGTTCTATAATTTATTAATCACTGTGTTTATTAATTACAAAGCTTATTAATTACAAAGCCTCCTACTCATAAAACCCTTCAATCTAAGAGCTGCTTGTTCAATATATACCCCTGTTTTCTTTACCTTCTACTATCTTCTCTTATTCAAAATTATCTAACTATAGATACAGACTCTCCTTTAAAAACCACTTTATAGTTGACACTGTCAACCTTATTCTATATAGTTGCTTCTATCAACTATATCAAAGAGTTTTTATGTCTAATAATTCATTGAGCGAAACACTACATCAATTGATGCATACCTATACCAATCTATTGCTAGAAGGCATTCGCCAGCAAGGGGTAGAGTTGTCAGTAACCAATATCAGAACCTTAAAAGGTGTGTGTTATAACCCGAATAGCACTGCGCTATCGATCTCTAAACACATGCAGCGAGACAAAGCGCAAATCACTCGTGCCTTAAATGACCTTTTGGCGGCTGAGCTAATATTAAAGACAGACAACCCGCTTGATGGTCGTAGCCAATTACTACAGCTGACCCCTAAAGGCGAAGAAGTTATGACGAAACTTGATGCAGCAGAAGAATGGACAAGACAGCAATTAACGAAAGATTTAAGCCTCGTAGAGCTTGCGTTATTTTTCCGTGTCAGTCGCACCATGATAGACAACGTTAGCAGCAGCAAGACTACCGATAAATAAGTAAGGACAGCTCCGTATGAATGACACAATAAATCAAAAACCAGTACGCGAAATCATGACCGTTGCTCACAAGCAAATGATTACTCCGCACTACATCCGTATATACCTCACAGGCCAAGCAGTTACTATTGCCAATATCGCGACCATGACAGTTGGAGCAAACAATAAAGTGCTTATTCCCGTCGATAAAGCCCAGCCAATTGACCTAAATGACAATACTACATTCGTTGTTCGCACTTATACTCATCGCGGCGCCGATGTGGCAAAACAACAGATCTGGATTGATTTTATTGCTCATGGTGATGAGGCGCCTGCTTCAGGCTGGGCCACTCATGCTGAGGTTGGCGACGAGATTGGTATCTTAATGAAGCCTAAAACCAAAGCCCTTTGTCCTGATGCAGATAATTTTTTACTGATTGGCGATGCCACGGCGATACCAGTGCTCGGCTCGATATTAGAAACCTTGCCTGCCAGCGCGACTGGACAATGCATCATCGAAGTTCACGGTGCAGAAGATGAGCAAGAATTGCCGACAGCGGCCAATATCACCATGACATGGTTACATAACCCAGATCCAACGCAAGGCAGCCAATTAATCGACACAGTAAAATCTCTCGATTTGCCAACTGTAGAGCAGAGCCGATTTGCTTATATCGCTAGCGAATTCTCATCTGTCAAAGCTCTGCGTCATTATCTAAAGGTCGAGCAACAGTGGTCTAAAGATGAGCTATATGCCTTTTCTTACTGGAAAGCAGGTGTTGCAGAAGACCAATCTGTAAGCGATCGACAGGCAGAAAAAAACACCGACTAATTAATTGCTCTTTATGATGATAGGAAAATAACTATGGCTCCAAATACTATGCCGGCAAATACCGAGACCCTGCTCATTGATGGCAATAAAAATAGTGGCGCTAAGAATGATGGCACTAAAAAAACACCGTTGCTCTACAAAGTGTTGTTAATACTTGCCTTAATGACTGTCATAGGTGGTCTCTTAACAGGTGTGATGACCTATATGAATGTCGGATACTCCGATACGTTTTTTATAGACTGGTCTAGAGCGCTACTGGCAGCGTATGCGATCATGCCGATTGGCTTCTTACTGATGGGACTGGTCACAAAATTTATTAATCATAAGCTACCTAATATCAAAGCGTACAAGCGCAATCTCATCACAGGTGTATTGATGGCTTGTATAATGGAGTCTATGTTGGCCTTTAGTACTGCCTCAAAGACGATTGGTTTTGCCAATCAAACGGCATTTTTGAATGGTTGGTTAGAAGGGTTTCTAGTTGCATTGCCAGTAGGATTGACGTTAATGGTCATTGTCTCTATGACTATTAAACCAAAAATTGAGGCATTTCTAAAAAGCTAAAATATCACGACTATGTTTATTAAGCTTCCTGGCACTCTGCCGCGATGCCAACCAGATTAACAAAAAAGCTTAATAAAATTTAAGAACATAAAGCATCAAGGGCGTGTTGAATATTCAACATGCCCTTGTCATGTCAGAAGCTTTCTAATACTATTTTACTGTTGGTTTTGCAAAGAACTAACGTGTATTTAATAAGTCAGTCGTAACAACGTTTAGTGTTAAATTTGATTTGAAACAGTCTTTTTTTACCCGTCATATATTGTTACTATTCGACAATATTCCGATGACTAGACAGTACAACTGTCATAATTAATCTAGTTTTGGCTGTATACTCTACTGTTATAGCAACGTATAGTCAGAATATAAACGCTAGTTATAACCAGTATTCTACTAGTAGCCGTTTATTTGTATATGGTTGACACATTGGCGGTAAATAGAATCTACACCGCTTTGGTATTTAGACCTATAATGAGTAAGCTAAAAATCTAATGTTCCACTCTGACAGTTGTTGATTATTAACTAGGTATCGATATCACACATTTTATGAATACAGAAAACATAATATCTGCACTTAACAACCCCATGCGTCGTCAAATCATAAAGTGGTTGAAGGACAGGTCGAACTTTCCAGCGTCATTACCAGAGCATGCTAATCTGGATGGTGTATGCGTCAGTTATATTCAAGAAAAAGCTGGATTGTCGCAATCAACCATTTCAAACTATATGGGTGTGTTAAAAAAAGCAGGATTGGTTACGTCCGAACGCCATGGACAATGGACGTTTTATCAGCGTCATGAAGCTAACATCGAAGCATTTCTCACTGAAGTTGAAAAAGAGCTGTTGAAGCTTTAAAAATTTCTCATAGTCTTTAGAGCCATTTTGTTCCGCTATAAAACATCTAGATATTTCAATATAACGATTATCTATCGCACCATCGTCTAAACTAACACCCTCTTCTCTTCTCTCCTAGCTATCTCTTTCCTTCTACCGACATATTGCCTTCTAAAATATTTACTCACAAAGAATATGGTCTTCTAATCAGGTTTTAACCTGCATAAAAAAAGCCGAGATACACTCAGCTTTATGATATTTATCAATATGACACTATTAATACGTAGCTAATTTAATGCGCGCCTAAACTTTGCTCAGCATCTGGCTTATCATGCACACCGAAATTATCTATCATCGCTTGGCTCGCCTCGTTCAAACCGATAAGCTTTACCTCCGTGCCTTCGCGGCGAAATTTAATAATCACTTTATCTATGGCGGCGACTGCTGCAAAAATGCGCGCGCGACACGTCAATGACCACTTTAGAGACAGACTCTTTAATATCAAAGGAATCAATCATACGCTCGGCTGATGAGAAAAACACTTGTCCATCAACTCGATAATAACGCGTTTGCGCTGCTTCATCCATGTGACTATGCACACTCATATAGCGCTCAATCTTATTGGCAAAGAACAATGCTGATAGCATCACACCAATCAATACGCCATAAGCCAAGTTATGCGTCGCGACCACCACAGCAACGGTCGTAATCATGACCACATTACTTTGCAGCGGCTTGGTTTTTAACTCTTTAAATGAACCCCAGTTAAAAGTACCGATAGACACCATAATCATCACAGCGACCAATGCGGCCATTGGAATAATCTTTAGCCAATCGCTTAAGAACACAACCATTAATAATAAAAACACGCCTGCCACTAAAGTAGAAAGACGTGTATAACCGCCTGATTTGACGTTGATGATCGACTGTCCAATCATCGCACAGCCTGCCATCCCGCCAAAAAAGCTACTAACCACATTGGCAATACCTTGACCTTTGCACTCTTGCGTACGGTCGCCTTTGGTATCGGTTAAATCATCTACGATAGTCATGGTCATCATAGACTCAAGTAAGCCCACTATCGCCAAACTGATAGAATACGGAAAAATAATAATCAACGTATCTAAGTTCAACGGGATATCAGGTATCAAAAACATCGGCAGAGTGTCAGGTAGCTGACCCATATCATTGATGGTTCGAGCCTCTGCACCTAATAAGATGGCTATAGCCGTGACCAGTACAATACTGACCAATGGTGATGGAATCACTTTACCGATCTTTGGAATATATGGATAGCCATAGATAACGACGAGACCTAGCACTACAAGACCGTATACGTGTACTAGGTTTGAACCTGCCTGCGGCAGTAGCTCAGGAACCTGTGACATAAAAATCAAAATAGCCAAGGCATTGATAAAGCCGAGCACTACGGATTGAGACACATACTTCATCAGATTCCCCAGCTTTAAGAAGCTAAATATAATCTGTATAACACCTGTCAGCACACTGGCTGCTAACAAGTACTGCAATCCATAATCCTTGACCAGCGTCACCATTAGTAACGCCATCGCACCCGTCGCCGCCGAAATCATCGCTGGACGACCGCCGACAAACGCAATCACTACTGCGATACAAAATGAGGCATAAAGCCCTACTTGGGGATCGACACCGGCAATGATAGAAAACGCAATCGCTTCAGGAATAAGCGCCAAAGCGACGACCATGCCAGCCAAGACATCGCCGCGCGCATTGGATAGCCAATGCTCTTTAATTGTATTTAACATATTTAACTCAGTTTTGGGTAACTGCTGTAGTCTGTCAATAAACGAGGTATCTAATCATTATTTGGAAAACATTTAATTGGAAAGCATCTAAAAAGTAGTTAAAAATCAGCTCACATGAAAAGTCTGACACATTTCTATCTAGGCATATCTATATTTAGACCCTTTGCTATCTAGGTACTTTGCTCATTACCTATCAAATGACAAATATAAAAATGTGAACGATCATAGTTAGCGAGTTATCGTTATAACGTACTTTTAGTGGTGTAATCTTTATGATCCACTAGATATATTGAATAGTGATACAAACGTTAAAGCAGTGCGTGCGCACAAGAAAAAGCGTTAGACGCTTTATGAGAGTAATTGCTATAGGAAGCAATCATTACTGAGGAGAGATACAACTAGGGTGGCGTATTCATCTTTGTGGTGGCAGCTTTTATAGAGTTAAGAAGTGATATTTCGCGTCATTTTAACATACATAAAGTAGATTAATAAAAACATCGCCCTTTTGGCGAGGATTTAACTTTTTAGCTATCTCAATTACCGAGCTTAAGTATTCATATTACTCTTCTATTTGAATAAATTTATAACCTTTTAGGCTTTACAGGTCTCGTTTCTATATTAGAATCACACGAGACATTTAATAGTGTCTCCATATACCCCATCGCTAGGAAACTGACATGATTGTCCGGCAAACGCCCAATGCCCTTAAGATATTTTTCACTCTGCGTGGATCAATCATTCCAAAAATCTATCCGCAAATTTTGCTAATTACTATTCTTAGTACGCTTATCACGATTATCCAGCACTGGCTTCCTGACTCGTTTCCTTATTATGGTATGGCAACGTTTACCTTGCTCGGAATTGCCTTATCGTTGTTTCTTGGGTTTCGGAACAATGCCAGTTATCAGCGTTGGTGGGAAGCGCGCGGACTGTGGGGTCAACTGGTATATGACTCTCGTAGCTTAACGCGCCAAGTACTGTCCTTTATAGATGAGGACGATGCGACTGGTATAGAGAATGGCGAGGATGACAATGTGACTGGACGCGATACTCAGCGAACGATGGTATATCTGACCATTGCGTTTGCCCATGCTGTGCGTCATCGGTTGCGTGGTACGTCACCTTGGGCAGATATCGAGCCTTTTGTCGCGGCGATACATCATGACCGTATTCGCCAAGCGAAAAACGTGCCTGATTATATAATGCGCCTAATGGGTAAGCAACTTGGCGATATTCGGCGTCGAGGACTGGTATCGGAGCAAGTCATACAAAACATGGACGAGCGCCTGACCTCTATGACAATTGTACTGGCAGCTTGCGAGCGCATACACAACACACCACTACCCTTTGCTTATATGCTACTGGTACATCGTACGACCTATCTGTATTGCATTATGTTGCCTTTTGGCTTGGTGGCCTCACTTGGTTGGGCGACCCCGTTGATTTGTGCGGTGATTGCTTATACCTTTTTTGGTTTAGATGCGCTTAGTGAAGAGCTAGAAGAGCCTTTTGGCTTGGCGGCTAACCAGTTACCTTTGACTGCCTTGTCACGCACTATAGAGATTAATTTACGAGAAGCATTGAGAGAGACGGATATTCCGCCTGATATCACTCCTATCAATGGCTATTTGCAGTAGTTTTTATTAACAGCTATTAACAAAGGCTAATTCACCTATACTTCTTAATAGAAAGGACTAAATACAGACTTCACTTGAATAATCGTCCATAGACCACTATAAACAGTGCATATATTCTCTGCCTAATATAGCCATTCCACTATAAAAGTATGACAGCGTTAACCTCGCTTGAAGTATCACACATACATCTATACTCGGTTGCCTTGTACTACTTTTAAATTGAATCGACTATAGCTTGACTGATTTAAATGCCACTGATGTCCACACTGAGCCTGTCTCAGCTTTTGGCGTTATGCTTTTGGCATAGTTTGAGCAGATGTCTAACTAACTAAATGTCTATAGCAGCGATTTTCGAATGACTTTATGTTAGTTACTTACTACTAATGACTGATTAACTTTTTCCTATTTACCTATACCAGCGAGGCTCATATCATGAGTGATGATTCAAAAGACAACAACGACAACGTCGACAACAGCGCAAATAACCCAACCAGCAATCAGCCATCAGTTAAAGTCACTGATTTGACGCCAAATAAAGGTGCGTTGGTAGGCAAAAAGACCGATATTCAAAATCCAGAGCTTTGGGAGTTCCCGATGAACTACCCACTAAGCATCATCGGTCATGAAGGCGAGCGTGAGAGTTTACTTAATGAAGTAAAGCTAATTTTGGGTAGCCAGTTCCCTGATTTTGATTTGGCGTCTATCGAAGTTAAGCCGTCTAAAACAGGTCGTTTTCACTCGGCACGGGTCAATTTGTACCTAACGGCTGCTGAGCAAGTAAATGCGCTTTATGCCTCACTGGATAATGCAAAAACGGTTCGTATTGTTTTATAAGTCGCATAAAAAACTTTAACGCCTTTTTAGTCCAAATCGTCACTCGCTAGTAATAAGTTATGGGTGGCGATTTTTTGTGGTTTGATGTACAATCTGCGCCCGCATTATTGCCGCCATGACTACCGTTATCAGTCGACAATAACCGAGAGAATGAAAAGTAAATCTCACGATATTTTTACAAAAATTTTATTATTGACCGCATTTGCGTCTAACCCTTATCCCATCGTCCTTTGCCAAAATTTGGACTGCCTACAACCTTGTAGCAACATAGTTTTATTCTAAAATCAATATAGTATTTTCAAAATTTTCCCGCTATATTGTGCCTACCAATTAACAAACACGCTATATGTAGTACTCAGTGATTTTAACCGTCACTATGAGTAGTGGTAGTTTTTTGTCCAAAAAAACCAGCTAGCACAACCCCGCATAATAGCGTTATAAAGAATGTCTGCCGCCCACTCGGCGCGCAGCATCACAATAAGCAATCAAAATAGAGGCCAGCATGACACATATTGACAAAATCCAAGTAACCAAACGTGATGGACGTTTAGAGCCTATTGATTTAGACAAAATTCACAAGGTAATAGCGTGGGCAGCTCACGGCTTGGACAACGTGTCTGTGTCTCAAGTTGAGCTAAAGTCGCACATCCAGTTTTATGAAGGTATCAAAACTCGTGACATTCACGAAACCATCATCAAATCTGCCGCCGACCTAATCTCTGAAACCACGCCTGACTATCAATATCTGGCTGCGCGTTTGGCTATCTTCCATCTACGTAAGATTGCTTATAACAAATTCACCCCGCCGCACCTATATGATCATGTCAAAACTTTGACTGACGCTGGTAAATACGATCAGCACATCCTAGCTGACTATAGCCGTGCTGAATTTGATGAGTTAGAAGAATATCTGGATCACTGGCGCGATATGAATCTTGCTTATGCGGCTGTTGAGCAAATGGCAGGTAAATATCTAGTACAGGATCGCGTGAGCAAGACTGTCTATGAGAGCCCGCAGTTCTTATACATGCTCGTCGGTATGTGTCTGTTTAGCCAATACGACAAGTCAGACCGTCTTGATTTCGTCAAACGCTTCTATGATGCGACCTCGGAATTCAAAATCTCACTACCGACGCCTATCATGTCAGGTGTACGTACGCCATCGCGTCAGTTTAGCTCGTGCGTACTGATCGAATGTGGTGATAGCCTAGACTCTATCAACGCAACCACTAGCGCTATCGTACGCTACGTATCACAGCGTGCTGGTATCGGCATCAATGCTGGTCGTATCCGTGCCCTTGGTAGCCCTATCCGTGGCGGTGAAGCACAGCATACTGGTTGTATCCCGTTCTACAAACTGTTCCAAACGGCAGTTAAATGCTGCTCACAAGGTGGCGTACGTGGCGGTGCTGCGACTCTTTTCTACCCACTATGGCATTTAGAAGTTGAGTCATTACTGGTACTCAAAAACAACCGCGGCGTCGAAGACAACCGTGTCCGTCATATGGATTACGGCGTACAGTTAAACAAGACAATGTACACGCGCCTAATCAAAGGCCAAGACATTTCGCTATTCTCACCAGGTGACACGCCAGGCTTGTATGACGCGTTCTTTGAAGATCAAGACAAATTCGAAGAGCTATATACCAAGTACGAAAATGATCCTAACGTACGTAGCCGTCAAATCCCAGCAGCAGATTTGTTCAGCCTGATGATGCAAGAGCGCGCCAGTACGGGTCGTATCTATATCCAAAACGTCGATCATTGCAACACGCATAGCCCATTTGACGCGACGGTTGCCCCGATTCGCCAGTCAAACCTATGTATGGAAATCGCGCTACCGACCAAGCCACTGGATAACATCAATGACGAAGAAGGCGAGATCGCGCTTTGTACGCTATCAGCGGTGAACTTGGGTAAAGTCGAAAACGTCAGCGATATCGAAGAGCCAGCTGAACTAATCGTGCGTGCGCTTGATGCCCTGCTCGACTACCAAGACTATCCAGTAAAAGCCGCTCAAAACGGCAGTATGCGTCGCCGTACGCTTGGTGTGGGCGTGATTAACTATGCGTATTACTTAGCTAAGAATGGCGCACGCTACTCTGACGACAGCGCGCTTGGTCTGACTCATCAAACGTTTGAAGCATTGCAATTCTATCTCTTGAAAGCGTCAAACAAATTGGCAAAAGAGCAAGGCGCGTGCCCTGCGTTCAATGAGACTACGTACTCACAAGGTATCTTGCCGATTGATACGTACAAAGCCGACTTGGACAAAATCTGCCAAGAGCCGCTACATCTAGATTGGGAAACGCTACGTGGCGAGATCACTGAGCACGGTCTGCGCAACTCTACCCTAACCGCCTTGATGCCGTCTGAGACCTCTAGTCAGATCGCCAACGCGACCAACGGTATCGAGCCACCACGTGGTCTGGTCTCTATCAAAGCGTCAAAAGATGGCATCTTAAAGCAAGTCGTGCCTGAGATTGCTACCCTAAAAGATCAGTACGAGCTACTATGGCAAATGCCAAACAATGACGGTTACCTAAAGCTGGTCGCTATCATGCAGAAGTTCGTCGATCAAAGCATCTCTGCCAACACCAACTACGATCCTGTTCGTTATGCTGGTGGCCGTGTACCGATGAAGATATTGCTAAAAGACTTGCTCAACGCTTATAAAATGGGTGTGAAGACGCTGTACTACCATAACACTCGTGATGGTGCGAACGATGCCCAAGCGGATATGGAAGATGATTGTGCTGGTGGTGCATGTAAGATCTAGGTTCTGATGGACGATTATGACGTGAGTAGAACTATCTACTCATGTCATAAAACTAATAGTTTAACTCTATGAGTAAACCCTATGAACTTAAAGCGCAAACATCACTTTGTGAGTCAGTTTTATCTAAAAAGTTGGTATAACAATGTTGAAAAAATTATTGTTTGGGATGGCGATAAAACTTTTCCGTCGCTAACAAAGTCTATAGCTTATGAAAAAGACTTGTATAAGTTAACCCCTCTTACATCGTATCAAATATCTTTTTTTGAAGAACATTTGAGACAAATGAGCCTAGATAATACATCTACCTATAATTATGTAATTAGAAATATACTCGTAATTCACAATGGTTTTAACTTTCTAGACACAATTGAAAATAACTGTTCTGAAGAAATAGTTGACTTAAAGAAGAAGTTTTCTTTTAACTTTCTAGAAGATAAATTCGCTGTTGAAGAAGCGGAATTTAGTAAAGTCATTAAAAAAATAATTCTAAAGCCTAAATCAAAAATATCTTTATATGACTATTACGCTTTAATCCACTTTTTTGTGTTTCAACTTTTTAAAACACCTAGAAAAATCAATAGATTTCTAGATATTAATCAGCAGTCTCCAATTTTTAAAGGCTTAGATTTTACACAACCGGAACTTAGAAGTTACACATTGCTTTTCATACAATGTTTAAGCGAAAGAGCTCATACTTCTTTGATTTCCAGACTTTACAGCATTAAAATTTATAATAATATTTCTGATATCAATTTCATTACCTCAGATGACCCATGTTTTAATCAAAAATTCGATGAAAACGAGTTTTTTGTACAGCTTCCAATTTCACCAAAAGTTATGATTGAGTTAGTAGCAAATCCTTATGAAGAAGAATACATAAGGTCTATGACGGCATATTTCAATTTTCATAGAAAAGAAGCTGACAACATTATATTGACCGAACCTCTTGTGACTTTCCATGAACTAGAACAAACAGAAGTAATTGAGTTAAATAAGAAAATATTTGAAAATAAAGATAGATTTGTATACGCCCAAACTATAAGTGATATTGAGTCTATTAACTAGCATAGATTGGGTAGAGCTTACGATATCTAACCTACAGAACAGCACGTAGGTTGGGTTGACGAAGGAAACCCAACGGTTTGAGTCTTTGTTGGGTCTCGTACCTCGACACCAACCTACTCAAAAGCATAGAAAGCGGATATTTTGTAGGGTGCGCCCAATCAGAAAAGTCGTTAAGAAAAGAGAAAGACGCCCTAGCAAGGCTTTTTAGCCCTGAGCGAGGAAATAACGAAGCACTGCTTCGTCCGAGCGCAAGAGAATTTGCATTTTCGCAAATTCTGTAGCAACTATCCTGTTGACGACGATGGCAAAGCAGATACAAGCGGTAGGCTGGATTGGCTACTGTTATCATTAAAACATACAGACAGAACTAAAACGACGGAGGTCATGTGCAATATACCGCAATCATCAAAGACGGTGGTTTGTTTATCCCAAACGTATTTTCAGACCTAAACGATGGTGGCTCGCATATCGTACAAGTCGAGGTTGATATTGCAGAGGTGCGTCAGCAGTTAGGTGTGGATGAAGCACCAAAGACAACTGTCGCCAAAAAAAGTGTGACAAAAGCAGCCAAAAAGCCCGTATCGAGAGCGGCTAAAAAAGACTTAAAAACAGTAGCGGAAGAATCTGATGTGAGCACCCTACGCAAAAGCGCGCTTGATGAACTAGAAGCGCTTGATGATAGTGAACTGAGCGAGATATTCAAAGCCTATATGAACGATGGGCAAGAGTCATCACAGATATCACTAGAGAACCTCTAAGCTAAAACGCTATAATCCAAAAACGTGTCATAACCTCAAATCAAAACCAGTCAAACCCATATAAATTAATAACCGTATCAATTATAAAGGCAGTCCCATGACTTACTCGATTTTTTCTCAAACGCCAAACAATGCGCTAAAAGAGCCGATGTTCTTTGGTCAGCCCGTCAACGTGGCGCGCTATGACCAACAAAAGCACCCTATCTTTGAGCAATTGATTGAAAAGCAGCTATCGTTCTTTTGGCGTCCAGAAGAAGTCGATGTATCACGTGATCGTATCGACTTTAGCAATCTATCGTCGCATGAGCAGCACATATTTTTGAGCAACCTCAAGTATCAGACCCTACTCGACTCTATTCAAGGTCGTAGTCCAAACGTGGTGCTACTGCCGCTAGTGTCTATCCCTGAGCTTGAGACGTGGATTGAGACATGGTCGTTCTCTGAGACCATTCACTCACGCAGCTATACGCATATCATTCGTAATATCGTCAATGATCCAAATATTATCTTTGATGACATTATGCAAAACGAGCACATCTTGGGCCGTGCCTCTGATATCGCCCAGTATTATGATGAGCTGTATCGCAACTCACAGCTATATAGCCTGTATGGTCCAGGTACGCACAACATCAATGGCGAGCAAGTGACCGTTGATTTACGATCGCTGAAAAAGCAAATGTACTTGTGCATTATGGCGGTCAACGTTCTAGAAGCGATTCGTTTCTATGTGTCGTTTGCTTGCTCGTTTGCCTTTGCTGAGCGTAAATTGATGGAAGGCAATGCCAAAATCATCAAGCTAATCGCTCGTGATGAAGCGCTGCATCTGACGGGTACGCAGCATATGCTAAACCTCATGCGCAATGGTCGTGACGACCCTGAAATGGTCGAGATTGCCGCAGAGTGTTATGAAGAAAGCATCGAAATCTTCCGTAAGGCTGCCGAGCAAGAAAAAGAATGGGCAGGCTACCTGTTCAAAGATGGCTCGATGATTGGTTTAAACAAAGATATCCTTTGCCAATATATCGAATACATCACCAACTTACGTATGGAAACTGTCGGCTTGCCAGCGGCGTTCCCGAACTCAAAATCAAACCCAATCCCGTGGATTAACACGTGGCTATCGTCTGACAATGTGCAAGTAGCACCGCAAGAGACTGAGATTAGCTCGTACTTGGTTGGTCAGATTGACTCTGACTTATCGGATAGTGATTTTGATGATTTTGAATTATAAGAGCTGAGTTGTAAGAGCTTTGAGCTAGAAAGACTTTATATGATAAAGGCTTAAGCGGTAGAAATTTGAAGTTATAAAATTTCTATCGCGGTAATCGTCTTATGGGTTAATAGTAGGGATAGCAATAGCACAGACATATCCCAATAGGATTCACGATGACTTGGGTAATGACCAGTAAAAAGCAGTTCTATCTGCATGATGACGAGAGTCTGCTAGATGGACTGCTACGCACCGGACACGAGGTAAACTATCAATGCCGCGAAGGCTACTGTGGTAGTTGCCGAGTCAAACGTATTGCCAGCTCGCATACGGTCGATTATCCGTTTGACCCACTGGCAATGATTGAAGAAGATGAAATCCTGCCCTGCTGTTGCCGTGTGCAAGGTGTTATTTATATCAATCATGACCCAATTGAGAAGTTATAGCAGGGTTATATATAGATAAAGCTAGCGTTCTAGCTTCAAAAAATCAGCTCCAACAAAAAGCGCGCTCCTTTAGATAAGAAGCGCGCTTTCTTATGTTATCAGCCAAATAAAAATGCTGACTCATAATGTATATATGAGTCAGCACATAGTGGTAACAGTAACTACGACTTACTGCGATGCAGCATCTTGTTCAAACAGTTTCATCAGCTCTTCGCGCATACGATCACGCTCTGCCTTTGACATCATTGGCGTTTCTTCATCACCTTGAATGTTTGGCTGCTCCATTCCACCCATGCTCTCATTTTGCAGTACGACAGGACGCTCAAGCGGCTCTTGTGCTGGACGCTCTTCTAACGTGATTTTTACTTGGGCGTTTTTACCTTGACGCAATATTTGCGCATCCAGTTCAGTATTTGGTGGCTTACGAGCAACATACTGAATCAAGGTATTGGCATCTGTCATCTCGACATCGTCGATGGTTAGGACGATATCACCGACACGTAGGCCACTTTTTGCCGCCGGACTGTTATCAATGACGTTTAGTACTTCTACGCCTGTTGATGTCTCTAACTGTGTTGGGTCACGTAGCTGTGACTGAATCTCGATACCTAACCAGCCACGACTGACGCGCCCATCTTTGATCAAGGCATTCATCACTTGCTCAACCAATGCCGTCGGAATCGCAAAGCCAATACCCATCGAGCCACCAGAGCGCGAGAATATGACGGTGTTAATACCAACTAGCTCGCCATGAGCATCGACCAGTGCGCCGCCTGAGTTACCCGGATTAATCGCCGCATCCGTCTGGATAAAGTCTTCAAACTTATTGACGCCCAATCCAGTACGACCAGTCGCTGAGATAATCCCCTGCGTCACTGTCTGACCCACACCGAATGGATTACCGATCGCTAGTGCTAAATCACCCACACGAATCGGATCTTCGCGGAAGCCAAGTGGTGTCAGCCCTGTCATATCGACCTTGATCACAGCTAGGTCACTATCAGGATCTGTACCAATGATTCTGGCACGACTTTTACGACCATCATTGAATGCGACTGTGATCTCATCTGCTTTTTCGATCACATGGGCATTAGTCACGATATAGCCATCTTCTGATACGATCACACCAGAGCCTAAATTGGTATTGCCCTGCTCTTGTGATGGGCCACCATGATATTCAAAAAACCGGCGCAGTACGGGATCATCCATATAAGGATGCTCGGTCATCGTTTGCGTCGTATAGATGTTGACTACAGACTGCGACGCACGTGCCACCGCATTATGATAAGAAGAGATAGGCGCTGGCGTGTCTGACACTGGTTCTGCTGCTTGCTGCTCGGCAGGCGGGGTTCTCGGCGGCTCCCATGTAGCCTCCGACGTCGACTTCATACTCGTGAACAACCAGATAAACGCTGCTAACACTAGCAGCAATAAGACCCAAGGTAACCATTTTAATAAAGACGCCTTGTTATTGGTGTTCCGAGATGACGACATATAAAACCTCTATAAATTTATTGCAAACAAACGGTGAAAAACGATGTGAGATAATAGCGACCGCTTAGCTAATCTTGACTCATCAATTGAATGGTCAAATGCTATACAGCTAGGCAGACTCACGTGTATAAATTATAACCGCAATACCAGTAAATAGTAACGTATCGTGTACCATTTCAGTTATCCAGATTGTCTGCTTGCTTACAACGGCATGTTAAAATAACTTTTGCGATGCTCGACACTTCAGCATTTCGAGAATTGAACATAAAGCTAGAAGTCCAAAACCAAACACTCTCAAACATGACAGATAATACATAATTTTTGCTTAGTGAATCCATAGCACCTTACGACATACACTTTATTGATGACAGGAAAACATAATGACTGCAAATCATACGACAGCTGAATCCAATACTCAAAGCATCAGCGTTCAGGAATTGACACAGTTCTGTGACGACTACTTATCTACCAGCGCGTTTAAAGACTATGCGCCTAATGGTCTGCAGGTCGACGGTGGACGCCCGATTCAACGTATCGTTACTGGTGTCACGGCTTGTGAAGCCTTGATAGATGCTGCGATTGCTAACAATGCCGATGCGATTATGGTGCATCATGGATACTTCTGGAAAGGCGAACCTGCTACGCTCACTGGGATGAAGGGTCGACGCGTGCGCAAGCTGATGCAACACGGTATCTCTATGCTTGGCTATCATCTACCGCTTGATGCACACCCAATCTCTGGCAACAACGCAAAACTTGCTGATATGCTTGGCCTGACGATTATTGGTGCGCTTTATCCCTCCGAGTCACATCCTGTGGGCAATATCGCTACTTGCACACCGCAAACTGCTGACGATCTCATTGCCACCATTACTCAAGCTTTAGGTCGCGCGCCATTACATATCTCAGCTGAGTATCATACAGACGCTTCTGCTCAGACAAATGGTAGGCTGATCGAACGTGTAGGTATATGTACAGGCGGTGCGCAGGATATGATTGAGCAAGCAGCTACTATGGGCTGTGATGCGTTTATCTCTGGTGAGATATCTGAGCGTACCACGCATAGCGCGCGTGAGCTTGGGATTGACTATTTTGCTTGTGGTCATCATGCAACGGAGCGTGGCGGTATTCAGGCGTTAGGAGAGATAGTCGCTCAAAAATTTGGTCTGCCAGTTACTTTTATCGATATCGAAAATCCAGCATAAGGTAGCCACTTAAATTATCAGTTTAAACGGTGGTCATTTATAGAGAAAAGCTTGTAGAGAAAATGATAGTTCAAAAGCCAAACTAGACTTGCTAATGCTATAGTCAAACTATAAGCACAAAGTCTAGTTTTACTACTATTTGAACTTTGTTATTCTATTTTTGATTATTATGTACCAAATATCTGGGAAATTAACCGTTTATATCTTAATTGTTAAGTTTTATCGCTTTTTTCTTAACTCCACTTGAATAATGCAATTAGTAACCGCATATTACTACCCGTAAGAAAGAACGTTTTGTCATGAAACTTCCCATTATTACAGCTTCCGGTTATGGCACTAAAATAATGCTGGTAGTTGTTTAAGACTTTATCATGCTATATCAGCGATAAGATTTTAAGCCGCTACCCATTGAAATACTATGTTTGCACTATATATGTTAGCAGCATGGTATTTTTTTATTTTTGGTGTCGCGATGACGGTATGACATAGTCAGTTTGATAGACCGCTATAAACTATCAATCTTGGTTATTTTGCTTACCCTCATTGCTGGACAAACAACTTTAGTAGCCAGCTATTCTATTACTAGTAACTTAATATTAGTGATTCAAAGTATAGCCAGCCATCAAAGTTAGCATAGTTAAAACAGATGAATGTATTTGCCTCATTGGCAAAACCTTACATCAATGTTTCAAGCTATGTCTTTGTCTCAATAACTTAATCATGACCTTACCTATGTTTGACATATAGTTGTTTGGCCACTAGCCATATTTAGTTATCGATGAAGGAATCATCTGATTTATATCCTTCGCGTTGTTGTGCGTTCAGTATTTTACACCAGTACTTATAAACACTGCTTTAGAACGCTTTTATGACATATCGATAGCTGGCTGACGACAAACTATCCCACTAACTCTTAGAGAGAGTACGCTAGTGGCGCTATAGTCAAACAAGATAGAGCGGCATTTATCCTATTAAAAATGCCACTCTATTTAAGATACGATATCGATATATGTCAATATTATGCACATATATTTATACGTGTTTTTGCGGTAAGAAGGATGGCTAAAATCAGGAGACATCCATGCAGCGTATTACTTATCGTGTAAAAGTATCTGCGCAAGGGGCCAAACGCCGTATTTCATATTTACTGCGTCCATCTAAACGCCTACTGAACACCAAAAGTAACATCGTTTCATCCGTTACCCCTATTGCGTCTAATCGTTTTGCCAGAACCAAAAAGCTGGCACAAATCTCTAGTATCGCTTTACTCTCGTTGCCCGCTGAGAGTTTGACGACCATGAACACATCGGTACCAGCCTATGACAATGTCATGCTGGAAAACACCTTGACCATTGCTGCGGTACCAGGCGATAGCACTTACTTTGCTACCGATGGCTTCCAACATGGTTTTGGGTTTGATCTGGTGCGCACTTATGCCGACGAGCTCGGTGTCGATATCAATCTAAAAGCCTATGCCAGTGAAGAAGCAGCACTAAAAGCATTAAGAACCGGCAACGCTGACATGGCATTGACTACGGCTAGCACTAAGCTAAAAAGCCAGCTGAATCTATCGTCTATCAATGTCAGCTGTGGTTATGACTCTAGTCTGACTAAGAACGGACTACACCCTAAGGTAAGTTGGACGTTTAGCTCATCCAATGATCCACTATCAAGAAAGGCCAGTTACTTTTTGTGCGATAGCATCAAGCTACAAAACACACAAAAACTTGCCGCGTTCTACAATCAAAACTTGCTTAAAGATGCCTATAGTCAGGATCATTTCCAGAGAACGTTGACGGAAAAATTACCGGACTATCAGTCTTCGTTTGAAGAGCAAGCACGCAATTACAATCACGACTGGGAACTACTGGTCGCGATGGGTTATCAAGAGTCACATCTTGATGCCAATGCTGTGTCGCCGACTGGCGTACGCGGATTAATGATGCTGACCAATAATACTGCTAAAGCGATGGGCGTCTCAGACCGTGTCGATCCTTATCAAAGCATTGGTGGCGGTGCACGCTATCTAGAGCAAGTGAAAGCAGACTTCTCTGATGTGCCAAAAACTGACCGTATCTGGTTTGCCCTTGCAGGTTATAACATGGGTCCCAATGCGGTAAAAAGAATCCAACGCGAACTGCGAGCTCAAGGTATCGATGATAAGAGCTGGGCGAACGTCTATGCTTATTTAGCAGATAATAGAGCGTCGAATAGCCGTTATGGTCAAGCTATGCACTATGTCAGCAATATCAGAAGCTATCTTGAGACTATTAAAACTCAGACGGTCTAATTCGTAGCTATTACTAGACGGTTCGCAAGCTAACTTCTAACAGTAAGTCATTTTTATTAAATAAAAAAAGCTGCTCTTATAAAGAGCAGCTTTTTTGTGCGATACGATTAATGATTAATATTAATGACGCCTTATATAAAAGGCATCCATTAATATCTTACTCATTAGCGATTAGGTACAGTCAAACGCTGACCACGCTGCAACATAGTATCAGCGGCGATATTGTTCATATCAGCCAGCTCTTGTGTTGAGACACCATATTTGCGTGCTAGACCAATCAAACTATCGCCCGAGCCAACCGTGTAGCTTACTGTCGCTTTTGGTACTTTAAGCGTTTGGCCGCGTTGTAGCTGAGCATTGGTCGCTAGATCATTGGTCGCCGCCAAATCCTCTACTGAGATGCCAAACTGACGTGCTAGAGCAATTAGGCCATCGCCAGATTTTACTTTATAGCTTTCAGTGTTACCTAATTTCGTACCACTGCTTGCTGAGCTACTACTGTTACTACTAGCAGAGCTGCTGCTTTGACTGCTACTAGATGCGCTTGCCACACTGCCGCTAGCAGGGATGGTAATAGTACGGCCCAGTATCAGATTCGAGTTGGTATTTAAGTTATTTGCTGATGCCAAATCACTTAAGCCAATATTGTAACGTTTAGCGACACCCGTTAAGGTATCACCTGATTTTACTTTGTAGCTGACCGCTTTGTCATTTAACTGACGATCGACCAACTCTTTAGTAGCAGGAACTTTAATCGTTTGACCACGTTGCAAGCGAGCTTTTGCATCAAAATTGCTGTTTACTGCAGCAAGTTCCGTTGCACTCACTCCGATGCTATTCGCAATACCAATCAGCGTATCACCTGATTTTACTTTGTAATTGGTAGTCGCTACCGAGCTTGAGCTGTTACTACTGCTAGCACTTGTCGTACTTGCAGCATCGAAATCAACACTAGCTGGCACTTTAAGCGTCTGACCAACATACAGCGAACTTGTACTATTGATACCATTGAGACTGGCTAAAGTATCTGTCGACACATTGAATTGACGTGCCAATGCAATTAAGCCGTCCCCTGCTTTTACTTTATAGTTCTTGGTCGCAGTGCTTGATTTACTTGGCTTAGTAGAAGGCGCTGCAGGCGTCGTTGCAGGGGCAGTCACTTTACCCGGTATGAGCCATAATTTTTGACCTCTGAGCAGATCAGCACGGCTGCTCAAGTTGTTATAGCTGGCTAGCTGAGTGACCGATAAGCCAAAACGATTGGCCGTACCGATAAGCGTATCACCACCTTGTACAACATAACTGTCAGGCTGACTAGCGGCGGCGTTATTAGCAGTACTCAATGGCTCGATAGTCTTGGCATCATATAGATATAACGTACTGCCAGAGAGTAGATTGGCACTGGCATCTATCTGGTTCCATTCTGCAATATCACGCCAGCTGACCCCTGCTCGACTCGCAATGTTCGAAAGCGTATCGCCACGTTTTACCGTATAAGTGGTACGAGTGCCTTGTGGTTTTGGTTTACTTACCGAAGTTTTGGCAAAGCTAAGTTTCTTCTCTGCACCGCTCGCTTCTAAGATAGACTGCTGTGTTTGTACGGCTGATAGATTAATGTTGCCATCAGCATTGATAACATTGGTCTCAGAGGTATTTCTCCGGATTTGATTGGCGATGAAATCACGCTCTTCTTTGCTAAGAGGTGGCTCTTGGACAATCGTATTGTTCTGAGTAATCTGAGCTGAGGTAGTCGGTAGACTGTTACTGCTCTTAAGCTCAGCATTGATCTTGTTGGTCTCTGCTGTGGTCAATGGTGGCTCAGTGCGAGCTGAGAAATTGCCACTGTATACCGAGCTGCTAGTTGGTGTCGCAGACGGTGAGATATAGCTCGTGGTCTGCTGAGGTACACTTGCGCTAGCGGCATAATCAGCCAATGCACTACCAGTAGACGGTAGTGATGAGGCGGTATATGGTTTGTTATTATAGCTTGGCGTAGTCGCTGTCGTGCTCGAGCTACCTGCGTTGTTTGAGGCAAGCACATTACCTGTACCGTTACCTCTGAGCCCACTTAGTTTGGCATCAGCATTGAGACTGACGTCGTTAGGAATGATGACACGCTGCGGACCTGAAGAGTCAACGCGGCCTGATGTCAATGCAGTATTTAGACGCTCTAGCTCATCGTAGCTAACGCCAGTCAACTGCGATACTTCTGCCAAGCTCACACCATAGTTAACTGGTACACTACGGAAATGCTGGCGGTTAGCGATAGCTGGTAGATACACACCATACTGCTCAGGCTTAGCGACGATTTCGGCTACAGCTAAGAAGCGCGGCACATAGTTCATCGTTTCAGTCGGCAGTTGAAGTGACCAATAGTCTGTTGGCAGTCCGCGCGCTGCATTGGCATCGATTGCTTTTTGTACACGGCCAGGGCCAGCGTTATAAGCAGCCAATGCTAGCTCCCAACTACCAAACTGGTTGTGCAATGCTGTTAAAAAGTCATAGGCAGCACGTGTTGATTCGATAACATCGCGGCGACCATCATAAGTGCTGCTTTGGTTCAAGCCATAGATACGGCCTGTACTTGGGATAAACTGCCATAAGCCCGCAGCTGCTGCACTACTCGTACCACTTGGATCGTAAGAGCTCTCGATAACTGGTAACAAGGCAAGCTCTGTTGGAATATTGCGACGCTCTGCCTCTCGTACCGTATGATAGATATAACGACTGGCACGTGCAGTTAGGCGATTTAGATAATCCTGTCTACTGGTAAACCAGCTTTTTTGACCTTCAATGCGCTGATTATAGATTGGCTTACCACCATTCATGCGGTAGCCTGCGCGTAGACGATTCCACAAATCACCATATTGCTGAATAGCAAGTTGGTTACCTTCTACCATGGTCATGTCAGTGGCTTCTAACAAGTCAGCCAACTCATCCAAGCTCTCTGCATCCAAAAACGCAGTCGAGTAGTCTGCACTACCTGTATTAGCCCCTTGATTAGTAGGACTTTTGGTGATGACAGATGAGCTATTGGCCGCACCTTTGTTTTTTACCGCTGATGTATTGCTACACGCACTAATCAGTAAAGTGGATACCGCAAGCGTCAATGGCAACGCAATAAATGAGCGAGAGTGTGATAGCACAGTAGACATGATATTGGAGGTTTCCTAACGACAGAAATTAATAAGATAAAGTTGATGGATAGTATAGTATGCAATGTAAAGCAAAGACTAGCCTAATATAAAAGATAATCATAGACGCTCAAGTAGCCTATAAAACTAAGTAATGACTACTATTATCCAGCTAAGACTTTTTATAGGTCAAAATCGCAGCTAGCTCAATCTGCTATTGTTTATGTTACCTATTATATTTTAAGTCTTGCTTGGTCAATGGCGACTTAATTAATAGCTACCTGTGATACTGCGCGCAAGAGCACTGCATTGCCAGTGGATAAGGTCAAGGTCACACGAGATGTGGTAACAAATGATACTTGCTGACCATTTTTTACCCAGCTTTCATTGGTCGTCACATTGGCTTTGGCTTGTGAACCAGTAATTACCACATTGTCTACCGAAATATCATAGCGATAATTAGACGTATCATTCCAACTGTTTTGAAGCAGCTTTAAGTACGCGTCTTTGTCTAAACTGGTAGATTTACCTTTTCTAGATAAAGAAATAAGCGCGTCATCTGACACAAGGCGTGATACCTGATTGATACTTTGGCTATTCGCTGATGCTTTCATTGCGGCGGCATAGTTCTGTACCAAATCTTCGGTCATAGTTGCCGCTTGTGCATTGATACTGATGGTGCTGGCTACTGCTACGATTGCAGTAATGCTGGCGCTTTTCACCAATAGAGCTAATAGCCTATTTCCCAATAATTTTTTCATGATAATCCTTAGCGATATTTTTTTCGTTAGTGTCATATAGTGACGATTAACGCTCTTTTATCATTTATTTCGGCAGTGTATCTGTATAGATATATCTATATAAGTATACTCATATCATATGCCGAGCCTATCATCGAATTCTCACAGCCATGTGACACCCTGTGTAATTATTGCGAATAAAAACCCAAGCTATCAGATCAAATGTTCTTAACATTTTATGCTGTAAATCCTAGCCCAAACAGTTAGATGCTTTGTAGGTCTAGTTTGATAGTCAGCCCATAATGAGCTGACCATTTTTAAACCATCAATCTTTAGAACCGTCAACACTTATGGTTAAGCTATCAACGTTAGAGTTTGGCTTCATGAAGGCATAGTTAAGGCTTCATTGAGGCTTAGGTTCGCTGCTACTGTCTTCATATTGCTCATCATCGCTGAGCTTCATACCCAAACGCTCTACCCGTCTGTCCATCATCTGACGAGCCAAGGCTTGCATGTCTTCGACGCGGTCTATCTCATCAACAATCTCAAGACCTAACAATGTCTCAAACACATCTTCTAACGTGACAAGCCCTTTAACTTCACCATATTCACCGACTGTAATCGCAATATGAATACGGTTTTTTAGCATCAATTCTAACAAGTCAAACAGCTTCATTTTAGAGAAGACAAAAGTGATGTCGCGCTGAAATTGCGTCAACGGCTTATGCATAGCATGATTAACTTTAGCCAACAGCATGTCCGTTTTTAGGACAAACCCTGTAATGTTATCTAGGTCACCATCATAGATTGGCAGGCGAGAAAATGTCAGCTTTGGACGATCAACCAATAGCTCAGCGACGGTTTTATTCTCTTCAAATGCAAGCATCACCGAGCGTGGTGTCATGATATCTTCGACTTTAATCGCGCCAAACGCGAGCAAGTTACGAATGATACGCGACTCTAGTGGGTCGATTTGACCTGACTCTTCACCGATACTAGCAAGAGCAGCAAACTCACGGCGACTAAATGTTTGCGGCTCTTTACCGCGTACCAATAGTTTCGTCAGACGCTCTGAGAACCAGATTAACGGGTATAGCAGCATGATGATGCCACGAACGAAATAAGCAACCAAACCACTTAGCTGACGCCAGTAAACTGTACCCAGTGTTTTTGGAATAATCTCAGATAAGAATAAGATAGCAAGCGTCATGAGGGCCGAAAACAGACCAAACCACGCACTACCAAATACGATCGTGGCCTGTGCACCCGCACCGATAGAGCCAAGTGTATGAGCAACCGTATTTAACGTCAAAATAGCGGCTAGCGACTGATCAATATTGTCCACTTTAAGGCTTTTAAGCATTTCTGCTTTTTTAGGACTGGTCTCTTGTACATCCGCAATAAACGATGGCGTCATGCTCAGCAAAACAGACTCTGCTAATGAACAGACAAAGGAGACACCAATAGCGAGTAAGACAAAAAATATCAATAAAGAAACGCTAAGCGCGGTTGGTGCTGCCGCCTCGCTAGATGTTGATACAGCACCAGCTGCCCACACTGCATGCGGTAGCATAAGAATTGCTAATGCAGATAGTGCCGAAAAAGAAGTATAACCAAATCGAGAATTAGTAGTCATTCTCGGGGGAGGTTCTGCAGATGCGTCTTTACGATGAGCGCGCGGACGACATAAACGAGGTACAAACATAAAAGTGGTGAACAAGTTAGGTAACCTAAAAAGAGTAAAAGGAAGATAATGTCATGAGCAATTTATATTGATTTTCAGATTATCTTTAACAAAGTAATAAAAGATATCTGTCTATTGTATAAATAGTTACTCAAAGCTGATTTAATCGCTATTTCAAAGCCATACTATGCTTTAAAAATCCGTAATATGGTTCAATATATAGCATACTAAATACAGGCAATCATTGCCATTTGATAGTAGCATTGATGATACCATTTCACAATAAGTCACCATTTTTAAGTTTTTGTTTTTTGATGACTTTTATTGCCCTACTATTAACGGTTGTATGACGACATCTTTACTAGCCAATTCATGACAGCTATTTAGCCTGACGCTTTATATAGATTATCTAAATATAGTAAAAACATTGTTGTCCTATCCGTTGGCTGATAGTATGCCTTGCGCTAAGAAAAACACGCTCAGCCTATGATTAACAGTTACCAAGTCTGGGATTTTTTGTTACTATGCGTCTAATTTTATTATTGTCTATGACTTACTGAGAGATATTATGAGCTTATTTATTCAAGCTGCCCATGCTGCACCAGAGACTGCAGGTGCTGCAGGTCTATTTGGTCAGATTTTACTGCCTGTTGCGTTTTTTGCGATTTTTTACTTCTTGGTCATTCGCCCGCAGTCTAAGCGTACCAAAGAACACCGTGCCATGGTTAACGCATTGACCGTGGGTAGTGAAATCATTTTCGCTGGTGGTCTAATGGGTCGTATTAAAGCAATCGAAGGCGATTATGCCGTTGTGAGCCTAAACAACAATACTGATGTAAAAGTACAACGTGCTTCTGTTATTTCAGTATTGCCTGCTGGCACGATCGAAAGCGTCTAATTAGAATGTTCACTGGTTTTTATTAGTGAATACTCAATAGTCGTCACATTAATGAATGTAATGACTAAAAAATGACCGTATATGATTTACGGTCATTTTTCGCTATTAGCGCAGTAAGGTAAAATTGCTATATAAATTAGGCTTATTGTTTAGATGTCCTATCTTTATCCAAGTCAGCCATATGATTTTTGGTGACCGGATAAATAGACATCTGTATTATTTGCTTTACTGTTTTATGCGTTACTATCATCGCGGATGATCGCAATGGTGTATGATGACGGCTGCTGAACATAGCACTCGACCGTTGCTATCGCTAACTTCCCATCTGCTAACTTGTGGCCTACGTCGCCAGTCGTTTATCAACTTAAAGAAGTGATTATGCAATATCCCGCTTGGAAATACTTACTAATTGCCGTCGTGCTACTCGTTGCCGGTCTATATGCTGCCCCCAACCTTTACCCTGACGAACCTGCTGTGCAGATTACGAGCGCAGCCGCAGGAACTCAGCTATCTGAAGGCATCTTGACCGAGTCTCAAAGCTTACTTGAAGAGGCAGGTCTAGATAACCACGATGGTACGTTCGAGGGCAACAGCGCGCTGGTACGCCTCAACAACCCAGTCGATCAGCTAAAAGCGCAAGAAGTGCTACGTCAAAACTTGGGCGAAGACTATGTCGTTGCCCTTAACCTAGCACAGACTACCCCGCAGTGGCTACGTGATATCGGTGCAAGACCGATGAAGCTTGGTCTCGATTTGCGTGGTGGTGTACGCTTTGTACTCGAAGTCGATATGGACAAGGCGCTTGAACAGCGTTTGACCAGTGCCAGTCGTGATATGCGACGTGAGCTACGTGCTGAGCGAGTAGCAATCAAAGGTATCAAAACCGAAGATCGCGGCGTGGTATTGCATTTTGCTGATACTGATACCCGTAACCGTGCCCAGAATGTATTGCAAGGCTCAATGAGCAATACGTTTAACTTGCAGTCTTCTATTGATGATCAAGGTCCTGCATTGGTCCTATCGTATAACGATGCGACACTTGACGAAATCAATAGCTACGCGGTCAATCAGAACTTGACGACTCTACGTAATCGTATTGCTGAGCTGGGTGTTACCGAAGCTTTGGTACAGTCGCAAGGTGCTAGCCGTATCGTCGTTGAGCTACCTGGTGTACAAGATACTGCTGAAGCAAAACGTGTACTTGGTCGTACTGCAAACCTTGAGTTCCGTATGGTGGCAGAAGACGCCGATACCTATACTGGTGGCATACCTCCAGCGGGTACAGAAGCATTCCCATTCGAGACACTGGATGGTCCGCCTGTATTGTTAGATCGTCAAGCGATCGTCACTGGGGACAAAGTAACTAACGCACAAACTGGCTTGGATGAAAGTGGTCTACCTGAAGTAAGTATTACCTTGGATAGTGCTGGCGGCAAGCTCATGCAGAACGCCACACGTACAGCGGTTGGTCAACAGATGGCTGTATTGTTCATTGAAAACAAACAAAGAATCACTTACGAAGAAGATTCAGCGACCGGTGAGACAACTGAAGTACGCACACCTTACGCTGAAACCAAAGTCATTAACCGCGCCAACATTCAAGCAGTACTGGGTTCATCATTCCGTATTACTGGTCTAGATAGTAGTGCTGAAGCAGCTGAGCTTGCACTATTGCTACGTTCAGGCGCACTTGCTGCACCGATGTACTTCGTAGAAGAGCGCACTATTGGTCCATCACTCGGTCAAGAAAACATTGATAAAGGATTGTTCTCTACGCAAGTCGGCTATCTATTAGTCTTCGCGTTTATGATTATCTTCTATCGTCTGTTTGGGGTGATTGCCAATGTTGCGCTAGCCGTTAACGTTATTATTATCATTGCGATTATGTCAATTTTGGGTTCATCACTTACCCTTCCTGGTATCGCAGGTATCGTTTTGACCATCGGTATGGCAGTTGATGCCAACGTACTGATTTTTGAGCGAATAAGAGAAGAGATTGCCAATGGTGTCCGGCCAAAATCAGCCATCGTGGCAGGTTTCGATCGCGCATTTAGTAGTATTTTTGATGCCAACATTACAACCTTATTGGTCGCGTTTATCCTATTTGCGATTGGTACTGGTCCGATTAAAGGCTTTGCGATTACGCTAGCTATTGGTATTGTCAGCTCGCTATTCACCGCAATTTTGGTGACACGTGCACTGGTACAAATTGCTTATGGTAAGCGTAAATCCATCAAAAGTCTGAGCATCGGTTAGGAGAATATTATGGCGATCGATAATAACAACCCTTTAGAACAGCAGAATAATCCTGATCGAAATGGCTCAAACGGTGACACGACCAATGCAAGTACGCGTCGCCGTAACAAACCGCGTCGTGATGGCAAAGGTAGTAACACTAAAACCAATAACCCTACTACCGCAAAGTCAGGCAAAAGCTCTAGTCGTCGCGGTGGTAAAGGTCAAAATGCCAAAAACAGTCAAGTACTGTCTACCGCTGTTGATTCTGACGTAATATCAGGTGACGCCGCTGATGATGCCGCAGCTGTCGCTGAAGGTGGCATCAAAGCAGTGGGTAACCAGCGTATCATTCCATTTATGAAGATAGAAAAGCCAATGGCACTACTATCTTTATTTATGGTAATCGGTAGTATCATTGCTATCGCGGTAAATGGTCTGAACTTAGGATTAGACTTTACTGGTGGTGTCTCTGCTGATGTACGCTATGAGCAGCCTGTTGAGCAAGTTGCTGTTGTACAAGCACTAGCAGACAATGGCTTCGATGATGCGGTTGTACAGTATCTAGGTACTCGTGAAGAGCTATTGGTACGTCTACCCCCTCAGTCTGATAACGTCGATGGGCTAAGCGCAAATCTGACGCAAGCATTGGCACTACCTAGCAACACCGCTACGATTAGCAACGTCAATATCATTGGTAGCCAAGTTGGTAATGAGGTTTATCTAAACTCAGTCATGGCATTGGTATTGGCACTGGTATGTATGCTTGGCTATGTTGCCCTACGCTTTCAGTTCAAATTGTCTCTAGGTGCAGTACTGTCACTATTCCATGATGCTGTCGTAACCATCGGTGTATTTGCACTATTTGGCTTTCCGTTTGATTTGACAGTATTGGCTGCGGTATTGGCATTGATTGGTTATTCATTGAACGATACCATCGTTGTGTATGACCGTATTCGTGAAAACTTCCGCCGTGTTCGCGGAATTACGCCAGAACAGACGATTGATTTATCATTGACCGAAACGCTACGCCGTACGATTATGACCATTTCAACTGTTTTGTTGGTCGTACTAGCCATGCTCTTCTTGGGCGGTGATGGACTATACTGGTTCTCAGTAGCTCTGTTTATTGGTTTGCTTGCGGGTACTTACTCATCGACATATATCGCCAGCTCGATTCCGCTGCGCATGGGTCTGTCGCGTGATGACTTTATCGTAAAAGTAAAACCAGAGTTTGAAGAAGAAATCGTTACTTTCAACGATCCAAAAATGTTTGAGCAAGACAACGTCTAGTAAGGTATATTAGATGGATTAATACGCTGAAATAGCGTGTCATTAGTCTTTATAGACCTACTGATTGTACAGCTACAACGTTTAAATAAGAGCACCTGACTCATGAACAATGAGTCTAGGTGCTTTTGTCTTTATAGCTATTTTGTCTCTTATATTAAATGTACTACTTTACGAATTTATTATCATTTAACGAACACACCTCTTTATCGTTCACGTATAAACGAGTCACCCATGTCAGCTAATTCCGCAACTTCTCACGTGATGCCACCTATTGACACAAGCTATAAGCGTATTGTCGCGATTGCATTGCCTGTGCTACTGGCTAATTTGGCTATGCCATTGCAGAGCGTTATTGATACGGCCATTGTAGGCAATATGAATGACACGGCGAAACTTGCTGGCATGGGTTTGGCCATACAACTGCTGTCGCTATTGCTTGTTAGCTTTAATTTTTTGCAGTATGCATCATCTGGACTTGCTGCGCAGGCATTGGGACAGTTAGCCAATAATAGCAATACATCAACCGTATCAGCGCCTACGCCTTTGCTGTCCATCTTACAGCGTGCTTTATTATTGGCGTTTGTTATTGGAGCAATATTGCTACTGGCAAAGCCATGGCTGATTGATTTTGGCTTACAAGTACTATCAGCCAATCCTGAGAGTGGACGCGCGGCAAAAACCTACTTAGACGTACGTTTTTGGGGCGTGATCGCGGAGCTGATGAACTTTGCATTCATTGGTTGGTTTGCAGGACAAGGTAAGACCCGTTATATGCTGTATCAACAGGGCTTTATTGCTGTACTTAATATCGTACTGACTCTGTTTTTTGTATTTGCAATGCAGATGGGATTGGCTGGTGTCGCACTGGGAACGACTATTGCATTTTGGTTTGGAATACTGATGGCCCTGTGGTTGAGCCGCCAACATTTAAAAATATCGTGGTCTGTATTATTTAAAGCGGATCGACAGTATTTTACGAAAGAAAAAATGCTTAGGCTATTTTCTTTAAATAAAGATATCTTTGTACGTACTCTTATTTTAACGCTAAGCTTTGCTTGGATTACTCGACTTTCTGCTCAAAGCGGTGATGTCATACTGGCTGCTAACGCTATTTTATTGCAAGTATTAAGTATATCTGCCTTCGCTTTAGATGGCGTCGCTATCTCTGCTGAAACGCTAAGTGGACAAGCTGCAGGAAGGCGCGATTGGCCACGTTTTCGTATTATCATAAAGCGTACAGGCATAGTTAGTTATGGTCTTGCTGTTATGTTGAGCACCATTTGGTGGCTTGCAATGCCTACGTATTTGGGATTGATGACCAATATTGATTCGGTATTTGCCCTCGCCTATGACTACCATTTATATGCCGTATTATTGCCTCTTGTCGGTGTTGGTGCCTATTGGCTGGATGGAATATTTTTCGGTTTGACGGCTGGTAGCGTGATCCGCAATGCAGCGCTGATACTGGCTGCTATTTTCTTCCCATTGAGCTGGGTGCTCTATCAGCAATGGGATATGACTGGTATTTGGCTTAGCGTGTGGTGTCTATTACTATTAAGACTAGTCATTCTAGGTGGGTTTTTGTACCGTGCCAATCAGACTGGCAGTTATGAAAAACTACAACCTGAAGCTTAGTTAATTTTATATTATATTTTTTCTATCAATTTTTATTTTTTAATTTTGCAGCAATACCGTTTGAATCAATAATTTTTATATCAATAGATTTATAAAAATATCATAAGAAAAATTTAGGATATCGTGTGAATACTCATTCAAATGAACTAAGTCATCAACCTGAAAGTCACTATCAATGGACTGAGGGCTTCAAAAAAAGCTTGCCAGTTGCTATGGGCTATCTGCCTGCCGGTATTGCCTTTGGTGTACTCGCACAGGTAGCAGGTATCCCGATATGGGCAACGATTATGCTCAGTATCGTTCTCTATGCTGGTGCAGCTCAGTATGCTTGTCTGCCAATGCTGAGCGCAGGCCTGCCGATTGGCAATATCGCCACCAATATTGCCGCGATTAATCTACGTCATGTATTCTATGGTATGCCATTATTACAATATCTACCAAAAAACAAGCTGGCTAAAACGTATTGTCTGTTTGCTTTGACCGACGAGACTTTTTCGATCATGACCAGCTTGCCAAATGAGTCACGACGAGCGCTGATACTTCCTATCAGCCTATTTAACCAAAGCTGGTGGGTACTCGCGAGTACGGTTGGCGTAATGATTGGTAGTACGCTCAGTGACTTGGTACCAAATTTAGATTTTGCTTTGGTTTGTCTGTTTGCAATTCTCGCTTATGAGCAATTTCAAAGTATCAAACGCTATTTCCCGATTGGTATTGCCGTGCTTAGCTTAATTATTGCTTCGCTGTTTACCAGTGACTGGTTGCTACTAGTAGCCATCACTATCTGTATGTTTATGATTTTGGTACGTGGGTTTTGGATAGAGCGTCAAAAGACGGGAGACTCTTATGACCAGTAGTTATCTTATTTTTGCTACGCTTGCCATGGCAGCAGTGACCTTTATCACTCGTGCATTGCCAGCACTGATACCTAGAAAGCTACTCGATACACCTTGGCTACATCGATTAAATGAGAGCTTACCGTTGTCCGTGATGGTGCTGCTAATTTTGACTAGCCTTTCCTATCAAGACCTATCGACGACTGTTACTTTATATGACACCGAGTTGCATCTATTAATGGCACAAGTCGGTGCACTTATTTTGGTATTGTTTATTTATCATATCAGCCGTCAGCTTTTGGTCAGTATGGTTGTCGGTATCGCAGCAATCAATGGTCTGTTTTGGTTATTTAACAGTTTTTTAGGCTAAAACTGTTTCGGCCATTTATATAAACGTCAGTACCCTTAGCGATACTTTAAACATAAAAAAGCTAGATTCTATTTAGAATCTAGCTTTTTGTTATCTGAAAACAATGGCTTTAGTTTAGCTTAAAGCTCTTCTACGCCCATCATATCAACTGGGGTATCAGCCACTATTTGTACGCCTTTTTTACCGGTTTTAGCCGTATCATTACGCTGCTCTTGCAGATGATCAAGATACGCTTCATTGATCTGGCCAGTGATGTAGCAGCCGTTAAATACCGCACAATCAAAGCCTTCAACTCGGCTATGCTTGGTATCTTTTACTGCGTCGATCAAATCATCCAAATCTTGGAAGATCAAACGATCTGCGCCGATAATATCACGTACTTCTTCAACGCTATTACCCGAAGCAATAAGCTCGCTACGTACTGGCATATCAATGCCGTATACGTTTGGAAATTTCACTGGTGGCGCAGCACTGGCAAAAAACACCTTGTTAGCACCAGCATCTCGTGCCATTTGAATGATTTCATGACAGGTCGTACCACGAACGATAGAATCATCAACCAATAGGACGTTCTTGCCTTTGAACTCTAGCGGTACAGCGCTGAGTTTCTGGCGAACTGATTTTTTGCGCTGCTGCTGACCTGGCATAATAAATGTACGACCGATGTAGCGGTTTTTCATAAACCCTTCACGGTACTTGACGTTCATTTTTAGCGCCAGCTCCATCGCTGAAGTACGCGACGTGTCTGGAATTGGAATGACCACATCGATATCATGATCGTCACCCCATTCAGCAAGGATTTTATCTGCCAGTTTCTCACCCATACGTAGGCGAGATTTATAAACTGAGATATTGTCCATAATCGAATCTGGACGAGCAAAGTACACATATTCAAAGATACAAGGCGTGTATTCTTTTTGCTCGACGCACTGATGCGTATGCAGTTTATGGTTCAAATCAATAAAAATTGCTTCGCCTGGTTTTACATCACGAACGATAGTAAAGCCAGAACCTGTCAATGCAACTGATTCAGAGGCAACCATATACTCAGTGCCGCCATTCGGTGCCATACGCTTACCAAAGATAAGTGGACGGATACCGTTTGGATCGCGGAATGCAAGTAAACCATGACCCGTGATCAAAGCGACAACGCCATAAGCGCCTTCACAGCGTTTATAGACAGCTTTTACTGCTTCAAAGATATCATCAGCCGTTGGATGGGTTTTGCCTAGATTCTGCATCTCATGTGCCAGTACGTTTAACAGCACTTCAGAATCTGAGTCAGTATTAAGATGGCGACGATCTTCGATATACAAAGATTTGGCCAAACTCTCAGCATTGGTCAAGTTACCATTATGCGCAAGGGTAATACCATAAGGCGAGTTGACATAAAATGGCTGCGCTTCAGCGCTGCTAGAAGTACCCGCTGTCGGGTAACGAACGTGACCGATACCGAACTTACCAACCAGTTTCATCATATGACGATTCATAAATACGTCACGTACCATGCCATTTTCTTTACGTAGATAGAGTCGCCCATCTTGCAAAGTGACAATACCTGCTGCATCTTGCCCGCGATGCTGTAGCATCGTCAAACCGTCATAAAGAATCTGATTGACTGGTTCGTGAGCTGCAACTCCAATGACTCCACACATAATAGCTATATCCTATTTTGACTCATACATTAGTACGACAATAACGGCAAACTTAGCGACAGTATATTGCTAAAATCACTCACTGTCGCACGCCGCTAACCTGATGATATTGTAAGAAACTTAACGAGATTTTTCGATAATCTATGTTTGATTATCAGTGAAACGTGCAAAAACTTAGAAGTATAGAAAGAAGTAAAATAATGGACAGTTAGATAAAATAATAGGCAATTAAACAATTACGACTGATTGACCTGATCCCAAGCCATGCCCAATACGTCCGATACTAGAGCCTTGCCCATCGGTGCATATGGCATTAGCTCAGGCGCTAGTACTGAGGTTTGCCACTGCGGCATCTGCACTAGCAATGGCGCACTGACGCTCAATACAACCAAGACCATTAGTACGTTTTTGGCAGCACCCAGTACGCCGCCTGCCATTTTGTCCAAAACGCCCAAACGTAAGGTTTTAAGCACGCCTGAGAATACAAACGCCATCAGATGCATGACTGCCAATATGGCAATCACTACCAATAAAAAAGCCATGGCCATCTGTAATACAGGATTTTGTACGATACCCGTTAATTGGGGCGACACTACTCCTGCCAACCTAGTAGCAGCGATAAGAGCGATAAACCAACCTACCAAACCTATTGCTGTTTTAATCAGTCCTACTTGAAAGCCGCGCCATAAGCCAATCAAGACAACGATAGCAATCACAATATCTAAACCACTCATGCTTTACGCCTTATTACCTTATTTATTGGGTTAGCTTTCCATGGCATCGTAATAGCCACCGATTGCCTGAATGCAAGACTGCACCAGCCCAGGCCCACGGTAAATAAGCCCTGTGTAGAGCTGTACCATGTCTGCGCCTGCTTCGATTTTTTTGACGGCTTTGGCACCACTATCGATACCGCCTACGCCTATCAAAGCGACTTTACCATCTAACTGATCAGAGAACTGTTGCAAAATCTGAGTACTAATATGACTCACAGGACGACCGGATAGACCACCCATTTGATCACCATCACGCAAGTCTTCGACGCCTACGCGGCTTAGTGTTGTATTAGTCGCTATCAAACCATCAATCTCAAAGTCTATTAATTGCTGCGAGATATAATCAACTTGTAATGGCTCTAAATCTGGAGCAACTTTAAGCACTAATGGGACATAAAAACCATATTCAGTAGCCAACTGACTGTGACGGTTTTTAATCGTATCCATTAACTGAGTCAGCGCTTCACCACTTTGCAAATCACGTAAGTTTTTGGTGTTTGGCGATGAGATGTTGACCGTAATATATGAGGCATGCGGATACACACGCTCTAAGCAATACACATAATCATCGGCGGCTTGCTCTACCGGCGTGTCGGCATTTTTGCCAATATTGATACCGATATTGCCTTTGTATTTACAGCGTTTGACATTCTCGATCAGATAATCAACGCCTTCATTATTAAAACCCATGCGATTGATAATCGCGTCTGCTTGCTTGATTCTAAACAGTCTTGGCTTGTCGTTGCCTACTTGCGGTCTTGGCGTGACGGTTCCTACTTCTATAAAACCAAATCCCAACTCAGCCAACGCGTCAATATAATCGCCGTTTTTGTCCAAGCCTGCTGCCAGACCAACTGGGTTAGAGAACTGCAAACCCATACAGTCTGTTGGTTGCATTGACTGACCATACGCCAAGCCTAAAACACGCGCTTTATGCGCTTTATCCAATAAAGATAGCGTCATCTCATGGGCGTGTTCGGGATCCATATTAAACAAAAAAGGACGAAGTAAGGCATAAGACATAGTGATGGCAGACCCTGCTTGGAAAAAATAGTGAATAAAAAATGCGAATGAAATCGGGCGCAGCGATTATATCAGCTTAACAGAAATAAGAGCAAAGTTTCAGTCGCTAAATTTCTACATTTAAGCAGTAACCAATGCTGATGAGTCTCTGCTACATAACAATGAATTGTCGTTTTCTAAGCTAAAGACATAGCACAAAGGTACTCTTAAACATCTACGGTACTGGACGCCCATCAGTCAACGCAATCCAACCACGTATAATGCGATATAAATGCCAGATGAAGGTAAAGGTCATAATCAGTAAACCAAGCCCAGCCAGTAATATAGAGCCAATAGCGATATTGCCACTATCCGCCAATACGCTAACGCCAAAGCCGCCTAGCGCAAAGGTAATCAAAATGATGCCAATGACGAACCAAACGATACTGTACCAAAAGGTCTTGATTTGCCAATCGAAATGCGTGGCTAACCATGAACCATTAGCATCATGGCGCTTGGCATAATTCATGACAATCGGCACAATCCACAGTAAACCCGCAGTAAAGTAGCTGATCACATATAAGAAATAAGTGATGTGATTATAAGTAATTAACGAACGGCGCTTATCGTTGCTCATACTGTCCCGCATTATGTGAGGTTTTCCTTACTAGTAATATTTTTGTTCGATAGTCATATGATTAACTATTTAATGGAGCCGGATAAATGGCTTTTCAATGATACCAACGATAAAGCTGTATTCTGCTGTCTAATATCGAGTGTCGAGTACTAAGCATACAGTGATATAAGTATCTAAAATTTCTGACATAAGCATCTAAAATATTTATCACAAAATGATGCATTTTAAGAAGTGACCGTTGCTTGTACCTGAATAGATTTATTGGTCAGGTCTTGCTGCATAGATAACTGTGTAAATTGCCAGCCTTGCTGTTCAAGCTTACCCAGTGCAGTGCTGACGACCGCTTGACTAGGATGCGTAAAGCTCAATTGCACTGCATCGCCAGTCGAAACCACCTGAGCATCTGCTATACCTGAGTTATTGAGCAGCGCATTGATACGACTAGCAGGCGGCATATCAACCTCTCCAGTAGCGTTGTTACCAGAATTCAATGCACTACTATCAATATTACCTGCTTGAGCACGCAACCAAAAATAATCCGCCACTTGCTCCTGATAGTCGTTTTTACTATCACTCGCTGCTTGATGAACGCTATAGCCACCATAGCCGCCTATAAACAACAGTAAGAATATAGACAATATAGCTAATGCGAGTTGATCACGGGGAGGTAATGCTTGCCAGCGCGTCGTTAGTACATTCTGATAATTATTCATACGCTCTGACAATACATGAGCCTTAGTACTGGTTGCAGAAACAGCTGCATTACGTTTGGTACGGCGTTGTAATCGTTTCATGTTTTGACCTTTATTACCAATACCTTGATGAGTTACGACGCTGCCGCATTGCTTGCCATGTCGCTGTTTTCTGCAATATTATTTTCTATCACATTAACAGTGACTTGACCACTAAACTGACCTTGCTCATTACTATTCACTTGCGCAAGTTTGGCATTCAAGCCTTGCGCCACCAGTGTGCTTGTGAATTTATCAAGACTACTACGATCTGGGGCAATCAAGGTAAAGCTGAGCGCTGATGGCTGCATTACTAGCGACTGTGCATGCAATGAGGACTGTTTAATTAATGGTGATATGCGTGACAGTGCGGCCATATGCGATGCAGGCGCTTGGCTATCGCTACGCAGTTTTGGTTGCAGCTGTACTTGCAGTTTGGTGCGCGTACTCAGTGGCTCATCAGCAAACCAAGACTGATATTGTGCCGCAATTGCAGTCTTGGTTGCTGCGGTTGCTTCATTATACTTATACCACTGCACACCATCAGTTGCCATTTGCAGCACTAACGCTGATAGCGCAACCATCATTGCCACCCGTAGGTATGGTGATAGTTGTGAGTCAGTAGATTTAATAAAGAAATTAAGCGCGTGACGTTCGGGACTGTCAATTGGCTTAGGTACTGTAGGCAGGGTCGTCAGTAGCAGCTGATGATCAGCGATCAACGCTTTAGTTTGCGCCACTAAATCCATGGGCGATGAGGAATCTAGTGAGTCAAGCGATGCGTCAATAGATGCCTCAATAGAAGGCAGCACCATTACCTCACTCAAATGCGGGAAACGCTCAAACATTAGCGGTAAATAGCTGACGGCCATACCCTGACGCAATGATTGGCGCAGCAGCATGGTCTGCGAATCTTGATAAAGGATTACTTGTTGACCTGCGCCCTCTTCTGGCGGTGGTAACAATAAAAAATCTGGCAGTAACGCTACTATATTCATACCGGCTAGCTGCGCGCTTTGTTGCCATGACTCAATGTCGTTTTGTGCCAGTGCATACAATTGCGTCGTATCAGCATGGCTCAATTGACGGATGTTTAATTGCTCAATAGGCGTTAATGAGGTTTCTTCAAATAAGTATTGCTTGCCGCTATTACCAAGCTGTTTAAGCTGAGCAGCATTGAGCGCCGTGTCCACTTGCAATGCGTGACTCGAGGGAAAATATAGACAAAGCGCCTTTTGGCTACTGGACTTATAGTTACCATAAATTGTTTGCAGCTGTTGCCAACCGTCAACCATTTGCCATTGCTGTACATCTTCGTGCCAGACAGCTAGCGGGCTATGCTGCGCTCGTAACCAAACATGTAACACTGAACGTGTCCTCAATTATTGCTGCGGTTATCAAAATATCGTTAATAACTGATACGGTTTTTGAAATAGCTGGACGATTTTATATGATTGATAAAGGGCTGAACTTTGTACCAGTACCATTTCAAATCCGTCATATCTAATCAATTCTGCTCTAGTAAAGCGTTCCTAATCAAAATATTAGAATATCTAGTCTAATAAGGCTGGTCAGGAACAAAACGATCAACTTCCGTTGCCATGCCAGTCATCACAAATTCCATATCAAACACTCTGGCTTCCGCTAGAGAGAACGACTCTGGATAATCGCCTGTCAGCAATCCCGCGATATAGGCGACGATAGACATATGACAAACAACGACCAAACACTCGGCTTCAATATTGGCAATATCTATCAGAGCTTGGCGCGCATCATCCGAGGGCGTGATATTGTCCTGCACAGATGAGGCGACTTGCGGCGCTCGTGACTGGAACGCAGATAAAGTTTGCTGCGCTCTAATATAAGGGCTAACCACAAAACGATCTGGACGATAGTGAGTAGTCACATACTCTGCCGTTTGCGCTGCTTGCTGCTGACCAAAGTCCGTCAGCTGACGTGCACTATCTGGACGTGTCTCGTCTTCTGCTTGACCATGACGTACTAATATAATTTTCATAACCTTCCTTGGAGCGCTGAGTTCGACTTTCTTAATACTGATTGTCAACGGTGTGTCTTACTTATCAGCATCACTGTCTTTGCTTTTAGTATTGCTACCAGAGGTTTTCATATGAGCGGTAAGTGCTGCATTGCTATGATCATGCGCCATGACAAACTCAACATCGCTACGGAACCCAGCTTCCATTAGATGTAGCGCAACGCCTAGAGCGGCCTTGTCCTCATAAATAACTGCATAGAGCGCATGAGTAATTGGCATATAGATACCCGCTTTGGTCGCCTTTTCATGTACTTGCTGAATGGTATTTACCCCTTCAGCGGTCTGGCCAAGCTTTTTGACCGCGGCATCAATACTCATACCGCGACCGAGCATATTACCGATACGATAGTTACGACTCAGCTCTGAGCTACAAGTGGCGTACAAATCACCTACCCCTGATAAGCCCAAGAAAGTGAGCGGATTGGCGCCTTCCTCAACGCCAAAACGACTCATTTCTGCCAAAGCACGAGTAAGAATCATCGCTTTAGTATTCTCACCTACTTCATAAGCTGCCGCCATCCCCATAGCAATTGCATAGATGTTTTTTAGCGCGCCGCCAAGCTCGACGCCGCGTATATCATCACTAGCAAATACTCTAAAGAAGGCACTATGTAATGCTGCTTGTACGGCATGACGTAATGGCTCTGACTCACTTGCGATAACCGTGGCAGACGGCATATTTTTCATGATTTCGATAGCAAGGTTCGGCCCTGACATGACACCAAAGTTCACTTCTGGCAGCACTTCTTTGATGATATCGCTCATCATCGCAAAGGTGTCTTTTTCCATACCTTTGGTCAACGATACAATGGACTGACCACTGATAAAAGGTGCGATGTTTTTTAGCGTCTCGCGAAAGGCCAAACCTGGCACAGCGATAAAAATAATGTCTTTATCTTTGACGCTTGCCGCCAAATCATGGCTGTATTTCAGTCGATCATCAAGCTTATAGCCTGGTAGATACTTTTTATTGGTTTGTGTTTTTGCCATCGCTTTTACGGTACGCTTATTACGTACCCACAGCGTAGTATCACAGCCATTACGTGCGGCTAAATTTGCCATTGCCGTACCAAAGCTACCACCACCTAAAAACGCCAAACGCAGCTTGGTTGGATTGCTATGAATGTCGGCCATATCCTTTGCCACAGCCGATTCAACAGGGCTAGGATTTGACTTTTTACGGCCGAGACCTGACTTGGTTGCTCGCTCAAAAATACCTGCAAGCATACCGTTCTGTTTTTCAGACGACTCTTTGTCCGTTTCATTATTAGCACTGGTGTTGTTTTTATTACTATTGTTAGGGCTTGTCATGTTCTTTTATCCGTGTTGACTGACGTATTATCAATAGAATCTATCGTGCTCAGCTACTGGCCTCATTATCTTTAAATTACAACTTTGTGAAATTATAATCTTATTAATAGACAGTACTGAGCTACATTACGACTCGAAGCGAACTAACGATTCGATATCAATAGGTTTGCGTTTGGACTCATCCTTGGGACTTGTGCCAGTATAAACAAAAGCGGTCACATAATCATCTGCGCCTACGCCGAAATACGCTTTTACTGCAGGCTCATTGCATAGCAGCCCAGTGCGCCAAACCGTACTAAACCCTTGAGCTTTTAATGCCAAGATTAGATTTTGCACAGCAGCGCCCGCACTGAGCATCTGCTCAAAAGGTGGTACTTTTTTGTGTTCTTGCATTTGAGTCACAGCCGTTATGATCAGCGGCGCTCGCAATGGCATATTTTGAGTTTTAGTGATGGTTTTTTCAGACAACTCTTCGCCATCTTGTAGCGCTTTTGCTTGGGCAGCTTCGAGCAAGGCACGGCCTAATTCATGGCGCGCCTCACCTTGCGTCACGATAAACCGCCACGGACGCAATTTTTTATGATCTGGCGCAGTTGCCGCACATTCAATGGCAGATTCAATCTGCGCACGCGTCGGTGCTGGCTCATCTAGATTGCCCATACTGCGTCTTGAATTAATCCAACCTATCAGCTCGTCACTGGTAGATGAGATATCATTCGCTGCTACGTTCTTCACAGACAGTTTTTTGTCTTCTATTTTTTGGCTTTCATTATCAACATTGTCAGTTGTAGTCATTGTTTTGTCCTTAATTTATTATTATCTATCACTACTTATTATTTATAATATCATTTTCTTATTTTTTAACAGCTATAGAGCAGTTGAGAGCTACACATAGGCAGTCTCAACTCAGCGATAAACTACGCAACATCTTCGACTCGGTGGTCCATGCGTAGGTAGTCCTCTGACTGCATCTCAAGCAGACGTGAGCGAGTACGCTCAATCTCAAACGCCAACTTCTCTCCTTGATACAGTTCTAGAATCGGCTGCTCTGCCCGTACCAATAATTTTACACGGCGATCATAAAACTCATCGACAAGATAAATAAAGCGGCGCGTTGGATCACGCAAGTCGTCATCTAGTGCTGGCACAGAGTCGACTAAAACGGTGCTAAAGCGTTTGGCAAGCTCAATAAAATCAGCGGCTGATCGCGGCGCCATACAAAGATGACGGAAGTCACAGAATAAGATATCTTCGGTACAAGCGTTGATTTTTACTTCTCGTCCATTGATAATAATGGGCTCTTTACTGATTTTCTGATTATTTGACAAGCTCGCAAAACGGTTGGCTAACCAATGGTAGTTCGCCTTAGTAAGCGGCGCTTCGTATAATTCAGCTTGCTGCAATACGCGCAGACGATAATCAATTCCCGAGTCAATATTCATGACCGTCGTATGACGCTCAACTTCCGCAATGGCAGGCATAAAACGGTCACGATGTAAGCCATCTTTATACAATCCAGCTGGTTCAATGTTTGAAGTAGCAACCAAAGTAATACCGCGATTGAACAGCATAGTGAACAAATCGCCCAATATCATGGCATCAGAGACGTTAGAAACAAAAAACTCATCAAAACAGATGATAACCGCTTCTTTATAAATAATATCAGCGACTTTTTCGAGTGGATCGCTCTCACCTTGCAGTTTGTTAAGCTCTCTATGGACACGCTGCATAAAATGATGGAAATGCAGACGCATCTTGCGCTCGATGGTCAACGAGTCATAAAACATGTCCATCATCCACGTTTTACCGCGGCCAACACCGCCCCACATATAAAGGCCCGTTGGCGCGACTGGCTTAGATTTTAAAAAGCCAAAAAAACCTTTCTTTTGCGGTGCGCTATTGATGAGCTGATGGTATATCTCATCAAGATAGCTCATGGCCTGAAATTGCTGCTCATCCCGAGTAAACTCATCTGTACTGACGGCTTTCTCGTAACGTTGCAATGGAGATAAACTCATAATACGACTCATCGTTGGATTAAATAAATATCAAAATAGTAGGATAATTTAGCACAGTGCTGGTGCTACCAAGCAAGCCATGCTAAACCATATCAAAACGGAAACCATCAAGCTGAGCTAGCTATGAATAAACTTAGCTGTCCTGCCCAAAGCTATGCTTGTCTAATAAACCCTTGAGCTCTGATAAGCGACCATGGAAGAAATGACCCGCGCCATCAACCACGCTGACTTCAATGCCTAATCGGTCTGCAAATGCCTGCATATTGTCAGGTTCAATCACCTCATCCGCATTACCATAAATCTCAAAAGTTCTATCCGCAGGCAAATTAATATCAGTACTGTCGTTTTTTTCGACTGATGGTGCGATAAGGGCAATTTTCGTTACTTCAAAGTCATCCAGTCCCCATATATGTGCGGCTTCAAGCACTTGCTCAGCCACGCGTGCAGTAACATAGCCACCAAAAGAAAAGCCACCCAGCCATAGCTTTCGAGCATTGGTTTGTTCAGCAATCCATTGTAGCACGGTCATTGCATCGACCACTTCACCTTCCGCATAATCATGCTCGCCTGTCGATTGGCCAACGCCGCGAAAGTTAAAGCGCACCACGTGCATACCATTATCACGGGCAAAGCGATACATGGTGGTGACCACTTTGTTATTCATCGTACCATCAAACAAAGGATTGGGATGGCACAGCAGCGCCACCGTGTCTGTACTTGGGTCATTGGGATTGTCATTTTGCCACAGTGCGTCAACCTCGAGCACGCCAGCAGGAGCAGGAATCAATTGCATAGTATTACTTATTAATAAAAAATGAATGGCTCAATTATCCTAGATACAATTTATATTTCAAGTGATTTGCTGTGTACGGATGCGACTTGTTTTATTTTTGGTCAATAACGGTTGTCTGCCGTTTTGGAATATTGCTGTTCTTGAAGTTTTAAATTGATTTATATCTAGGGCATGGTTCATCGGCAATATACCGGTAATACAGCACACAATAACTGTCTAGACAGGTAATATCTAGATAAGCTACATTCATAAAGCTTTGCCTATAGCTAAGACGTTCTGCTTATATAAATCAGGAATTATTTATGAATACTTTTAATAAAACTGCCAGTTTGACGGCTACGTTAGTGGTTGCACTTGCTTTGAGCGCCTGTCAGAGTACGCCTTCTTCACCCGTGATTCAGCGTGCCAACTCTATCTATGAGACAACCGGTATCGCTGATACCAAGGTCAAAGCACAACAAAATGCGATCGATAGTGCTCAAAAAACTTGTCGAAGCAAGCAAGTGATTATCGTTGATGACAACGTAAAATATAACGGTATCTTAAACGAACGCACTGGCCGTATGGTTGGCCAAGTAGGTGCTGTCGTTGGCTCGATATTTGGCACGGGTACACCAGATTTGTCACGTAGCGATGATTATGAATACACCATTAACTTCCGTTGCCAATAAATATCGTCCATATCATATAAATCAGATACAGTGTCAGGCTCACTCAGCCTACTATTTGTAGCACTTTCACTTGCCCTCCTTGTATCTAAATTATCTCGAACCGACTATATCTAGCTAAAAATATATATCTACTTTTCTCTACACGACAATCTCTTTTAGACGCAAACAGGTTTACGATCTAACCGCTAACATGAAGTGACATACAATCGTCCTCTGATTAAACAGCCAACAAACTGCGATATAGATAATATATCAATCAAAGCTTGTTGGCTTCGCTTTTTGTACTCTCTTTTTTAAGTTAAACTATCCGCTACGTATTCAGCACATCCTCGTCAGTCTTTATATTTTCATTATCTTTGGTCTAATATTATGCGCAAACCCAATCTTTCAAATATTAAACAGGCCAAAGTATTAGCACCTGCCAAAGATTTGGCTACCTTGGAAGCGGAACTCGCTGAGCAGGAAGACCATCTAGAGGATACGGTCCTACGCCTAAGTGATTACTTGTCAGCGGTTGAAATGGTCATCAAACAAACTTTTGACCACCGTGTATGGGTAAAAGCTGAAATTCGTAATCTGTCGAGTAAAGGTGGTCATTACTACTTTGAACTGGCAGAAAAAGATGACGATGGCAAAGTGGTCGCCAGCTGCCGTGGCAATCTCTGGCGTTTCAAAGCTGCTCGTGTATTAGCTAAGTTTGAACGTGCGACTGGTATGCCGCTTGAGCGTGATTTGACCGTACTTCTTAAAGTATCGGCAGGGTTCCATGCTCAGTACGGCTTTTCAATCACCATTGAAGATATTGATCCTAGCTATACGCTAGGCGACTTGGCACGGCAGTATGCAGAAATGGTTGACCGCTTAACAGGTGAAGGGCTATTACATCTTAATCAGCAGCTACCTGCTCCTTTTGATATCGAGCATGTGCTGGTCATCGCTCCTGAAAAGGCGGCTGGACTAGGAGATTTTCAAGCAGATGCCGATCGCTTAGCCAGTACAGGTGCGTGTCAGTTCCACTACCATAATGCAACCTTTCAGGGCAATCATGCACCCGCTGAAATCCGTCAAGCCATCGTTAGCGCCCAGCAGCAGTTTTACGATACTTATCAACGCCTACCAGACTTACTAGTCATCATTCGCGGCGGCGGTGCGGTTGGTGATTTGGCTTATCTCAATGATTATGAGTTGGCAGCTTTGGTTGCTGAGCAGCCTGTCCCTGTCTGGGTGGGTATCGGTCATGAACGTGACAAAGTCATCTTAGATGAAGTCGCTCATACTAGCTTTGATACACCCTCAAAGGTGATTGCTGCTATCTATAGCCACTTGGCCCAGCTCGTCACTCAGACGCTACAATATCAGGCACAAATCAAGCAAGCGGCTCAGCGTCAATTGAATACTGCTGAGCAACAAACTGCGCGACAGTTAAGTCAAATACAATCGCAAACGATTGGGCAGCTCACCGCTCTACGAAAAGACAGTGACTATGCATGGCGCAGTATTCAACAAAGTGCCCAGCGCCAAGTAAAGCAAGCCGTCAGACTGACGGCTGAGCGATACACACAAACGCAAACCTTGGCGCATCAACAACTTGTAAAAGCCGCTACCAATAGCAAAAGTTATCAAGAGTCAATCATGCAAAACGCGCAACAGCAAATTGTGCAAGCACAGCGTGATAGCGAACATCTACGTGATATTGTGCTATTACATCGACCGTCTCGCGTGCTTAAGCAAGGCTATACCATGCTCACGGATGCTCAAAACAAGCAGACGCTCACTAGTAGTACCCAACTGTATCCTGAGCAAACCGTTAATATCATTTTAAAAGATGGCAACGCAAAAGCGCAGATTATAGATGTCAATATGGATAAAGAAGCGACGGAAACTTCAGGCACTCCAACTTGACCACATAATAATATCTAACGATTACTCATCTACTTACCTTTAAAAACTAGGAAATTTTATGACTACCCCTACTCGCCGACGCAAAAAAGCCGCCCCAAAAACCTTTAAGGCGGCTTACGATATCTTAAAAACCAATGCGGCTGAACTACAGCAACAGGACGAGCCTGATATTGATAATCTCATGACAACGGTCGAAGAATCTATTGCCGCTTATCGCGTTTGCGAGACTCGTATCAATGCTGTACAGCAAGCACTAGATGTGGCCTTTGCCGAAGAAAAATCTACCAGCAGTGTTGATAGTTAAAAAGACAGCCACTAAATAGCAGCTGATTAGTCAAACCAAGCGCATCAAGCTCATTTGGCAACGCAACAGTTTGATATTCTGTTTACTCTGGTTCGTCAACCTCAAAGACTTGGCGCAGATAGGCAAGATACGTGTCATTATTGATCATGGTCTTGCCTGGGCTATCAGACAGCTTGGCGACTGGCTGACCATTACACTCTACCAATTTGAGCACGATATTAATCGGCGTGATGCCCATATCATTGGTCAAATTGGTGCCAATACCAAAGCTAGTTCTAATGCGACCTTTAAAGTATTGATGCAGCTCCCACGCCTTCTCTAAATCCAACCCATCGCTAAAAGTTAGAATCTTGGTTTTTGGATCTATCTTTAGCTTCTCATAATGGGCAATCGCCTTATCGCCCCAAATATAAGGGTCGCCGCTATCATGACGTAACCCATCAAACAGCTTAGCAAAATACAAATCGAAATCACGTAAGAACGCATCCATGCCGACTACGTCTGTCAATGCAATACCCAAGTCGCCACGGTACTCATGTACCCATGCTTCAAGTGCGGCCTTTTGTGAATCACGCAGACGCACATCTAATGCCTGAAACGCTTGCATAAACTCGTGCGCCATTGTGCCTATTGGTGTCATCCCTAATTGCTTGGCCAAATACACGTTTGATGTACCACCGACTATCTTTGGCTCAGCTTTATGTAGCGTCTCTACAACATGTGCTTGCCAGCGTCGACTAAAACGTCTACGCGTGCCAAAATCAGCAACTATAAATGGCGGCATATCCTGACCGTACTGAGCTTGCTTTTCGGCGTACTGATGTAATAGCGCTACTTTTGCATCGAGGCGACGTTGTCCTTCTTCAATCACGCTGTCATTAGATAGCGCATCAAAATACAGCTCATTGACAATGGCTAGTACGAATACTTCAAAGAACATTGCTTGAATCATCGGCCCTTCGATATCGATAAACAAGCGACCTTTATCGTCTGTACTTACCGTAATAAAACGTCGTTTTAGCTTAAACAATTCTAGATAATCAACGAAATCTGAGCGAATAAAGCGTAAGCTACGCAAGTACTCGAGCTCATCTGGCAAAAATCGCAATTCGCATAAGCTGTCTAGTTGCTGCTCTAGATCTTTTTGGATATCAGCCAATGGATAGGCGGCATCTTTGTTATTACGGCAGCGAAAGCGATAAACACCATGGGTTTGCGGGAACTGATGCAGCATGGCTTGTAACATCGTAAATTTGTACAAATCATTATCAAGCAATGAAGTAATAATAGGTGCATAAGAAGCGGTCATGCTATGGCCTTAAAAGTGCAAAATAAGAAACAAACGTCATTTGATAGACAAAGCGACATCATATGTGGACGATAAACAATACACGCTCATTCATTATGAGCCATCGATAAACCGTTCAGTATAACGAAGTTTGGTATTTATTTCAGAATTCACTTTTGATTGCTGAAAAATGACGTCGAAATGCCAGTAAAATGATTGCAATTATTTAAACCATTTATAAAATAACGTATAAGTCTATCCAGACAACCTATTCATAGATGATTATCATAGCTTACGCTTTTGCACTCATAAACTGCTCGACGTAGTCATCAGCAGGATTGTGTCGCAACTCGCTTGGCGTCCCCGTTTGTATGAGTCGACCACCATTTAGCATACTGATACGCTGACCTACTTTGACAGCTTCATCGATATCATGGGTAATAAATACGATGGTCTTGTTCAATCGCTCTTGCAATTCGAGTAATTGGTCTTGCAACTGGGCGCGAATGAGCGGATCAAGTGCAGAGAACGCTTCATCCATTAGCAAAATTGGATTATCCGTCGCTAAGGCACGAGCCAGACCAACGCGCTGCTGCATACCGCCTGATAGCTCATCAGGGTAGCTGTTTTCCAAATTCGATAGACCAACTTCATTGAGCCAATGTCGCGCCGTTTCATGTCGCTCGTTTACACTCATTTTTCGAACACGCAGCCCATAAGCGACGTTTTGTATGACCGTCATGTGCGGCACTAAACCGAAATGCTGAAAAACCATACTGACGGTCTGCTGACGATAATGCTGCAACTGCTTATCGTTGAGCGCTAAAATATTAATAGCCGTAGCAGAACTCTCTTCTACTACCGTACTTGTATTAGCTGTCGCTGATTGCCTATCAGTCATTGTATGAGTCGCATGTTCTCTATTCAGAGCAGTATCTACCCATATCTCGCCACTGGTTGGATCTATCAAGCGGTTAATATGGCGTATCAGCGTTGACTTGCCAGAGCCTGATAGCCCCATAATACAATGCAACTCGCCTGCCTTGATATCTAGATTGATATCATAAAGACCAACTGAATAGCCCGTTTGCTCTTTTACTTTGATGCTATCCATACCCTCAGCCAGCAATGCCAATGCAGACTGTGCTTGCGTGCTACTGGCGTTATAAATCTTACTGATATTTTTTAGTTGAATATGATTCATCGGTGCTCTCACTATTTACGTGGTTTTATCATTATGGCTTCGGTCGATTACCATGGGTTCAATCGTATACCACTAGATAATTTTTTATCCAATCGGACGTCTGCCTGCTTCGATGGTTTTTTGACGGGTACGCTTACCTTGACCAAATGCTTGCGTAATACGGTCAATGATAATAGCAACAATAACGATGGCCGTACCTGCTTGTAGACCCTGACCGATATTGAGCGTTTGGATAGACTGCAATACATCTTCACCAAGCCCAGGAGCACCAATCATTGAGGCCAATACCACCATGGCAAGTGACATCATCACAGCCTGATTGATACCTGCCATAATACTGGGCAACGCTTGTGGCAATTTAATCCAGAGAAGTAGCTGTAAATGGGTACTACCAAAAGAGCGTCCTGCCTCGACCATTTCATGATTGACTTGTGTAATCCCTAATGTCGTTAAACGAATCAAGGGCGGCAGTGCATAAATCACAGTCGCGAATAACGCAGGCACTTTACCAATACCAAACAGCATCAGCACTGGTATAAGATATACAAAACTCGGCATAGTCTGCATGATATCTAGCACTGGCGTCACAATCTTGCGTAGCAGTTTGCTACCTGACATAGCAATACCAATAGGAATACCAATCACCACCGTGACCAGTACCGATACGATAAGCAGCGCTAAAGTATCAATCAGTGCGCCCCATAAGCCAAAAGCACCTATCAAAAACAGCCCTGCACCACATGCCAGCGCGAACCAAATCTTGCGAACACCAAACCAGCCAAGCACAGTCACAAATGCAATAATCAGCCAAGGTGGGATAACCGTTAATAATCGCTCAATAGGTAGTAGCAAATAAGTAAGCGCCATCGTGCTAATAGTACGGAATACATCGCCATAGTTTTGAACAACGTTTGCTAAAGTATTATTGAGTGGGGTCTCAAGCGACCATGAAGGAAAGCTTGAGGCGAGCGCTGACGCATTGATACTAGATGCAGTTGCTTTTGTAGAGATAGCATCCGTTGAGCTAAGGCCTAACTTAGTAGCAAGATTGGTAGCGGCTTCATCGGATAACCATGCTTGCCAAACCTCTGGGTTGTCACGCAAAAACACCATGGCTTGCTCATCGCCAGTGCGTTTACTTTCGCTCATTTCCAAGATAGCACCGTTGAGCTCATCAGAGGTAAATTGCACCTTTTCAAAGACAGCTGCTAGTTCAGGATTAGATTCGACAAACGGGGTAGAAATAGCAATACCTAACGGTGACACTGGGAATCCTGAAACGCAATCCATCTTACCATCAGCGAGCAGCAGATTTTGCCAGCAAGCATCCTCATAAGCTGGGAACTCTAACGCTGCAAGGTCATATTTTGCCATTAGCCCAGTGGGCTGCCAGTAGTAAAACAACAGTGGCTTATGCTGTTCAAAAGCGGAGGCAATTTCGGCATCGAGAGCAGCACCCGTACCAGGGTGTGCGTTGTTAAAAAGGCTGTCTAGACCGGTGGTTTTTAGCAAACGTGTGTTAAAAATCTCACACGTCCAACCAGAGGGACAGTTCATAAAGCGTGATCTACCAGGATCTTCAGGGTCTTTAAATAGCTCAGTATATTTAGGCAAATCTTGATAGCTGCGAAGTCCTGGGTTTTCTTCCAAGACGTATCGCGGGACATACCAGCCTTGAGTTGCACCACCTTTTAGCGTATCGCCGATGATGGCTACTTTATTTTGTTCAATGGCTTTTTCCATGATTGGCGAGCGACCAACCCACTGCTCCCCGATGACCTGAATATCGTTCTGTGATAGCGCTGTATCAAGTGCAGGCCCTGCTCCTGGTACTTCCTCTACCGTACAACCGTATCCATCTTCTAAGATATGTCTGAGTACGCCGGAGGTAAACTGCCCACTCTCCCAGGTTAGCGCTCCAAATTTAATCGGCGAGTTGCAGGCTGCAGACGCCGATACAGGCAGTAGTATCACGCTCATCCACAGCAAGCTTAATGCAATCCATTGGCGCATACTCTTTCCTATTATTATGTTGTATCGGCATGAAATCACTATCAAAACAATAGAACTAAAAAATAGCTGAACGTCGCTATATCAAGTTTACCAATACTGGCTCTAGACCATTCAGCTACTATCTACTGTTGTTTAGACTTACTACAAAGTGTAGCGATTTATAGAAGTGATGACAAACGCTTATTTGTCGATTAACGCATTAGATAAATTTACGATAATTTTGATAAAGCTCTTATGACAAGTCGCTCTTAATTTTAGAAATTTATATTTGAGAAGTCATATTTTAGACAAAAAAATAGCACCTATCTGGATAGGTGCTATTGGTTATGATATCGATTAAAAAGGTCACTATTACTTTCTATAGCTATTAGAAAACGTTTACTTCGAAAATAGTTACTTTAAAGACAATTATTTTAAGAGCTGTTATCTTAAAGACCTTTCTTTCAAGAACAGTTATTTTAAAAACAGCGCCATCGCCTTTTTAAACAGTCCACCGTAAGGCGGCAATAATAAATTCAGACCATTGAGCTTGGTTTGGACAAAAACCGGCTTCATATGGCTGAGACGTTCAAAACCAGCCTTACCATGATATGCGCCAGTACCAGAGTCACCCACACCACCAAACGGCAAGTCATGCTGAGCGACATGTATCAAAACTTCGTTGATACATAAGCCACCCGAGACCGTATTATTACGCACATTTTCGATACTGCTGTAGTTGTCACTAAACACATATAGTGCCAATGGCCGTGGACGCGAGTTCACAAAGTAAATGGCATCATCAAGCGTCTCATAATGCATCAGTGGCAAAATCGGGGCAAAAATCTCATTTTGCATAAGGTCGCTGTCAGGCGCAGGTTCGCTGACGATGACTGGTGGCATTAGACGGGTTTCGATATTAGGCTCAACGGTAGTTAATGCATGTACCTCGCCGCCTGTTAACGCATCTAGATAGCCTTTTACCCGTTTGAACTGCTCACCATTAATAATGCGAGAATAATCTGGGTTTTCTTCGATATCAGGATAATGCTTGGTCATCCACTCTTTTGCAAGTTGGATGAACTGGTCATGGTATTGGCGCTGAATCAAGACATAATCTGGCGCAATACATGTCTGTCCCGCATTTAGTGTCTTACCCATCATCACACGATTAACGACAGACTCTAGATTGACATCATCTAGTACGATCACTGGTGATTTACCACCAAGCTCAAGCGTCACTGGCGTTAGATTTGGCGCAGCAGCAGCCATGACCTTTTTGCCCACCGCAGTCGATCCGGTATATAGCAGATGGTCGAATGGTAGCTCACTAAAGGCGGCAGCAATCTCGACTTCACCGAGCACCACACAGATCATATCTGGCGAAAAATAACGAGCAATAGCGTCAGCAAACGTCTGAGCAAATTGCGGCGCAGCTTCACTCATCTTGACCATAATACGGTTGCCTGCGGTGATTGCATCAATCATCGGGCCAATTGCTAAAAATAATGGATAGTTCCAAGGCACCATAATACCGACCACACCCAATGGCTGAGGCTGAATTTCATTATGGGCTGGCATATACAGCGCTGAGATAGGCGCACGATGGGCTTTCATCCACTTTTTGCCGTGTTTCTTGGCGTGGCTGATACCAGTAAAACTAGGAAACAACTCAGCAAACTGAGTCTCTGATTGGCTACGATAGCCAAAATCTGCACTAATCGACTTTGCAAAACTCTCTTGGTTGTCACTCAGCATCACTTCTAGATTATCTAGCTGCGTCGTACGAGTGCCCCAATCATTGATTGGCTGGGTACGGCTTAACATTTGCAAGCGTGAAAATTGCGCTTTCATCTCATCGATAGTCGTCGCCGTACTTAGGGCTTCAGGCACACGCTGCAGCGCAAAACCTGTCTCGGTCACTGCCTGCTCATGGGCGCTTCGGTTGCTATCTGTCATTTGTCTTCCTTGTCATAATCATAGTAATAGTCATAAGGTTTGTAGTCACTACAGTATATTGGGTTAGAGGCTCTATCTTTCTAGTCAGGTGCACTCTTTGATAACCTACTCTGACTATAAATTTCATCAGATTCCATTCATCACACTTTAATGTAGCGCATCGACTGAGCAATGAACAGCACCTTTGGTTGACTACTGCGTCTGTACTAGCAGCACCGCTATGAACCACTTGCCACTGTTCTATACTTATTATTTCGTCATCAATTGCTAGCTGTTTGCTATCAGAATTTACGCCACTTGCAGACATTACGACAGTATATATCTTTGGGCGATAGTCGCCAAAACTGCTACACTACCGATGAGCATTATTTATTTTAAACTTGATAATAATAAGACAGATACTCTCATGCAAAATGACACACAACCACTCAATGATACGCTTGTCAGCAAATCTCTATCAGCGGCCGATTATGTCCCTACTCTCGATGCGATGCTAGCACGCACCCTCGAACGTATCGATCTAAAAAAACAACAAGGGCTGCGTACACCTGATGAATTGTGGATTGTCGATCATAACGACGTCTACACGCTTGGACAGGCAGGCAAAGAAGAACACATATTACAGCGTACTGACACGCCTATCATCAAGACCGATCGCGGTGGTCAAGTGACATGGCATGGTCATGGGCAGTTAGTGATCTATTGGTTGTTTGACTTGGACAGTCTCAAATGGAGTGTGCGCAATCTCGTCTCCCATGCTGAGCAAGCGATAGAAGACGTCATCAATGACTGTTTGCGTAGCTCACCATCTAGTAGCGACAATATCAGTGCTCATGCACGCCGCGATGCCCCAGGTGTCTACTTATATGCAGATACTGCTGCAACAGATGACCGCACCTCTACAGATGATAACTCTCTTGATAATCAGATCATGCTTGGCAAAATGGCCTCGCTAGGCTTTAAAATTAAGCATGGCTTCAGCTACCATGGTATTGCGATTAATCTAAATTGTGACCTGTCTTCATTTAACGCCATCAACCCTTGTGGCTATGCCGGCATGCAGATGTTGCGACTGTCTGATTTTGTAGCCATGCAGACAGATTCAGAGGCCCAGTCTAAACAGCAAATGAGCGATTCATTCAGCTATGAGACAGTCACTCAAAAACTTATTGATAACATCGCCAAGCGTCATGCTGGACTGATTGAGTTGCGAGCTATCGCGCCCAAGTAAATTTTGAGCCTATTTTTGCATAATCTTTTTTTGCATAATATCTTGCACGCTTAGACTTAAGCATTAAGAGAAAATTCAGTACAAACTTGCTATAATCGCATGCAGTACAAATCGGACGCAGCAACTATCCTTGCTGTCTCCCTAGCTCAACCCCTTATTCAAACATTTAAAACAAAAGCAAATTGGAGCATTTTATGGCAGATTTTAACAAAATTTTGGACGCAGGCGACGTAGACGGCGGCATCATCAACGTAGTAGTAGAGATCCCAGCTGGTAGCAGCCATAAAATTGAGTGGAATCGCGAATTAGCAGTATTTGAGCTTGACCGTATTGACCCACAGATTTTTGCTAAACCTTGTAACTATGGCTTCATCCCGCAAACACTTGACGAAGACGGCGATGAGCTTGACGTATTGCTATTGACTGAACAGCCATTACCGACTGGTATTTTCTTAAAAGCCAAAGTTATCGGCGTGATGAAGTTTGTTGATGATGGCGAAGTAGATGACAAAATCGTTGTTGTCCCTGCTGACGACCGTGACACAGGCAATGCTTACAACAGCTTAGAAGACCTACCAAAGCAGTTGATCAATCAATTAGAGTTCCATTTCAGTCATTATAAAGACCTGAAAAAAGCTGGTACGACGGTTGTTGAATCTTGGGGTGATGTTGCAGAAGCGAAAGAAGTTATCAAAGAGTCTATCCAACGCTGGAAAGATCTATAATTATCAAATATTGGCAAAAATGCCGATAACGATAAATAATAAAATACCGCAGTCACCATAGTGGCCGCGGTATTTTTTTGCTTGAACATTGCTTATCCAACATGGTTATAATGAGCATATAACTCATTTACACTTGTGCGCCGTAATAAGGACAGTCATGTTTAACCCCGACCCTAGCACGAAGCCGGTCAATACCAAGTTGCCAAAAGACGTCATTATGATGGTCGAAAAAAACAACCTAGTAATGGCTATCAAAACTTTGGCGGCAGACGAAAACATCAGTATGGATGAAGCCAAAAGTAGAATTGATGCTTATGAGACCCAGCTAAAGGTAAAGCAACAACAGAAGCTCAATACCATCGCTAGTAAACAAGGCATTCCAAATCAAGCCATTAGTTTTGATAGAGAGCAAGAGGAAGAAGAGCCTGGACCATTGGTAAAAAACCGTGTTAAAACGACTAAGCAGAGCCAAGGGTTTAAAGGGCTGCAAGATGGTGTCGATAGTCAGTTGAATGACTTAGGCTACAAGAAACCTCTACTACCTTATTGGCTAAAACGACTGCTCGTCATTGCTGTCTTGATGATAGGAATATTTTGGATATTATGGCGAGTATTTGGTTAAGTGATTTAGCTAAATAAGAAACTGGCTCGACATATTCCCCATACAGCTACATACCGATTAGCTATAATTTAAGAATGCAGCTAGTCGGTATGCTAATTGAAAACCTGCTTCTAAAATATCTCACAGCGTTCATTAATCTCAAATCACTTAGAGCAATCCTTTATATAAGAAGTAACAGCCTACGACGGTCAACAGTACTGCAAAGCATTTTTTCAGCAACTGCGGCGATAATGCATGAGCGACTTTTGCGCCTAGCTTGGCGGTGAAAAAGCTCATAATGCTAATGCCTAAAAAAGCATAGATATGAACAAAGCCAATCGTATTGGGCACGTCGACTTGAGCTTGCATGCCAAAGAACATAAACCCTAGCGCACCTGCAATGGCGATAGGCAATCCACATGCGGCTGAGGTTCCAACGGCTTTTTGCATAACCACACCGTAACGCGTGAGATAAGGTACGGTTAAGCTACCACCGCCAATCCCAAAAATAGCAGAAGCGATACCGATACCCGCCCCTGCTGCTAATTGCTTAGGTTTTGAGGGCAAAGCTATATGGACATTACCAGCATCGCTATCTGCTTTCTTTTTACCACCCATAAACATTTTATAAGCGACCCAAAGCAAAAACACACCAACAATCAACTGGAGATATAACCCAGATATCTGTCCTGCTATCCCTGCCCCTAAAAAACAGCCTATTACTAAACCTGGCGTCAGATTTTTAAAGACAGGCCACATGACTGCGCCTTTCTTGTTGTGCGCCATGAGCGAGCTTATGGACGTGACAATAATGGTCGCCAGTGAAGTACCCAAGGCCAAATGCATAATAGTGTCAGGACTGTAACCCATTTGCGTAAAGACGATAAATAGCAGTGGTACGATAATAGTGCCACCGCCTACTCCAAATAGCCCCGCAGCAAATCCTGCTAGCGCCCCTATTATTAAAAAAGTTATTAATTCCACAGGATAGTTACTTCTTATTTAGATTTAATGAGATGATAATTATAGTTAAACGACTGCTTAATGTTGAACGAGCAATAGCCCATAGGCTCAGGGGTTGGACTATAAATACTGGATTAAATAAGTTCCACTTGCCCTACTCTAGAGTAGGCACGATTGAAGTAAACCAACCCTTCATCAGTTCCGCCTTGTGGCTCAGCCTGATTGATGGCGACAACGCGGCACATAAAGACGCTATGTGTGCCGACTTCTTGAATTTGTTCAATCTCACAATCAAAGCTGACCAAGGCATCCTCCAACACAGGAGCGCCTGTTTGTAATTGTATCCAAGAACCATATGCAAACCGTTCTTCTGAACACAATTTAGAGGCAAAAGCACTGGACAGCTGCTCATGTTGCGCGCCTAACACATTGACACTTAAAATCTTGTTTTCCAGAAAGTAGCTATGTGACCGAGACGTTTGATTCATACAGACAAGCAAAGTCGGCGGTGTGTCTGTGACACTACATACTGCCGATGCTGTAAACCCATGCATGCCCGTCGCGCCTGATGTGGTTACCACATTGACCGCAGTCGTTAGCAAAGACATGGCATCTCTAAAGTCGGTCGCGTCAATCCTATCTTTAATCATTGCTTCCATCCTGAGAAACGTTAAAAAATAACGTTAAAAAATTGTGCTTCAATTTTAGTTTTGCAAGGGGAATTCTTTAAATAGAATTTCCTAAACGGCTAAACTCTAAGCAGTCAGTTCTTGACGAACGATTTGAGCACCAGCGCTTAAGGCTGCGAGCTTACCACGTGCGACTTGGCGAGACAAAGGTGCCATGCCGCAGTTGGTCGCAGGATACAGCTTATCAGCATCGACAAATTGTAGCGCTTTGCGTAGCGTATCTGCCACCTCTTCTGGTGTCTCGATAGTGTTGGTTGCCACATCAATGGCACCGACCATCACCTTTTTACCGCGAATCAATTCAATCAGATCCATAGGTACACGTGAGTTTTGACACTCCAGTGAGATGATATCGATTTTCGACTGTTGCAGTTTAGGGAATGCTTTTTCGTATTCGCGCCACTCTGAGCCCAGTGTCTTTTTCCAATCGGTATTGGCTTTGATGCCATAGCCGTAGCAAATATGAACAGCTGTCTCACACTTTAGACCTTCAATGGCACGCTCTAAAGTTGCAATACCCCAGTCGTTTACATCATCAAAGAACACATTAAATGCGGGCTCATCAAACTGGATAATATCGACACCAGCCGCTTCTAATTCTTTTGCTTCTTGATTCAGGATTTTAGCAAATTCCCAAGCCAATTTTTCACGGCTTTTATAATGACCGTCATATAACGTATCAATCATCGTCATCGGCCCTGGCAACGCCCATTTGATTGGCTGATCGGTTTGCTGACGTAAAAACTTGGCATCATCAACGAACACGGACTTTGGACGGCTCACCGCACCAACGACTGATGGCACGCTCGCATCGTAGCGATTACGGATTTTGACCGTCTCACGCTTCTCAAAGTCAACACCATCAAGGTGTTCGATGAACGTAGTCACAAAATGCTGACGGGTCTGCTCGCCATCACTTACAATATCAATCCCTGCATGCTGCTGCTCTTGCAATGATATACGCAGCGCATCTTGCTTGGCTTCAAGCAACTGCTCGCCCTCTAACGCCCAAGGTGACCAAATTTTCTCAGGTTCTGCTAGCCAAGACGGTTTTGGTAAGCTGCCAGCGGTAGACGTCGGTAATAGTAGTTTCATACGATTTATCTTCTGATTAATTTATTTTTTATTATGTTGATGAGTGATGCTCAGTTAAGCGGCTTGCTTCCTAGCCGTTTCTTTATCAGCAGCTTCTTTTTGAGCAGTATCGCCTGTTACATCATAGCTTGTAGCCCATTCCTCAAGGATTGTTTGATACGGCTTAATAAAATGTGTCTCAGTAAATCTGCCTTGGGTCACTGCCATCTGACTACGTTCGGCACGGTCATAGACCACTTGAGTCAATGAATAGTCTTGGTAGTTCAGGCTAGGTTGATACACTTGTCCAGCGCTTGAGTTGGCATTGTAAATCTCAGGACGGTAAATCTTCTGAAAGGTCTCCATAGTACTGATTGCACTAATCAGCTCAAGATCGGTGTAATCACTCAGCAAGTCCCCTGCAAAATAAAATGCTAATGGCGCGGCGCTACCTTCAGGCTTAAAATAACGTACCGTTAAGCCCATTTTATGAAAATAGTCGTCGGTCAACGAGTATTCATCTTGCTTGTACTCAATGCCCAATACAGGATGCTGATTGACAGTACGGTAGTAAGTCTTGCTGGTTGAAACGCTCAGGCAAATCACAGGTTTTTTGTGAAAGTGAGCGTTGTAAGCTTCTGAATTCAATAAATATTGAAACAGCTTACCGTGCAACTCACCAAAATTATCTGGCGTTATGGATGCTAGGTTTTTGTCGCGATGCTCTGGTAATACAATACTAAAGTCATAATCACGCACATAAGATGAGAAACTGTTGCCAACCATGCCGTCGATACGCTTGTTCTCTTTGTGATCCACAATCGTGGTTTTTAGCGTTTCGATAATAGGAAAGGTCTGACCATTGCCTTTAACATCTAGATCGACAGAGATGATATCAACTTCAACAGAATAACGATCTGCTGTCAGATTGTCCCAATGCGCCAATGCATTGAATCGATTATTAATCATGGTTAACGTTTTGCGTAGGTTCTCTTGGCGGTGCTCACCGCGTGCCAAATTTGCAAAGTTAGTCGTCAAACGCGTACTATCTGCAGGCTGATAGTTTTCGTCAAAACGAATGTGCTTAATTGAACAATTGAATTCTTTACTCATGGTGATCCGCTACCTTATTTATCTGAGATAAAACCAAATATGTGTATGAGGTGAATCATACCGAAATCTAAACATGAATAAAAACGATACAATCTAAACATAAGATGAATTTTATTCATCTTATTAAAAATTAGAGATACAAAGGAAATTTAACAGCGGAAGTTTTAAGAGTTCACTTAACGTATAACTAAGCCTTTAACATACTGGCGGCGAAGAAGGCTTTTATACTGCTTAAGAGTATTTGAGGCATAAAAAAAGGATACCGTAGTATCCTTTTTATTCAAATTCGAGCCTGATAACACATCGATTCTAGTGATGCTCACCAGGAAGAATTTTGGCAAAGGCACGCTGAGCAAGGTTAGGCTTGCTATCAGTCGTTTGTGCGGCGGTCGAACTTGGGAAAATGCGATAACCAATGGACTGGACGCCAACGTTAAAGGCTGGTACCAGTGAATAAGTCGCCGATGCAAATTTACCCATATTACTAGCGATGCTATTTGGCTTATGAACGATGGCTTTTGCGACCATCATCGCTGCTTCGTCAGGCATCAGTGCTGGCATATAACGATATAGCTTGGTTGGCGCAATCATCGGGGTACGCACAAGTGGCATAAAGATATTGGTCACTTTGATATTATCGCCTTTGACTTCAGCAGCCAAACAGCGACTAAATGCGTCTAAGGCAGCTTTTGACGCGACATATGCTGAAAAGCGAGGGCTGTTTGCCAATACTCCAATTGATGAGATATTCACGATTTGACCAGTTTGGCGACCAATCATCGTTGGCAAGAAACCAAGAATGATTTTGACCGCGCCAAAATAATTAATCTCCATGGTACGTTCAAAATCATGAAAACGGTTGACCGACTCATGCACTGAACGGCGAATCGAACGACCCGCATTGTTGACTAGTACATCGACATGCTTAAAGTCAGCCAAAATATTTTCACTGGTTTTTTCAATCTCATCCATATTGGTCAGATCGCATGGATAGTAACTAGCCGCGCCGCCAAGTGTTTCAATATTTTCTTTGACCATTTTTAGCTTATCTTCAGTACGGGCCAGCAAAATAACATGCGCGCCGCATTCACTGAGCAAAAAAGCCGTACGCTCGCCGATACCACTTGAAGCGCCTGTGATGATAATATTCTTGCCTTTGACGGCTTTGGTGATTGCTTTTTTCGAGAGATTGGCCATAAAAAGTCCTTTTCGTTTATTCTATAGTTATTGGTATTCGGTTATAGCATAGCAAAAAATGTCGTATGGAGTGAACAAAACCATAGTGGGCGTTAGCTAACGGGACTTTTACAAATTTCGTCGACATAAATATTTATAAATATATTTTTAGCTTGTTGTTAACTACTAAGTGCTAAGCTTTTTTCTGATCAATTATGAGGGGCACCTGCTTTGATAGACACACTAACTCACTATATCGACTTAATTGCCAAAATGATCGAAGTCATTGGCGTCCTCATTATGTTTTTTGGACTATTTCTTGCTTTATATAGAGCTTTTCGAGCGTCTGGCCATTTCAACAATGATACTTACGTCGAGATCAGACAGACCGTAGGCAAGTCTATATTGTTGGGGTTAGAAGTGCTGATTGCCGCTGATATCGTGGCTACTGTCGTCACCGAGCCATCGCTACGTAGCGTACTGGTGCTAGGTTTTATCGTACTGATTCGAACCTTTTTAAGCTTATCGCTACAGGTTGAACTAGAAGGTCGATTCCCTTGGCAAAATAGAAAGCCTGCGCCTGACAAACAGTCTGATACTGACAATCATACTGTGCCAATTGACAAAGCATAGCTGTTGGACAAAAATGCCATCAAGAAACGATGCATAGAAATAACTAGCACTGATTTATAAAACAATATTTAAGCGATTACTATTCGTGCGCCTGCAAAAAAGTTTCGACAACTTTGAATTGCCCAGTGGTACTTTCTTCGCCATACATCGCCTGTCTAAAGGCGTTAGAGTTTGGAATGCCTGTCGTATACCATGCAATATGTTTACGAGCGATACGGCAGCCTGAGTACTCCCCGTAGAAATCATAAAGCTCTTGCAAATGAGCCAGTACGATCTCTTTTATCTCACTAACGCTCGGTGCCTCTAGACGCTCGCCAGTACGCAAGAAATGCTCAATATCGCGAAATATCCATGGTTGCCCTTGTGCAGCACGCCCAATCATCACCGCATCACAGCCTGTCATCTTATAGACGTGTTGGGCTTTTTGTGCGCTATCGATATCACCGTTAGCAATGACAGGAATACTGATGCTTTCTTTGACTTCACGTATTAGCTCATAGCGTGCATTACCTGTGTACATGTCTTCACGCGTACGTCCATGAATAGCAATCGCTGCAATGCCCGCCTGCTCAGCACGCTTGGCGACTCGTAAGATGTTTTCACGACCGTTTTCAAAGCCTAGACGTGTCTTTAGCGTGACAGGCGCATCAACGGCATTGACCGTTGCATCTAGCAATCGCGCGACCAAATCCTCATCTTGCAACAATGCAGAGCCTGCCAGCTTACGACAGACCTTTTTGGCCGGACAGCCCATATTAATATCGATAATCTGTGCGCCATTATCAATTTGATAACGAGCCGCTTCAGCCAGTTTGTCCGGCTCAGCACCTGCTATCTGCGCCGAAATAGGCGCAATCTCATTGTCAAAATTGGCACGGTACAGAGATTTTTTGCGTGCATAAAGCGCCGTGTCAGCGATGATCATTTCACTGACCGCATGGCCTGCGCCAAATGATTTGCATAATCGGCGAAAGGGATTGTCTGTCACGCCTGCCATCGGTGCGACCATCAAACGGTTTTCAATCGTCAGGCCACCGATATTTAGTGGCTGTAATAGCGGATGATCAGACAAAGTCGAGGACGAAGGTAAAATGGGAGAATCAATAGACATAAAAAACGGCTTGATTTGTAAGGAAAACAAGCCGTTATTCTAAGGATTCGTGCACATAATGCAAGCTATTCACGTGAATAACTTGCATAAGCATTGGTCATTTTTGATACATTTCATACATTATTTATCAAGCACACTGCCCTGCTCTAGCGTGATGTCATCATCATGCTCCTGCATGCGCCACGGCAGGCTATCAGGCGATACATTGAGGAAATGTAAATACTTCTCAAACTGATCGATGATGTCATTAATCACTGATTCAGATTTGTAGCCGTATAAGTCATAGGTCTGACCACCACGGCGTAGATACACCTCAGCGCGATGATGATGCTCTTGTGGCAAGGTATCCGCACTGTCTTCAGTATAATAATCAGGCGCATCATGCTCAGATAAGCGAACTTCATACCAAAATTCAACATCGTCACCGCGCTGTAGCTCTAATACGGCTCGGTTATTAACCGCGTCATAGTTGACCTCAGTCGTCCAACCAGTTTCTGCAAATTTAGACGACACCTCCATCATCGAAGGCATAACCACTTCTTTGATATAACTTAAGACCTTTTCACGCGTTGGCTTATCGGTCATATAGTCAATACGCTCGCGCCATGCAGACGGTTTGAGTAGATGCGGCGGCAGTCTGTTGTCATTACCAAGGCTTTGATTACGATGTCCTTCGATACGCAGCGCACGCCACATGCCAAACATTGAAATAAGAATAATAATCGCAAATGGTAACGCACTAACGATAGCCGCTGTTTGTAGGGCTTCTAAACCACCTGCAAGTAGCAATACTGCTGCGACAGCACCTTCAGTTACTACCCAAAAGCTACGCTGCCACCATGGTGTATCACTGCGACCACCTGCCGCTAGCGAGTCGATTACCAATGAGCCAGAATCCGAAGACGTCACAAAAAAGGTAATAATCAATAAAATGGTCAACGACGACACAAATTCAGTAAACGGTAGATTCTCTAACAGTTTAAACAAAGCAATCGCTTGGTTGTTTTGTACTTCACTGATTAATGAGGTATAACCATCGACCATAATCATGTGTAGCGCGGTATCACCAAACACCGAAAACCAGAAGAACGTAAAGAAAGTCGGTACCAGCATCACACCCAATACAAACTCACGAATAGTACGACCACGGCTAATCTTGGCGATAAACAGACCTACAAAAGGTGCCCATGCAATCGTCCATGCAAAAATAAATAAAGTCCAGCTGCCGATCCAATTGCTATTCTCGTATGCTTGCAAGCTAAAGGTACGTTCAACGATATTACCCAAATAGCTACCCGTATTTTCCATAAAGGCGTTCAAGATAAAAATGGTCGGACCGACAACAAATACGAACAGCATCAGCGCAGTTGCCAATAGCATATTCAAAATAGATAAGCGTTTTACGCCCTTGTCCATACCTGCCAATACCGATACCAATGCCGCGGCTGTCACCAAGGCAATGGCAATCACCTGTACGGTCGTATTCACTGGAATGATATCTGGCAATAGATAATTGAGTCCCGCATTGATTTGCGACACCGACAAGCCAAGACTGGTCGCAATACCAAACATCGTACCTAGTATCGCAAACACATCGACTGTATGACCGATAGGGCCATGAATCCTGTCACCAATAATCGGGTACAACGTCGAGCGTATTGATAGTGGTAAACCATGACGAAACGCAAAATAAGCTAGTGATAAACCAACGACACCATAAATCGCCCAAATATGGAACCCCCAATGGAAATACGCAATTTGCATCGCCTCTTTTGCCGCAGCAATAGTCTGCGGATCCGACATTGGCGGACTAGAAAAGTGCATCACTGGTTCCGCTACCCCATAAAACAGTAGCGCAATCCCGTAACCTGCCGAAAACAGCATGGCAAACCATTCAAGAAATCCGTACTCCGCCTCAGCATGATCAGGGCCCAGCTTGATACTGCCATAAGACGAAAACGCCAGTACAATAATGAACATCAAAAACAGTGCCACTGCCAGCATATAAAACCAACCGAATGTCTCAGTCGTAAAACTAAGCACATCACTAAACAGAGCACCCGCTGCTTCAGGATTGATCGCGGTACCAATGACCAATAACAGCATAATAATTGCTGCAGGCACAAAGACTGGTAATAAAATAGTCGAACGAGGTAATTTACTCATTAAAGATAATATCCTCAAAAGTTGACGATGCCTTTTTATAGAAAAGTTTTAATTAAGGCAAAGATTAGAAAGTGTGTGTGAATGGTTATAATAATTATCACACTCTTTTCCAAAACCCTAGACAAGCGTTCAACTCGTAACATGACTTTAACGAATGTTACATGACTATTACCAAGAAAATAAAAAAGGCAGCTTGCTAGCTGCCTTTTGATTGTATATGTATTTTTTTAGTGATTTATAATCTATAAATGCTCGCTAATTCGTAAATACCAATATTTTTTATACCTAAACAGAAGCACTCTGTTTCCTAACTAGGCATTAATCACTGCCGCCAACTTCTGCGCAATATCTGCCAAATCATTATTATCAGCTTGGGTCACTGCATGACGTCCTAACTCATGAATACTTGATGGAATGAGATGCACATGATAATGAAAGACCGTTTGACCTGCTTGTGAGCCATTCAACTGCATTTGGATAACACCTTCACGCTCAAACACTTGACGCTGGGCTTGCATAACCTTTTTAGAGGTCATTAATACCGCAGCAGCATACTCTGGCTCAAGATCGGCCAAATCAACAGCTTTTTGCTTCGGTATCACCAATACGTGGCCTTCTGCTTGCGGCATGATATCCATAAAGGCGAGCGTTTTATCATCTTCATATACTTTATGATACGGAATATCACCATCTAGCATTTTGGCAAAGATATTATTGTCGTCGTAAGTAGTCTGTTGATTCAATTCAGTCATTATTTCTTCCTTTAAGGGTTTTATTATTAGTTAATTAATAGTTTACTAGCTATCCAAAATAGATAAAAGCATCTGTCATATAGTGGACGAAATATAGTTTTAGTACAAGTCAGTATGACAATCGAATTTGAAAAATATCAAGCCATATTCCAACCATGCTAGCTCACTAATTTATTGGCAGGCCGTACCCTTAAAATGTTATATTAACCCTCTATTTTAATAACGCTATGTTTATGGATTTGCCTACTTTGCCAACTCAAACAGATATGGATAACACTGCTGCAACCCTTGATAATAAGGAAGAACACTCTGATATTGAGAGTGAAAGTGGTACTCAAACCATTGATCCGAACGCTATCATATTAGCAGAAGCATTGACTGATAAAGCCATCAGCTGGCAGATACACAATTGTAAAATTATAAAGAAAACTGTCACGCAAGATTTGCCTCTGCCTTTTTTGTATCACTATGACAGTTTGGATGATGCAATCAAACAAACGCACCCGCTCACTCCTAAGCTACTGATTCAATTCAACACACCCATGTCGGCTCATAAAGCTGCCAAATTAATCGGCATTGACGAGGAGCTGCTGACCAGTCCTTGGCATGTGAAAATTATTGGCTCGTTGGTCGTCTTTAGTGAGGCATTGCAGTTGGCTGTACGGCTACACTGGACCAATACGGGTAAAGAGACGCAGCAGGTATATACCAAGAATGCTGCCGACGCTATTATTGCCGCTTTTAAAGACTGGCAGTTTTTTGGTCGTGTAGACGTCCTTTATAAAAATAATAAGCAGACATTAGTTAGTATTGACGAGCAAAACCCTAATACGCAAGCACTACCTGCCGAATCATTGCTGACGATTGAAGCTAGTAGCGATTATCAACAGCTACTGGCTACTCATGCGCTTGCAGCCATTGTGAAATTAGAAGCAGACAAAGCTGATCTTCCTTGGTTTGACAAAGCCATATTAGAACGTATTGAATAGATGTTTTGAATAACTGTTTTTTCGCTCATCGCTTGTGATTATTAATTCATTATTATTAATTCACTGTTATTAGCATATTGTTTTTAGTTATTCATATCTAATGGTATGGTAACGAATTAGTATTATTCACTAGTACTCACTCTCTATAAAAAGCACACTATCCCTATTAAAACTGAGGGTGCACATTTTAACAACCCCGCCTATTTGTAAGGAATATCACATGGATTATCGCTCAAAAACCTCTACCGGCGGTCGTAATATGGCAGGCGCGCGCGCATTATGGCGTGCAACCGGCATGACTGACGGCGACTTTGGCAAGCCAATCATTGCGATTGCTAACTCTTTTACCCAGTTTGTACCCGGCCATGTGCATCTAAAAGACCTTGGACAACTGGTCGCCCGTGAGATTGAGCAAGCAGGCGGCGTTGCCAAAGAGTTCAATACCATTGCGGTCGATGATGGTATTGCGATGGGCCATAGCGGTATGTTGTACTCGCTACCAAGCCGCGATTTGATCGCTGACTCTGTCGAATATATGGTCAATGCCCACTGTGCAGATGCGTTAGTATGTATCTCCAATTGTGACAAAATCACTCCGGGTATGTTGATGGCCGCCATGCGCCTTAACATTCCAGTGGTGTTTATCTCAGGTGGCCCAATGGAAGCGGGCAAAATCTTAGCCAGTACCGTTGGTAAGAGCCACAATACCGATAGTAGTGACAGCAGTGCTGTTCGCAAGCTTGACCTTGTCGATGCGATGATGGACGCTGCTGATGATAGCATTAGCGATGAAGACGTCGCTGCTATCGAAGCTTCAGCCTGCCCTACTTGTGGTTCGTGCTCTGGTATGTTCACAGCCAACTCGATGAACTGCTTGACCGAAGCTTTAGGCCTAGCACTACCAGGTAACGGCTCACTGCTAGCTACTCACTCATTGCGCCGCGAGCTATTCTTAGAAGCGGGTCGTACCATTGTTTCGCTTGCTAAGCGTCGTTATGAGCAAGATGATGACTCTGTGCTGCCACGCTCTATCGCTACCAAAGCTGCTTTTGAAAATGCCATGAGCCTAGATATCGCTATGGGCGGTTCTACCAATACCATCTTGCATTTACTTGCTGCGGCCAATGAAGCAGAGATTAACTTTAAGATGGCTGATATTGACCGTTTGAGTCGCGGTGTGCCTTGTCTTGCAAAAGTAGCACCTGCCTCACAGAAATACCATATGGAAGACGTGCATCGTGCTGGCGGTGTCTTTGCATTACTCGCTGAGCTTGATCGCGCTGAATTACTAAAAACTGACGTGCCGACTATCCATAGCGCAACGATGAAAGAAGCGATCGACAAGTGGGATATCATGAACCCTGACAATCATGAAGCTCGCGCACGCTTCCTTGCAGCACCTGGTGGCGTACGTACCACAGAGGCGTTTTCACAATCAAAAGAGTGGTCAAACCTCGACGTCAACCGTGAGTCAGGCTGTATCCGTAGTGCCAAACACGCCTACTCTACAGATGGCGGCTTAGCCGTACTATATGGCAATATCGCCGAGCGCGGCTGTGTGGTCAAAACCGCAGGCGTCGACGAAAGCATCTTGACCTTTACTGGTCGTGCGCGACTATTTGAATCACAAGATGATGCGGTTGCTGCGGTATTGGCTGATCAAATCGTTGCAGGCGATGTCGTCATCATTCGCTACGAAGGCCCTAAAGGCGGCCCTGGTATGCAAGAAATGCTTTATCCAACGACTTATCTGAAGTCAAAAGGATTGGGTAAAGAATGCGCCCTACTCACCGATGGTCGTTTCTCTGGTGGTACATCAGGTCTATCCATTGGTCATGCTAGCCCAGAAGCTGCTGAAGGCGGTGCGATTGGTTTGGTCGAAGAAGGCGATAGTATTCATATCGATATCCCAAATCGTACCATCAACATGCAAGTGAGCGACGCAGACTTAGCCGCTCGCCGAGAAGCTATGGAGGCGCGTGGACGTGATGCATGGAAGCCTGTCAATCGTGATCGTCATGTCTCACCAGCATTACGTGCTTATGCGGCTATGACCACTAGTGCTGATACTGGCGCCGTACGTGACGTGAGCCAAGTGGAGCGCTAGTCTGTAAGCTATCAATGCTCCAAACATACTGATAAAAATATATTAAGCCTGCGTAATGCAGGCTTTTTTTTCACCAAAAAACAACGTAGCGGTCGTTTTGATAACTATTTTTTGCGGTAATTATTTTATTTTGACGTCATGATAAAGAGTATCAGTGACTGACTATCAACTATTGCTGTTAATTGTCATCGATATCTAAAACTACTTTTTTAAAATCGACCCTTAAAACATAACGACGTGCGTAAACCTTATGATTGAAAAATACAACTTATTCTTATTAATCTGCGGGATTGCCTTTTTACTCGGGGCCTTGTTTCCTGTTATTTTTAAGCGCACCTCTATATCATTACCGATGCTCCAAGTCAGCTTCGGTCTGATGATGGGCTACTGGTGGACGTCTTTATCCTTTTTAGACCCACTTGATAACGGTTTACTCATCGAGAAACTGACTGAGATTGTTGTATTGGTCTCATTGGTTGGTGCTGGTATTAAAATCGACACTGAGTTGTCTTGGCGACTGTGGCGACCAACAGTAAGACTGCTACTTATCACCATGCCTATTGGTATTTTTGCGATGGCAGTCTTGGGGTATTACGCGTTTGGTTTGAGCCTTGGTGCAGCTATTTTATTAGGTGCAGTGTTAGCACCCACTGATCCAGTATTAGCTTCGAGCATTCAGGTGGGACCTCCCAATACAGGAGGAGAAGACACACCGCGCTTTACTTTAACGTCAGAGGCAGGATTGAACGATGGTCTGGCTTTTCCGTTTGTGTACCTAGCGATTAAGATTGCAGAAGCATTCAGTGAAGGCAAAGCCTTTACCTACGAGATGCTATGGTCGTGGTTTACTCATGATGTCTTATGGAAAATTGGCGCAGGCGTAGTGGTGGGTGTATTAGTTGGTAAATTATTGGCCAAAATCGTGTTTTCTAAACATACCCGTGAGACTACTATCTCGCAAGGCTATGTGGTTATTGCATTGACGCTACTAGCCTATGGTCTTGCCGAGTATGTGCACAGTTATGGCTTTATCGCTGTATTTGTGGCCGCATTTGCGTTTCGTCGCTCGGAGTGTGAGCATACCTATCACCAAAAACTGCATGATTTCGCTGAGCAATCAGAAGGCTTACTGATGTCATTAGTTCTGGTTATCTTCGGTATGTTCCTTGGTCAAGGATTGCAGGCAGGTGTCGAGTTGACATGGCGTGTCTATATCGTCAGCTTTACTTTCCTACTACTTATACGTCCGATTGGTGGATTTATTGCTTTATCAGGATTGAACTTACCTCATACCGAGAAATACGCGATATCAGCTTTGGGTATTCGCGGTATCGGTACTTTGTATTATCTGTCTTATGCGCTTAATCAAGGTTTCTTCGCGGATGAAGATGCGCTTAAATTGTGGATTGTTTGTTCAATTGTCATTTTGACTTCTATCTTTATCCACGGTCTCAGCGCATCAAGATTGCTCAAAATGACACCAAACAAGCAGCATTAACATTAATGCTGCTTATATTTGAAACAGAATTAATTCGCGATTGAAGTTGGCACTATTAAAGTATCTCTTCTACCCAGCTCAAGACAGCTTCTGTCAGCGAAAACTGACGAACGTCATTGAGCATGGTGGTATCAAAATTGTGAATAAAAGCAAATGACAATTGGCGCTCAGGGTCGCACCAAGCAACCGATCCGTTATATCCCATATGCCCAAATCCTGATAAAGCAGGACTTATTCTCTTATCCGTATCATTGTTGTTAGCATACAAGCTAAATAATCTATGATAGCCCAATCGCCATTTCATGGCCGCTGGCATAACCGCATCTAAACCCTCAACCTGCGGTGTAGATAACTGCTCAAAAGTAGCACTATCGATCAGTATTTTTCCTTGCCATATACCGCCATTAGCGAGCATTGCATAAATCGTTGCCAGTGCTTTAGCGGAAGCGACACCATTTGCCGCTGGAATGATCGCCTGTAGTGTCTGAGGGTTATGATAATCAAGCGCGTGCTTGCCAGCAGGTATCAGAGCTGCCTTATAGTTTTTTAGATTGAGCTGACTGGTATTAAAATATAAGCTATTGATACGCGCCGTATTTAATATAGGTTGTACGCTATCATTATTAGAGCTATCTAGATTTTCATCAAGGCTGTCATCAAGGCTACTTTGCGTCTCAGCTGCACGCTTGTCGTTTAGCATTTTCTGTTGCCAGCAATGATAACTAGGTAAGCTTGCATAAGTACGTAAAGTCTCTTGAGAGTCTACTTTTAAGGTTGGTTTTTGACGTCTCGATTTTAATTGAGAGCTTGTATCCTCTGTTTCTTCAAAATCTTTGGCCAATTTTGCCACCTGATCTACTTTACTCTCTGGCACACCAAAATAGCAGCTGTCGGCAATACCCAGAGGCTCCGTTAGATACTGGCGCAGTGCTGCAGCGAATGGTAAGTTCGTAACCGCCTCTACTACGCCGCCCAATACCCAACCGTAGACCAATGCACTATAAGCGCTGTCATATTTGGGCGCATCTTCGGGAGAGTTAATGGGCATCGCTGCAATGTGGCGCAGCATCGTATCCCAATCGAGTACTGTCTCACTATCGACATCGATACTTTGAATCGAAAACAAATCGGCCTGATGTGACATAACTTGTCGTAACGTCATTTGGTCTTTACCGTTTGCAGCAAACTCTGGCCAGTAATGGGCAATAGGTTTGTCATATTCGATCAGTTGCTGCGAAACCAGCACATGAACCAATGTTGCCAATACCCCTTTACCAGTAGAAAAATTAATCGCCAACGTATTGGGCTGCCACGACATATCAGGACGCGCCATACCTGTACTGGCTTGCGCAATGCACTGACCTGCTTGATACACGGCCACAGCCCCGCCAGCAGGTGCATCATCAAGCTGTAAATCTGTCAGTAGTTGCTGTAATTTGTTTTGAAAGTCAACGTTTATAGATGTATTAGAATTTTCTGTATTATGATCCATTATTATTACCTTGCTCCAGTGATATAAGTTATTCTATTTTTAAGATGATAGTAATACACAAGCTATATAAAATATTCGAACCAGTATAAATGAATTATGAGCCAATAAAAAAGGCCACCTATTGGTCGCCTTTTTTATTATTTATTCCGATAATATTTTTAGAGTTTGCTAACGTCTAAGACAGCACTAACATTCGATGCCATAAATCTGGTTAGCGCGGTACTAGCAAACGATTATGGACTTCTTGTTCAAGCTTAGTCAAACCATGACTGCGACCACGTTCCATCGCTGTATCCATCTTACGTCCACGTAACCATCCTGCCCGCAGCGCAATTGCGGCTCCTACTCTATTACCCGACCCACAGTGCATAGCGACTTTTTTGCCATGGTGCTGGCGTAATACATTATCAAATGCCAATATTTTAAGCTGCTTTAACTCTTTAGCACCGCTGATAGGCAGCTGTTCGTAGTGCATACCTGCCTGCTCAACTGCTGATGCCTCATCAAAGCTCAACTCGTCATCAGGCTGCAAGTTGATGACCAGCTCGACGCCCGCTTTCGCTAAAGCCGCGACTTTTTTGTCATCTAACGCACCGCATACGATAGTGTTTGCGTCTGGACGAAAATAAGGCTCAAAGATAACGGCCAAATCAATGCCATTATCGGCACTAACATGAATGTTAGCGACGCTATCGTTAGCAGCGACCGTATCAGTCGCTATCGAGTTATCTGTTTGATCTACGTCTATCGCGTTTTCTTCTGAAGGCATGTTTTGTGAAGTCATAATAATAAATATGTACGTTAAATATGGCTGTTAAATAGAAGCTTTATGATGTTTATACTACTTGCTGTCACTCTTTAGTGTTACAACACCCGCCAAATGAGGTTTATTGTTTTTAGAGCTATATAGTCCAAACTCACAAGTATCATCTACGTTTGTAAGTTGAACTACTGGCTCAGCAATCAACTCTACTTCAGCTGGTAAAAAGATAGGCAGCTTAAATGAGACGTCAATCGTGTAAGCATCAGGCAAGTCGCCCATTAGAGCAAGGCACTTAGCCTTTGACCACATACCGTGTGCAATCGCTTTAGGGAAACCAAACGCGCGTGCTGATAGTGGATGCAAATGAATCAAGTTAAAGTCGCCTGAGACAAAAGCATAACGACGACCGATATCTTCTGGCACTTCAAAAATGCTATGAACACCTTCTTCGTTTACTTCAGGCTTGACCATGACCGGACGCGGTGTGCTCTTTTTATCTTTACTGCTAGGTTTTTTGCTACGTGATAAATAAGTTGACGTGCCTTCCCAGATGACTTCATCTTCTGACTTTACGATAGTCACAAAGTCAAACTGCTGACCTTGGGCATGATCGCGCAGGTTATCAAAAGTGACCGACATTGCTACCGTTTCACGCTCTCCAATCGGGCGATACTGGGTGACGCTATTATCAACGTGAACAAGACCCAACATAGCAAATGGGAATGGCTCTTTGACCATCATGTTCATCTGCAGCGTCTGTGACAATACTGAAAAGTAAGTTGCTGGCACTTTGCCATCATCAGCAAAACCGCAAATTTTACGATAGTCATCTAGGTTTTCTTGATCGATATGCAAGTCATCTACATAGTAAGTAGATTGTGGCAACTGGTCTCTACTGACCTTGCCACCATTACCGATAGGCAATAAGCTTTTGACAATATTGGCATAAGTGGTGTGCGCTTTTGGCAACGCATCATAATGTTTGTCTGACATAAGTACATCCTAAGTGTGGCTTGAACAAGTTCTTTAATGTATATAAAGACAATCTGCAGTCATTGACTAAAGCCTACTATTAAATCATCTAATAAGCATTAAATTCAATCAACCTCATGAGTATCTTTAATAGCAAAAAATAGTTTGGCTATTGGTTCTTGTGTTTTTATCATAAAAAAGCCACCCTTGGGCAGCTTTATTACACTTTATCAGAGATTATTTCGTAAGCATATGTGATACAAACGAGAAATAATAGCTCATATGATACAACTACTTTCTCTACCTGCACCTTATTTCTCACATATACCTATCAATTAATCAATGTTATGCACCAAGTAAGCTTTGACCACAGACGCGAACCGTGTTGCCATTTAGACCGCCAGACGCAGGTGAAGCGAACCATGCGATAGTCTCAGCCACATCTACTGGCAGGCCGCCTTGGCTCATTGAGTTCATGCGGCGACCAGCTTCACGAATAGCAAATGGAATGGCTTCTGTCATTTGGGTTTCGATGAAACCAGGAGCGACTGCATTGATCGTCATGCCTTTAGCATTGTCTTCTAATTGCTTGGCAGTTGCGTTAACCAAACCAATTACCCCAGCTTTAGAAGTGGCATAGTTGGTCTGACCCATGTTGCCAGCGATACCTGAAATTGACGACACACATACGATACGTGCGTTTTCTTTCAGTACGTCATTGTCCAACAAGTAGCGATTCAATCTAGCGATACTGCCCAAGTTGATATCAATGACCATGTTCCACTTTTTCTCATCCATTTTAGCCAACGTCTTATCACGAGTCACGCCAGCATTATGGATGATTGAATCTAAACCACCACGTTTTTGGGCAGCGTCAGCGATTTCTGCACCAGCGTCTTCACTAGTGATATCTACTGTCAAAGCAGAGCCACTGATTTCGCTAGCAACTTTTTGTAGGTCAGCTTGCTGCTGCGGTACATCTAGACAGATAACATGCGCCCCTTCACGAGCCAATACACGAGCGATAGCTTCGCCAATACCACGACTTGCGCCAGTCACTAGCATAGTTTTACCGCCCAAAGGCTGGTTCCAGTCAACATCGACTGAGCTGCCTTTACTGACACGTACTACTTGTCCTGATACGTAAGCTGAACGAGCTGAGGTAAAAAAGCGTAAGGTTGAATCTAGGTTTTGCTCTGCGCCTTCTTCAACATAAATCAGCTGCGCTGTGATACCGCGCTTAAACTCTTTACCCACTGACTTCACAAAACCCTCAAGCGAGCGTTGAGCCATTGCAGATTCAATATCAGTGATGTTCTCTGGCGTACGACCAACCACAACCACACGGCCTGATTTTTCTACGCGGCGTGCAACTGTATGGAAAAACTCATAAAGCTCTTTTAGCTGTTCAGCATTGCTGATATTACTGGCATCAAAAAGCAGTACTTTGAATTGATCATCGCCGCCCGTGTTAGCTTTTGTCTCAACGCCTGCATCAGCAAGTGCGTCTTTGATATCATCACTGCTGTTTACATATACTTCGGCATGGACGTCTGACAGGATACGGGCAACAGACTCACTGACACTCTTGTCATCACCAGTAGCACGGCCAACCAATACGCTACCACGCACCAAACGCTCACCGCTTTCGAAACGATCAAGCGTCGTTGGCATCGGCAAACCTAAGTTTTTTGCTACTTTTTTGCCAATAGAAGATTGAACAAAATCACCGTAACGGTCTGACATAATATAATCCTTATAATTAATGATTCGTATAATAATAAAAAATGCAATGAATCTATTATATAGAGACATTGACATCGTAATTATTTAAATTTAGTAAATCGCCTCAAAACTAGCCTAACTATACACTTCCCTTATAAACAAGTCCAAAAACAGATAATGTCTACAACAATCTGTAAACAAGTCAGTATACAAGCCAGTCGTTTTTAGCAGCGTTAAGCGCCACTATAACATGTTAAAATCTGACCTATAGGTTATGGCATACTTAATTATTGATAACAATATATTATCAAACGTACTGTTATGCAATGCTAATATTTCTTACTAGCCAGTCTATTAGAGCGATGCGTCATGGTCATGAATCTACTACCGACCTCATACAAGCGTCACATAGTTTGCTAAAGAGATACATTAAGTGAATAAAAAACGCCTTATGATAAACAGCTGTATTGCGTAATAAATGATAATATTTGCTTGTATAAAATAACTTAACTATTTTTTATTGTTACCTATCACTTTTTACTTCTACCCATACTTTTTAAGGATAATATTATGAGTAATAAAAACAATCATCCAGATAGCCCTGTTGTTGAAAGTACAGTTGTTAAAGCAACGGATACAAAATCAGATACAGCAAAAAAAGAAACCGCTGCAAAAAATACCTCGACTAAAGAAACTAGTGCTAAAGAAACTGCTAGCAAAAAAGCGGTCGATGAAAAAGTAGAAACCACTACTGCCAAAAAACCTGCTCCAGCTAAAAAAGCCAGCACAACCAAACCAGCTTCAAACCTGAATCGTGTTGCTATTTTAGGTGGTAACCGTATTCCATTCGCGCGCTCGAACGGATCATACGCTGACGTTAGCAACACAGATATGCTAACCGCTGCATTGGACGGTTTGGTTGAGCGTTATAACCTGCAAGGCGAAACCGTAGGTGAAGTGGTATCTGGCGCAGTCATGAAACTTAGCCGTGATATCAACCTTACTCGTGAAGCCACACTGAATACTGCGCTAAACCCACATACGCCAACTTATGATATTTCACAAGCTTGCGGTACTGGCTTACAAGCGACCTTTGCTTCTGCTAACAAGATTGCACTGGGTCTGATCGATTCGGCAATCACTGGCGGTGTAGATACTACTTCTGACGCTCCTATTGCTGTCGGCGATGGCTTGCGTAAAGTACTGATCAAACTTGGTGCAGCAAAAGACAACAAACAACGTCTAAAAGCACTAATGGGTCTCAATCCAAAAGACTTAATCGATTCACCGCAAAACGGTGAGCCACGTACTGGCCTATCAATGGGCGATCATCAGGCGATTACTACGCTTGAGTGGAATATCAGTCGTGAAGCGCAGGATGAGCTTGCATTTAACAGCCATCAAAACCTAGCACGCGCTTATGACGAAGGTTTCTTTGACGACTTGATCACGCCATATAAAGGCCTGACTCGTGATAACAACTTGCGTCCAGATACTACATTAGAAAAACTGGGTAAATTAAAGCCAGTTTTTGGTAGAAAAAATGCCAATCCAACGATGACAGCTGCCAACTCTACGCCGCTTACTGACGGTGCTTCTTGTGTACTACTAGGTACTGATGAGTGGGCAAAAGAGCACGGGCTAAAACCACTGGCTTATATCGTCCATCAAGAAACCGCAGCGGTAGACTTCATCGGTAAATCTGGCACCACAGAAGGCTTACTAATGGCACCAGCTTATGCGGTACCACGTATGCTTGAGCGCGCTGGTCTGACTCTACAAGACTTTGACTTTTACGAGATTCATGAAGCCTTCGCTTCACAAGTACTATCAACCTTAGCTGCTTGGGAAGATGAGAAATTCTGTGAAGAGCGCTTAGGCTTAGATGCCCCGCTAGGTTCTATTGATCGTAGCAAGCTAAACGTAAATGGTTCATCATTAGCCGCAGGCCATCCATTTGCGGCAACTGGTGGTCGTATTCTAGCTACTGCTGCTAAATTATTGGATCAAAAAGGTTCAGGCCGTGCACTTATTTCTATCTGCGCAGCAGGTGGTCAAGGCGTGACTTGTATCCTAGAAAAATAAGCTTGGTCACTTTTAAGTGAACAAGATACGCTGACTTATTATTTTAATCAGTGCATATCTACCAATAAAAAAAATGCCCTTTAATTTATTTAAAGGGCATTTTTTATTGTCTGTACTTTGCTATGATAGAAACGACCTAGATAGTAGCCTCTTAAAAAAGCCGATACGCAAAACAAAGGTAATATTTATGGGTAAGACAAAAATTTTATTAAGAAAAATGAGGCAAGTCATTTTTGGCTCTGAAAAACTGGTGATGACAGAACCGCTTGCAACCGCTGATTTTCAATCTCTAACGGTTAAGGAGGATTTAGATCGGTACCATCAGGAACAAGCCATTCTTACTGAACGCATCGAAAAAGACATTCTTGATGATGATTTACGTCGAAAAATGCACCAAGACTTAATCGATACATATGATGAAGAACTAGAAAATGAAATAGATGACTATGCACGTGACTTTCGTTTTAACGGACGTGAGATGAGCGAGCAAGAAAAACTGGATCGACGCACCTACTTTCAAGAGTTGGTACGACTACAGCGAGAACTGATAAAACTACAAGATTGGGTCGTTGATCGCGGTGAGCGTATTGTCGTTATCTTTGAAGGGCGGGATTCTGCTGGTAAAGGTGGCGCCATTAAACGCATTACCCAACGATTAAACCCACGCGTTTGCAGGGTAGCTGCCCTACCGGCTCCCACTGAGCGCGAGCAAACGCAGTGGTACTTCCAACGTTACGTGGCCCACTTACCTGCAGCAGGCGAAATCGTATTGTTTGACCGTAGTTGGTACAACCGCGGAGGCGTTGAGCGTGTCATGGGGTTTTGTACTGACGCGCAATATGAGGAATTTTTTCAATCAGTACCAGAGTTTGAGCGTATGCTCGTACGCTCAGGCATTCGCTTAGTAAAATACTGGTTTTCTATCACCGATGATGAGCAACATGCACGATTTATGAGCCGAATATATGATCCGCTTAAGCAGTGGAAACTCTCACCAATGGACCTACAGTCGCGCCGACGCTGGGAAGATTACACCAAAGCAAAAGAAACCATGTTTGAGCGCACTCATATTCCTGAAGCACCTTGGTGGGTTGTCGAAGGCAATAATAAAAAACGTGCTAGGCTGAACTGTATTGCCCATTTGCTCGACCAAATCCCTTACAAAGAAGTGCCTCGTGACGAAATTGAGTTACCCAATCGCAAACGCGATGATGAGTACTACCGCGAACCTATTCCCGATGATATGTATGTGCCGCCTCGTTATTAAGCGACTAGCGCCTACTACTATAAAAATCTAAAGAAACTTGATCTAAAAAAGCAGCCTTACTAATTAATAAGGCTGCTTTTTTTATATTAATAAGTTCAAAACCACAGCCAAACTTATTAAAGATACAGGTGTGATTTCTAGTTATTGCCTAGTTATTACCTAGATACTACATAGTATAAGTCGATTGCAAGCTATCGATTTTTCCAGCTAATAAGCGCTCAACTTCATTCTTGATTCTTTGGCCAGAGACATCACTACCAATTTGCACAGCAAACCCTGCTGGGCGACTGCCTTGACTCTTAGAGTTAATCCAAACAACCTTACCATTCATTGGTAGGCGTTCACTAGAGTTAGGTAGCGTGATAGCAATAAACACTTCATCACCCAATTGCTGAAGTTTGTCCGACGGTACAAACAAAGCACCATTACTGACAAAAGATAAATAGCTGGCATATAACATTTCGATACTTTCATAATGACAGGTTAAAATCCCGCCACGTCCTGGCATTGCCATAGTCAGCTTCCTTCATCAACTGGGTTTAGTATGTTTATATAAATAATTGATAGTATATAGTTAAGAACAATTGCAAATTTACGAACACAAATTAAGCGTTAAAACATGGCTCTATAAGCTTGCCAACTCTTGCATTAGCTTATCATAGGCAAATTTTTCTTGCACATTTTGTTGCAGCGCAATTTTGGTCTGCTGCACGCTGTTAGCAAATGCCTCTAACCCGCTATCAGTAGGTTGATAAGTAGCCAATATCGTTGATAGATTGACATCCTTTTGTAGTTCACTCAGCCCCAAACAGACACGGCGTATATCAAGGAACATCAGCTCAGACAGCTGTATAAACTCTTTAATATTAAGCTGACCTTGCCAATAATCACTTGCCGCCACACCACTACGTTTACCACTACGTAATGCCTGCCACGTGGTCAGCCATAAGCTGCGCTTGCTATACCATGGTGCTTGCGCCAAAGCTATAGCAGCTAACGGCGCACCATTGGCTAATTGTATCAATTGCTCAATCGCAGCGTTACCAACGGCTTCGCGGTTAATCGTATGACCTAGCGCCTGCGTCACATAATCGACAGCAACAGTCGGCTCAATTGTCTGTAGTGCCAACTGTTGAACACGACTCTTAATCGTTGGCAATAGCTGAGCAGGCGTATCACTAATCAAAAATAGATGCACCTGCGCTTGTGGTTCTTCCAATGTCTTAAGCAGCGCATTAGCAGCGGCCACCGTCATTTTCTCAGCGTGATCTAATACACAGATGCGCATTCCCTGTCCGCCTTGATAAATAAAAGGCTGCAAAGCACGAATATCATCTACTTTGATCTTAAAAGCACTATTGCTAGTAGCTTTAGCGCCTTTTTTATCTTTTGTACTACTTAATTTTTCTTGAAGCGTATCGCTTTCGGCACTGATAGGCATACTAACGAGTGGTAATACTTGCAAGCTCGGATGAGTTCCCGACTTGAGCCACTGACAACTCTCACATACTTCGCAAGCACCTAGTGGGTGTGCGCCACGCTCACGGCACAATAGCCAAGCTACCAATCTCCATACAAAGGCGCGTTTGCCCATACCGTGCATACCAGCAGCGAGCAATGCATGCGGCAAGGACTGCTGCTTAAGTACGCGCTCGGTCAACTGTAACCACAGTACTTTTTGCCATGGCAATAGTGGCGCAAAATACATACGGTCTGTGTTATCTAGTGCGTCCATATTTCCTGTCAAATTATTCATGGTTATGGCTCTGTCACATTGATTAGGTATTTCAGGTATAGCCACAACAACGATACTTTAGCGTCGTAGGAAGCTTAGAATCACACGCAACTTTGCTCAGACTATTACTATTACTTGTTAGGGTTGTAAAAGTTATCTAAGCTCATCGCGTTTAGACGGTCTAGATCTTCTTGTGTGTCGACACCCGCTGGTAACTGACAGGCAGCTTCTGCGATAGCGATATGCTGACCATTTTCTAAAACACGTAGCTGCTCTAGACTTTCGAGTATCTCAAGTGGCGTTTGTGGCCAGTTTACGAACTGCTGTAATAGACTGACACGATAAGCGTATAAACCCAAATGTCGATAGGCATTTTTTGGTGGTTGCATCTGATTATTATCAACCAATACAACATCACGATCACAAGGAATCGGTGCGCGGCTAAAATAGAGCGCACGCTGTAAGTTATTAGCATATTGACTGACCACTTTTACTACCGATGGTCTTTGGAACGTATCATAGTCATCGATAGGCTCACAAAGTGTAGCCATCACGCTATCCTCATCCGCTACCAAAAGCGCCTGTACTTGCTCCAAAAGCAATGGCGGTACAAGGGGCTCATCGCCTTGCATATTCACCACAATATCGTGGTCAGCCCAACCTTTGATAGCTGCTACTTCTGCTAAACGATCCGTACCTGAAGCATGCTCGCTACTGGTCATAACGACATCAAAACCTGCATCGGTGCAAACTTTTGCAATTTGCTCATCATCAGTCGCTATACACATGTCATCAGCAAAACTTGCTGTCTGCGCTTTTTCTGCTACCCAAAGTATCATCGGTTTACCATGAATAGCTAGCAATGGCTTACCAGGTAGTCGTGTACTCTTAAAACGTGCAGGAATCACGATGTGGGTCTTGGCAGGTGTGGTGGCGAACGACATGGCGTATTCCTATAAAAATTATACGGCGATTTAAAATATTAACTGATATTTATAATGAGGCTGACGTGTTCATATCATGGTCGATACGAACCCCTAGTGCCTTTAGTTGCTCATCTAGATTATGATAACTATTCTCAGATAATACAGCCGTCACTGGCAACACCCATAGTCTACTGACAAGTTCTACATACTTATCACTGAGTGCTTGTGTCGCTATATAGTCTGCCAATAATGCGCTGATTTTTACCGCATCTTTACTGGTTACGATGATAGGATAATCACCATATTGTAAAAGCTCAGCCAAACTAAAATCATAATGGTCAGGGTAAGGATGCCCTATGACCTCAAAGCCAATAGATTCTAAGGTATCAAAAAACCGCTGCGGATAGCCGATACCACTAACAGCATGGACGCGGCTACTATTAGTAGGCTTCACACTATTTATTTGAGCTGCATTCGATGTAGGATTCCATAGGCGCTGTAACTCAGCTGGTTGCAAATGCATGGACAAACGGTCAGTAGACTGTATCTTATTATCACTTCTAGAAGTCCGAGTTAAATCTGTACTTGGCTTTTCATGATAGATAACATTTGCACCCTCTAATCGTGACATCGGCTCACGCAAAAAACCTGTTGGTAATAGCTGCTTGTTACCAAACCCACGGGCAGCATCTACCACAATCCATTCGATATCACGCTGTAGTGCATAATGCTGCAAACCATCATCTGCAATAATCAATTGCAAATCAGGCGCTGCATTTAACAGAGTGGCAATCGCTTGCTGACGATTGGGGCACACTGCCATAGCAGCGCCTGTCATATGAGCAATCAAGCACGGCTCATCCCCTACTACATGGGGTAAGCTAGTAGCACTAACCAATGCTGGCATTTGACTCGTATCACCGCCATACCCGCGACTGATTACCCCTACTTTTATGCCTTTTTTTTGTAAGTAGTTGACCAGAGCAATAATCAGCGGCGTCTTACCACTACCGCCCACACTGATATTACCAATGACCATCACGGGAATAGGTGCTCGATAGCTTGATAACAGGCCGGCCTTATAAGCTTGACGGCGCAGCAATGTGATTAAACCGTATAACCAACTGATAGGCAGCAACAACCACAACCAAGCAGCTTGACGTTGCCATGCGCGGGTAATTGTCGTCTCAATACTCATTAATCAATATCGCTTATCTTATTGGTTCATGGCTGCGTGAAAATTGGCTAAAAACTTCTAAATTGACTACTCAAAATCTCGAGCATACATTTGCGCATAGTGGCCTTGCAGTTGCATTAGCTCATTGTGCGTTCCTAACTCAACAATCTGGCCGCCATCCATCACAGCAATACGATCCGCTGATTCGATAGTCGTCAGGCGATGGGCAATGACCAATGTGGTACGGTCTTTCATCACATTATCGAGCGCTTGCTGGATATAATACTCAGACTCATTATCAAGCGCGCTGGTGGCTTCATCTAAAATTAGAATCGGTGCATCCTTTAATAGCGCACGAGCAATAGATAATCGCTGACGCTGACCACCAGATAACTGCAATCCTTCGGCACCAATTTCACTTTGATAACCGTTTGGCATTTTTATAATAAAGTCATGAGCGAAGGCATCTTTCGCTGCTCGTTCAACCTCAGCTTGAGTCTTATCAGCTAGACTGCCGTAAGCAATATTATTAAATACGGTGGTATTAAACAATACTACCTGCTGGTTCACCATTGCAATCTGAGCACGCAAACTCTCTAACTTAATCTCTTCAATTGGCATACCATCTAATGTGATTTGCCCTGAGGAAGTTTCTAGAGTACGTGTTAATAAGTTAACCAATGACGACTTGCCTGCGCCACTTCGCCCTACTAATGCAACTGTCTCACCTGCTTTGATGTTCAAGGTAAAGTCACGTAGGGCCACCGTCGAATCTGGATAAACCAAGCTGATATTGTCTAACGACATTTGCCCTGATAGCGCTTTACTGATTGTGCCTGTGTCTTCTTCTTCTGGCTCATCAAGTAGCGCAAAAATCGACTCACCAGCAGCCAGACCTTTTTGCAGCTTCTGATTGATATCAGTCAGCGAACGTACTGGCTTACTCAATAACCCTGCGGCTGCAATGTAGGAGATGAACTCACCTGCTGAAATATCATCTATTACTGCAGGTCTCAGCGCAAGCCAGACGACAACGGCCATCGCAACTGCCATCAACAGCTGTACGGCTGGCGTATTAATACTATTGGTAACAACCACCTTCATACCTTGGCGTAGGTTTTTCTTCGATGTTTTGTCAAAACGTGCTGACTCGTATGATTGACCGCCGTAGTTTTTGACCACTTGATAGCCGCCGATGACCTCATTGGTAATGTGACTGACATTACCCATCGTCTCTTGGATACCTTTTGAGAGCTTAAGATAGCGCTTTGATGCAATACGAATCAGCCATAGTATTGGCGGCAATACCACAAATAGAATAAGCGTTAGACGCCAATTGCTATAGAACAAAAAGCCAATCAATGCGACAACGGTCAAACCATCACGCAGCAAGGTCTTCATTGAGTCTGTACTGGCGGCCGTGACCTGTTCAACATCGAATATCAACTTCGATGAAATTGTCCCCGCTGGATTGGCCAAATAAAACGAGCTAGGCAAGCGCAGTAATTTGTTGAAAACTTCTACACGTAGCTCATAAACTAAGTTGCGTGAGACCAGTGCAGAGTAGTAGTTACCCAAAAAGCTACCAACCCCGCGCACAAAGAATAGCAATATAATCAATAGCGGAAATAAGGCTTGTTTGCTTTGATCATTCTGGTTGATAGCATCAGTAATATATTGCAGAAGCTTGGCAGTCCAAATCTCTGTCCCTGCATTAATCGCAAAACCTAAAGCTGTCAATAGCAATGCCCACCAATAAGGCTTTAAATACCTTAATAAGCGTAATAACGTCTTACTCTTAGGGGTAACGGGCGATACTGCCGATGCATTTTTAGCAGAAGATTTTTTAGAGTCAGGTAAATAAGCTTGGCTCATAAAAGCCTCAATTTGGGTATCATGGTATGAATGGGCTGTGTGTCACACAGTTTTATGATGGTAAAGCTATATATGTTATTGCGGCAGCGTTTGGCCAAGTGGCACCACTGTACTGATGTTTAAATTCAAAAATCCGAGCTTTCCAGCGATATCCATCACTCGTACCACAGACTGATGGGTCGCATTGGCATCCGCTGCAATGACAAATAGCATATCGCGATTACTGCCCGCCTCCTGCTGCAACATACTGGTCAGTTCAGCCTCATTGCTACTAGCAAGCGTAATGCCGTTGACCAAATAGCTACCATCTTCTTGCACAGCTACTTCGATACTATTGTTTTGTTCTGTCAGTGCAACACCTTCGGCTTCCGGAAGGATAATATTTAAACGACTAAAGTGATTGAATGAGGTAGCAAGCAATAAAAATACAATCAAAAATAGTAAACAATCAATCATCGGTGTTAGATTAATTTCAAGCGGTTCAACCGTTGGTTTTCTAAAACGCATATCAATCTCTTTAATTCAGCTACCATGTATAGGCTTAAGACTTCTATTCTTCAAAACCGCATTGACTACACTGCCGCTATGCTAGTCTTATCCGAATCCAACCCACCGAATGAACGTTCTTGCACAATGCTATCATCTATTGACTTATGGCTAGAAGATGTAGATGGCTGCGTACTAGCAAGTAAGTGATAATCATACAGCTCTTGAATCATAAGCCCTGCTTGAGTCTCAAACTGAGCGTTAATATCAATGATACGGCGCTGAAAATAACGATAAGCAACCAACGCAGGGATAGCAACGATCATACCAGCAGCGGTAGTGATTAGTGCCTGTGATACACCAGCAGCTAGCATCGTCGGATCTTGCATGGCACCATCGGTAATCGCCAAGAACGACGAGATGATCCCTAGTACCGTACCTAACAGGCCAAGCAACGGCGCTATCGCACCGATAGTTCCTAACATATTGATGTTTTTTTCTAACTGATGAACTTGGACGCTAGCACGATTTTGCATGTGCATCGTCATCGACTCTAGCCCGTACTGACGATATAGCAAACCCGTTGCCAAAATATCACCAAGTGCCGTCTTCTCTTTTACATTCATCAACTGTGTGCGACCAATATCGCCATTTTCACGTAAACGAGTTATTAGCTGTTCGCGTAACCTGCTAGGAGCGACTTTATTAAACTGTAGTGTATGGCTACGTTCAATGATGATGACTAATGCCAATATAGAACAGACCACGATAGGTGTCATTAGCCAGCCACCTGCTTTTACCAATTCCCACATACTCACTCTCTTCCATATTTTCACAAAAATAATTATTACAGAAGCGACTTAGCAATTGGATAGATACGGCTAACTCGCAAACGTTATTAAGCTTGAGCTTCTATATGTTTAATCAACGCAGCTAATTGATCTTGATTGTGGAAAAATATCTCAACACTACCTTGACCATCTTTTTTATGCTTTAGTTTGACTTCAGCACCAAGCATGTCTGTCAATCTTTGGGTCAAACGCTCTACATCACGAGATTGTGCTTGTTCAGCACGGTTGATCTTGGGCGCTGGCTGCAAAATCGATTTGACCAATTTTTCAGCCTCTCGCACGGTCATACCGCCATCAATAATTTTCTGCGCGATGATAGGTTGTTGTTCAGAGGACAATGCTAAAAGCGTACGAGCATGACCCATATCTAGCGCACTATTGGCCAAATGGTCTTTTACTGTATCATGCAGCTGATTCAAGCGGAGTAGATTCGATACTGTCGTACGCGCCTTGCCGACGACTTCAGCGATCATGGCATGACTCATACCAAACTCCGTATGAAATCGCTGCAAAGCCGCTGCCTGCTCAATCACTGACAAGTCTTCGCGCTGGATGTTTTCAATCAATGCTAGGGCAATCGCCAACTCGTCAGATAAAGCACGCTCAATCGCAGGGATAACCGCTTTTCCTGCCATTTTTGCTGCACGCCAGCGGCGTTCACCAGCGATAATTTCGTGAGTGACAAATGCTTCGCTCTTATCTTCATTTGCCAATAGCGGGCGGATAACGATAGGCTGCATCACGCCATGCTGTTCGATAGAAGATGCCAATTCTGCAAGTGCTGTCTCACTCATATCACGACGAGGCTGATACTTACCTGCTTGCAAACGTGTGACATCGATCTGGACAAGGCTAATCTGGTCTTCGGTTGTGCTCGTATCTGCACTATTGCCACGCGATTTGTTGAGCGACGTCTTGCTAGTAGTGCGAGATGAACGTGGCGCGCGAGTACTACTCTCACTAGCAGCATCGTTATCAGTAGTCTTCGCAGATGATTTTTCACTGGCTTTTGTCGGAGTGATATCAGGCGCTATATCTGTGGATACAGTATCTACAGGCGCATTAGTATCTGCAGGCACATTAATATCTGGCGCAGCATTTTCACGCGCCACCATGTCGTCTTGCAAGGCAGAGGCGGTAATTTGCTTTTCTTTTTTGATTGACCCTAATAAGGCATCTAAGCCCCGATTAGCAGCCAACCCTCTTTTCTTCGCCATGATTACCTATCCTCTAACGCTAAAATAAAAGCCAATTGATTACTGATGCGGCTTACTAAATACAATGTTAAGTGTTCTATACTTATGCTATTCATTTACTGTCTTGATCAGTGACGCTTTTTATCTAAAAATCCTTTGTAAGAGACTTTAGATAAAAACTAGTTGCTTTGTTTCATCACTTCAGCGGCCAGCTTTTGATACGCGCGTGCGCCTTTTGACCATCTCTCATACGCAATAACTGGTAAGCCGTGCGCAGGAGCTTCTGCCAAGCGAATATTCCTTGGAATATGGGTCTTGTACATGATATCGCCAAAATGCGCTTCTAGCTCAGTAGAGACATCACGGGCAAGCGTGTTACGCGCATCAAATAGCGTTCTGACCACACCGCGAATATATAGCTTAGGGTTCAACTCTGTAAGACGTTCAATCGTTTGCGATAAGTCAGCCAACCCTTCTAGTGCATAGTACTCACACTGCATAGGGATAATCACACTATCTGTAGCCACCAACGCATTAATCGTCAGTAGATTCAAACTAGGCGCACAATCTATAATCACATAATCGTATGGCTGTTTTTGTGTGGATATCTGATCGTTAGCCAATTCGGCCATCGCAGTTTTAAACAGCTCATGACTGTCCGTCTTACTCATTAGCGTAATGTCCATGCCAGCCAAATCGCGATTGGCACCGATGACATCGAACCCTGCAGGACTAGTAACAATCGCTTCAGACAATGCAACACCATCTAGCAAAACGTCCGCTATGGTAAGATCTAACTCGTTTTTGTCGACGCCTGTACCACTGGTCGCATTACCTTGTGGGTCTAAGTCAATCAGCAGTACATGCTTGCGTTTAGCAGCCAAGCTGGCGGTCAAATTTACTGCCGTTGTGGTTTTACCCACACCGCCTTTTTGATTCGCAATTGCTATGATTTCCATACACTCACTCAATTTTATTAGGGTCTATTACTTTTGACTCGGTTGGTACGATTATTTTTATTCAATCTTGTACAGCGACACTCACTCAGTATTTAGAAGTCAGCCATTCATGGTCTAAAATACTCAGTTTGCGGTCGAGCATTTTAAATGCTTTTAAATACTATGTCATTTAGATACAGACGTAAACTGTGTTTCACAAAAAACAGTGCCTGTTTCATGACTGCGAAGTGTTTATGCCTTAGCTATCTTTGGCAGACATTTCAATTAAATGACGACTGTCGTGCAAACGTGGCACTGTCAGTTTAATAGTTTTGATATGCCAATCATTATCTAGTGCTTGTAGCTCTTCCTCACTCGGCACTTTGCCCTTCATAGCACATAAGAAGCCACCATCTGCTAATCTTGGCTGCGCTACTTCTACAAAATCTATCAAACTGGCAAACGCTCGTGATGTCACCACCGCATAGCTTGCTTCATGCGCTTCAATACGCGATGCAATCGGCTGCATATTACTCAAACCAAGCTCGCTACTGATTTGCTTAATAAAGCGAATTTTCTTCTGATTGCTATCAAGCGCAGTACACTGGCGCTCAGGCTGACAAATGGCAATAATCACTGCTGGTAACCCTGCTCCCGTGCCGATATCTAGCAACGATCCGGCGGGTAAATGCGTTATAATAGACAAACAATCTATCACATGCTTGATCAGCGCTTCTTCTGGATCAGTGATCGCGGTCAGATTATACGCTTTATTCCATAATAAAAGCTGGTCTAAGTACAATAATAACGTGCGCTGCTGCGTTTCACTTAACGGCAGACCCAGCTCATTTATCGCTTGCGCCAAGATATTAGCCAGCTTTGGCAATTGTGAACCAAGCTTTACGAAACCAGTCGGATCAATATTGATATTACCCGCACTAGCAGACGATGAAGAGTTTTTAGCGGAAGCTGACATACAACGAGTTATCCAGTTTTGACTTGTGAACCGTTTATTTTATCATGCAGTCTGCCCATTGAATAGTTGCAGATTGCGCCAATGTGGGACATCTTATACTATCTACGCTTATCATGAGGCGTTATTCTGCTTTGATTGCCTCCAATTCGTTGATTAATTCATTCGTTTTTTACCAGTTTTACTCAGGCATTTGTCTAAATATGATACAAAACTGCGCTTAATGACTTCGCTAATAGGTGACTATATCTTGTAAGATGTCATGATTGACTATAAAAAACTCAGAATACGCATGAACAGATAAAACCAATCACTTCTCATATTCCTTTAATACTTTTTAAGATGATTTTTCAAACGCCTATGACAGAACAACCCTACACCCCTATATCGCAAGTATCAAAAGACGCTAACAATATGGTAGTACCTACTACCAATACAAAAAATACTAAGCAAAAAGCACCTGATACCCCAAACCCTATCTTCACAGAAGTTCAGAAAAATTGTCGCATTTCCGCTGAGCAATTAAAACGCTATAGCGACCCTGATGAGTTGCCTACAGACACACGTACTGCGCCCGACTTAGATGTGGGCTTCGGTCAACAACGCGCGCTTAAAGCATTGCATACAGCGCTGGATATTAAAGCCAGTGGCTACCATGTGTTTGCCGCTGGTGAAAACGGTTTGGGCAAACGTACTGTGATTAGTCGTCTGTTAACACGTATTGCCGCCGACGCACCGACGCCTGATGATTGGGTATATGTGCATAACTTTACCGATCCACGCACACCATTGGCGCTGCGTCTACCAGCTGGTCAAGCCTCGCTATTACAGCAGCAAGTTAATAACTTATGGCAGCAAGCAAAAAAGCGTTTAAGCCAACGCTTTCGTAGCGATCAATACCAAAGCAAAATTGAAGCCATCAAAAACAGTACTCATCAAAAAGAAAGTCATGCCTATGACGCGCTTAATGCTGAAGGCAAACAATATGACCTAGCATTAACGTTTCGCTCGTTCGATAATAAAGCCGTATTTGTTCATCCTAGTCAGCTGCCTACAGAAAGTAATAGCGATGATGACAAGCAAATAAAAATACCTAGCAATCATAAAAATTCTGAAAAGCTCGATGATAGCGAAAAAGTTAATATTTTGAGCGAAAAAAATAATGAGCGTAAGGAAAACCAAGACTCTACATATGGCAATAATGAGTATGAAGCTGAGCTGAATAACTTCGTGCAAAAGAACCATATGCAAAAGCGCCTAAGTCAATTGACTATCGCTTTAGAGCAACTAGAAGACGAAGCCAACGATGAGATAGAGGCGTTACATCGTAGTATTGCGCAACGTGCTCTACAGCCGCTATTTACCCCTATCTATGAGCAGTTTGCGACTCATCCACTTGTCGCGGCATATCTCAAGGCTGTATTTGATGACATGGTCACTCACGTAGAGCGTATCGTCAATGGAGATGATGAGGAGTTTGTGACAGCAGTGTTGGCTACGACGCCCAGTCGTTATGCAGTAAATGTTATTGTCAGTCATACACCTGACAGTGGCGCACCTGTGGTCTTTGAGGATTTGCCAACCCATCTCAATTTGTTAGGGCATGTCGAGCAAATCACCCAATTAGGCACAGTAACCACTGACGTAAGTATGATTCGTGCAGGTGCTCTACATCGCGCCAATGGCGGCTATTTACTGTTAGAAGCCAGCCACGTCCTTGAGCATCCATATGCATGGCAGGGCTTAAAGCGCGCATTACAATCACGAAAAATAAAACTATCAAGTCTAGAGCAAATGCTGACGTTAACAGGCAGCTTGTCTCTGTCACCAGCGCCTATTGATTTAGATATCAAGGTTATCTTGTTAGGTGAAGCAGATTTATATTACGAGCTGCTAGAGCTTGAGCCTGAATTTGATGCCGTATTCAAAGTCCGAGCTGATTTTCATGACGATGTGCCTCGTACCATTGAGCATGAATTGGCATTGGTCGCAAAAATGGCTGATATCATCGACTACGCCGACCTTTATCCGTTTGATAGCAGTGCGCAAGCCACGCTACTTGAGCACTTAAGCTTGCAAGCTGAAGAACAAGATCGCTTAAGCCTACACAGTGATTTGTTGATTAAACTACTGCATGAATCAAACCGTCACGCTCGATTAAACAATGAGACTATGGTGACGGCAGATCACGTCACTCAAGCAATCGATGACATGGATGAGCGTTCAGGATATTTACGCGATCTGTATTGGGATGAGCTGAAAAATGGCCAACAGCTGATTCAAACGCAAGGCGATGCTATCGGACAAGTTAATGCATTAACCGTAGTCAGTTATGCCGATAGTGAGTTTGGTATGCCAGCACGGCTTACTGCGGTCATTCAGCCCAATATTGGCACAGGTGAAATTCTTGATATTGAGCGTGATGTAGACTTGGGTGGTAGTTTACATGCCAAAGGCATGCTGATTATGACCAGCTATTTGCGAGCGCTGTTTAGTCAACATCATGCACTGAATTTTAGTGCCTCACTGGCGTTCGAGCAGAGCTACGCGCAAATCGATGGCGATAGTGCCACCGTTAGCGAAGGCTGTGCATTGCTATCCGCGTTAGCAAACGTGCCTATCAATCAGTCTCTTGCGATTACTGGATCTATGAACCAGTTAGGCGAAGTACAAGCAGTTGGTGGCATCAATGCTAAAATCGCAGGTTTCTTCGATGCATGCCGCGAGCAAGAGCTAACAGGCGATCAAGGTGTCGTCATTCCGATGGCTAATGTCAAACAACTGATGCTACGTGACGATATTATCGATGCGGTAAATAGAGGAAAATTTCATATCTATGGCGTCTATACTCTAAGTGAGGCCCTGACGCTGATGACTGGTTTGCCCATCGACACCATCAATAAAAAAGGCCGTTATCGTAAAGATACTTTATTTGGCAAAGTATTAAGCCGTCTGATGCTGTGGGATGAAAACCAGGAAAGCACTGATGACATCGATGATGAAAAGTCCAAAAAGAAAGCGAAGAAAAAGCGTAAAGAAAAACGTCAAAAGAAAGAAGATAAGAGAATAAAAGAAAAGCGAAAAGGTGAGAGAAGTAATGAGAAAGGTAGCGAGGAAAGTAACAAGCAAAGCGATGCTAAGCCTATTGATGACACCCTAAACGATAGCGAGACAACAGCTGTCGATGAGGATGGCAATTAAAATTTAAACGGTACTACCGATACGCACGCACATTGCTGTTCGACTAGATTCATTGTTATGTCTATGGCTAGATCGAACAGCAACCATTGAATAATAACCATCGAATAGCAACTATTAAATAAATATACGCATGCATGAACGTCGCTAGACGCTACGCTGCTTTTCTGCGATGATTAACGGTTCCTGATCGAGCAATATCGTGCCAGAAACCGACTTGTAATTTCATAAAGGGTATCTCTTAATGACTGTACATCCTACTGATGCTGATAACACCCAAGCTCAGTCCAATCCTAGTGAGCAGGCAGGTGCGCTTGCAGCTGTAGACACTGGCACCTCAAAAGAAGCCAGTGCCGCCAATATTAGTGACAATCGACATGGTGCGGCAACGACTGCTCGGCAATGGCAGGTACTATCACAACTACAGCGCAATCGCTGGGTAGGCACCACGCATATTTATGAGCAACTGATGATGGCAGGCTTTGATATCAGCCTACGTACTGTCCAACGCGATTTAAATGCCCTTGCCAAACGCTTCCCTATCGAAAAAAATAATGCCAATCCTCAAGGTTGGCGCTGGAAAGAAGACGCACCATTGCAAAGCTTGCCGCATATGAACTTATCACAAGCGGTTGCTTTTAATATGGTCGAGGCCAATCTGACCCAGCTATTGCCACCTGTTATCTTAGATGAATTATTTCCTTGGTTTGACTTAGCACGGCGACAGCTCAAAAACAGTAAAGTGACCCACTCTTGGATAGACAGAGTCCGTATCGAGCCTGCCACACAGCCGCTTATTGCACCAGATATAGATTTGGATAGTAAAGACAATATTTACCACGCGCTATTTTATCAACTACAGATTCATGCTTGTTATACTCGTAGCAACAAATTACAAGCCAGCGAATACATCCTAAATCCAATCGCAATTATCCAGCGTGGCGTGATTATCTATCTACTGGCAACTCGTACCGACGACCCAGAAGCCACCATTCGCACCTTTGCCTTACATCGGTTTGATAGTGTTGAGATTCTCGAAACCGCTGCAAAAACACCAGAGAATTTTCAACTCGATACGTATTTGGATGAAGGCAGCATGGGCTTTAGCCACCCACTGTTTGGCGAATTGGATGAGCGTGGCAAGAATACTGCTGTTGAGCTTAGGTTCACTAGGCAAGCAGGTAAAAGTCTGACCGAAAGTAAGCTTAATGACGATCAAACCGTTACGTTAAATGAGGATAACACCCTTACTGTAAAGGCCACTGTCAACTTAACCTCACAGCTGGTTTGGTGGCTACGTGGATTTGGTAGTGGCTTATTAGATGCTAAGCCTGAACTACTTTATCAAGCAGTATTAGATAAGTCTTCGACAACAATCAGTGAGTGATATCACTGACCTGAGATAGGCTTACCTCAGCACGCCTTAAGTAAGCAAATACCAAATCTAGATAACGGTTAGAAACTAAGAATAAAAAAGGAAAGTTATGTCGACCACTGCCCCATCACCACTGTTGTCAGATAGTTTACGAGGACTGGGACTAGACGCAGGAATATTGTTCTTTGCGCTCAATTATGAATTTACCAAAATTGAGCCAAAAGGCATGTTTAAGCGCTTCAAAAAAAATCAAAGCGCGATGGATATTGATCTGGCTTGCGTGTTGTACGATGACAATTGCGTCATCAGTGACATCGTTTGGTTTAAGCAATTACGTGATAAAGCTGAATCGGTCAAGCATCAAGGTGACAGTTTAAATGGTAAGGATCGCGGTGAACAAGCCATGTATCTTGCCCCACTTGATCAAGAGCAAATCAGATTGGAGCTCGAAAAAATTCCCGCTCATATTACTCACATTGGTTTAATTGCCAACTCATACCACGGTCATTCGTTTTCTAGGGTGAAAAAAGGCGAAATTCATCTGAGTGACGATGAAGGAAACCGTTGTTTTGAGGTAAACCTTAAGCAGCTTCCACGCGACTGCACCACGTTATGGGTGGCGCATTTGCGCCGATCTGTTGATGACTGGCATTTAACGTTGCAAAACTTACCACTCACTGCAGAGGGTCTAGCAAATGCAGCACAAGAAGTGGCTCATGAGTTAGCACGTGCATTGCCTATCCCTCAGGGAATATAAGAGCAATTAGTAATCGCATATAAAAGAGGTCTTGTGCTATCCAAACACAAGACCTCTTTTTATGGGCAAATCATTAGCTGTAATTAATTGCTAAAAACATATCTGTTATAAATCATTTCACACTTGCCTATAAAACTTCACCGCAATGCGGACAGAAGTTTTTTTGGCGCGTTTCAACTTCTTTCTCACGCCGTTCAAGCTCTTGCTCTCGAAGTACCTGTAAGACGATATTTTGTGCTTGCTCTTTATCTAAACCCAGCTCTCGACGAATTTTATCAATCATCATCTGATTCTGTACCAGATCAAAATCGCTATCAATTAACTGCTCACGAAAATGCTGTTCAAGCTCTTCACGGCGCTGAGCCAATTCATTCGCCAATCCCGTCGCTAGAATACCAGCCGGCAGTGCAGCGAGACCCACACCCAATATCGTAATGACCGCACCCAATATTTTGCCAGCATTAGTAATTGGCGTGACATCTCCGTAGCCTACTGTTGTCAGTGTCACCACAGCCCACCACATCGCTTTAGGTATGGACTCAAACTCGTCTGGCTGTGCGTGATTTTCTACTAGATAAATACCGCTAGAGGCGGTCACAATCATAATAATAAGAATAAAGATAACAGCCTGAAATGAGCCTCGCTCCTTGCTAATCACAACTAGCAAGATACGCATTGAGGCAAAATAACGCGTCAATTTTAGGATTCGAAATAAACGTAAAATACGCAAGAAACGCAAATCAATATTAACAAAGAAATTTAAAAAGGCGGGCACAATAGCTACTAAATCAATCAATGCGGATGGGCTTCTAAGCCAATCCCATCGCTGTTTCCACGTTGTATTATCGGGCTTGGCTTCAGCCACACTCCACAGGCGCAATAAGTATTCAATAGAAAAGACAACGATAGAGAAATTTTCAAATAAGGTGAAGTAATCTTGATAAGGGTAATACCACTGATCGACAGACTCTGCTATTACAGCCGCTACGTTAGTCATAATCAAAAATATAAGAAAATAATCAACGTAACGGCTAAATAACGTGTCATGTTCTTCATTTTGTAAAATATCATAAACAAAATGACGCAAGCGCCGTATAGATTGGAATAACATGCCAGCCCTATGCGGTGAAATACCGATTTGATATTAGTAGAATAAAACAACGGTCAAACAATAAGAACCAAACTTTCATCACAGAACATAGGAGATATTTGCAGCAATCATCCGTGATTTTTATCAACAACGCTTAATTTAAGTACTGATTTGTTCGTTATCAGCCATGACTATCGGCTATACAAAATGCAGATAATAAATATAGACCGATACCAGCAGTATAAACACAATTAGTAGGATAGAGAACCTTAAGAACTGTTCGTCAGCACGAAGCTGTTGGCTAATATCCTGCGCAGGTATCAAAAACAAGTGACATTCAGGACAACAAGAGTCTACCTGATTCAATATTTTCATCGTACGCGCATTCGTACAGCGTAGAGGGGAGTTACTGCAATAGCCAAGCATAATATATTGCACCTCTTGTTGAATCATAAATAAGAGATACCGACTTACGTCAATGACACTTACTTAAAAAGCAGCTTTTGTTTTGTTTAATTATAGACTGTAGACAATTGAATTACATGTAAATGTAACTTATTGCAGAGATATTGCTACTTTATGCTCAAAACCTTACCAATAATAATGATTTTCGTATTATAATAGAGATTAAATGTTACAGATTAAACTTTAATCATGACATTATGTATCAGTAGCTAATGCCATCCCTCATTAGAAAACTGCTGATAATTTTTTATTACGTTAAGGAATGAAATGATGAAACTACAATCCCTAGTTTTAGCGACTGCTGCTGCACTTACAATGACAACTGCTTTTGCAGTCCCTGCTGGTACTTGGTCTGTTGCTGCTGGCGCGCACATGGTTGATCCAAAAAGTGATAATGGTCAATTAGCTAACGGCACTTTAGCTGTAGAAGTTGACGACGACATTCGTCCAACTATCAGTGGTGAGTACTTTATCGCTAACAACGTTGGTATCGAACTGCTAGCTGCTATTCCATTTCATCATGACATTACCCTAACAGATAATGCTGGTAACGAAATTGATGCAGAAACTCAGCACTTACCACCTACTCTATCTGTACAGTATCACTTCGATGGCTATGATCTGCCTATGAATGTGAAGCCTTTTGTTGGCGTTGGTGTGAACTACACAACTTTCTTCAAAGAAAGAATCTACCTTGGTAATGGTAATGATTTAGAGCTTGATGATAGCGTTGGTGTAGCTGGCCATGTTGGTCTTGATATTCCTTTTGCTCCTACCGAAGCTTTCCGTATTGATGCCCGTTATATGGACATCAAAACAGATGCCAGCCTAAACGGTACTGATATCGGTGAAGTTGATATCAGCCCTTGGGTATATGGCGTAGCATTCGTTAAACAGTTCTAAATTAGTAAAGATACCATGCGTAATAAAAGCCAGCTTGATAGCTGGCTTTTTTTTGGCTATTAACTATGGTTACTATCGTCTGTCTACACTAGCTACTAAGCAATTATTTATAAAAATAGCTAATAACCTACAAGAACAAATAATCTCCATAAAAAAAGACCACCCGTGGGCAGTCTTTTCTAATTGCTAGCTAGCTTTAGATCAAGATACGACGTGGGTCTGCTAATAGCGTTGCGATATAACGAGTAAATACAGCAGCGTCTGCGCCATTGATCACACGGTGGTCATAAGACAAAGACAGTGGCAGCATCAAACGTGGCTCAAAGCTTTGTGTCTTAGCATCCCAACGTGGCTGCATGCTTGCTTCAGAGACACCTAAGATACCAACTTGTGGCCAGTTCACTAACGGCGTAAAGGCGGTACCACCCAAGTTACCTTGGCTAGATATGGTAAAGCTTGCCCCTTGCAAATCTTTAGTGCTGAGCTTCTTATCACGAGCTTTTACAGCAAGCTCGCCGATCTCAATCGCGATTTGCTTCAGACCTTTATCTTGTACGTTTTTGATAACAGGTACGATAAGACCATCATCTGTTGCCACTGCGATACCCATATTGACACTTTTACGTAATATGACCTGAGTATTGTCATCGCTCAAATGACTATTGAATCGTGGGTGCTGGGTCAACGCATAAGCAGTTGCTTTAACCACAAAGGCCAAGATAGTAAAGCCAATACCTTCAGCTTTCATACCACCTTTTAGCTCACCACGTAGTTTCTCAGTTTCAGTGATATCAGACAGATCAAACTGCGTTACTTGCGGTAGCAAAGTATTGTAGTTGAGCTGTGGTATCGAGACTTTCTGCAAGCGGCTGAGATCTTGTGTTTCTGTTTCACCCCAGATCTCAGCGTTACTCATGTCAGGCAGTTTCGGTAGACCTGAGCTAACAGGATTACTGCTCACAGGTGCCGCTTTCTGCTTGGTTAGACTGCTCTTAACATGTGCAAACAAGTCCTCTTTTAGAATGCGATCGTTTAGAGCTGAACCATTCACTTGTGTGATATCAACACCTAGCTGACGGGCTAGCTTGCGAACAGCAGGACCTGCATACACATCAACCAATTTTTCATTGACTTGTGCTTCAGTTAATTTGCCCTCTGTTTTGCTAGCAGCTGTATCAGTATTGGTCGGTTTGGCAGCTTGTTTTGGCTCACCAGTGGTTTTAGCAGCTGGTTTATCTTCTGTTTTGGCTGGTGCTGACTCTTGTGGCTTAGGCGCCTCAGATTCACTATCACTAGCATCATCTGTACCACTCGCCATAATAACGATAAAGTCCTGACCATTAGCAACCATATCACCTGCTGCGACCAAGATTTTTTCAATCTTACCGGCAACTGGTGCTGGTACTTCAACCGAAGCTTTGTCTGATTCGATTAGCAAAATCGACTGTTCAGCGCTAACAGTATCACCAACGCTCACCATAATTTCAGAAACTTGTGCCTCATCAACACCTAAATCAGGTAATGCATGAGTAGTTGCTTTACCAGTATTAGCGGCTGGCTTGGCAGCAGACTCTGATTGCTTCGATTCAGTTGCAGCAGGCTCAGGTTTTGATTCTGGCTCGGCATCAGTATCGTCTGAGCTGTTCTCTTTTTGCTCTTCAGCAGCATTGTCATCATTGCTTTCTGCGCTATCGTCTGCGCTTTCAAGCTCAATTAGTACCATACCTTCGCTAACTTGATCACCGATAGCAACGCTAATCTTAGTCACTTTACCAGCAGCAGAGCTTGGTACTTCAACCGATGCTTTGTCAGATTCTAATAATACAATGTTGTCGTCTTTTGCGATGACATCACCAACTTCTACCATAATCTCGCTGACTTCGGCGCTATCCACACCTAAATCGGGGGCTTTAATGTCCATGATTTATTTCCTCGTCTTATGGTTATTATTATTTGACATCTTTATCATCAAGTACATTTGCATCTGCTTGATCTTCATCACGACCTTCATTACTGATTTCATCATCGTCTTCAGCGATAAACTCAGGTACAGGATTTGGATTTACATTACCTGGCGCTGGTGCATCTGGAGACTGGTCATAGTAAGACTGCTGTTGCCACGCAGGTGGATGATCCACATCGATACCTAAGCTTGAAATCGCGTCTTTAACCAAACGCATCTCAACTTCGCCTTCATCGGCTAGGCGTTTAAGCGTTGCCACAACGATATGCGCCGCATCAACGTTAAAGAAACTGCGTAGGTTTTCGCGTGTATCAGAACGGCCATAACCATCGGTACCCAGAGTCGTGTAAGGACGGTTGTCTGGTAACCAAGCACGGATTTGCTCTGAGTAGTTACGCATATAATCTGTCGCTGCAACCACGATACCTTCGTGCGGTGCTAACTGCTCAGTAACCCAAGGCACTTTCTCTTCGTCCATTGGATGTAGACGGTTGTAATCGTCACAAACCATACCGTCACGAGTCAGCTCGTTAAAGCTGGTTACACTCCAAACGTTAGACGTAATATTGAACTCGTCTTTTAGTATCTGTGATGCTTTTTGTACTTCGCGCAAGATAACGCCAGAACCTAATAGCTGTACTTGTGTTGAACAATTGTCTTCAAGCAAGTACATACCACGTTTGATACCTTCCTCGGCACCTTCTGGCATAGCAGGTTGTTCGTAGTTTTCATTCATCAACGTCAAGTAATAGTAAACGCGCTCGCCTTCACCATACATACGGCGTAGACCGTCATGCATGACAACGGCTAGCTCATAACCAAAGCAAGGATCATAGCTGACACAGTTTGGCACGACATTGAACAGAATCTGCGAATGACCATCTTGATGCTGTAAGCCTTCGCCATTAAGCGTTGTACGACCAGCGGTTGCGCCTAACAAGAAGCCTTGTGCTTGACAGTCACCTGCCGCCCAAGCCAAATCGCCCACACGTTGGAAACCAAACATTGAGTAATAGATATACATCGGAATCATCGGTAATGCGTTCACAGAATAACTGGTTGCCAATGCAATCCAAGTACTCATTGCGCCCGCTTCGTTGATACCTTCTTCTAACATGTGACCATCGATAGCCTCTTTATAGCCCATCAACGCTTCACTGTCTTCTGGTGTATATTTTTGACCAACAGCCGAGTAGATACCTAACTGACGGAACATACCTTCTAGACCAAACGTACGCGCTTCGTCAGGTACGATTGGTACGACGCGATCTTGGATGTCTTTGTTTTTAAGCATTGCAGATAGCAAGCGCACAAATACCATCGTTGTAGATTGCTCTTTACCATTGCTACCTTTTAATACCCGATCGAACATTGATAGTTCAGGGATATTTAGTGGAATATGACCACTACGACGGTTTGGCAAATGACCACCTAACGACTCACGACGACCTTTAAGATACTTCATCTCCGCCGAACCCTCTTCAGGGCGGTAGAACGGTAGAGTCTCTAACTGCTCATCAGTAAATGGCAAATCAAAACGATCACGGAAATACATCAACGCTTCTTGATCAAGCTTCTTCACCTGATGCGATTTGTTGACTGCTTGCGTTTGAGCAGATAAGCCATAACCTTTAACGGTCTTAACCAAAATAACCGTCGGTTGGCCTTTGGTTTTCATAGCTTCGCTAAAGGCAGCATAAACTTTAACTGGATCATGGCCACCGCGGTTCAGACGCGAGATTTCTTCGTCAGTCAACGCATCTGCCATCTCTTCTAACTCTGGATATTTACCAAAGAATTCTTTGCGAGTAAATTCAGGCGTACGAGCTTCATATAGCTGATACTCGCCATCCACCACTTCTTCCATACGTTGTTTAAGGACACCCGTATGATCTTTACCAAGTAATGAATCCCAGTTACCACCCCAAATGACTTTGATAACTCGCCAGCCTGCGCCGCGGAATACTGACTCTAGCTCTTGAATGATTTTACCGTTACCACGGACTGGACCATCAAGACGCTGCAAGTTACAGTTGACTACCCATATTAGGTTGTCCAGCTTCTCACGACCTGCCAGAGAAATAGCACCCAAGCTTTCTGGCTCATCCGTTTCACCATCACCTAAGAATGTCCAAATCTTACGACCTTCTTTTTCTAGCAAGCCACGGTTTTCCATATAGCGATGTACATGGGCGTGATAGATAGACATGATTGGGCCAAGTCCCATTGATACCGTTGGGAACTGCCAGTAATCAGGCATTAGATATGGATGCGGATAGCTTGATAGGCCTTTGCCGCCTACTTCACGGCGGAAATTATCGAGCTGATCTTCGGTCAAACGACCTTCTAAATAAGAGCGTGCATAGATGCCTGGCGCTGAGTGACCTTGATAATAGATCATGTCACCACCGAAGTGATCGCTAGCCGCGCGGAAGAAGTGGTTAAAACCCGTTTCATAAAGTGTCGCACTAGAGGCGAATGTCGCTAAGTGACCACCTAGATCATCGTCGTTTTTATTGGCACGCATAACCATGGCGAGTGCGTTATAACGAATTAGTGCACGTATCTTACGCTCCATGCCTAGATCGCCTGGGTACATTGGCTCATCTTCAACAGCGATACTATTGACGTACGCAGTGTCTAGTCTATTAAACGGCAGCCCTTCTTGAACCGCCATATTGTATAAGGCTTTTAGTAGAAACTGAGCACGGTCCTTGTCTGCATGTTTAACCACAGATTCAAAGGCTGCTAGCCATTCCTGAGTTTCGGTGCTATCAGCATCCTTATAATAATTCATTCTTGTTAATCCTTTTATATCAGTCATACCTACCTAATGGCAGGGCTTCATTGAAAAATGCATGATGAGAGATTGGTTTACTTATGACATCCTTGCTACGTCCAAGCATTCCATTGTTTTGTACGATGATATACAGCTTAATTATAAAAATAGTATTACTCATATCGACAAGTGCATCAAGTCAACACACCTGCCAAACCGTCATAATGCTACGACTATTCTATTCAAACGTTAATTACTATGACATTCCATTATAAGTGTTTACGCGCTGGTTGTTTATGGCTGTAGAGAAATGAAGAAATCGCAAGTATTTTTTAAATAAATAATGATTAGTTGTTAGGTAAATATTATTAACCATTCTTCCATTAATACCAAGATTTTAGTAATAGGTAAATGAAATTTACTGTCCATAGCGGTAGATATCTGCTTTTCTAATTAATAAATAAATACATTAATCGAAAATACACTTCTTGTTACTCATACCCTATAAATAGACATTCGTCTCATTTGTGTATATTAATTGTGATTTAAGTATTATTCTTATTATAAGATTATATGTATATTCTATCCTTGTTCTTGGAGCTATTATGAACCCGTCTATTATACCATCGACTCTAAAGTCAAGAGTAACGCGTTGGATAGCTCTACCATCCTTATTAATACTGCTACCTAATTATTTAGCTTTTGCAGCGATAACAACATGTCCTGCTGGATACATTTCTGATGAGTTTTCAAGCGTTGATTACAGCAACTTAGGATCGACAGCATCACCACCTATTCTTGGTGTAAACCAACTTTTAAATGGTCTTAAAAGTGAAAGTTACACTGTTGCTTCTAACAGTTTGATTACTACTGGCAGTTTAGAAGCAGGTGGCTCAAACTTTTATAGACCTAAAACGCTAGCGGGCAACCTTCAATCGTTTGAATTTTTTCAGGATTTTACTAACAAGGCATCATCTCGTACGGCCTCATATACTTTTAAAAACAGTTTCACCAACGAGTCTCAAGCCCTTACCAATGTCAGCTTAAGTATTTATGATATAGATGTGAACTATCTAGGTACAGGTACAGGAAACGGAGGAACAACACTAAATACTAGGTATTTCGAGTTTTCCGACCAAGTAACCATCACTGGTTTTACTAGTGCAGGTACTAGTGTGACGCCAACTTTAATATATAGAGGCACCGGAATAACGACTACGGCACCCTATCGTCAAACCACCACTACCGGTAGCGTTTTGTGTAGTACAGACTCTGTAGACGAAAGATGTAAAGTATCCGTTGCTTTTAATCAACCTATCGTTAGAGTGGATGTGTCTTATGGCAATAACCCTAACCTAGAATACTACGATAATACTACTGGCACTGTTGGTAACCCTGGTGATCAGCTGATCAACATTGTATTTGATGGTTACTGCTACCTGCCACAACCGCGCCTAACATATACTAAAGTGCTCTCTTCTTCTCGTAAAACAAATACCGATCAATTCACTGTTCAAATCAAGGACAATACAGATAACTCAGTCGTTACCAGTGGTATTAACTCAGTTACTACAACGGGTTCAGGTAATACAGTTACTACGGGCACAGGTACTACAGGAACTTTCAAGGTGAATCCTGCCAAGACCTATACATTGACAGAAGCGGTCTCAGGAACGACCAACCTAGTAGATTATACTGCGTTATATGCATGTAGAAGATCGGATGGTACAACCGTTACTACTTTAGATCCAAAGAATCTAAAGCTTACGTACGGAGATAGTTGGACATGTACAATCACAAATGATAGATCTAATTATGTATTTTCAGGTACAGTGTTTAACGATAACGGTAATGTTTTAAGTCCGTCTAAGGATGATATATCTAGCAAATACCTAAATAATAGTCTCTATTTCAATGGCAGATACGATTCACCAACTGAATCTGGTATTCCCTTTACTACAGGTCATACAATTACTCTAAACAAATGTACAGGTGATAGTGGTACGTTCTCACCTCAGACGGTAAATATTGGTAATGATGGAACCTATAGTTTTAGCTTGACGGCAGCGCAAGTAGGTAGTTATACAAGGCTTTGCGTTACTCAAAATGAGCCTAGCAACTATACATATTCTGTAGATACTACGAGCAATGTCCTACAAATAGACATTACTAACAGTAAATACAACTACCCTAGCAATGATTTTGGTGATGTTGTTCAAGAAAATGCTGCGTTGGTATTAATCAAAAGTCAGTATGTCCATGACTGTAGCCTAAATAACCTTGCCACAATTGGTGTTAATTATGACGGTAGTGCTAGTAGTGCGTATAGTACAAAACCAATATCTAACATTATCCCTGGACAATGTATCGCTTATAGAATTGAAGCTATAAATCGCGGTAATGTTTCCTTAGCAGATATTGTTATTAAGGATACGTTACAGAGTAAAAATGACTCTAATAATGCATCGATTACCTCTACCTTAGCCAATCCAACACCTATTGGTGAAAATAGTGGTACTCCATCATTTGCAACAAATTCGGTATCTATTGGCAACAACGGTACAGTTACTACCAATATTTTTTCTTTAGGTACTACCACCACTACTCGCCGTCAGGCCATTCGTTTTAATACTAAATACGGTACTACCATTAGTAACTAAACACCTGTTTATTAAACCTTTACTCAAGCCCTGTCTAACCAGACAGGGCTTTTACCGTTTGTATACTCCAAAATGCCAGTTGTCATTTTTGTGATGATTAATTGTATTAATTACGTGAAAATAAAAGAAAGGGAGATAGATGCCTTTTAAAACGACGAATGATATTAGATTACTAGCTCCTCCATCATGATATACGACGTTCGCTTTTTACTGATAGTCATGTTCTAAGAAAGGATTTTATATGAAACGTTTTAACCTATTACATAATGTCATGCTAGCAACTTTTGCCTCTGCTTGTTTGCTAGGTACTGCTCATGCTGACGACGCTCTAAAAATGGAACTGACTGCTAATCAGGTCATTAAGAATGCGGACGGCAAAACAGTATATTCACCAGTACGTACAGCACCAGCTGGTACTGTCATTCAATACAAAGCAACTTATACCAATACCATCAATAAAGACATTAATGATCTGATGGTGACACTGCCTATCCCTGCAAACATGACTTTTACTGGTGAGGCAAATCCTGCAAGCGCACAAGCCAGCACTGATGGCAAAAACTATGCTGATATGCCGCTAATGCGCAAGGTCGATGGCAAAATGGTGAAAGTTCCGTATTCTGAATACCGTACCTTACGCTGGAATATCAAGTTGTTACCAGCTAAGAAATCAGCTGCTGTGGCTTTAAACACTACTGTTAACTAATTAACAGAAGGTTAAACCTTTATTTTTCACCCTTCCATTATTTATTCGACCTTTTACCATCCATTTTGGAGTACTACATGAAATCAAATACTTTTAACTATAGCTTGCTTGCTGTCGGTATTGCCGCAGTAATGGGTATCTCTGGTGGTGCTAATGCAGCTACTCCTAATACTACTGGTGGTGTTAGTGCAGGTGCTGCTGCTATCAATAACGTTGCAACCGCAAACTATAGTGTTGCTGGTATCGCTCAGCCAAACGTGTCGTCAAACATCGTAACTGTCAACGTTAGCGAAACGGCCAACTTTTCACTCACGTCGACTATTGATGATGGCAGCATTGGTGACGATATTGCTATCAATCAGACTGCTACGCCAGGTGGTACGACTACCTTTACTCATAACTTAACCAACACGGGTAACGTTACTGATACTTATACCATCAATACCACAGGTAATGATTCAGCACTAGTAACGGCTACTCCAGACTATGCGTTAGGTACTGCGTCTGTTAAGTTTACTATTGTACAAGCAGATGGTACTCCTCTAACTACTGCTCAGATAAACGCTTTGAACGGTCAAGCACAGACAGGTACCGTAGCTAATGGTGGTACTATTAAACTACAGCCAGGCACTAGAGCTAATCTAAGCTACGAAGCAGCTACGCCAGACGCTCGTAACGGTAATGACAAAGGTGTAGGTACATTAACAGCAACCAGTACTTTCTTTACTGCTAATCTTCCAGCAAATGCGACATTGGTGAATGAAAACCAAACTATTGTAAGACTACCTACCTTTAAAATTGTAAAAACAGCTACGAGTACTGTCGATTTGACAGTGGCTAATCCGCAGATCAACTATAGTATCGTAGTAACTAACGCTACTACTGACTATAGTGCTGCTGCGACCGATATTGTCATCAGGGATGTCCTTCCTACAGGTTTAAGTTTGCCTAATGGCGCAGCATCAGACGTGACCGTAACTGGTGGTGCTGGTACCGCTACGATTTCTACTATTAATGGTCGACGAGCTATTGATGTTGCCGTAGCAAACTTAGCCGTTGGCGCAAGTCGCACAATTACTTTCACAGTTAACGTCGATAAAACTCAGTATACAACTGCTAATAGTTCAGCAACGAATAACGTGGAAGTCTACGATAAGTTCGTCGGTCCGATTGGTGTGTTACCTGCTGTTCCTGTACTTGGTACTGACTATAATATTTTGGATAGTACAAATAACAATATAGATGTTACTAGAGTACCTGCTGCTGCGGATCTAGCTAACGGCGCTGGTATAGATACTGCTGGTGTGACTAACTTTACCAGACGAGCGGTCGTAGTGAGCAATCCAACGACTAGAGAGATTGCCCCTGCCTCAGGTACTGCTAATCAAGCTATTCATTCAACTCTTATTACTAACAGCGGTCAAGATGCTGAAGGTACTAATACCAATCCATTGACTTTCACTATTGCTGATGGTGGCAACAATGCGGCTGTCAGACCTGTTACTGGTCCTGTTAGTGTTACTTATACGCCGCCTGGTGGTGGAGCCCCGGTTACTATAACACTGCAACCTACCGTTGCTGGTGGTAATACGTACACTCTTAATAGCTCTACACTACCAACAGCTCAATTTCCAAATGGTATTGCACCTGGTGGTACATTAGCGATCAACTATAATGTGTCTTCAGGCAATGTAACCACTCCTACAACTGTTGCTGACGCTGCAGCTGTCGGTAGCACTGAAACGACTATCGTAACTTTGACCCCAGCTGGCACTAATCCACCTGCTGTGACTTCAGTGACTGATACGACTAATGTTAGAGGCTTAAGTTTAGTGAAGGCTCAATCATTAGATGCGACTTGTTCAGGTACGGTTGCTTCAAGTACCTTTGTTCAAACTGCTATTGATGCAACCCCTGATCAATGTGTTATCTATCGTATTCAGGCGACTAACACTTCTTCAGCAGCATTAGGTTTTAATCTTACTGGCGTAACGATTTCGGATTTGCTGTCTAACTTTTCAGCTGGTGCGGATTTAGTAGCTAACTCACCTGCTACTTCTGCTACTACGTCATCTACTGCAGGCACAGCTAGTACTACCAGTACTGCGGTTCTTGGTACTAACTATACTATAGTTCCTCAGGGCGTTGGCACTTTGACCTTTAAGATTAAAATCAAAAACGCTCGTTAATTTATATTTAATATTTCAAAGTCTATAAGCTTCACAAGACGCTTATAGACTAATGCTCCAGCTTGACCTAATCGATTTTGATTAGCCAAGCTGGAGAGTTACTACTCTACCCCTTTATATTTTATTGGATAAGCGACATATGACTAAATCTTTAATGACACTGTCTAATCGTGCTACGTTGCATACAGCGAAGATCTCTGCGCTGTCATTTGCAATGTTGCTTATGCAATCAAATACCGCATCTGCTGCAACTGATACATTGGTACAGCTGATCAGCAATACTGCTCAAGCCAGCTACAACGTTGACAGTGAGACCAGCACGACTATCAGTACTGACTCAAACCAAGTACAAGTAAAAGCCTCAAATTTACCTGAATATGGTATCAGTTTGACTCAGCATGCTTTACGTACAGTCATGCCTAATACACAGGTAAGTTGGGTCAACGTACTGAGTAACACCAGCTATAGTGATCAGACTGTTGAATTGACACTTGCTATATCGCCAACTGTCTCTAATTTAAAAGTCTATCAAGATCTTAATAATAACGGAGAAGTCGATTCAGAAGATCGACAAATCATGCTCGTTAACCTGAGCGCTCAGATCAAACTTGGTCAGAGTGAGAGTATTCAGCTTATCGTACAGGCTCTATCAGATGCCGACGGTGAAGATGGCGATACCGCTGATGTGAAGATTGGCGCTATCATATTAGAAGACCCATCAATAGCAGCTGTTGAAGCAATTGACAGACTGGTTATTGTTGAACCTAAAATCAACTTTACTACCCCTCAATTTGACGGTACTAAAACCACCTCGCAAATCGGGGACAACGTTTATATTGATGCCAGTTACGCGCAGTGTAACGTGCAATCTGATAAACCTGATCAAGTATGGATTACTGTTAAGTCGCCAATGACTGGTGATACCTACTCTCTTAAAGGAATTGAAACTGGTAATAATACAGGCAAATATCACTTATCTGTACCAACACAGAATAATGCCAATGCTATTGACGATAAACTGATTCAGACATTGGTCGACGATACGTTGACTGCTGAGTTAACAGCTTGTATTGCTCCTTCTGTTGGCACAGGTGCTGATCAGCTACCAAATGATAGCGATTTTACTGTACGTATCGATGATCTGAGCTCTCAAGTAAACATCATCGATAATAATGCAAGCCTAGTCGTCACTAAAGAAAGCGATGTCAAAACTGCAGAGCTTGGTGATTATGTCAGCTATACCATTGATATTACCAATAACGGCAAATCGACTGCTTACGATGTACAACTAAAAGACGCTTTACCACGTGGTTTTGACTACGTTGAGAACAGTGTACGTGTTAGTCCAACGACTAATCTTGATATCAATCAAGCACAGACTACCGAGTTTAAAGCTGATGGTAAATATCAGGTATTGAACTTAGGAAACATGGCAGTTGGCGAAAGTAAAAAAATTACTTATCGTGTGCTCATAGGTGTGTCATCACTAGGCGGCGATGGTATCAACCGCGCCACCGCAGTTGCTAGAAATGACCAAGGTCAAAGCGTAGGCTCAAGAGAAGCTCAGTGGAAAATTGATGTAGAACGCGGAGTGATGAATACCGACGGTATTATCGTCGGCAAGGTCTATCACGATATCAACCGCGACGGTATTCAGCAAAAAGAAGACGGCGAACTTGGTGTCGCTGGTGTACGTATCTATATGGAGAACGGCAACTTCATCGTGACTGATCCTGAAGGTAAATATAACTTCTATGGTATCAGTGCCAAAACACACGTACTAAAGGTCGATCGTACTACTATCCCTAGAGAGACTGAACTGGTTACCCAAAGCAATCGTAATGCTGGTGATGCCGGTAGTCGTTTTGTTGATTTGAAGTACGGCGAATTACATCGTGCGGATTTTGCAATCGTTGCTGGCATGGCAGATAGCACTGAACGCTTAAACGCTGAGCTAATTGCTCGTAGCAAATTAGTAGAAGCTAAAAATGACACGTTAGAGCAAGCGGTAAAAACCGAGCTGACTTTAGATCCTGATTATGATACCGATACTACTGACAATGTAGATGCTAGTGGTTGTAACATCAATGGTGACTTAGACCTTGGTAATAACTGTGATTCGGCTATCGTTAATGACATGGCCAATCCAGTAGATAGCCGTGTTGATATGACAGTGACCACTGTTGCTCCGCCAGTAGAAAAAGAGCTCGAAGAATACTTAAAAGAAGTGGCGAGTAACGATGTTGCCTTCATTAACCTAAACGAAGGTCAGCAGCTTAGCACTTATAAACAAATGGTACAGGTTCAGGCACCGCTTGGGTCTGTGTTCACACTATATGCCAACGGCAAAGCTGTATCAGAACAAAAAATAGGTAAAACTGCTGAGCAAGAAAAACAGAATGTAACGGCTTTCGATTACTATGCTGTTGATATACAGCGCGGCAAGAACACATTACGCGGTGTTGCGACTGATATAAATGGTCAGATCATCTCTGAGCAGACGATTAAGGTATTAACTCCTGATAGCCTACAAGCTATCGACTACCGTACCCAAGCACAATTAGTTCCAGCTGACGGTATTAGTGAATACCAAGTCGTCATCAGCCTAAAAGATCGCGATAATCGTCCTTATATTGGTACTACTTCTCTTACGCTTGATACTAATATCGGTCGTATCAATTTGGAAGACAGCAGCAAAGATCAAGCTGGCACCCAAGTGACTGTATCAGGTGGTGAGCTACTCATACCAGTCATCGCGTCAAGCGTACCAGGTAAGGGCGAGCTAGTAATTGACACTGGTAGCAGCAAACAAATCATTCCGTTACAGTTTACTGCTCAACTACGTCCACTACTCGCTGTTGGTATTGTAGAAGGTGCTATTTCACTAAAAGACTTTGATGGTAGCAGCATTACCGATGCTCAAGGTGCGTTTGAGCAAGAGCTAAATGACTTTGCTGGCAATGATGATTACACAGCTTCTGGTCGTGCCGCGATGTTCCTAAAAGGAAAAGTACGTGGCGACTATCTGCTAACGCTTGCATATGATAGTGATAAAAAAGGCGAGCGTTTGTTCCGTGATATCGAGCCTGGCGAATACTATCCTGTCTATGGCGATTCATCAGCTAAAGGCTTTGATGCGCAGTCTACTAGCAAGCTTTACGTGCGCCTTGATAAAGGTCGTTCGTTCGCTATGTATGGTGATTTAAAAACTCAGATTGATGATGACGAAGGTATCAAGCTTGGTCAATATAACCGTACATTAACTGGCCTAAAGGCTCAATTTGAAGATAGCAATACTCGTGTTACTGCCTTTTTAGCAGAGACCAGTACTAGCCAACGTGTAAATGAGACTCGCGGTTTGGGCATTTCAGGCCCATATCCATTGGCTGAGAACTTCGATGCGGTATTAGAAAACTCTGAAACAGTTGAAGTTATTACTCGTGATGCCAACAACCCTGGGCTTATTATCAATCGTGAGACGCTTACTCGCTTTGCTGATTATGAGATTGACCCCATCAGCCGCAGCTTATTCTTAACTGCACCAATTGCTAGTCAAGATATCGAAGGCAATCCTATCTATATCCGTGTCACTGTCGAAGTTGATGAAGGTGGTGAAGATTATTTGGTCGGTGGTATTGCCGCGAAGCAGCAACTAACGAATAAAGTCGCCATCGGTGGTAGCTATGTGAATAGCGATGACCCATTGAACAAAGAAGAGTTGGCTAGTGTTAATAGTGTTGTTAAATTCAATGATAAGCTAAAGCTGGTCGCTGAATATGCGATGAACAAAGCTGAGAACCCAAATTTTCAGTCAAGCAATCAAATCAACGCGACAGAATTGACTGATAGTGACGTTGAAGGTAACGCATTACGTATTGAGCTTGATTTTGATAATAAGAAAAATACGCGAGCTAAAGCTTATTATAATGATGCTGATGAAGGTTTTGTCACTGGTGCATCACCGCTTACCGCTGGACGTACTGAATCTGGTGTAGAGGTTAATCATACTCTAAATGATAAGAAAACTGCTCTTAAGTTAGAAGGTATACGCACAGAAGAGCATACTACTGACGCTAGCCGCGAAGGCGTGCAGGCAAGCGTTGAGCATCGTTTAAGCGAAAACATCGTTGGTGAAATTGGGGTTCGTTATTACAAACAAGACGCGACTGCTGCCTCACGTAATACTCAAGCCGCGACAGACGTTGTAGATATTACAGACGACACTTTGTTTAATGATGACATTATCAATCAGTCAGCGTTGAGCAGCGTTAGTAACGCTGAAGAAGATATTGAAGGTACGACTGTTCGTGCTCGTGTTACCTCTCGTCTACCTAAGTTGAATAACAGCTTGGTATTTGCAGAGTATGAGCAAGATATCGAAAACAGCTCACGTAATGCAACTTCTATCGGTGGTGAGACACCACTCGGAAATCTAGGTCGACTATACGCACGTCATGATTTGATTAATAGCCTATCTGGTACTTATGGTCTTGATGATACAGATGAGCGTCAACGTACCACTGTTGGTTTTGATGCCACTTACATGAAAGATGGTAAGGTTTATAGCGAATACCGCATGCGTGACGCCATCAGTGCACGTGAGGCAGAAGCAGCTATTGGTCTAAAAAACAAGTGGTATGTTCAAGAAGGTTTAACCTTAAACACTTTATTTGAGCGTGTTGAATCTCTGGAAGGTGAAGAAAGTAACACTGCAACAGCGGCAGGTGTCGGTGTTGAATATCTTGCCAAAGAGAATTATAAGGCATCGGGACGTTTTGAAAAACGTTGGGGCGAAACAAGTGATACGCTACTTGGTAGTGCTGGTATCGCCTATCGCTATACTGATGAGGTTACCTTCTTAGCCAAAGACATCTATTCACGCACTGACTATAGTGATGGTGATCGCACTATCAATCGTTTTCAGCTAGGTGCTGCGTATCGTGACTACGACAGCAATCAGCTAGATATGCTTGCAAAGCTCGAATATCGTTTGGATGACAACAACACTGGTGACGATGCTTATCAAAAAAATACGACCGTTTGGTCATGGAATGGCAATTACCATCCCACACGTCCGCTGACATTGTCTGGTCGTTATGCAGGTAAGTATACAGAGTATCAAGCAGATGGATTGACCAGTGATAACACGGCTCATGCGGTCTACGGCCGTGGCCTTTATGACATCAGTGAACGATGGGATGTTGGCTTGCAAGCGGGAACTTACTGGAATGAGCAAGCGAATGATTTGGCCTATATGCTTGGTGCAGAAGTGGGCTATAGCCCAATGACCAACCTTTGGTTATCACTTGGTTATAACTTCATGGGCTTTGAAGATGAAGATATTGCTTATGACGACAGTACTCAGCAAGGTGCTTACTTTAGATTGCGCTTTAAGTTTGATGAAGACTTATTTAAACGTGAAGACCCACGTAAGAACCAACGTCTGAGCAGCAATTCTGCATTTTAATTGATTGATACTAATGACACTGTCGTAAGTACAATCTTATGACAGTATCATGATTGTCTTATGACAAATTATTTTGTCATTCAGTAAACAATTAAGTCAGCCCTAGTAATGGTAAATAATACCAACGTTTATTACCTTAACATAAGGTTTACACCATGTTTGATTCAGCCATCAAAGCAGCACCTTTCAAGCGCTCAGTATGCGTTACACTGTCAGCTTTATTTTCATTAACCTTTATGCAGCCAGTTTTAGCTAAGAGTGAGACTGTCCAAGTGGCTAACTCAACTAGCATGGCTGAATACTGCCGCAATGATAGTCAGACTCAAGTACGCTCTTATAGATATCAAAGCGAACAACAGCGCCTGTTAAATTGTATGGTCACGCAGTTAAAACCTTATCAACAAAAAAACAAGACAGCCGCTCAACAGTATTTCGCTTATAAAGCGCAAGCGTGGTTGAACTATGCTATTCATCAAGACAGTATGAATAGCCGCTCATCCGCAGGTCAAGTTGCGTTAGAAATGGCAGAGCCTATATTGCAAGCGCTAGATGATGATACGGTACAAGACTTGGGCCTGCATCAAGATATTCCGTCTACCTCTGCCTTAATGCGTCCTGATCTATGGGCAACGTTAAGCGCACTTAAAGACGGCGATGGCATAGCATCAGCACCACGTGAGATGGCATTTAGTGAAGTGGCTTTAATTTGGGCAGCAACCAATCAATGCGCACGAGGCTGGCGCGAATCTGGTATGCATTTTCGCATGGCTGATCGCTGGCTTGAACAGGCCCGCGAAGCTTACGTCAATGCCAATGACTCACAGACCAATGTAGCGCTAGAGAAGTCAATAGTCAGTTATCATAAACAGTACTCGCCTTTAGACGCGAGCGATGATACTTGCCGTGGACAAGATTTGACATCTAACCGTTAAAATAATTGCTGCTTTATTAAAAATATGACTTTCTATAACTTTTAATCTTATGCTAAAAATTAGACGCGAAAAAGCCGACATATTTGTCGGCTTTTTTATGTTTAAAGTGAGCTCAATTAGCGGTTTTTACGTGGCAACTTTTCTGGTAGGTAACAACGTAAATAAGCAATAAATGCTGTATTTGCTTCTTGGATATACTCTTCAGTGATACTCTGATGACGGCGATAAGACAACGTAAAGATAGCATTTACGATGCTATAAGCAATCAACAAGGTATCTTGGATATCGTGGAAGTTTGGCATCTCATAACGCTCTGACAAACGCTTATAGACCAGATCAACGATTTGATGATCCATATCTTCACCAAAGCTGTCGCCTTCAAAATCAGGTGTATTGGTGTCATAGATAAGCTTGGCTTTTGTCTCATCGTTATGGAATATCGTAATACAATGATCGATAAGCGCCGTTAAATACCCTTGCCATCTGTCATAGTTACCAATATCGACCGTTTCTACCATCTCTAATATTTCAATCGCATTCAAAAAACGCAATGCTAAAAATATTGCTTCAATATTAGGGAAAAAATGGTAAGCAGAAGCTCTTGGTATGCCTGCTTCCTCACACACAGCTGCTAACGTAATATCGTTAATAGCATGTGTTTCGCTCAATTTTTTGGCACCAGCCAATAGTTTTTGACGACGTGCACGGCCTTGTTGACTAGTAAACTTAAACTTATTAGGTACAAGCTTTTTTGCCAATTCCGAATCTACCAACACATCTTCAATCTTTTCGTCTTTATTATCACTCATTGTGAATCTCTTAATGTTGCGCCCTATTTTATAAATATAATCTTCATTGAATAGTATTTATCCTCAAATAAAGGATGATGACTGTTGGCTAAAATATAAAGCCTATATGGTCAATACTCTATTCAATGCAGAGGCATCATAAACGCTTGCACATTATCAAGCAAGGGACATGAATAGGTTAAAAAACAATACTACGATCAGCAATTTAATAGAGCTAACCGTCTAATTTTATAAAGTTAATCATTGAGTTTTATTTTCGCCCTTATAATACCATGATCAGTGACTCTATCGGCATAGTCCCACTTCAAATGATCATTAAAATAATCAACTCGTTCGACATAACCGAGCGAAAACTTACTATCAGGCAAAAATTCTTCTGAGACAAATAACTGGTCGATAACTTCTGGCATACCTTGATATATATGGGTATAGGCAACATCTTTCATCCAGCCATATCTTGCTTGAATCCGAGCGGCATCAAAAAGTGCGACATCACGCATACTTTTATCGTAATTGACTTCCCCAGTTTCTGTCATCAACTGAGTAGTCACGCTACCTGTGACATCATTCATATCGCCCAGTAGAATCAATGGTTCGCGGGTATGTTGCAATCGTTCTATGATAGACATACGGATAGAGGCCGCTTCTGCCGCGCGCATACATAAACTACGAAGCTTGGCGCGAACACGAATATTTGGATCGTCCATATCTTCTAATAGGTCACCATTTTCGTCGCGTAAGAAAAAAGCACGTTTGCTTTTTAGATGCGCTGTAATAATAGTAATGGGCTGCCCATACGCGTCAACACGTAACACTAATGGAGGACGGTTGAAGCGTTGATAAGGACCGATATCAGGTATATCAATAATGGCTTTTGGTGCTATATCTTCTAGCAAACTGGTTTCTAACTGCTCAAATCTACTGATAATACCGACAGCAGGTGTATTCTGTGCACCCATGCCTTTGGTATATACGCTGGCGCTATCATTACTTGCAAGTGGAATGACCGCCTGCTCAGGCTTAAATCCTAATGAAATAGCCAACGCTTCTAATGCGTCACTATCCCAAACCTCTTGTACTGCGATAATGTCAGCATGCGCTTTAGCCAATAAATCTGTAAGACCTCGCAGCTTATGTTCATAGGCTTTATCGTTATAAGCTGGCGCATTTTCATAATAAGTTCGATTAGGGTTCGCAAAGTTCAGCAAGTTTGCCGTTGCGATATAAAACTGTTTATTGCCTTCAGTGTTATTACTCATATATTCCCCATCGCTCTCATTATTATAGTACATAATATTCACGTATATGTATACGTTGCAAATTTTATGCCTAAAAAAACTCCCAAAGTTAAACTTTGGAAGTTTTAAAATAGCATAAATGTTGATAAGTAGATTTACTAATAGAACTGAACATACAATTAATCTATTTTAAGTAATGGTATAGCAATCTCTAATACTGGCCAATTACTAGATCAACTGTCTGCCAAAGTGTCTGCATAACCGCTCTATTAGTTACTTAAACTCTCTTATGATACGCGATTCCATGCGTCACGTGATGCTTGACGCGCTTCGTTCCATTCCATGCGAGACTCACCTTTTACTTCATGCCATGAACGCTCTAAATCTGCTTCATGATCTTCAAAACGAGCATCTACTGGATAACGAGCACGGTTCGCATAACCAACTGCATATGCTGGATGTAAATCACGGTCGAAATCGTATTCTTCTCTATGGTAGTCAGCATTTACATACTCTGCGCGCCAGTACGCTTCTTCATGAGTTGGATCAATGGCTTCTGCTGCTGCATGGCCTGCGCCGCCACCAACAATAGCACCAATAGCACCACCAATTAGCGTACCTAATGGACCTGCCATCGTACCGATAGCTGCACCTGCTGCTGCACCGCCTACACCGCCGATACCTGTACCTACTGGATGTGAACCTGGCTCACCGGTAATGATGTCTGCGTTTAAGTCTTCTTTTGTCTCTTTTGACATATGTTTTACTTCATTGCGATCGATAGCATCATGGTTACTCATAGTATTGTCCTTAAATTATTTATTATTTATTGAATTATTTATTTGCTAATTATTAGCGGTCTTACTAAATCCAATTGAAGTATAGAAATTTATAGGTAAGGACAGATAGGCCGATTTTGTAAACTGTGTCCGTATTGCGATTATCTTGCGTTACAGCCTGTATCTTTATCACATTTGTGTACGGCAGCCTCATACTTTGAGTAATTATAAATGTACGATCACAATAAATTTACTAAATAAATCAATCCTATAACGGCATTAGAGACCTTTTGATAGCCTGTTGCCATTTAGCAAGATGTCGCTCACGAGTATCAGACGACATACTTGGTTCAAACACGCGATCTACCTGCCATGAAGCTTTCATGGTCGATTCGTCATACAGCCCAGTCTTTAAACCTGCGAGGAGTGCTGCGCCTTTTGCCGTAATCTCTGTATCTCTAGGACGTAATACCGGAACACCCAACAAATCTGCCTGAAATTGCATGAGTAAATCATTATTTGCAGCGCCGCCATCTACTCTCAGCTCAGTCAAAGGATGAGGGCTATCCTTTTGCATAGCGATAAGTACATCATAGGTTTGATAGGCAACGGCCTCCAATGCAGCGCGAGCAATATGGGCCTTAGTAGTACCGCGGCTCATACCAGTAATGCTAGCACTAATATCCGAACGCCAGTAAGGCGCGCCCAGTCCAGTAAAAGCAGGTAATAGAACAACATCTTCGCTACTGTCTACTTGACGAGCTAGGTCTTCAACATCACTACTCTGCTGAATCATACCCAAATTATCACGCAGCCATTGAACGATAGCCCCTGCCATAAAGACACTGCCCTCTAGAGCATAAGTGACTTCCTTTTTGGGCGGTTGTAGCATGCGTTTTCCTGACTGTACGATTTGGTCAAATGATAAATTGTCCGGACGAATTGGTGACGTTTTACGTTGCCATGCGATGGTGGTTAGTAGCTTATGCTCACTCAATTTTGGCTGCTGGCCAATATTCATTAGCATAAAACAGCCTGTACCGTAAGTGTTTTTGGCCATGCCTGCATCAAGGCAACCTTGCCCAAAGAGCGCTGCTTGCTGATCACCCAATACTGCTTGAATGGGTATTTGCTTTGCAAACAGGCCTTTTTTGGTTTTGCCAAAGTCACCGTCGGACGGTAGTACTTTGGGCAATATATGCATAGGTATAGCAAAACGGTCACAAAGTGTCTCTGACCATGCCAGCTTATGGATATCAAATAACAATGTACGAGAAGCATTAGTCACATCGATGACATGCTCCCCGCCTGTGAGCTTATAAATCAGCCAACTATCAATCGTGCCAACCGCTATCTCCCCTCTGCTGGCTCGTACACTAAGCTTCGGATTGTTTTCGAGCAACCAAGCAATCTTACTGGCACTAAAATACGGATCTAAACGCAGGCCTGTAATACGCTGAACTTCATGTGCCATGTTGACGCTATCAACACCCGGATGCACAGGGTCATTCATACTATTGCTAGCGCTTTCAGCAGCAAGCGTCTTACAGTAATTTGCGGTACGCCTATCTTGCCAAATGATGGCGGGAGCCAGTGGCTTACCAGTTTGCTTATCCCACATCACAATCGACTCACGCTGATTGGTAATCGCGATACTGGTAACGTCAGTGGCAAGCAGCCCTGCCCGATTAATAACATCGTGTGCACAACTAATCTGAGTTTGCCAAATCTGCTGTGCATCTTGTTCAACGAATCCAGCTCTTGGTGTTTGCAGCGTCGTTGGCTGTTGTACCATTTTGATAGGACGCGCCTGATCATCGTACAATATTGCTCGACTCGATGTGGTCCCTTGATCCAACGCTAAAATATACCCTGCCATGACACACCCTCTACTCATGTTATTTATTCTATCTGATAGCCATTTAGTGACTATTCATTGACTGATGCTTATTGAGCATTTTTTATTTTGTTAATTACTGTCTAAATGCTTTCATAATAAGATTAAAAACAAAATCTACTTAAAAATAAATCGCGCGAATTGAAAACGTCTTGTTGGCTATGTTGTTACTTATAAACAGATATTTAAAAATTAAATCAAACCTCTATCATACCGCTACTGGTCACACAATAGAAAACGGCAAAATACTGAGCATTGACCCGTCACCATTGTGGCTCTACAGTGTACCTCTTATGACGAATGACCGCTTTTTAGCGCTTTTAATATAGATATATTTTTATATTAGAATATGAATGATTTATTTAAGCATCATTTTTTCGCTAGCTAGCAAATAGTCTATAATAGTTCAGCAACTTTATATCCTGAGCAATGAAACCTATCGGTGCTGTTCCTTATTTTATAATATCTTACATTCTAATTAATGGCTTATGTGACTTATGAAATTCATTTTATCAGCGCTACCGACTGCTATGATGACAGTTGCAGTCATGAGCGTGCCTGTCATGACTTACGCGAGCACTGACGCTGACAGTATAGAAGTATCAGATGATGTTACACCAGTGGCTGTGACACAAATCATAGATGCTGATAGTCCAACTGATAATGATAAACCAACTGTAGCGCCTTTTCATACAGTACCAAATTCTAATAAGGCTAAATCACAGGCATTGTCTACGCTTGTTGACCCTATCACACATAAAGCCGTCGATAACAGCTACGCACTAGACGTCTCAAGCTTTTTGAGCTTAGAGCAAGCGCAAAAGCTGCTGGTACAAGTATCACCTAAAATTGCTGCCAATCAAGCAGCGATTGCCGCTAGCGAATACCAAACTGACGCGCTCAGAACTATCGACAATCCGCTCGTATTTGCTCGAGTATCTGCCAGTGCCTATCATTTAGATGAGGATATAGATTTATCTTCTCTCAGAAGCGGTATCGTCAACGAAGTAAACAACGGGGTAGATAACATAGTCCCTCCGACAGCAGACCTACCAGACTTTGGTGAGCTGGTCGGTGAGCGTATTCCCGACTCCTATAACCTCAAGCGCTCAGGATCTACGTCGGGTGCAGGACTTGGAGTCGTTTGGCCTATTTATACTGCTGGACGTACAGACGCATTGACTGGTGCCTCGGATGCACGTACGCAAGAAGCGATGGCTGATAGTGTACTGGATAAAAATGAGCTTTATAATACGTTAATTGAGCGTTATTTTAAGGCACAGTTAGCGATTATCGCCGCTTACTTACGAGAAGACGCTTACGATACATTGCAACAGACCGACCATATGGCCGAGCGTCTGTTTGAAGAAGGTTTTATCTCACGTGTCGATAGACTAGAAGCACAGTCGGCGCTTGCGGATGCCAAAAGCGAATCCGTCAATGCCAATAATGACGCGCGCCTAGCCATGATTGCGCTACAGCGTCTACTACGTACCGACTATCGCATCAAGCCGACCACGCCATTGTTTGTCTCTAGTCGTCCTCTACCAGATGTGAGCTACTTTCAGGACTTGGCACTAAATAACCATCCCGGACTGCAAAAAGTTGCAGCCAAGCGGGCACAGGCTCAGCAGTTACATGCGCTATCAGATACGGGCTACAAACCTACGGTATTGCTATACGGTTATGGTCAGGTAGAGAAAGATCCAAGCTGGGTCGCTGGTATATCTGCCAGTTGGAAACTATGGGGCGGACTCGATAAAGCCGCATCACTAGCATCCAGTAGTGCCAAAATACGTCAGGCCGATCTCTCTGAGATTGAAGTTAGTGACAATTTATTGCTACTGGTAGAAAAAAACTGGCACGATGTCAATAATGCTCAATCACGCTATCAGGCATTGCAAAGTAATGTTGATTTAGCAGCAGAAGTATTACGACTACGACGCTTAGGATTGCAAGAAGGTGTAAATACCACCGTTGACGTAGTGCAAGCACAAACGCAATCGCTTAAGGCACGTACCGAGCAAGCACAGGCTGCTAATGACTATGTACAGTCACTGGCTGCCCTTATGCAAAGCTGTGGTACGCCACTTGCTTTTAATGCTTATCTCAACGCCGCTGACATTCAATTGCCTACTTTATATACTGAGCAATGATGTAACGTGAGAAGCCATAAGTCGTGCTGATAAACGCTTTGTATTACTATGAAGCCGACATCAAAAATACTATTACCAACCCTATTACGAACAGCTGCTTTTATGAAAAAACTGACCTCTACATTGATAAAAAACTGGCTACAGACGTTACTAGAAACGTGGCGTATTGCCAATAACTCTAATGTTTGGGCGCATTGTGCAAGCGTAGGTTTCTTTGGATTCTTATCAATTTTTCCAGTGATGGCTGTTTTTGTCTTGCTTTACGGTCTTGCGTTTTCTCCTGCCGAGATGCAAGAGCAAATCTCGCTTTTGAGTCAGTTTATACCTGATACAGTATATGAAGTGCTTAACTCTCGTCTGAGCGAATTGGTTTCTACAACTACGTCTGCCCTGACTTTCAGTCTGCTTATATCGTCCTTGCTCGCACTTTATGCTGGCTCTAAAGGTATCAAATCTTTAATTATTCTTATTAACCTTGCGTTTCATATTACTCAGGAGCGTAGTTTTGTACAAAGCACGATTCGCGCAGTTGGTTTGACCTTTGCAGCAGTAGTCGTATTGATTATCGCGGTCTCCTCTATCGCGATTATCCCTTTGGGGGCGGCCTACTTCCCTTTCCCTCAGATAGCAAAGACAATTGCGCTTTGGAGCAGGTGGCCCATATTGACAGGTATCATATTCTTAAGCTTTTTGGGTCTTTATCGTCTAGCCCCAAATCGCGATGCCGTCGCCCTCAAAAAATTGATGCCAGGCGCTGCGCTGGCAACGGTTTTATGGATTATATTGTCCATCTTATTTTCAATTTATGTGCAAAATTTTAATAACTATAGTGCTGAGTTTGGCGCGCTTTCAGCTGCTGTGGTCATTATGCTATGGCTCTATTATTCAGCATTTATCGTCGCTCTTGGTGCTATTTTTAATTCTGAAACCATAGACAACGCCAAGCCTTATGCGTTTCGAGTGTACTAGTAATAAACCCTTTATTTTCAACTTTGTTGCTTTAGGAATCTCATTGTCATGACAGAATTACCACGCGAATCAGACGACTCAAATAAATCAGCTGATGCAACCGAGTCAGTGACCTCTCAAGATACACAAAATTCAGTCGATCCTGTAGAAGACGTGTCTGATATTGAACCAGAGCAACCGACACCTACTTATAATCGTGACGCCTCTAAAACTGATAAATCTGCGCGTATGAAAAAAGTATTACTTGCATTATTCATACTGATTGTCCTTGGTACGATTGCGTACGGCTTATACAAAAGTAATGCGCATAGCGAGCCAGAAGTTATTACGCTACAGGGGCAAATGCAAATGCAGCAAACGTCTATCGCTGCAAAAGTACCAGGGCGTATTGCCCAAATTATGGTAACAGAGGGTGATACGGTAACGGCAGGTCAGCAACTGGTTGAAATGGATTCGCCTGAGATTAATGCCAAGATTAATCAAGCACGTGCTGGTAAGCAAATCGCACAAAGTCAATTAGATAAAGCAGAAAATGGTGCTCGCCCGCAAGAAATCGCCCAAGCAAAAGCCGCTTGGCAAGCCAATAAAGCCGCGTCTGACTTGGCGGAAAATACCTATCAGCGTGTCAATCGCCTTTACGAAGAAGGTTTGATGGCGCGGCAAAAGCGCGATGAGGCGTATGCGCAATATCTTGCTACTCAAGACCAAACCGAAGCAGCCCGCTTGCAGTATGATTTGGCACTAGAAGGCGCACGTACTGAAGATAAGTCAGCGGCCACTGCACAAGTCGCACAGGTCGATGCAAAACTCGATGAAGCGCTAGTAGCAAAAGAGGAAGCGAACCTAAGAAGTCCTATCGCTGGTATCGTCGATAATGTCATCGTGAGTGCTGGAGAAGTCATCGGTCAAGGGGTTCCGCTCCTGACGTTGGTAGATACCAAAGACCAATGGGTAGTACTTAACGTCACTGAGTCTTATTTAAATCAATTTGCTATTGGTCAGACATTTACGGGTACTATCCCAGCGCTGTCATCAACGGATAAACCTTATACGAAACAGTTTACCGTCTATGCGACATCGACCTTATCAGACTTTGCCACTTGGCGTCCGACCAATAATGATGATGGTTTTGATGTGCGTACTTTTGAGGTGAAAGCACGACCATCTAAGCCCGATGCCCGTATCCGCTCAGGTATGAGTGTGGTCGTACGTATCAATCCTACTCCTGTCAATCAGAACCAAGAGTAAGCCATGCACTTGACTAAGTTAAGTGAGGCTTTTTTACGCAGTGCAGCCTACGAGCGCCGTTTTTTGGCAAAAAATCACTGGGACTTTAGCATGGTGGTATGGATACCACTGGCAACGGTGCTGCTAATATGGTGGATATTTTCACAGACTCAAATTACCGATTTGCCTATCGGAGTCATCGATCAAGACAATAGCGCTGTTGCCAATACTGCCGTCCGTTACTTAGAGGCCAGTCCTACTTTGACGGTCAGACAGCTTTATTACTCCCAAGCGGATGCAGAGGCTGCGATTTTACAGCGCGATATTTACGCTGTCGTCATTATCCCAGAGGACTTTTCTCGTAATATATTATCGAGCCAGCCTGCTCCGTTGACTCTACAAGTCAATGCACAGTACGGTACGCACTCTGGTATTATTCAGGCAGGTGTCCAAGCGGTCGCTAGTACATTATCCGCAGGTGTAGAGATCAAGCGATTGGTCAAACAAGGCGTAGCGCCATCACAAGCGATGACGGCTTATGCGCCTATCAGTGTGCAGCGTATTAGCTTATTCAATGCTGCGACCAACTATCAGCAGTTTTTGGCATCGACTGTCATACCTGCCTTATTACATATATTGGCAATGGTCATTGGCGCAACTACAATTGGCCGCGAGTTACGTGATAAGAATATCGGTCGCTGGTACCGTTTTATTGATACAGGAAAGCCTCATTTAACCTTATCTAAAACTTCAAAAACGACATCTTCGCTATCAACCAAACAAGATAGCAGCAATAACAAAACATCATCGTCAAGCGCAAAAGTGCCCCATTCGGTCAGCCTATCAGTTTTGGTATTTGGTTTATTAGGTAAATACTTTTGGCCAATACTGGCGTATAGCTTGTGGTCAGCGTTGATATTGTGGCTAGCAACGTCCAATCAGAATATAAACATCATGTCTCTCATGGCAGTCTACGCTGGGTTTTTGTGCCTGATGGTCCTGTCATTTTGGCTAGGTGCTATTTTTACTTTGAATTCTTTTTCATTACGTATGGGTCTATCGACCACCGGATTTATTTCAGCGCCTTCTTACGCCTTTGCCGGTGTTACCTTTCCATATATTGCGATTAGTGATAGTGCACAATATTGGTCAAATGCGCTGCCGCTAACACATTATCTCAAGCTTCATATTGCACAGTTACAAATGCAAGCACCGATCGCCATCTCGCTACCTATCGTCTATGGCCTCATACTTGCAGCCATAATAGCGCTAGTACTTGCAGCACTATTAACCAAACGCGCATTGGCGCATCCTGAACGTTGGGGAGCACGCTAATGTCTGCACAATCAAATAATACACACTCAAAAGCTACATCAACGATCACTCCGGCATCACAAAGTTTTTGGACCAGCTTTATTCAAACGTTCAAAGACGTCTTTGGGGACAAAGGCGTACTTTTGATGTTGATTATTGCCCCTATTATCTATGGGTTTTTCTATCCTTGGCCTTACTCGTCTGAGGTGGTCAATCATGTGCCAGTAGGTATCATTGATCATGACAACAGCAACTTATCGCGTACTCTCGTACGCTATGCGAGTGCTAGCCCATATTTAGACACTGAACGATTTATCAATGAGCAGGCTGCCAAAGAAGCCATATGGTCAGATCAAATTGCAGGCTATATGGTGATTCCAACTGGTCTTGAAGAACAAGTTCAGTCCGGAGAGCAAGCACACGTCAGTGTACTGGGTAACGGCGGTTATTTTATTTTAAATAAAAACGTCCAATTGGGTTTCTCTCAAGCAGTAGGTACGGTATCCGCAGGCATCAAGGTAAAGAAAAGTATTGCGAAAGGCGCTTATGCATCTACCGCAGCGCAGAACACGCAAGCTGTACCGCTACGGATTATGCCACTATATAACCAAACTGAGGGCTATGGTGCTTATGTCGTACCTGCTGTCTCTGTTATTATTTTACAGCAGACACTTTTGATGGCGACTGCGATGCTGATTGGTACATGGTATGAGCAGCGCCGTCACAGTACGAGTGTACGTGGCTGGTTAGGACGTATTGGGGCTTTGAGCTCACTTAGTTTTATCGTTGGCTGCTTTTATTATGGTTGGGCGTTTGAGTTACATCATTATCCACGCGGACAAAACATGCTTGGTACGCTGCTGTTTTTGGCACTGTTTTGTCCGACAGTCGCAACGCTCGGCTGCGTGCTTGGATTATGGTTCCGGCAACGTGAGCGCAGTATGCAGATATTAATTTTTATCTCCTTACCGATATTTTTCTTAAGCGGCTACCCATGGCCAGCTGACCAATTGCCTCAAGTATTGCAAGTAATACGTTGGCTGGTACCGACTACGCCTGCAATCAATACCTCTGTGCAGCTTAATCAAATGGGTGCCAGTATCTCTCAAGTCGCTATAGGATTTTATGCGTTGGCTGGCTTATGGTTGCTCTATTTTGTTTTATTGCTATTTTTACGCAAGCGTATTCCACAGCGAAAAGCCTACTTGTAAATCCTCAAATTAATGAAACCTATGAGCATAAAAAAAGCGCCTGCACTATTAATAATATAGTAGCAGGCGCTTTTTTATTTATACGCTATTAATAGCGGTGGTTTAAAACACACGGTTCAAACCATTCAATGCCGCCACACGATATGCTTCTGCCATCGTTGGATAGTTGAAAGTCGTATTTACAAAGTACTCAAGCGTATTGTTGCTCTTACACTTCATCACTGCTTGACCAATATGAATAATTTCTGAAGCGTGATTACCATAGCAATGGATGCCTAGAATTTCTAAGGTATCACGATGGAACAATATCTTTAATACGCCCGAACGTTCACCGATGATTTGGGCACGTGCCAGATGTTTAAAGAATGCCTGACCCACTTCATATGGGACTTTTTCATCCGTGAGCTCTTGCTCTGTCTTACCGATACAAGAGATTTCAGGAATCGTATAGATACCAGTCGGTACACTAGATACTGGCTCAGCATCACTATCACCAACCATAAAGGCAGCGGCACAGCGACCTTGGTCATAGGCAGCAGAAGCTAGTGATGGCCAACCGATTACGTCACCAGCAGCATAGATATTGTCGACGTCCGTACAGTAAGTGTCATCTACTTTTAACTGACCACGGCCATTTGCTTTTAGCCCAATGGCTTCTAAATTCAGGCCTTCTGTATTACCTGAGCGACCATTTGACCAAAGAATGGCATCAGATTTGATGCGCTTGCCACTCTTTAAGTGTAAGACCACATAGTCATCATGAGTCTCAAGATGATCAATCTCTTCGTTACTACGGATAAGCACACCGAACTGTCTAAAGTCATGCGCGATGGCATCACTGATTTCGCTGTCTAAGTAGTTAAGCAACTGATCTTGGTTATTGATTAGATCAACTTTGTAGCCAAGACCAGTAAAGATAGACGCATACTCACAACCAATTACCCCTGCACCATAAATGATGATTT